>Ga0209302_10002797_pt1 | contig 10190 bp, 17 predicted proteins | sample ArcOceMetagenome_2_FD_187445 | JGI IMG/M metagenome (GOLD analysis project Ga0209302, IMG submission 187445) | Marine eukaryotic phytoplankton communities from Arctic Ocean - Arctic Ocean ARC135M Metagenome (SPAdes) (version 2) | ecosystem: Environmental > Aquatic > Marine > Oceanic | place... | reverse complement strand
CCGACGATGCCACCTAGTCCGCCGCCGCTACCGACGCTGCCACCGCCTGTGCTGCCGCCCCCGCCGCCCCTGCCGCCGCCGTCGCCGCCACCGGCTTCGCCGCCCTCGCCTGCGCCGTCGATGCCCCCGTCTCCGCCCCCGCCCTCGCCACCGCCGCTTGCGCCCTCGCCATCCCCTCCCTCACCAACGCCGCCTCGCAGCCCACCGGTGGCACCGTCTCCTCCATCTACACCACCGCCTGCGGCACCTCCACTCCGCCCGGCGGGGGAGCCACAAGCACCGCCGTCACCGCATCCACCGCCCTTGGCTCCGCCGCCGCTGTTGCCGCCGCCCATGTCGCCGCCGCCGGAGCTTCCGCCATCGCCTCCTAAGCCCTCACCGCCGCCGCCTTTGCCTCCTCCTCTGTCTCCGCCTCATCAGCCACCTTCGACTCCCCCGCAGCAGCCTCCGCCTCCTTCCACTCCGCCTCCCCGCGCCCCTCCGCGCTTCCCCCCACCGCCCTCGCCCCCCCCCAGTCTACCACCACCGTCCCTGCCGCCTCCGTCTCCACCACCCTCGCCCCCGCCCCCATCGCCGCCTCCGCCTCAGCAGACCTTCCAAGTCGGTGTTGGTGACGGGCACATTGGTCTGGACGAAGCCATGGACAAATTACGCAACGAGACAGTTGCTGGGACGAAGGTGCGATTCGAGCTGTCTGCGGTTGTGCACGAGCTGTCTGCGCCAATGCACATCGACGGCTCGGTTTGGGCCAGCGAGGTCAGCATCGTTGGAGACGAGGGCGCGGTGATCCGCCTCCCTTTGGCCAGTGAGCGGAGACAACTGAGCGCCTTTAACGGCACAGTCCGGGCGGCGGTTGTCCTGAGCACGCAGCTGCTGATCCAATTGCACGGGGTGGCCTTTCAGGGCGGCGCGTCTACCTTCGGGGTAGCGGCGGTGGTTGTCGAGAGTGGGGAGTTCGTCATGCACAACTGCACCGTACGCAACGTCCAGGGCTCTCGCGCGTTCCATGCAAATGGCGGCAGCTCTACAATCCTAAGCAGCCTCTTTGAGGCCAACCTGGCTGGCGCAATCGTGGCGGCGTCGGGCGGCAAGCTGTTCATTGGGAGCAGTGCCCTGGTGAACAACTCGGCCGAGAACGGTGGCGCGCTCGCTGTCACGGGTAACCTGACTGAGGTGGCGTTGGTGGCCACACGCATCGCGCGCAACTCCGCTAAGGTGCGTGGCGGCGGTCTTTTCGTTTCTTCGGGGAACGTGATCCTTGCAAACAGCACCTTGCTCGAAAAGAACTCGGCGCCAGACGGCGCGGCCCTGCACCTATCAGGCGGTATCACTGCGTGTGAGTTGTCACCATTCGAACACCTGCAGGATCCATTCATCAGCGGATCCCTTTTGCTGATCTCGCGTTTGTTTGTACCCGTGTCTCAGACGCGCTACCAGCCCCCTCGGCCCATTGGGTTAACACAGGGGTCCAGAAGGAGGTGCCAAGCGTGCAGGAGGGTCTCACCACGCTGGTGACACCACGCATGTTGAAAGTGCAGTGAGGAATGTCACGTTACTTGCCCTGGCGCTCCTGGGCTGCACACGATGTCGCTCTATGCTGCCTTCTCTACACACTCATGAGAAGTAGCGCCCAAGACACGGAGTACCAGTCGCGTCGCTGCATCAACGTTGTGGTCAATTTCGCCTTCAGGTCAGCACGTTGGTCCTTGGCTCACAAGACGAAGACTATCCTTACGCGTGCCCACCGGGAAGCCTTGGTGGCACCGACAAGGATGTCGAAAAGCAGCTCAGCCACGTTTGCGCTGGGTCGTGTCCCGCTGGGTCGATGTGCCACTCAGCGACACACACCCCACAACGTACGCCGCCCCATAGCTCGAACCTCTGAACGAGCCCCAGACCACAGCGCGCCGCTCCGCTGCTCACTCGTCCTTGCCTTCCCGCGCGACGCAGCTTGTACGGCTGGCTCATTCTGCCCGCACGGTTCGGCCGCGGGCACATTCTGCCCGCCGGGGACAAGTGGCACTAGCACGAACCTCACGTCGGCAGAAGAGTGCAGCACGTGTTCAAGAGGACACTATTGCGTTGGTGGCTCGCAAACCAGCTGCGGAAGGTCAACTTACAACCCGCTAGTGGGGCAGGCTATGCAGACGGCGTGCAGGTCGTGCCCCTCAAAGTCTGTGACGAGGGGAATTGCCGCCACCTCGTTGGCGGATTGCGTGTGCATCGCGGGCTACTATAACCACCGCCCAGCGAATGAGTCGGTCGAGTGCCTCTTGTGCCCTGCGGGCTCTAAATGCGTCGACGGGGGCATGACGCTGGCCTCCCTGCCATTGATCACAGGGTGACTGAACGGCGTTCGAACCTCTGGGACTCGCCAATTTGCAGAGATACCTGACAGCTGATACGTACCGTACTCGCTGCGTGTTCTGTTAGGTACTATCGCACCTCCAACGCGTCGGTCGACGTGCGCCGCTGCCGCGACTTTGGCGATAGCTCTGGCTGCGTTGGTGGCGCGAGTGATGGCGAGGGCCCTTGCAAGCCTGGTCTAGAGGTGCGCTGATACTGTGTGCACGGCGTGCGCATCCTACTTTGCACGCTTTAACTCAGGCCGCCCCGGCCTCCCAACAGGGACCGTATTGCTCGCTCTGCACGATTCGCGATGACTCGCACTACTATAGCACGGACGAGTCGGCGTGCGTGCTCTGCAAAGGGGACGAACTCTGGCCGCTCTGGGTCGTGCTGGGCACCTTGGTGGCCCTCGGACTGTTGAAAGTGGGGTGGTGCTACAGGAAACGGGCCCCACGGTTGCTGCGGGTACTGCTTCGCTGGATATATTCTCGCCTCTTGGGGGTGTCCTCGCAGCTCAATCTTCGCGCCAAGTTCAAGCAACTGCTTACATTTTGTTAGCTATTGATGTTCGAACCACACAGTCACCGTTCTGCACATCGGCTGATCGTATGTGCCCTCGTGCCTATGTCAGATCAAGTGGTGACGCGCATCACAGAGATTTTCCAGCTGCAGCTACCGGCCGAGGTAAGATCGACTCGCCTCTTGCGGCCAACGATTCACAAATACCCCGCTGAGAAGGCCTATAGTACTGTGACCATCAAATTGCAGGTGCAGCAGCTGCTGCAGGTGCTTGACGTCGTCAACATCAATGTTTCCGCCTTAGGGCTGCCATTGCAGTGCTTCGGCCTGAGGGGCTTCGGGGACCATCTCACAGTCACGATTATCGCCTCGCAGCATGTTGAAAGGTTGCTTCCTGGCAGTAGGGCATATAGCTAGGGTCGGTGCTAGTGCACAAAAGGGGCGAAGTTGCCACTGTGTGTAACTGTGGACAACAGGCCCCTTTCGTCCTCGCTGCGGCCATCTTGCTCGGTTTCCTCGTATCCCCCTTCGTCAAGGGGCTCGTTGCACTAGATTACCGCTGGTACCGCCGCGGGAGGCCAGAAGAGATGCTGCTCGCGGCCTTGCCGTGGCTGCTGCTGCTCGTCTTCGTCGTCTCACCCATGGTGAGCTCAGCTTCCTTCCGCGCCTTTTCGTGCGAGGAGTTCGACGACGGGTGCACCCAAGCCCTATACCCCATACCATGCCTACACCTTGCCTCTGCACTCTTCCGCACACCCTTTCCTACACCTTAGTCCGCATCCAATTCCCCGCACCCTATTCATCCCGCACTCTTGCCTATACTTCGACAAGGCGGAGCTACCTCCGTGCGGACTATGCAATCGATTGCTCAGACACGGAGGCGTGGGGCAGCTATAAGCGCGTGGAACTACTCGCGTGGCTCGGCATCCTGCTGTATCCCGTTGGCCGGCCCCAGCCGGTTGAAGGTGTGGTCCGGCCTCTGCTGCAACAACTTCCCGTCGTGTGGGCCTGGTGTGTGGCTGAGAATGCTCTTTGTGCAAAACCCAGCAGCAGCCTACCCAAGCTCGCGCCACAATCTGAGTCTCTAGATCGCACCACAAAGAAGTCCTTCTCACCTGCAGGCACCTCAGTGCTCTACACCTTCTTGATCATCGCCTCTCGCCGCGCCATCTTGGACCACAAGCCCACCTCCCTGTCGTCGGCGCTCGGCTTCCTCGTGCAGTCCGTCGTGCGACAGCTCGAACCCAGACGAACAGCCCACTGTGCCTCCACAGGCTTGCTCCTCACGCTGGTGTGCCGCGCGTGCATGGTGGAGCAGTGACTACAAACCGTGTTTTATGTGGTGGGAGCTGTTGATGTTGTGGCGGCAGCTCTGGTTGGTCGGCTTTGCCATGTTGATCAGGCCTGGCACCGTCGAGCAGCTCGTGATATCCTACCTCGTTGTGTTGAGCCACATGCTGCTGCATGCGGTTGCCATGCCCTTTGAAAATGACGGCGACAACTACATTGGGCAGGTGTGTACAGGTGTTTACCTTCGGAGGCCCGACGGTGTGCTGATATGTTTGCCTTGGTAAATGTCAGGCGTGCAATTTTGCGCTGACCGGGTTCTTCTTCTTCTTGCTCGTCATCAAATTTGACGTACTGACCGATTCCGTACGGCCTTCCCTTGCCCCCAACAAGGTTCTAATAATGAGTCTACAGCTCTGCTGTTTCCCTTGATCCAACTCCTGCCTCAAAGGTGGACTACGCGCTCTCGGAGCAACTACGCGTGAAGTACCAACTCGACGTCTCCCTCGTCTCCTTCGTTATGATCGGCTTCATCCTACTTGCATTGGCCTGCGCGACAGTGATGGCGGCCATGCAGATCGTACAGGCCGCGCGCGTGCCCACCATCCGACTGCTGAGGACCGGGGAACCGCCCGAGCTGCCGTTCGCAAAGGGACATAGGTGGCACACGTTCCTTTCGCAGTGCGCGTGCGCTTTGAACACAAATAAATTCGCATCTGCCCCAGGATAACGCTATTATGTGATTCCCCCATATTATGGAGTTATTGCGATGCTCGCTCGCAGCATCTGGGCAACCGGGCAGGACCAGTGCGCCACCATCAAGCGCGTACTCGCCGTCATGCTACCGGGCGTGTCGGTCTTCCTCGACGTGAGGCCTAATACCTGTATCTGCCGCTTATGCCACATGTTCTGCTTCTGTGTCAGCTCTGTATTAGGCATAGTGGCCCAGCTTGCTGCTCTCGGCTAGCTCCCGGCGGTGACAAGTGCGTCCCTGCACATTCAACCAACAGGTTGACAATCTGCGATCCATCGATACTCTCGAAGAGGAGATTTCCGATAGTGCTGTCGTCACGATCTTCGCGTCTAAGGGATACTTTAAGTCGAAGAGTAAGTGCTGCCTTGTACGCAGCCCCACACAGCTCGGACGTTGGCTAACACTTGTATAACACTTGTACATGCGCTACGCAGACTGCCTCCGCGAATTGAACGCGACCATAGAGCAAGAGAAGCGCTTCTGCGTCGTCGTCGATTTGGTCCGTGGCGGCGCGCTGCTGCCCGACATCGAGGCCGAGTGCAATGAAAAGATGCAGCTCGACATATTTGGGCCACCGAGTGCGAGGCGCGAAGTGATCATTTGGCACCGCGTCAAAGCTGTACGCCCGCGCCATCGTCACCACCCCCCCCTCTGTGCATGCAGATCTCGCCCCGACTCACTTTCAGAATTTATCACTCTCAATTCAGCCCTCACCCCCACTCTGAACTCTCAACTCTCCTCTCGCCTAGGCTCACCCTATAGGCTCACCCTACAGACTCGCCCTGTAGGCTCACCCTATAGGCTCACCCTATATAGGCTCACCCTATATATAGGCTCACCCTATAGGCTCACCCTATATAGGCTCACCCTATATATAGGCTCACCCTATATAGGCTCACCCTAGGCTCACCCTAGGCTCACCCTAGGCTCACCCTAGGCTCACCCTAGGCTCACCCTAGGCTCACCCTAGCCTCACCCTAGCCTCACCCTAGCCTCACCTTAGCCTCACCCTAGCCTCACCCTAGCCTCACCTCTTGTGCCACTATAGCTCCGCGTCCGCTACCCGTCCGCAGTTCCAGACGATGTCGATCAAGCTGATAACCGAGCAGTTGCTGCTCGGCGGCCCACGGGCGGGCAGCCTCGATAGGCTGCACCTCTTCGTCCCGGGCGAGCTGCCGCGACAAAGACTGACCTTCTGCAGGCGTATCGTCGTGTTCGCCTCTCCCAACAACCCTGGAGCTTTGGAGGTGGCCAAAGACCTCGCATTGGCCACGGATAATTGTATCGAGGTGACGAGCGACGAGACGAACGCCATGATCACGCACTTTCTACTTTACCTCAACGACCAGACGTACTTGGAGTCGGCTGGCAAAGAGCTCGCGGAGGAGATTCGCAGGGCGAGGGCGGTCCGCGAGACTTGGAGAAGCACCATTGAGATTGTGATGGTCCACGAGAACGACCCGGAGCGGGGAGGGTGCGAGTTTGGCATATTCTTCGACGGGCGCACACCAAAGGATCTGGAAGACAGTGGGGTCTACAATGTGCGCACCCTGTACTATTATGTGCCTTCTGTCAGGGTATATGTCTCTTACCATCTCACACCACGTGTACCCCTCGCCTCGCAGGTGATCGCGCAGGCGCTCTACTCCGGGCGGTTCTGGCCGGTCTCTGCCGCGGTTGTGGCCAAGGCGATGGGCGCGACCATTGCCACCGGCTCTCGCCCGCGGAGCTTCACGACTACGTCGGCACTGCGCACAGAGTTGCGACACTCGACTCTATCCGCGGCGGTCCAACGTGGCATGCGCAACTGCAGAGACAAGACCAGCACCGCAGCAGAGGCAAGGCGCGTGAGGAAAGCCTCATTCTTGTACGGCTGGCACAGCGACGGCGCACAGGCCACCACGGATAGGCCTGGGCGAGAGTTTCTTCGAGGACCAGGCAGCGCGTCTGCGCAAAGTCGGCGGGATACGACTACAGAATCGCTCCAATCGAGCGCGTCGTCTCGCGGCCTCGAACCAGAACCGCTCGGACTAGAACCCTGGGCGAGGGTCCGATCCGGGGTTCTGCTCCGAGGCCGAGAATCGCTTGGGGTCCTATCGCGTTCAACCCTCGCGGCTTTGGAACAGGCAACCGCTGAGCACGCCGGCTCCAGCGAGATCGCCAGCAGCGACCAGGACCCTGGACCCTCGATGGGAGTGGAGACGGCCATGGAGACGGCGCGTGACCCGGAGTCGCTTCTGGCGGTGGGGCCGATGCAGAGCCAGCCAATGCAGACGAGGGTCGGCTACCCGACCTCACTGCCCAGACCACGACGGCCGCTAGCAGTGCGTGTGTGAACACTGTGATGGGGCGCCGGCGTGTCACCCGGACGATATAATTCTTTATACTCGTATAATTATTATATATGACAAACCACCTGACGGGTGGGCCCCCCGTTCCCCTTATAGAGAGGTCTACCATGTACCAATCGCCATACCTGCACGCACAGTATAGTATACACACAGCGGGACGATGCTCCATGCCAGCCCGTTTAACGCCCACGTGGCGAGTTATCGTCCGGATTGAAAGGGGGGCGGTTGGTACTGGCTTTACCGGAGGCGAGCATCGCTCGGCATGCCATCGAAGCGTGTGGCCGGTTCCGGGGCGCTGCGCATCACGGCACGGCGCGTAGGCGACGAACGACTCCTCAAGACTAGCTCAACACTCCTGTTCACTGGGATCGCTGGACCGTACGCCAGCAACTGACTTTGAGGAGGCATCAGGCGCGGCCCAAGCCGCGCCTGGGATCCCTGTGCGTTGCCAGTGCATGAGAGGGCACGCGCTCGCAATGCCCCTGCATACTGGTCAACACCCACCTCGAAGAGCCAGGAATTTGGCAGCCTTCAGCCTCGAGATGAGCGCTCGCGCCACCCCAGCCTCGGTCTGCCGCGAGTAGGCGCTGAACCTGACAGAGGCAGGCCAGGATTGTCCGGACCAGTGAATTGGTGGCGCAAAAGTCTGGCCAGCACATTCTTCTCGATCCAAGCTGGCTGCACGAGCAAGCCGCTGCTGGACTCCGCTGCAAGAGCGCTTGCTCGAGCTTCTCAAGCCGAGCGACCCAGTCGGTCACCTGCTTCGGTCTCGATATGTTTCTTGCCCATCGTCCGGGCGCAAACGGTCTCGGCACGCCGCGCCAAGCTCGTCTGCCCGACATGCGACTATGGCCCACACCAGCAGCTCGTCGACCCGCTTGATGCTCGGGTCGCGGCAGCCTTCACCCTCGCGATGAGCGCTCGAGCCACCTCGAGTTCGGCTGGAGTCGGCCGCATGGCGCCAATCGTCGCTGGCACTTCTAGGCTGAGCCGAGCCACGACTTCGTGACGCAATTCCGCGTGCGGACTTTACAGGTTTACATAAGAACAACCAGGTCAACCCGGTCAAATCGCTTCGAAAAGGCCTTTTCAAAGTTGTTTTGGTCGGTTCTTACAAGGCCTCTATTGTGGGCTTCACTTTAGTCTCGCGCTCTTACTACTATCTGCGAGACGAAGTCCCGGCCCCCCGTTCCCGCCCGACCACCGTCAGGCGGGGGAACGGGGGCCTATACATATATAAGACACGAGCCTGATTTAAAATTGCGCACCAGGTGCAACCTACTGGTACTATTTAAGGAGCAAGTAGGCTCCACGGATCTTATAGATGTGGGTCGTACGTGGGCATGGTTGCGGGGCAAGGCCGGTATGCCGCGCTGAGCTGTAATTGGCGACGGCACAGGCTCGCACCAACCGCCATGGCTGCTCGCTAGGCACGGCTTATAGGGCCAGCTTAGTCGGGTTTCTGCTGTAAGCTCGAATAAACTCTGAACTCTCCCCCGGCTCACACGGGGTCAAGGTGATACGGCTATACGGCTTTACTGGAGCAGCCACGGCAGTAAAACCCCACGTGCCGCGAACCCAAAGGAATCACGTTACCCTCTGTCATGCGCATGCACATGTGCATGTGCATGTGCATGTGCCTGTGCATATGTGCATGCACATGTGCATGCACATGCACATGCACACGTGCATGTCTCATGTCCATCGTCATCAGTCAGATGTCACGCTCAAACGGTGAATCGGTGTAAAGTACAGAGCACGCAACCATGTGTCCCATCGACCGCTCCGCTTTACGGTAGATTACGGATCGGTAGCCTAAAGGGGTGGCTCGCGTGGGACGATAGGCAATTGGCGGCACACTTGCTGCTCTCAGTTTGACTCCAATACACAATCTGAGGCACAGGCAAGTGAGGTCTCGACAGTACGCATATATCGTGTCGTGCTCGAATTTCTTCGAAGGGATTTTTTGTTAGAGATTACGTCCGTAGGTAGTTTACAGGTGAGTACGATTGTTGTTTTTTGAGATTTTGAACTCTCGAACAAATGGTGAGCGTGCAGGTATGAATATCGCGAGGCTGGCTGTGAGGCTAGAGACGTGTGGAACATATCTCTTACGGCTTTATCTGAAAAAGTGATCGACACCCCCAAAAGAATTCGCCGAAAAGGCTGGTTTTACGTCCGCTGTTCATCACCCCTCTCTGTACATATATGGTGAGAATAAATATGACCCGCTAATTAATCTTACTACCCTCATAGGGGGTGATCATAATCCAACCTAAAAATCCGTTTCTCGGGGTGATTTTCGACGAGGAGATCCGGTTTTCCGATCGTGCAACTGCATGTACGCGGATATTTTTTTCTCAGGGTCCCAGAGTACTGACCTAACCTGTCGCACCACCTGGGCCCCCTCGTAGATATATATCTGCGTGTCAAGACTCAAGACGTCCGCACTGACGCGGCGCGCGCTCGCGAAACACGCAGCAGCACGCCCACAGCACACAGGTACGTTCACCGACCGCCTAGGCCTTGGCAAAGTGTCGAGTTTCCACATTCCCCCAAAAGCAAATGTGTGCACAGTGCAGCCATACATTTACATTACCCCACAAACGAGTGTTTATTTTGGAATAAACTCTATAGCAAAAAAACCTGCACGCGCCGCTTGGGTGTCCGCGCCCCTGATCACACCCTCCGCTCGACTCGGGGTGGCCGGCTCTGCAGGCTCCTCTCTGTGACCCGGCGCCACCGCGCTTGGGCCGCCCCTCCAGGCTCCAGGCGCTCATGTGCAGAACTCTTTGAGGTACTGAAAGGCGATCGTCCGCGCGCGCTCGTTCACCTGGATCTTCATCGCCGAGATCTGCGCGCGGGGCGTTCCGTTGTTCTCAGTGTTGAGTGGGGCGGGAAAGGCAGGCAGATGGGCGGGCGGCGCGGGT
>Ga0209302_10002796_pt1 | contig 10190 bp, 15 predicted proteins | sample ArcOceMetagenome_2_FD_187445 | JGI IMG/M metagenome (GOLD analysis project Ga0209302, IMG submission 187445) | Marine eukaryotic phytoplankton communities from Arctic Ocean - Arctic Ocean ARC135M Metagenome (SPAdes) (version 2) | ecosystem: Environmental > Aquatic > Marine > Oceanic | place... | reverse complement strand
GAGCGGATAAGGGGGGATTCGTTCCCGAAGAAGGGGATTCGTTTCTCTCTCTCAGCTCGTGCGCAATCGCGCTCTCCTTCTCACCAAACCGATCATCTAAGATGATTCGGCTCCGCGTGTGCGTTTTAGATGGTCTGTACTGTGTAGTCCTAGCCGAGAGGCGTGTAGCGTCGTTTCTACTCTATACACTTTGTGAGTGACGACCCGGGAGGACACTCCGAGTGAGCATGCATACATGGCATGTTGCATGTGCATGTTGATGCTGTTGCATGTGCATGTTGCATGTGCATGTATACATGTGCATGCACATGCACATGCACATGCACATGTGCACATGTGCATGCACATGTGCATGTATGCATGCACATGCACATGTCATATGTGCATGTGCATGTGCATGTGCATGTATGTGACATGCACATGCACATGCACATGCACATGCATGATGTTACTGTTTTGTCTGTTTGTTGTTCGGTCTTCGATCATGTCTCTAGACGATTTCCTGAGCACATATCTCCCATCTGTTCTTCACACACTCCTATCAATGGAGTTCCGCACTCACACACTGTCGCTGGTCCCGTTTTTACGTTTTCAAGCGCGCTGGTGCAATCTCAGCACCTTTTTCGTGCCTGAACTTCTCTGCCAGTAAAGTGCCTCACACACGATGGCGTTCAAAGCCTTCATGGCGGCAGAATTCAGAGTCCGGAGTCCGGAGTCCGGACATCTGATTTTGGCGTTGCTTGCGCGGGCGGGGGCGCAATACAATGCCAAATGTTGAAGAAGGGACCGCATTTCAGGCCCGGAATCTGCGATCTGGGATCGCACTTCAGGATCGCACTTCTGGCTGCGATCCCAGATCGCAGACGTTAAAGAAGTCCGGAAGACCATCGTCGTCCTGAAGTGTTGCGATCCCAGCTAGAAGTTCAGGCGAAAAAATGCTGAGATATTCCACCAGCGCGCTTGAACAAACGAAAGACCTTACAAAGACCAGAGACAGTCTGTGAGTGCGGAGCTCCAGTGCGATTACATGAGTGTGTGGTACAGTAATGACTGACTGGCTGATTGACTGCCTAGTGGAATGTTACTCTTGTATACAGTCCTCCGCCTGCACGTTCACCAGATATAATATTCACAAAGGTTGACAACGTGTCTGCAACGAGAGGGAGGGTGCTACAGGAAGCGCCTCAGGCGATGGCACCAAAACTCATTTGCATCGTGCTCGGGCTCGTCACTCCGATTAGCAGTGCTTTCGTCGCTTCGTCGCCCACACGGTCTCAGCTGGGGGCGCGCCACGGCGGCCCTGGGCCCCGCCCACGAGTCAGCGCGCCCAGCATGGCTGACTCAAGCGAAGTGGCGGCCAAGCGGCTGGTGCTTGAGGCGGCCTTCGCCAAGGGGGAGCTGAAGGAGGCGAACAAGCGGCTCAAGATTCTATTGATGCAGACCACCGCGGCGAAGGGCGCGGTTGCGGGTGTTGTGGCGGCCAGCGCGGTGGCGGCGGGCTCGGGTGTGATGCAGCTGCTGGGCCGGGCGGTGCTGGTCGCGGTGGGCGCGGCCGCGGCCGCGGGCGTATGGGAGGCTCTTGCGGAGTTCGTCCTTTGCTCGATGAATTCTTGCTTGGACCCAGACCGGGTTAAGGGCACGGAGGCGCTCGTCATTAACTCGAGTGATCTGACCCTGTGGACGGTGGTCATCATCTCCGCCTGGCGCACTCAAGCCCGCCGACTCCCCAGCGCTTACATAAACGCGCTCAAGGCGCAGTTCGAGGCGCATCCGCCCGATCTTCCATCCTTGGCTGACCAGAGCGAGGGGGGGCGGCTCGAGGCGGCGGCGAAGCGGCAGGCAGCCTCCACAGAGGATGAGGGGCTAGCCAAGGCGAAGCGGCCCCTAATCGCTATCGGCGCGATGGTGGGCTTTGTGGTGGGGCAACTCGTAGTCGACGTGCATAGGCTGGCAGCAATGGCGAGCGCGATGGGCGCGCAGGCGGCAGTTTCGAAGGCGGTGGGGTGGGCGGTGGCGGTCGCGACAGTGGTCACGACGGGCGCGATCGCGGGCGCGCGCGCAGCGGAGTTCTTCGACTTTCCATTTCAAAACATCCTTATTCTGGACGAAGAAGAACAGGTGAAAGCCAGCTCCCCATAACTATAGCCCTCCACGCCGCGGGCCCGCCACTATTTGTACCGCCACCATATTCACGCCGCCGTCTCCCAGCCACGCACTCAGTTGCCTCTCTCTGCCTTCTACCGCGTTCTAATTCCGTAGGTGCGTAGGCAGTACCTGTACGAGGCGAGCAAGCGGCAAATCTGCTTCAGCATATTCATCTACCTCGTCGCCCTCGCCGCAATTTCATCTGCGCCATGGCACCCTTCATGGGGTTGGCATCCTAGCGTCGAGGTCCTGGCGCGCATAGCGGCTTTTCTGTCAATTATCCTTGGTGCAGACCCTACTTATGCACTTATGCGTGCGTCTAACCCATGAATGCACCTCTGACACACTCGACGTAGTGTGCCTGGTAATTCAGAGGAACCTATTCTTCATAGTCATACACATAAATAGAACATACTAAAGTATCTCCCGCTCCGTACGGCTACGCTCCTTGTCGCGTAAAGCAGCATATTATGACTCGCATATCCATAAAAAGTACATCTCTGATCTGCATCTCAAAGTGCCATGCAAAGTGCTAAGTGGGCGATGATTGTCGTTGCTCAAACACAAAGGTCTGGTCACAGCGTTTTGTTTTGCGTAAGGAGTCGATTTAAAGGAGATCTCATCGAACGAACAATCACGCGACGAACCAGTCGAGCCCGGCCTCCCAGTCGACAGAGCCGCGCACCTTGCGCCGCGCCGCCTCCTTGCCAAAGGCGAACAAGCGCACCACGCCATGTCTCTCCCGCCCGCAGACGCCATCGCCGCCGCCGCCACCACCGCTGCCGCCGCCGCCGCTGCCGCCACCGCCACCACCGCCGCCGCTGCCACTGCCGCCACCACCGCCGCCGCTGCCACCGCCGCCGCTACCGCCGCCGGCACCGGTGGCTCCGCCATCAGCGACCGTGCCACCACCCGCCTTGGCAGCTGCTTTGCGCTTCCGCGCGCGAGGCCAGTGCCCGGGCGGCGGCGCCCCAGGCTTCCACTCGACCGCCAGCACGCTCGCGCACCTGCACGCAGTTGAAGCAGCTGCGTGATTGCGTGATTGTGTGATTGCGTCATCGCGTAGTAGTCAAGTAGTAGTCAAGTGGGCACACACTCGCTCGAACGGGCCGCACGCTTCCGATGAACTTACTGTGTGCTTACTATGCACGTAAATGTACACTATGCGAGTACGCACCCGGCGACCCGCAAGTCGTCCACCCAGCCCTGCAGTGTGACGCCTGTCGACCATACTTGCACCTGCAGGCAGGTGATGATAGTGAATTCTTGCTTGGTCACTGACTTGGAAAGTGAAATGGTACTTGCTTAGTCACTTACTGCACCTGCGTCGCTCCATGCGCCGGTCCGCCTGGCTTGAGCAGAAAGTGCACCTGGTTAGGGTCAGGGTTGGGGTTAGGGCTAGGGTTAAGCCCAGGGTTAGGGCTAGGGTTAGGGTCAGGGTTAGGGCCAGGGCTAGCGCGAGGGTTAGGGTCCAGGGGCGCACCTTGACGCGGCGCAGGTTGGCAAGTGAGAGCCGGCCATGCGTGCGCGTGTGCTGCCGCGGGTGCTGTCGCCAGCCGAGCAGCGGCGGCCCTCCCAGCTTGCCGCAGCGCTTGCCGCAATCGAAGAAGGCGAGCCACCACCATAAGTCAACTGGCGTGTCCAACCCATCGCCCGCCACCGCCGCCGCCGCCGCCGCCGCCGCCGCCGCCGCCGCCGCCGCCGCCGCCGCCGCCGCCGCCGCCGCCGCCGCCGCCGCCGCCGGTGATGCTACCGGTCCTGCCGCTGCCGCCGCCGCCGCCGCCGCCGCCGCCGCCGCCGCCGCCGCCGACGTCGCCGCGGGTCCGTCGCGATACCTCCCTCCCGAGCCGGCGAGCACCTCGTCGATGGCCGCCCGTCGGAAGATGGCGGTCTGGTGCAGCGCGGGGATCTCGATGAATCTCGCCGCCGCCATCTCCTCGGGCGAGCGCAGCGAGTTCTGCCACGCCACGTACTCGCACATGCCCGGCCGCGCCTGTAGTGAGTGTAGTAGTACGCAGTGAGTAGTGATGAGTGGTGATGAGTGAGTAGTGATGAGTAGAGAGTAGAGAGTAGAGAGTAGTAAGTAGCAAGTAGCAAGTAGCGAGTGGCCACGCCACTTGCCTATGCCCGGCCGCGTCTGGTGCACGTGTACGGTGGCATGTGCGTGTTGTTAATGCCCAAGGATAGTGCACTATAGGATCAGGTACATAGAGTTGGATCGAGTATCCTATTGGGACGCACCCAGCCGACGAGCTCCACAGCGCAGCTCACTCCGTCCCAGTCGGGGCGCGCCTCTAGCGCGGCGATCATCGTCATCAAGGCCGCGGGCGACGCACCTGGTTAGGGGTAGCTTCAGGGTCAGGGTTAGGGTTGGGGTTGGGGTTGGGGTTAGGAAGGCCGCGGGCGACGCACGCTCGTCGTCCGACTCCATCTGAGCGACCAGCTCGGCGCGCGCGTGCGAGAGCGCCAGAGACATGGCGTGGCCCTGTCAAGGTTAGCTGTGTGATGGCACTCTGCGGCGTACTGCGTGATGTACTAAGGGGATGTCCTGTACTGTGTGGTGCACTGTGTGTGGTGCCCTGTGGTAGTGATACCTGCCCCCGGTTGACGCCGTCACCATGGCGCAGCACGCGCAGCCGGTGCTCGGGCCGGCAGGCCGCCGCGACCTGCTGCACGCTCAGCGGCTGCTGCGCCTCCGGCGCCTCGCTCGCAGCGAACGACGGGTGGTCAGCTGTTTCAGCCGCCCGAAGCGGCAGAGCGAGCGCAGGGTTGCACGCTGCCGCTGCGGCACCGGCCGTGCACACCTCCTCGGTCGCGCGTGGTGCGCCCAGCTCTGCGACGAGGCGTAGGAGGAAGTCGAGCGAGCCGTCGTCGCCGCCGTCGAAGCCGACGAGCAGCTCGAGCGGAGCATCCGCATCGAGCCGCTGCGAGAGCAAGTGGAGCATGGTGACGGGCAGCCACGGCATCGCATTGTACACCGGCAGGATCACGCTGAGTTTGAACGCGATAGGAGCTGCCGTGCTGGACGTGCCGAGTGCGGGCAGAGGCGAGGTGGAGGCGGCCGCGTCGCCGACGCCAGGGGTGCACATTTTCTGCCAACCCGGCGGCCGGGTCGGACGAGTCAAGCCGGGCGTATTGCGAAACACTGATACTAAAGAGCCATATGAGCGCCCGACCCGCCATCAGGACGCGTCTCGGCCCATGTTCGAGGCCACAGCCGACACCCTGCAGGCGCAGGCGCACGCGGTGGGAGAAAAGCGTCAGCGCCCCGCAGGCGCGACGCGCTTGGATGACGCCAAGTTCTTTGCACATGTCGACGCGCACGCTGAAGAGTACGTTTTGCGGCTGGCTGAATTTGTCGCCATCCCGTCGGTTAGCGCTGAGCCGCAGCACAGGAGCGACGTGGAGCGCGCCGTGCTCTGGTACCAGGCTCGCTGCGAAGCGCTAGGCGCCACGACGACGCTGGAGCGCGTGGGAATGCAGACGCTCCAGGACGGCACCACCCTTCTGCTCCCGCCTGTGCTGCTCGCGAGCTGGGGTGACCCGGCCGCGGAGCCGGACAAGCCGACGCTGGTGGTGTACGGCCACCTGGACGTGCAGCCCGCCGCCAAGGAGGATGGGTGGAACACCGAGCCGTTCACGCTCACCGAGGTCGAGGGGCGGCTGCACGGGCGAGGAGCGTCCGACGACAAGGGCCCAGCGGTGGCGTGGCTCTGGGCCATCGAGGCGTACCATGCGCTGGGCGTGACCCTGCCCGTGCACCTGCGCTGCGTCTTCGAGGGGATGGAGGAGTCGGGATCGCTCGGGCTGCCCGATCTCGTACGGCGGCTGGGCGCGCCCGGCGGCGGCTAGGGTTGGAGGTGGAGGTGGTGGTGGAGGTGGTGGAGGTGGAGGTGGAGGTGGAGGTGGAGGTGGAGGTGGAGGTGGAGGTGGAGGTGCTTAGGTTCTCACCTCATCCTAACCCCTAACCCCAACCCTAACCCCAACCCTAACCCCAGCCGTACCCCCAACCCCAGCCCTAACCTTAACCCTAACCCTAACCCTAACCCTAACCGCAAGCAGGCGCGCCGGGTGGCCATCTCGACCCACAGCTGTGCGAGTACGTGTGCACCCCTAACCACAACTACCACCCTAACCACCGGTCTGACCAGCCTAACTACCGGCCTGACCACCCCTAACTGCCGGCCTGAGCCCAACCAAGGTACGTGTGCATCTCGGACAACTACTACGTGGGCAAGAAGCCCTGCCTCACGCATGGGTTGCGCGGCAACGTCTACTTCTTCCTCGAGGTGAGCTATTGGCTACCTAGAGTGTATTGGCTACCTAGAGTGTAGGTTACCTCGAGTGTCGGTTACCTAGAGTGTAGGTTACCTATAGAGTAGGTTGGATAGGGTAGGTTACCAAGGGTAGGTTCCCAAGGGTAGGTTACCCAGGGTAGGCGATGAGGAGTAGACGAACATCAACCCCATGTGATAGTGGCTGCATCCCTGTTGCAGCCATGTTGCAGCCCTGATGCAACCCTGTTCGATGGGAGCTGCGCTGCAACCCCATGCACCAGATGCTGCCACCCTATGTGTGACCGGCTGTCGCCCTGTGCACTTGACAGCTCAAGTGTTCCGAGCGCGACATGCACTCGGGCGTCATCGGCGGCTCGGTGCACGAGGCCTAACCTCAAACCCAAACCCAAACCCACACCCAAACCCAAACCCAAACCCAAACCCCAAGCCCAAGCCCAAGCCCAAGCCCAACCCTAACCAGGTGCACGAGGCCATGACGGACCTGGTCAAGCTCCTCGCCACGCTCGTCGACTGCTCGGGCAAGATCACCATCGCTGGCATCGAGGATCAGGTGGCACCGCTCGCGCCGGGCGAGCTCGAGAACGTAGAGAGTCTCGACTTCGACGAGGATGCGTACAAGGTCAACACCAACCCAGACCCTGACCACTGACCACCGACCCTAAGCCTAACCCTCTAACCCTAACCCCAGCCCTGAGCCTGACCGCTGAGCCTGACCGCTGACGATGAGCCTGAGCCTGAGCCTAACCCCAGCCCTAACCCCACCCCTAACTCGTACCAGGCCGAGACGGGTATCGCCGGAGTCTCCAACAAGCTCCTGCATGAGGGCAAGGCGGCCACACTCATGCACCGCTGGAGGTACCCCACACTCTCCATCCACGGCATACAAGGCGCCTTCTCCGGCCAAGGCTCGAAGACGGTGATACCTGGCTGCGTCACAGGCAAGCCTCCTACTCACCACTGACTATTGACCACCAAATACCAACCACCAACCATCAACTACCAAGCTACTGACTGCCGGCTCCGCCACAGGCAAGTTCTCACTACGGCTGGTGCCCGACATGCACCCGGAGTACGTCGAGGCCGCCGTGCGCCGCCACGTAGGGCTACGGCTAGGGCTAGGGCCAGGGCCAGGGCCAGTGCCAGGGCTAGGGGCAGGGCTAGGGTTAGGGCTAGGGCTAGGGCTAGGGCTAGGGCTAGGGCTAGGGCTAGGGCTAGGGCTGGGTTAGGGCTAGGGCTAGGGCTAGGGCTAGGGTTAGGGATAGGGATAGGGTTAGGGTAAGCTAGACCCTAACCCTAAACCTAACCCCAAACCCAGGTGCGCCGCCACGTAGACGCGGAGTGGGCCAAGCTCAACTCACCCAACGTCATGCGTCTCTCTGTCGAGAAGGCGTCCTTCCCGTGGCACCGCCAACCGGACGCGCCCAACTTCGGCGCGGCCGCCGCGGCGACCCGCCGCGTGCACGGCGTCGACCCGGGGTACGCGCGCGAGAGTTAACCCTGAGTTAACCCTAACCCTAATCCTAACCGCAACCGCAACCCCAACCTCAACCCCAACCCCAACCTCAACCCCAACCCCAAACCCAACCCCAACCCTATTTCCGACCCTGACCCTGACCCTGACCCTGACCATGACCCTGACCCTACCAGGTACACGCGCGAGGGCGGCTCGATCCCGATCACGCAGGTCTATGAGGACATGTGTTAACCCTCACCCTCACCCTCACCCTCACCCTCACCCTCACCCTCACCCTCACCCTCACCCTCACCCTAACCAGGTCTTCGAGGACGTGTGCGACGCGAGCTGCGTGCTACTCCCCATCGGCGCCTCCGACGACGGTGCGCACTCGCAGAACGAGAAGCTCGACCGGAGCAACTACCTTACGGGCATCAAGACCCTCTCTAACCCTAACCCTACCCCTGGCCCTAGCCCTCACCCTCACCCTCACCCTCACCCTCACCCTCACCCTCACCCTCACCCTCACCCTCACCCTCACCCTAAGCCTAACCCTCACCCTAACCAGGCATCAAGACTCTCGGATGCTACATGGACGAGCTCGCTGACTTGCCTAAGCGCGTCAACAATGTGGCCGCGGGCGAGGACGAGGGTGCGCGGTGGCGGCGGCGCTGCAGAAAGGACCTGACGAAATTCGGCTGTGAGTGCCTCGAGTGCGCAGACGAGAGGTAGGCACAGGCACACTGTGAGGCTCACGTCACGGTAGGCAGGCCTGTGGCAGACCCCCGTGGTAGTTGCCCCTTAGTAGGGCTGCGGCAGGGCGCGAGCCGACGGCGACGGCCGTGGCTTTGAGCGAGGCTGTGCAGCGGGAGCGTGTCCGTGTAAATATCTGTCTGTACAGAGTTCAGAGTTTATTCGAGCTTACAACAGCAAAGAACCGACTAAGCTACTTTAGCCCTGTAAGCCATGCACCTCGCTAGGTCCTAGCGAGCAGCGAAATATCTGTCTGTAGCTACACCGTGTAAAGATCACACTCTCTCAGAATCAAAAGTGGCGGGGGGAGGACGCGCGGCAGGCTGGGGCAGGCATGCTGCCATGCAGGTCTCTCTCTCTCTCTCTCTTATTTTATTTTCATTACTAGGGTGGCACCCCACTGTGTCAACACGCTAATGATACTGCACGCGGCACACACTCTGATGATGTCCGCTGGTTAACACGCATGTGTCCGCTGTTTAACACCCCCGTAGGGGTCCCGGTGCTGGAGTCTCGAGTGCGCCGTGCGCACTCTAGAAGCTCGCGTTCTTCTTGATCGCCCGCTCGATCTCGATCGCGACCCCCCACTGCACCGCCAGCGAGAGCAGCTGGCCGTGGTAGGAGGTGAAGGACGACCACGTCGTGCTCGCGCGCTCGATGTCGATGCCGTCGTTCCGCGCCTGTGCCAGCTCGCCCAGGAAGCGCATCGCCTCCGGCGAGAAGCCGCCCCAGACCTCGCTGATGAGCACGAGCACGTCGCGTGCCCGCCCTCGAGCGCCGCCTGGTACTTGGCGGTGCGCGGCACGCCGTCGCTGCGCGGCGCCACCATCTCTCTCTCTCTCTCTCGCAGACAACTGCAGCTCGCGCTCCCGATCACGGTTCACGCGAGCCCCGTACGCTATTTACTGGAGCGTGGAGCGACGCGGGGAGTGGCTCGCACTACCTGCAGCAGAGGTGTGGCACGGGGAGCGACGCGGCACTACCTGCTGCAGAGGTGTGGCGCGGGGAGCGACGCGGGGAGTGGCTCGCACCACCTGCAGCAGAGGGATCTTGTCGGAGTCATGCGAAGAGCATGACGCGCGCGTGGTTGGCGTCTTCCTAATTGTGTTTGGGCGTAACTTGCTTGTTACCGGTTTAACCGCGAGAACTCCAGGTGCAAGGACCCACAAGAACTCCGGTTTGACCTTTGCCATACCATGGGCGCGTCGTTGGCACCCCTCCGGCGCGTTCTCACATACATGCTGCTTTCCACCGTGTACGACAAACTGAGCGACGAGAGGCTTGTGGGAGGTGGCGCCGATTGAGGGGGGGGGGGGACGAGACCGTCCCACGCCTCAGCGAACAGCAGCAGCAGGCTGACACTGATCGCGTAACAGGCTTCACGTAACAGGCTTCCGTACAGGTGTTGCTTTCTAGACGGTTGTCTTCACCGTGTCTGCAAACCGCGGCACTCTCATGGTTCTCCAGTTCCTGTGGCTGCACGTGCCCCTGACCTCCGGGCAGGCACGCTTGCGCTACTCGCCACCAGAGCTTAGAGCTTA
>Ga0209302_10002795_pt1 | contig 10190 bp, 5 predicted proteins | sample ArcOceMetagenome_2_FD_187445 | JGI IMG/M metagenome (GOLD analysis project Ga0209302, IMG submission 187445) | Marine eukaryotic phytoplankton communities from Arctic Ocean - Arctic Ocean ARC135M Metagenome (SPAdes) (version 2) | ecosystem: Environmental > Aquatic > Marine > Oceanic | place... | reverse complement strand
TTGCAGTGGAGCACTGTTTTACACCTTAGATACAAATAGATTTTTATTCCTTCACAGAGCGCAAGGTAAGCGTAATAATCTGTGGGGTCTTGTCGGCGGTACTAACGAAGGTGCTGAAACACCGTGGGAAGGTCTTAAACGAGAAATTCAAGAAGAAATTGGATTTGTTCCAGAAATTAAAAAGACACTTCCGTTAGAAAGTTTTATTTCACCCGATAGTAGATTTCATTTTCATACATACTTGTGTGTAGTTAATGGTGAATTTATTCCTAAACTCAATATAGAACATAATGGATATGCTTGGTGCAGTTTTACTAAATGGCCTAAGCCATTACATCACGGATTGCGTAACACACTTCAAAGTAAAGTTAACTTAACTAAGTTACAAACTGTTTTTCAAACAATCAATTTACTTGACAAATAACCTAAAAGATAGTATAATAACACTATGAAAGTATTAGTTCTCGGCGATGTAATAATCGACAAATATATATATGGCACTTCAGAACGACTAAGTCCTGAGGCGCCTGTACCTGTGGTTAAGTATCAGCGTGAAGTTGAAACACTTGGCGGAGCAGGACTTGTTTATGAAAACTTAAAAAGCTTAGGTGTTGATGTAACACTATTTGAAACTGGGCAACTTAGCAGTATTAAAACTAGAGTAATTTGTGACGGACATTATATTACACGTATAGACGATGACAAAAGTGCAGATGGTACATCAGTATTAGAAACTATAGAGTTACAAGACTTTTCAGAATACAAGTATGTGATATTAAGTGATTATAATAAAGGTGTACTAGACGAGTCACTTGAAATTATTAAACACATTAACAAATTTAATTGTAAAATAATTGTGGATCCTAAAGAACATTCTACCCATTATAACGGCGCTTGGCTAGTAAAACCCAACTATAGTGAATTTACTAAATTTGGATTCAATGATTGGCAAAGTAATATTATTACAACTAAAGCTGGAGACAATGTTGTTGCTACAATAGATAATGTAGATTACAATATTCCAGTTGAGCCCGTAGAAGTATCAGATGTCACAGGTGCCGGTGATTGTTTCTTAGCAGCATTTGTATTCGGATTAACCAAGCAATACAATCACAAGCATTGTTTAGAACTTGCTGTTAAAGGTTCTAGAGAAGCAGTTAAGCACGTAGGCACACACACGCTTACTGTAAGCGATCTCGAAGAACGCATAGTGTTTACTAACGGAGTGTTTGACCTACTACACACGGGTCATTTTGAGCTACTAGCTGAAGCAAAATCGCTCGGTGGAAAACTAATTGTAGGCATAAATTCAGATGAAAGTGTTAGACGATTTAAAGGTCCTAAGCGTCCTATTAATAATGTAAACAAACGTAAAAGGCAATTAGAATTATTACCGTGGGTAGACGAAGTAATTGTGTTTGATGAAGACACTCCGTACAGATTAATTAAAGAAGTAGTTCCGCACGTTATTGTAAAAGGCGGTGATTACACAGTAGAACAAGTTGTAGGTCATGATTTGGCTGACGTGCATCTTGTACTTACAGTTGAAGGTTATTCAACAACACAGATTATAGAGGCAAGCAAATGAGAATATTAGTTACAGGCCACGAAGGCTTTATTGGTAAGAATGTTGCAAGTTATTTACAGCAACAAGGACACGAAGTTGAAGGATGGGAATGGCAAGAAGGTATTATTCCTAGTACAGAGGATTACGATTGGTGCATACACTTAGGTGCTATTAGCTCAACTACATATACAGATGTAAATCAAATACTAGAACAGAACTTTGAATTTAGTGTGCGTCTTGCACAAGTATGTGAAAACTTTGGTACTAACTTCCAATATGCATCTAGTGCAAGTGTATACGGTCCAACGACACACTTTACAGAAGATGGCTCGTTGTTGCCACAAAGTCCATATGCGTGGAGCAAGTATATGTTTGATAGATTTATGAATCAATACATAGACGAATTTCAAATTAAAATACAAGGGTTTCGTTATTTTAATGTTTACGGAGAAGGCGAAGAACACAAAGGTGATCAAGCAAGTCCGTATACTAAATTTGCATATCAAGCCAAAGACAACGGTGTAATTAAGTTGTTTGAAGATAGTAATAACTATCTTAGAGATTTTGTATGTGTAGACGATATATGCAAACTACATGAAAAAATGTTTGACGTAGATCAATCAGGTATCTTTAATGTAGGTACAGGACGTCCAGTAAGTTTTGAAACAGTAGCGCAATCTATTGTTAACAAACACGGAGGTGACATTGAATACATTCCTATGCCAGAAAACGTAAAATCACAATACCAAAAGTACACCTGTGCAAACTTAACTAATTTAAATAGTGTAGTAGATATGCAGTGGATTAAAATAGAGGATTATATTAATGGAAAATAACGAACCAACTAGACTTAATGGGGTTATACCTAAAGGATGGGGCTACGAATTAATTTGGGCATCTACTGACAAGTACTGTGGTAAAATTATGTTCTTTGAGAAAGAAGGTGCTCAATTTAGTATGCACTTCCACAGAGAAAAAGACGAAACATGGTTTGTAAATACCGGTAAGTTTAAAGTACAATGGATTGATACTTCTAATGCTGCGTTATATGAAAAAGAATTAAACGAAGGCGATGTATGGCATAATCCTCCATTGCAGCCACATAGATTAATCTGTTTACAAGGAAGTTCTAGCATTACTGAAGTTAGTACAGCTGATAGTGTCGAAGACAATTATAGAGTTGCCCCTGGCGATAGTCAAAAGTCAAAGGAAGAACATGGCTAGAAGTGTATTAGATAGTGCGTTTGTAGATAGTACTAACCAAGAATTTAATGTCGACAACAATTATAATAAACCAGTTGTTGGCATAGATCGTGACGGTGTGCTTAATGTAGATTTAGGTACATATGTAACTTCTCCTGAATATTTTCAACCTATACCCAACAGTTTAGAAGCTGTTGCATTACTACGATCCAAAGGTCATAGAATAGCAGTTATTACTAATCAGGGCGGAATAGAAAAAGGATTAATGACCCCAAGCGATGTAGATCAAGTACATAACAAAATGTTAGAAATGCTTGGTCAAGCAGGATGTCCTAGTATTGATGCAATATATTATAGTGCTAGTAGTCGTAAGAATGATATGTACGCTAAACCAAATATAGGAATGTTTAAAAGATGCGAAAAAGAACATCCGTATATTAAATTTTCAAAAGGATTTTTTGTTGGTGACAAACTTAGTGACTTAAAGGCTGCTCATAAGATGGGCGCCCGTCCTATATTAGTAAGAACTGGGCACGGATTAGAAACCGAAAAACAATTAAACAAACACGCATACAAACAGATTAAAAAACAAACACTTGTGTTTGATAATCTTTGGGAGTTTGCACAAGCCCTTTAGGCTTGTGCTTCGCCCCATCTTAAAATAATATTTGCATCAGTTGCGGCTCCGCCAACTTTATACACGTTAAGTGCTAGTACATCTGGACCATTTGGATATGTTCCTCTGCCACCTAACGGTGTATTAGTAAGTTCTTTCAATTGTGATAAGTCTAAACTAGCACGTTCTCCAGGTGTTGCAATGAACGAGAATACTGTTTCTCCAGGCTGTGCATACGGTGGTTGCACAAACGTAAATTCTATTGTGCCTGAGCCTACTGCTAGTGTACCAACAAATGCATTATTAAACTGCACTTCATAGTACTCTGTGCCGCCAAAGTCTAATAAGTCTATACTGTTAACCAACGTGTTAGCTGGGAAATTAACAGTTCCGCCGTCGGATAGTTCTGTACCAATTCCTGCTCCTGATGCTTCAAAACTTGCTTTAGAAAAATATGCAAAGTTTCTGTTAACCAGCCCCACATCTGCTGTAGATACTACATATGCATTTGAAGTGTTTGAATTTATTCTATCACTATTATTGTTAGTGGTGTTTTGACTTAATCTAAAATAACCATAAGTTCCTGAACTTGGCATATAGCCACCAGTGATTGTTGTATTAGGTCGTATATTGTTAAATGAGCCACCATTTGTAATTGTTTTACCTTGTACAGGTGTTAAACTATTAGTTCCAAATGTAGTATTGTAATCAGAAACGCTTACAAATACATAGTTACGATTTTGCGCCGATGTATATTGGCCGCTATCCATAGTAGTTGATACTGCTGCACTTGCAGTTGCAGTTGCAGTTGTTGCAGCATCACCAGTTGACCAGTTAACACTACCGCCGGAAGCAATTTGTGCAAAACTTGGTTGACCACCTTGTGCAACGCCACTTAGTCCTGTCCAACCAATGTCTGCTGGATTTAATGGATAGTTTTGCGGATTAAGAATTCCTTCAACAACAATGCCGCCCACGACCGGAGCATTGGAATTATCAACGTCTATTCCGTCTGATGTAACTTCAATGCCTTGTAGTAGTAACTGCGCTCTGTTTAGTAGTTCTCTTTCACCTAAATCACCAATAAGTGCATTTGATACACTTGGTGACAATCTAATTAAAAATGCACTTTGTTTAGTAGTACTAACGTTTACCTGATTCTCTGCATAGGAGAAAATGTAACCTCTATCATCATCAAACATACCATCTGTAATAAACGCACTACCCCAGTGACTAATTAATGGTGTAACTGTTTGAGATATTAATACAACACCTGTTCGATCAGTGTGTGTTGTAGCTGCGGCAGCTGTATAGCTTCGTGTTGCTCCTGCTTGAAAGTTTGTAAATGTTGCGCCACGAGTTATTCCTGTTAGTGTATTAGTAGTTTTATTATTACCACTAAACGTCATAATTTCGTTGTCAATATAAACTGTACCATAGTCTGGAAAGAAACTACTATCTGTTAATGGTATTGTAACTTGACTTGCATCAAGTGCTGCTGATAGTTTGCCGCTTGGTCCTTCATTTGCTACTTCGTAACGTACTGGCAAGTTACCTGAGCGCATAAACGCTTCTGTGTTTACGTTTGAGTTACGCATTCTGTGTGCAAATACAAAGTTACCATCTGCGCCACGTAGCATAAAGTCAATAAAGCCAGCACCATACCAACTGTACTGAATACCGATCATTTGCATTTTAGCAATATCAATATTGTAACCACTTGGGCCAGTTCCGTCTAGTTTGTCTAAGTTAAAGTCTTTTTGTTTTGTTTTCTTATCTACAATTAAGTTAGCCTTTGCTCCTGTAATATTTACAACTCCGCGGAAGTCTGGTGTAACTGTTATTTCAGTTTGACTGTTGACATGACTTACAACGTGTGTCATACCTTTAATAATAATTCTGTCGCCTGCTTTTAATTGATCAGTAAATCTAGTATTTGTACCTGTTACTAGATTATCATCTACTTCTAGTGCAATTGTTCCTGCAAGTTGTCTTGTACCTGTACGCTGTGCTACGCTAATTTGCGTTCCATCAAACTCCCAGAAAATACCATTTTGATCATCAAAGATACCAGATCGTACTGTGGCACCGTGCCATGATACAACACTCATTTGTGATCCAAACCCTAGTATACCAGTAGTTGCACCTAGTCTACGTTGTGCTCGTACTGTAAATTTGCGTTCGTCAATTACACTTTCTACTGTGTAATCAAATACTGGTGGCACAGCAGTTTCAGTACCACTGTTAAAGCCAGGAGTTTCTACTCCAAGAATTCTAATAACGCCGCCTACTTGTACTCCGTGATCATTATCATCTGTTTCAATTGTAATTAGTGATCCTACTTCTACGCCGTCTGCTGTCAAACTACGCAAATCGTAACTTGGCGCAAACAATGCACCAGTAGTATACATAATACCTTTACCTGACTGGTAACGAATATACTTTTTACTTTGACGTATTGCTTGTGATCCGTGTTGTGGACCGCCTGTTCCCAACTGCACTCCACCGTCATATGGCCTATGTACAAAGAAACTATCTGGTCTTGAATATAATGTACCTAAAATAGCATTTGAAGAGGTATCAATTGTGCCAGTTGCTCTTGCTTGATATCTCAATGTTTTTACAGTAGGTATGTCTGTAGCAAAGAACGATCCTGCTGATAATGCATGATTGTTTGAACCGTCGTCTGATGCAGATGTTACAATAAATGTGTCTCCTGGGACAAGACCATGTGCATTATTTAATGTAATTTCTAATGTTGCCAACGCACCATATGTAATCACTGCATTTCGAGATATCGGAGCACTTGTAGCTTCTGTAACAACTACTGTACTAATCAATCTTAGTATATCACCAGGGTTTGCAGATTCAAAGGTTGTTGTAATAGCAGTAATTTCTCCTGTTCCAGCGTCAACGCCAGCAACTACTATTGAAATATCGTTTAACGGTGATATTCCATCTACTGTCGGACCGTTTATTCTAAAGGTATTCCCTACAGAATAATTAAGAGTGCCTGCATCGGCTGTAATATTTGAATATGTACCATTTGCTCTATTCAAAGATAAAGTAAATCCAGTTCCCGATATAGGTTGTATAGTGCCGCTTATAACAAAATTACCAGTACCATTGTATGCTGTGCCAGCAGTAGTAAATGCTGTTATTACGCCAGTTGTAATGGCATCAACAGTGCCGATAGTGACAGTTATATCGTTTAACGGTGTTGATCCTGGAATAGCCAGCCCAGCTTCAATTAATATTGTTTGTCCTGCGCCATACAAGTCGCCGCCGTCAGTTTGTGTTAGTGTATAAGTTCCGCCTGCTAATGCAATATCAAACGTTGCGCCTGCTCCTAGCCGGTTATTGCCTCCTATTAATGAAGAAGAATTACCATTGTATGCTGTGCCAGTTACAGATTTTGCTGTAATACCTCCCGAGCCGTCGACATTGTCAATAGTTAATGTTAAGTCGTTTGCTGGAGTTGCACCGCCAAGTGCGTTGCCTAATACAGTAATTATGTCGCCTGGTAAGTAGTTTGTACCTAGATTTAACGAATCAATATTAGCACTATAAACTGCTCCTTCAGTAGTAATATTAAACACTACACCGGTTCCAACTCCAGTTGCTGTATAAGTAAATGCAGCAGCAGGAAACTGTAATTGTGCAGTTGGTGCAGTACCAGCGAATGTAACACTTACAATGCCGCCGCCGGCGCCAATACTTGCAACTGTTATTAATAAATCATTAGCCGGTCCGCCACTAGTAGGATCGATTAATTCGCCGTCTATTATTATTATATCGCCTACTTGATATCCTGAAGAAGTATCCGGTGACGCTACATCAACCACTGTATAAGTCTCATTAGCATAAGATACGTCAAATCTTCCATTAGTGCCAGAGCCGCCTTGTGCAGTACCCGTAATACTAGTCAGTGAAACAGTGCCGTCAAATGCATCGCCACTTGCAGATGCTGTTCCTATTCCTGTATCACTATCTAATGTCGAAACAGTAATAGTTAAATCGTTTGTAGGCGATAATCCACCTAAAACGTTACCTTGAATTAATAGTATATCGCCTACTTGATAGTTATCGCCTTGATTTGCAAAACTATCTAAAGTATAAGCTCCGCCTGCAGTAGAAATATTAAATAGTGCGCCGGAGCCGAATGATGCAACAGGTGAGGGCGAAATTGCTGCATAAATGCTGCTATTAGCTGTAAATCCAGTAGTGAATCCACCTGTTGTACTTATTGTTGACCCTGCAACATTACTAACATATACAGCAGTACCGTCGCCTCTATCTATTGCAAGGTTGGGTACAATGCCAGTAGCATCGTCTACATCGAAACTTGTTGCATTAGGATTAATATTTGTCGTAGTTACTGGTGTGAGATATTCTCCTCCGCCTGCACTAGTATCTATAATTGTTGTTACCTGAGAACCTTCTGGAATCCCTGCATTTATTAATGGAGATCCAACTTCTGGAGATGGTCCGTCATACGGTATAATTGTACTTCCTGTTGCAATGTCTAACTCAGCTGCTAATGTTCCTGCACTACCATTACTTACAACTGAAACTGTCGGTTCGCCGATGTTTGCACCTGTGTAGAATCCACCCTGTCTTAGCTGTGTATATGTTGTAGATAACGTTGTTGGATTAACTGTACCAACTTTAGATTTTGCATAAAACGTAAAGGTATTAGTTGTTGGAACTTCTACAACTACAAAACTACCTTCTGCTCGTGCAGCGCCTGCTACTGAGTCTTCCAGTGCTTTAATAGTTATAGGTGTGCCTACCGGAATATTATGCGGGCCTACTGTAGTTACAGTAATTAAACTTTGACCAATTCCATCTGTGCCTGCACTTGCATCAGTTACAACTGATAAAACTGGAGTATCTGTTCCTGGTACTTCGTAAACTGAAGGATAACCTCTCATTGTTGCAATAGCAGCCCATTTAGTAGGCTGTAATCCGTATTCAAAGTCAGCGTCAAGCATTGATTGAGGTTGTGCAACTCTCAAACGTTCAATTGCATCTGTACCAAAATCAAAAGGTCTAGTAGTTACTACACTTTTGCCGTTTTCTAATTCTTCTACAAAAAGTTGCAGTTCATCTGTTGGGAAATGATGAGAAGTATCAAAGTTCAAAGTAATCGTTGTAATAGCATCAGTTGTTTCTAAATATTTGACAAAATCTGTATCTTCAGATATTTTGTCAGTTTTAAGACTAACTAAGCCGCCAGTAGCCGGTGCACTAAAATTATATATAATATCGTTAGATGTTACATTAGTAATTAATATTAATTGATCTAAATCATATCTGCCTTGTATTTTAATTGTGCCTACGCCTGTAGTAATAAATTTAGGCAATGCGTTAAGGCCATTAGATATAACATCAACAGTATTAAACACTAAAGTATTAACTTTAGCACTTGGTCCAGCAGTTACACTATTTGCAACTGCACTATCAAACGTGTGTACACTAGTGTCTGAACTTATGCCGATACTAACAGTAATTGTAGTTGACGTAACTGATGTAATAGTAATTGGTGCGTAATAATACGGGTCTTTACCTTTCGTATTCGGAACGCCAAATGCTCTTGGATACGGATGCAATGTTGCTCCGCCATCTAATGCACAAGTAAATGTTATGCCACCTGGCGCAATATGTATTTCGTCACCTACTGCGAGCGTGTGTGTGCCTATTGTTATAGACATAGTACCTGTTGTAGGAGTATATGTCGCGCCAGTCGGTGTAAACTGTGCGGTAGTTTCGCTTGCAGTTCCTGTTATAGTTTGTGTAACTTCTGTATTAGATGCAGGATAAGATGTTTTAGTAAGAATATAATCTTTAATTAATCTACCAATAAAATTGTGTGCAGAAAGTTCTGCGCCGCGATCTCCGTCAACTTGTGCAACTGTTTGATCCCAGTAATACTTAATAGTATTGTATACGTTTTCATTTCCGCCATAACGTAAATCTTTTAAATATGCATCAACAACATATCCAACATCGCGTTCACATTTTAATACACTAGTATTTGTGTAGTTAAAGAATACGTCTTGCGTAGCGTTTGCTACAGAACTTACCCACGAGTGTGCAGTGAGATCAGTTGATATACCTGCGTTAACTGTAACACTAGTATTTGCCGAAACTGCTGTAATTATTAATGCTTTATCAAAAAACGGAACTGCGCCTGCGCTTGCATTAGTAAATGTTATTCCGCCGTTAGCAATGATAATCGCATCACCTACATTAAAGTTGTGCGTACCTATCGTTAGCACTAATACCCCAGTAGCGGGCGCATACGTAGCTCCTGTGGGGCTATATTGTGCGGCTGCTGCTACTTTATCTGCAATGTATGCACTCATTTCTTTTTGTATAAATGATTTGTTTGCATTTATTAAACTATAAGCATTAGGATATAAACTGCCTGTAGCGCCTAAGCCTGGTTTAAATACGTAATTTTTTATTTGTGTTTTTGCCATGTTTTATAATCCAAATGCTATTGCTAATGCTACCGCTGTGCGATCTACATATTGTTTGTTTGCTATTCCACTGTTAACAGTAGGTTCGCTACTAACCGTAGCTGAAGTAAACGCTGCTGTTGTCGGTGTTGTTGCACCTATTGTAGTGTTATTTATAGTAGTATCAACTACCGGAAGTGCAGAGCCGGTTGCACCGATACTTCCTAACAATACATCGTTAATTTTTATAACTATTTTATTCCCTGCTGACAAATCTAAATTCGTGCCAGACGATAATGCAGGAATACCAATCCCTTGTATATTTAAATTTCCGCCTAAG
>Ga0209302_10002792_pt1 | contig 10195 bp, 14 predicted proteins | sample ArcOceMetagenome_2_FD_187445 | JGI IMG/M metagenome (GOLD analysis project Ga0209302, IMG submission 187445) | Marine eukaryotic phytoplankton communities from Arctic Ocean - Arctic Ocean ARC135M Metagenome (SPAdes) (version 2) | ecosystem: Environmental > Aquatic > Marine > Oceanic | place... | reverse complement strand
GGCGTTTTTTTGGAGGAATAGGGTTTTTTTAATAAGGAAGATAAGATAAGATAGACTCGACACGCAAGGGGGGACTGTGCAAGTTTTTTTGGGCAATCTCCCGCGTTGCCATACCGACTTGCAACACTTATGTCGTACTGACAAGTAAGTCTCTTTTCGAGGACAGCGACCTAAGTTAGACAGTCGACCGACGAACCGACCTGGAGGGACCGTCCGACCAGAGACGAGGGATAGATAGATACAGATAGAGACTAGATAGATAAGACCGCAGGGCCGCGTAGTACCCTTCGGGGGTGCCCGCGGCGAGGCCCGGATCGTCGGTTACGTACTGCAGTCCAGCAGCGCCGACCGGGCCGAGTCCCTAGGTTTATAGGGGCGTATTCATCATCGCCGCACACCGTGCCTTTGTTTGTGTCTGGGTGTGAGGGATCCAGGCATCGCGGAATTGCGTAGCGTCGTGAGTCGTGTAACGACGTGAAACCCAACAATCTTATCAATCTTATCTTATAGAGACTAGCACGATAAGATAAGATCAGATAAGATAAGATACCAACGACGACGCACAGAACCCAACTTTATGTATGGGCAAATGAAAGCGTTGGTGAGAAGAGAACGTTCAGCTCCTTTGGCGTGACGGAGGTTCCCTCGCATACTGAGAGGAGTATAGATTTTTAAATGAAAGCGTTGGTAGAGAAGAGACGACGAACCGACGATCGATTACACGACAACAACGAACGGAAGAGACTGCGGGATATTCGTATCTCACGCGACGAACGCGAGGCGAGCACGATATTAATGATTGATAGTTGCTCGTCTTACGCACCATTAAGCCCATACGCGTGCCCACACCGCTATCTATCTATCTACCTATCTTGGTCGCGGTGTCACCCCCTCGCGGGAAGCGAGCATACCGCGGGACGATGCGCGATCGCTCCGCTCCGCTGCTGCTCACTGCTCTCACGGTCGCGTCCGTGATCCGCTGCATTGTCGAGCTTCAGAGCCGACTTGAGCTGCGCAGGCAGACCAGCAGGCAGCCGGGTAGGCCCGTGCGTCCACTCGTCCACCTCGCTGCGCTCTCTGAGCCTGAGAGACCGCCTCCGCCAGCGGACGAGGACCCCAGCAGAGGCAACGACCAGCGTCCGCCAGAGGATTCAGCCATGCTGCCGCATCGATCCCAGAGACGCAAGCGTGCAGCACCGGACTCGCAGCCGCCGCCGCCGCCAGCGGAAGACAGCCACGACAGCCATGGCGGCAACGGCGACAGCCACGGCGGCAACGGCGGCGACAGTGGCGGCGACAACGACGGCCTGTTGCGCACTCGGCCGTTTCCCGTGGTGCTACTCACCGCCAACCGAGGCGCGGTGCTCAACCGAACGCTGGCATCGCTGCTTGCCGTGCGTAGCCTCGACGCCTCGACGCCTCACCCTCCTCCTGCAACCCCACGCGTCCAGGCTGCAATCCTATGCGTCGCAGGTGCGTGGCCTCGACGCCTCGCGGCTCTTCGTCGTCCAGGACGGCGTCGAACCTTCGGTGGCGGGGGCGGTACGCTGGCACGCGGCGCGGGGCGCGCCGCTGCGGCTGGTGCAGCACCCATCGGGGCGCGACGCCGCGTCGCGTCCCAGCTGGCCAACGGGAGCGGGCAGCCTGCAGCAGCGCGGCCGGGCGGTGGCGCGCGCCTACAAGTGGGCGCTCAGCCACGCCTTCGATGTGCTGACCGACGACGAAGCCGTGGTGGCCGTTGAGACCCTAACCTTAACCCTAACCCTAACCCTAACCCTAACCCTAACCCTAACCCTATAACCCCAACCCCAACCCTAACCCCAGCCCCAACCCCAGCCCTAGCCCTAACCCCAGCCCCAGCCCTAACCCTAACCCTAACCCCAACCCCAACCCCAACCAGGTGGTGGTGGAGGACGACCTGCTCTTTTCACCGGACCTGATGGAGTACCTCCTGGCGGGTGGGCAGCCATGTCGAAACCAGGCCCGATGTGGCCGGTTAGGACTAGGGCTAGGGCTAGGCTTGCACGGCCCAAGGCCAACACGGCCCAACACGGCCCGATCAGCTGATTAGTCTAGGCTGGGCGCGCACCTAGGCGCCGCCCCGGGCACACCCTCTGGCTCTGGCGAAGCCAGCTGAGCGCGGCGCCACTCCGGCCTAGCGGGCCCTGTTCTCCACACACACAGGCTGGCACGTGCAACGGGCGGACCCTTCACTCTGGTGCACGAGCGCGTGGCACGACAACGGCTTCCGCGACACGGCGGATGACCCGAAGCGTCTGCTGCGCACTGGCTTCTTCCCAGGCCTCGGCTGGCTGCTCACGCGCGCGCTGTACAAAGGCGAGCTCTTCCCCACCTCCTGGCCTAACCCTAGCCCTAGCCCTAGCCCTAGCCCTAGCCCTAGCCCTAGCCCTAACCCTAGCCCTAGCCCTAGCCCTAGCCCTAGCCCTAGCCCTAGCCCTAGCCCTAGCCCTAGCCCTAATCCTCACCAGGCGAGCTCGAGGGTGCGTGGCCCGACGAGCACTGGGACCATTGGATGCGATCTGAGGTCAAGTTCAGGACCTCGCGCGGCCGGGAGTGCCTCATCCCGCAGGTGCCTTGGTTAGGGCTAGGGTTAGGGTTTGAGCTAGGGCCAGAGTTAGGGTCAGGGTCAGAGTTAGGGCTAGGGTTAGGGTAAGAGGGAGTGCCTCATCCCGCAGGTGCCAGACCACTCTACGGGTAGGCCAGTGACAGGCGAGTGAACAGGCCAGTGAACAGGCCAGTGAACAGGCGAGTGAACAGGCCACCCCTAGGGCTTGGCAATCACGGCTCGATGTGCCTCTGCACCTTATCTGCACCTTTGCCTGTACACTCACGGCTCGACAGCCTCTGTACCTCTGTGCATCTGTGCATGTGCTTGCACCCGCAGGTGCCGCGCACGTACCATCACGGCGAGAAGGGCACCTTCATGATCAAGAAGATGCACGAGCTGTACTTTGCACGCATCGCACACAACACCGACCCCCGCATCGCGTGGCCTGCCACCGAGTGGCCCGCCCTAAGAGCACAGCTACGGCACGGCGGCTACGTATGCCGCACAGGGCTCGAACTCCGGACGGCACTTGCAGAGCCCGGGCAGGTCTGCCGCTCACAGCGTTGAGCCTCGACTCGGACAGGAGGCGGCAGTGCGCGGAGCCCTAACCCTAACCCTAACCCTAACCCTAACCAGGAGGCGGCAGTGCGCGAGCGGCTGCGTAGCGCCGCGCCGCTCGTCTCACTCGCCGAGCTCGGCCGAGATCGCTACCGAGATCGAGGCCGAGATCGCCGCAGAGATCGCACCGCCAGCACGGCGCGCGTGCCTAGTACGAGTATGAGTAGCAACGACGCCGCCAACCGCAGCTTGCAGAGCGCGCTGCTGCCTCCGATGGCACTGTGGTACACGGAGGCTCCGCGCGCGGTGGCGGCGGCGGGCGGTGCTGTCGGGCTGTTCTCGAGCTTGGCTGAGCTATTGGGGCTGTGGCACGAGATGCGACGCGGCAGCCATAACGGTGCGCACGACATTGGTACAGATACAGAGCCGCGGGAGGGCGTGTGATAGGCATGCATGCATGAGCACGGCATGTGCATAGTACACATGCAGGCGTGTACAGCATGTGCATAGTACACATGCAGGCGTGCACGAGCTCTCGTGCTTCGGGAGGCCGCTGCTCCTGGTCAACACCCTCGTCGGACCCAACGCACAGCCGTCGCCCTACGCGGCCCTCGCGCCACCGGCGGAGGCGATCTTCACTGCCGCCCGCTTTCGTCGTGCTGTCGAGCGGCTCAACCCCGCGGCGGGGCGATTGTGCTCGGCGAAGCGCGCAATCGGCAGCACGTAACCGCGTTTCTCTCGGTCCCTAATGCAGTCCAGCCGTCACTTATGGGTTAAAGTAAAAAGCCGCAAATTACAAGTAGAGTAAATGCATGAATGAATAGTTGTAAGCCGCAAACGTCACCGCCTAAACAGGACCCGGCGGCCTACGGTACGTCCCTGGGGACACCAACACACTGGGTCTATACCAGCCTAGGGCGCAGCTGTGCGCCGTTGCCCCGCTCCTCCTACCAGGACTGAGGAGCGTGGACTGAGGCAGCTCCGGACCCGCTTCCTTAGCCGCCCTGAGCCGCGCGGCCCGTCGGGTCGTAACTATGGTATGGGGCCCTCTTTCGTTTAACCGGGGGGGGGGGGGGGGGGGGGGGGGGTTGGAAGGGAGTACGGTATCGTATCGGGTATCGGCAGGGCTCCCCCCGCCTGCGCCCTGGCCGTCCATTGATTGCTCGCTGCACATGTGCGATGGATCCCCCTTCTTACCCTCGAAGGAACACAGAGCATGCGTGGACGGACGTGCCACCACCCGCCACCCTCACGGTATCACAGAGCGCACTGCGCGCTGTGATACCGTGAAGGTTCCAGCCGAATCGGCCGACGCAGTCTCGAGATAATGGTTCCTTCAGCTCTGACGACAGGCGCCTAGTGGGCGACCCGCACACGACAGCCATGGTGCTGATGCTGGTACACCTTCAGGGCGCGGCTGTCATCTTCAGGGTAGGTCGGCACCATCATCGTGGACAATTCTGTGAAGGTCGGGGGCGGGCCTCACACACGCCCTCACAGACGCACCTCCCACTGGTCTCACGGTCGCCACGCACTCACCGCGGTCCGCTGGGTGCCGGCAGCCACAGTCCGACCGTATCTTGCGCCTACCGTGCGGTAGGTTGGCGCCAGCCGCTCCCTACATGTTCTCCCTCGATGACACATGTCCTCAAGCGCGCGTGCCGCAGCTCGCCTCCAGCCTGTAGGCGAGCAGGAGCGCTCGAAGTGCGCTATCGGGCTGCCGTGGGCGTTGGTGAGGAAGCACACTCCCGGCAGCGGGACTGGTGCCCATGGTCGAAACCGGTAAATGTGGAGACGTGGGGACACGTGCTTTGTAGACCCCATAGTGATGGCACATACCTTTGCAGAGCTATTGCAGAGCTCGGAAAGGGGTAAGGGCACAAAGACAATATATGGCAAGCGCGATAACCGAGTTACTTTAGTTTATAGTGTGTCGTGTCCTCCATAGACCATACGCTTTTAAGCATAACCCATAGGGCCCGCCAAACACCGCACGAGATTCGGCTTTCGGGCAGGCAATCTTTTACAAGTATAAGTAACGCGCAAAGATGTCCAACAATATGCTCAAGTACAACGCATGCTATACTAGTAGTACACCTTTCCTACACATGCACATGCTACGAGAGTACAGAGGTGTGCCACAGGAAGCACGGATCGCTCCTCACTAGTGTCTAGTCGTCGACCCCCGCGGGAGCGATGCCAACTAGATGTTAACTAGATGTCAACCACAGACTCGGGCACCACGCGCGGCGGCACTGCGCCCGCAGCGGGTGCCGAATGAAGGGGGGCGCCGTCGTGGTAAGTGGGCCCAACGTAGCTGGACACTGCCGCGTAGGGGGAGGTCGCACCCAACGTAGCTGGTCGCTGCTGCGCCCGCTGCGCCGGCTGTGCCGGCTGCGCCCGCTGCGCCCGCTGCGCCTGCTGCAACCCAGCTGGCTGCTGGCTGCTGGCTGCCCCGGCTCTCTTCTCGATGCCCCAGCCGACGAGGGCAAAGAGGCAGAGCGTCTTGGCCTCCTTAGAGATCTGGCCAAGGGCGGCGATGTGCGCGGCGGACACCTGGTTGGTCTCCTTGGCGTGCTTCAGCAACTCAGCTGGTCGGGGTTAGGGCGGTTGGGGGTTAGTTGGGGTTGGGGTCGGGGTTCGGGTCAGGCGAGCCCTAAAGCCTTGGCGTGCCGCAGCAACTTACCAGCGCCCTGCACCACGGCCTGCGTCGGCGACCGGCCGAGGTAGGCGGACACTTGCCGCGTCAGCTTGGCTGCCTCGGCCTCCAAAGAGGCTCCGGCAGTCATCCTGCGGGGCTCCACCTTGAGGGGTAGCAGCCAGCGTACCGCCTCGAGGACGGTCTCCTTGGCGTGCTTCAGCAACCCAGCTGGTCGGGGTTAGGGCGGTTGGGGGTTAGTTGGGGTTGGGGTCGGGGTTCGGGTCAGGCGAGCCCTAAAGCCTTGGCGTGCCGCAGCAACTTACCAGCACCCTGCACCACGGCCTGCGTCGGCGACCGGCCGAGGTAGGCGGACACTTGCCGCGTCAGCTTGGCTGCCTCGGCCAATTGTGATCCTAGCGCCGTCTCCCGCTGCTGCGCACAAAACGCGCGGTAGCCCCCGTTGGGACGGACCGCGCGCGCCGCCTCCGCGCGCGCCGCCTCCGCCACCGGCTCCGTCGGCGCGCCGAGACCCGGCTGCTTGCACTCACCTCCTCGCGGAGTCATCAGGTTAGGGTTAGGTGTCATCAGGGCCACGTCTGTCACCAGGGCCTCGGCGCGCCCACAGCCTCCTCCGGCTGCCGAGGTACCCCCTTCTCCCCCTCCGCGGGTGGCCCCGCCGCCCCCGCCTCGGGGAGTGCTCGCCACCCCGGCAGGCGTGGGTGGCGCCGCCGCCAGCGCGCGCGCCGCCAGCGCGCGCGTGGCGGCGGAGGAGTCAAGCGCCCTACTCCAGGCCTCGACCGCATCGAGCAAGTGGGCCGTGAGCGACTGGTTAGGGTTAGGGTTAGGGTTCGGATTCAGGTTCGAGTGTGGGTTCGGGTTAGGATTCTGGTTCGGGCTCGGGCTCGGGTGCAGGTTAGGTTTGGGGTCGGGCGCCTCGTTTTTCTGCTTCGCCTCGTCTTTGGCCGCATTCAGCATGGCCTCGAGCTTGCACATGTGCGCGACGGAGAAGTTGAGTCGGAAGATGGCGCGTCGCCTGTCGTCGGGCAACATAAGCACGAGCTGCGCGGGCGCCGTGCTGAGCGCGCGTGTGAAGCCGATGAGCTGCGCCTGGTTGGGGTTGGGCTTCAGGTTGGGGTTGGGCTTCAGGTTGAGGTTGAGGTTGGGCTTGGGCTTGGGCTTGGGCTTGGGCTTGGGCTTGGGCTTGGGCTTGGGCTTGGGCTTGGGCTTGGGCTTGGGCTTGGGCTTGGGGCTAGGCTTGGGGCTAGGCTTGGGCTCAGATTTGGGCTCAGGCTTCGGCCTAGGGGTTAGGGTTGGCGGCCAGCGTTACCTGCAGCTGCGGCCAGAAGGCGCGCATCCTCTCACTGGTGCTCTCCTGGTAGGGTTAGGGTTAGGGTTAGGGTTAGGGTTAGGGTTAGGGTTAGGGTTAGGGTCAGGGTTAGGGCTAGGGTTAGGGCTAGGGTCAGGGTTAGGGTTAGGGTGAGGGTTAGGGTGAGGGTTAGGGTGAGGGTTAGGGTGAGGTGCTCTCCTGCTGAGCCTTCGTACTAAAGTAGACCTCGGCGTTGATTGCGAACTCCAGGCTCGACGCCATCATCGACGGCGCGGGCGGCTCAACGCCCGCCGCCGTGGGTCCGGCCGCGGGCAGAGGCACCTCCGCCGCCAGTAACTCACTGCAGTGGAGTCCAGTGGGTGTGGGCGCGGGCGCGGGCGCGGGCGCGGGCGCGGGCGCGGGCGCCCCCGCCGCCGCCTCCGCCGCCAGGAACGCCGCGAACTCGGGCGTGGGCGCGGGCGTGGGCGCGGGCGTGGGCGCGGGCGGGGCGCCGGAAGGGCTGCTCGACCACATCTGATCTGACCACATCTGATCGAGCAGCGCCTCCTTGGCTGACTTCAGGGAGCGCCGCTGCTGGTTGAAGAGCAGCATGGCATCCCTTGGCATCCCTTGAGGGCGCGTAGTCGGGCGCCCCCGCTTGTTCTGTTCCTTGCCCTGTCCCATCTCCTCGCCGCCGCCTGCCGCCGCACTGGCGATGTCTGACCTGGCCGCGTACGAAGCCATCTGCGAGGGGGGAGGCGCCTTCCACATCCGACCGAGGTGCGACTCCGACTCCGTACCTGGGCTCATGCTCGCAGGTAGCAGCGGCCGCTGCTCGTTGCAGAACGCAATGTAGGGGTTCGTGGAAGGCCGCGTGGCGGCGGGCGGCGGTGTGGCGGCGGCGACGTCGGCGGCGGCGACGTCGGCGGCGGTGACGTCGGGCGGCGGCGTGGCGGCGGGCGGCGACATGGCGGCGGCCAGCGGCGGCGGCGGCACCGCGAGGTGGGCGGGCACGAGGTTATCTGGCTTGACCGAGATGGCCATGGGATGGGGCTCGAGGTAGGCTGCGAGGACCAAGACCTCGTACCTGGTCAGGGCTCGGGCTCGGGCTCGGGCTCGGGCTCGGGCTCGGGCTCGGAGTTCGGGCTCGGGGTTCGGGCGGTTCAGGTCGGGGTAACACCTAACTAGGTTCGGGTCGTGAACTAGGGTAGACATAGCGGACCGGCCCGTGGCTGCGTTGAGGCCGAGCACCCGCGCCTCGCGGCCATTGAGCGCGGGGCGGGAGAGCAGGCCGGCCACACGCACGCCGTCGCCCGGCTGGAAGCGCGCGGAGCTGCGCCCGGAGCTGCTCGCACTCGTACCGAGCGGGGGGCTCGCGCCTCGATGCGCACGCTCATACCCGGGCACGCCGCTGAGCGGCTCGCTGGCTCGCCACGCAGATGTCGCATGGCCGCTCTCGTCGCGAGGGGCGACGCGTACACCGCGCAGCCGTAGGTGCACGCGCTGGGGCTGAGGCGAGCGCGGCCGCTTCGGCGCCGCGCGCGGATCGCTGGTGGGGGCACTGCTGCCGCAGTCTCGAGCAGCTGCCGCGGCCTCGTCGTGGGCCACTGCCGCAGCGCCCGCCGCGCCCCACGCGGCCGCCACCGCCACTCCCCCCGCCGCCACCGCCACCTCGGCGCCCTCGTCGGCGCACTCGAGCTCATCCGCGGCGAGGGCGGCGAGGTCGGCCACGTCGGCGAGGTCGGCGGGCGCTGCGGCCGTGGGGCCGCTGCTGTGCGAGCGCTGCAGCGGTGGCGGGCCGCAGCCACAGTCCGCGGGGCGCGCGCGCTTCTTCCCTCCGGCGCCACTGTGGCTGCGGCTGTGGCTGGGCGCAAGGGGCGGGAGGGTCTCGCCGTCGGCCGCCTGGTTAGGGTTAGGGTTAGGGTTGGGGTTGGGGTTGGGGTTAGAGTTCGGGCTCAGGTTCGGGGTAGGGTTCGGGGAGGCTTAGGGTTTGGCCGCCTGCCCCCGCTGCCGTGCCGTCCGCGCCGCCGGCCGCGCGAGGCGCAACCCACCCGCGTCGCACGGCGCTGCGGCGGAGGCCCACACACCTGCCTCCGCCGCATCCAGCCCACCTGGACAGGGTTACGGCTCGGGCTCGGGCTCGGATTCGGGGTGGGGTTCGGGTACGGGTACGGGTACGGGTTGGGGTTGGGGTTGGGGTTGGGGTTGGGGTTGGGGTTGGGGTTGGGGTTGGGGTTGGGGTTGGGGTTGGGGGGAAGCGCACCGAAGGCGGCGGGGCACTCTCGCATGGTGGGCTCCGACTGCAGAGCGATGCCGAGGGCGGCGGAGGCGTCGGAGGCGGAGCCGAGGCGGGCGGAGAGCGTGCTTATCATTGTGGCGGCGTCGGCGGAGCAGGGGACCGCGATGCTGGAAGTGATGATCAGGCTGCCGGCGGCGACGGTGAGGACGACGGCCGAGACTGGGGAGGCGGCGATGGCGGCGACCTTGCCTCGGGCGGAGGGGCCGATCGACCCCCCGTTGCCCAGCCGCTGCTGCTGCCAACTCCTCCACGCCCAGCCGCCGAGGCTACCACTTGCCTGGTCAGGGTGAGGGTTAGGGCTAAGGCGGGGTTGAGGGCTAGCATCCGATGCCACTCGCCTTGCAGCGGAGAGCAGCGCACAACCCGAACCCTACCCCTACCCCTACCCCTACCCCTACCCCTACCCCTACCCTTACCCCTACCCCTACCCCTACCCCTACCCCTACCCCATAACCCTGATCACTCGCCCTGCAGCGGAGAGCCACGCACAGGAGCAGGCCCACGCTCGCGTAGAGCTCACGCACGGCGGCCGGCGGCAACGCCGCGCCTGGGGGGTGAGCGGCCGTCGAGGGGCTCGGGCTTGGGCGTGGGCTTGGGCGTGGGCTTGGTCTTAGTCTTGGTCTGGGCTCGGGCTTGGGCTTGGGCGTGGGCTTGGGCTTGGGCTTGGGCTTGGGCTTGGGCTTGGGCTTGGGCTTGGGCTTGGGCTTGGGCTTTTGGACTTTTGGTGAGGGTGAGGTGAAGGTGAATGTGAAGGTGAATGTGAAGGTGAATGGGGGTGGGGGTGGGGGTGGGGGAGGGGGGGCGGGTGCGGGGCCGCACCGT
>Ga0209302_10002791_pt1 | contig 10197 bp, 16 predicted proteins | sample ArcOceMetagenome_2_FD_187445 | JGI IMG/M metagenome (GOLD analysis project Ga0209302, IMG submission 187445) | Marine eukaryotic phytoplankton communities from Arctic Ocean - Arctic Ocean ARC135M Metagenome (SPAdes) (version 2) | ecosystem: Environmental > Aquatic > Marine > Oceanic | place... | reverse complement strand
CTGTGGCCCCACTTACTATGGCGATACGTACTGTGGCCCCACTTACTATGGCGATACGTACTGTGGCCCCACTTACTATGGCGATACGTACTGTGGCCCCACTTACTATGGCAGTATCTCGAAGCAGCTCGAGTCGACCGACTCACTCGCAGTGACGCAGTGCGGCACCACCCAGTCTAACCCTAACCTTGACCCTAACCCTAACCCTGGCCCTAACACTAACCCTGACCCTAACACTAACACTAACCCTGACCCTGACCCTGACACTAACCCTAACCCTGACCCTGACCCTGACCCTGACCCTGACCCTAACCCTTACACGAATACGAGCACGAGCCCTCATCAGGTGCGGCACCATCCAGTACATGAGCCCTGAGCGACTCCTTGGCGAGGAGTACAGCTTCGAGTCCGACGTGTGGAGCATGGGCGTGACCATACTCGAGGCGCTCCACGGCAGGTTGCCCCACCCGAACGCGAGCTCGTTCATGTTCATGTCGCACCGCTAACCCTGACCCTAACCCTGACCCTAACCAGGTTGCCCTACCCGAACGCGAGCTCGTTCATGTCGCAGATGCACATCTAACCCAACCCTAGCCCTAGCCCTAGCCCTAGCCCTGATCCGAACCCTTACCCTGACCCTGACCCGAACCCTGACCCTAACACTGACCCTAACCAGGTCGCAGATGCACATGGTCACCAAGGGCGACGCGCCTACGCCGCCCGAGGGCAGCAGTGAGGAGTTGCGGGATATGGTGGCCCAGTGCCTTCGTAAGGAGCTTGCTGGGCCGGGACGGAGGCCGACGGTGCCCGAGCTATAGATAGATAGATAGAGAAACGCACGGCCAGAGCCGCGGACGACCAACGGTCGTCTCGCGGATAGACACAGACTACCCGTCGCCAAACGCCGCACGTACACGCACCCAAGCCGCCCTATCTACCTCCTTAGCTATACCAACACTTGCCTGAGCCCTGCACGGCATATTTGTCTTGCTCGGAACCAGCCTACACGTTCGTTCTTACCCTCAACAGCCGAATCCTACCTCTCACCCTGTCAGCACCTAACCAGGTTCCCGAGCTCTTCCGAATGCAGTGGGTGAGCGCGTATGCTGCCGACGGCTCCGACGAGCAGCGGTGTCAGCGGATCGCCACCTTTCTGGATGGGCAGCTAGGACCGGAGGAGTGAGTGAGTGTGATTTTCGTACCGACTACCGTTCATATGCTGCAACCACACGAGGTGCTAGATCCTATAGAAACCCCCGGTGGTCGTACCTCTCGATACCGGGGGGTTCGGTTCGTAGGGACATGGGCAACCCGGAACTCTGACAATCCTATAAGAGACCAAAGAGCACGTGTGGCCACCCAGCACACTCGAGTCTCGACTGACCGAGTAAAAGCGCAAAAAAGGATCAGCCACATGCCCACATCGGAGCTTGATGTAGTCCGCTTCGCGGTTCGCGCGGAGCTCTCTCGCAGCTATTCCGCCTCTATACGTACCGCCTCTCTATAGTGGCCTCGCGCGCTCCAGCCTCGCGCGCGACCGCGACGCTCTTGGCGCGGCGGTGGGCCAGGGCGTGCGGACCCCGGACCCTAGCTTCCAACGCCCCTACGCCCCACGCGGCACTGAATGGAGCACCTCTGCAGCGATCCCCATCGTGCACTGCCTGAAGATCGCTCGGCGCCAGGAGGAACAGGTGATCGAGGGTGAGGGCCACTACCGCGTCTTGCTCCGCTCATATGGTTCTTTCTGTCCGTGGCTGCACTCCCGTCCGATCGAAGTTCAACGCAACCCGACAGTGGGCCGCACCGCACCGGGGTCACATGCGTCTTTAACTATATCCCTCGGATCCCCATGTCCGTGCCCCACGTGTCTAGGATAAGGACAACCATGGAACCATCAGCAATGCTGAGCTCGAACGATGAGTACCGATACGATAAGCACCTAATAAGCACCTAGCTGCCAGAACTCTGTGAACGTGCAGTGGTACAAGGCAACAAGGGGGGCCGCGAGGAGGTATTCCCACCGAGTGCAGACCAGTCCTCGAATTCCGTGCGGTCGGAGTCGGGAGCATACTCGTACTATCAACGGAAACTAGTAACGAGTTCAGCTGGTAAATCCGAATCTGGCCTCAGAAATAGGTGCTCTCTGCACGCTCTCTGTCATATATTTCGAGATATTGACGTGTTCAGTGCTTTTACCGAGGTGGGCCTTTTGAGTGCCACCTTGAGAAGAGCACTGAAACGTCAATATACTCGAGAATGCCACATAGTCCCTATATTTTTCGCCTGTTCCCTCTAATGGGTAGTTGTATGGATAGTTGGGCTGCACCCTAGCACCAAAGGCAAGGTCTGGGGAGGCCTGCATGCATGCGCAACTGATGTCACCTAATACCACTTACATAGGGCCGTACTTTACATTTGCATTCACGACCGTTCGTACCTTTATTCCAGATGTCAGAGCTTTATTTAAAAGGAGGTTACGGTCTACTGGCTACCTATATTGGCGCTGTGTTTCGTGCAATGTATCCAGTGATACAAGTATAAGATACTCCACTGCGGAGGGGGGTAGGAGTGTGGCCTCAACTTGCCCGAGCCAAGGCTTCGTCTTCGTGGAATGAGCTCACTCGCAACCCCCGGCCGCCCTCCAGATCCGGCGCCGCCAGGCCCGCAGTTGCGCCTGTGCCCTTGACGCCCCCGACTCCGAGGCCTTCTCCGTCCCCGATTCCGTTTCTGTTTGCATTTGCGTCGCGCAGTGGCGGCGGTGGCGCCTGTGGCATGATAAAGTTGCGCAGCTCGGCAAGGAGATCGCCCATGGAGTCGAGTCGACGGTTGACATCGCCGATGCTCGTGTCCAGTGTGGCGCACAGCTGCTGCACCTATAGTTAAGGAAGTGAGTATAGGTCATCTAAATGAGCATACGTAATCTATAACAAGCTCAGAGAGGCCATTGCGGAACTGTAAAAGTAGCCGTGTGGCTCGCGCGTGATGTGTTTTATTCATACTACGGTGCTGCCGCACACCTCAGTGGTAGTGGCGCGCGGCACATGGTGATGCGCACCCTCGCCCTTGGTCCCGGCCTCCGCCTCGTCGTCAACCTCGAGAATGACGGGGCACATCGAGGAGGTGGTGCTGCGTGGCGTGGAGCTCGGAACCTCTCGCACAGGGAGATTGGGCTCGCTCGTGAAGGCGCGTAGCATGTCCAGGGCGCTAGTGTGGCTGGAGGATGATTTGCGCCGAGTGTAGACCTGCTCGGGTACGCTGGCCTCATCTGAAGTGGCGGTCTCACCGATCGCCTCGAGGCTGCCACCTGAGCCAGAGCCGCGCCTTGTGAGGCTCAGCCTCGGCGAGTCCACCTGCTCAGCGCCGCCGCTAACCGCCGTGGGCGACGCGGGCGGCCGCGCGACCGAGGTGGCTTCGCCGAGGCCGTGATCGAAGGAGGGCTCAGCGCCCTTTGCTGCGGCGGCCGGTATCGCCTTGGCCTTCCAGCGTCCCGTCGAGCACCGAACCATAGAGGCGCCCCGGAACGATAGCTGGGTGACGGGGCTTTCGCTCAGCTTCTTTGCGTTGGCGACCGCGACGGCGTCCGCGTCGGCCTTGGCCATGTCTCGCTCGAGCTCGATCACCGCCAGCCTACCCTCGGCATTTCGCTCCTGTAGTTTCTTCTTCGACCAGTTCGACCGCCGCCTTGCTGGCTTCTTTTGGAACGATGAGGACTCGCTCAGCGCGTCAGCCTCCGCCTCCTTGGGAAGGTTGAGGTTCACCACCTTGGAGGTTAGGGTTCCGGATTTCGTTAGGGTTAGGGCTAGGGCAGGGCGAGGGCTAGCCGCCTCTTTGGGAAGGTTGATGTTCGCCACACCTTGAGTTGAGTAAGAAAGTAAGATAGTATACTCCAGTGAGTTTCTAAAAGTGCGCGCGAGAAGTTGCGCTTGGTCACTACTTGCTTACTTACTGTTACTTATAGTAGTAGTACCCACCTTGCGCAGCGCGCCCCAGCCCTTTGCGATTGCGACGCCTGTTGTCTGCGAGCCCTTGCGCGCAGACACTGGTTAGGGTTAGGGTTAGGGTTAGAGTAAGAGTTCGGGTTCGGGTTCGGGTTAGAGTTAGGGTTAGGGTTGCTGACACTCCTTCCTCTTCCCATCGGCTCGGCCCCTGCTCGGCCCCTAGCTTTGCGGCGCGCTGCTGGAGGATCGCCTGGCGCAGCCCGAGCTGCCGCATGCGCACCTGCAACCATACGTGCCCAGGGCTGCAACCATATACGTGCCCGTGGTTGCAACCCTATGCACCCGGGGGGGGGGTGCAACCATTCGTACATCCTGCCGCACGCGTACCTCGAGAGAGGCGTTCGAGCGCAAGGTCTTCTCGAGCCGCTCCATCGCCTGGGTAGGGGTAGGGCCAGAGTTTGGTGTTAGGGTATTCTATAGGGGTAGGGTCAGGGTTGGGGTTGGGGTTAGGGTTATGGCTAGGGTTATAGCGCCGCTCCATCGCCTTGTTGAGGATTTGGTCGTAGTACATGGGGAAGTCACGTATGACCGCGTCGAAGGCGGAAGTGGTCATGAAGAACAGGATGCAGTCCGTGTCGGCGAAGGCGGTGGCGGTGCGCCGCTGCGAGGTGAGCATCGCGAGCTCGCCTAGGGTTGGAGTTGGGGTTAGCGTTGGGGTTGGGGTTAGTGTTGGGGTTAGGCTTGGGGTTAGGGTTAGGGTTAGGGTTGGAGCTGGGGTTAGGGGGTTGGGGTTAGGGGTAGCACGAGCTCGCCGAAGTAGGCGCCGGGCATGAGGGTGCAGAACACTACGGTCTCGTCTTCGTTGGCGATCTTGATGTACCTGGTTGGGACTCGGGTTAGACTCAGGGTCAGGGTTATATAGGCTCAGGGCGGGAGGGTTAGGGTCGGGGTCAGGGTTAGGGTTAGGCTAAGGACGGGTACCCGTTCTGGATAAAGTACATCGAGTCACCCGGCTCATTCATGCGGAATGCGTGGTCACCTTTGATCAGCACCTAGGGTTGGGGGTTAGGAGTTAGGGGTTAGGGTTATGGGGTTAGGGTCAGCGTTACGGCTACGGTAACGGTTACGGATAGGATTACTTAGGGTAAGTGGTCGCCCTTGAGCGGCCCACACCTGCGGCTTGAGCTGCTGGACCAGGGCCTTGATGAAGATGTCGTCGCACTCCTCGAACATAGGCACCTGTCGCAGCAGGTGCTCGTGCACGACGAAGAAGACCTGATAAGGAGAGGGAGGGTAAGGATTCGTGCGATATAGCCTCGGGTTACTTGACCTTAACCCTAAGTAGAACCCTATAGCCATGAAGAAGACCTCCGATTTGAGCGAAGGCGGTAGCGTCGATGTGATCTCATCGATGTCGAAGCCGCGGTTCACCTCGAAGCGGAAGCTGTTGTACGCGCGCAGCTTGTTGCCGAGCGCGCGCGGCAGCCGGTAGAAGGTGCTGAACTCGGTGAGCCTATCGAGCTCTTCAGAGTAACGCGACCCCGCGGCGTCGAGCTTGGCGATAAGCTGCGCAACGTTGGAGAAGATGGCGGCGTACATGCACGCGCCGAGCACCTGGTTGAAGTGAGGGTGGGGCTAGCTAGAGGGGCTTTCGTCGAGAGGCTTTGGCTCTACGAATACTGACAAACGGCATAGCTTTTACTTTGGGCAGTGTGTACCTGGCACGTGATCGCCCAAAGGTACTCGAGGTTGGTATGGGCCGAGGGGCCGTCGCCGTAACCGAGGGACGACATGGTCGAGAGCGCCCAGAAGAGCGACCGCACCTATACAGATCAAAGCGATCGAGGACCACAGCCCATGCCTACGGTACGCCTGCCTATATAGCCTTAGCCGCAGCCCTAGCCCTATAGCCCAGAAGAGCGCGCGCACGTAGATGGTCGTTATGTCGTCGGGTGCCCCCTCGCCACACCTATGAGGGCTAGGGCTACAGTTAGGGGTACAGCTATTAAGGGATGGGGCTGCGGCGGCGGCTGCGCGGCCATGGTTGTGGGCAGGTTGTGGGCTCAGGTAGATGTAGATGTAAGGCAGATGGCGCACGTGGTCCTGAGCTCTGGCCAGTAGACGGTCACCCATGTGTCCTCGTACCTAGTAGGTGTAGCCGTGGTCTGTGAAGCCATAGTAAATGAAGCCACAGTAAGCACAAACCCATAGTAAATTAGTGTCCTCGTACCAGCCGTCACGGTTGCACGTGTGCCATCCAATTGCAAAGAAGGCACACGCGTTCCAGTGCGTCACCTGGTTTAGGGTTAGGGTTAGGGTTAGGGTTGGGGTTAGGGTTAGGGTTCGCGTTAGGGTTAGGGTTCGCGTTAGGGTTAGGGTTAGGGTTAGGGTTAGGGTTAGGCATTAGGGTTAGGGTTAGGCATTAGGGTTAGGGTTAGGGTTAGGGTCAGGGTCAGGGTTGGGCGTTATGGTTAGGCGTTACCAGCAGCCAGGCGAAGATGATCGTGACCACGCGCAGGATCTTGCCGCCGAAGAAGTACCTGCATGGGTGGCGAAGAGATAGTTGCGAGTATAGAGGGCGCTGTGACAAGGCACACGTTGATGAGCTAGAGCGGCGCTAGAGCGGCGCTTTGACTAGGGCGCCGTGACTAGGGCACTGCGACTTGAGCACTTCGACCATGCTGAGGGACTTGGCGTTGTCGATGAGCCGGCGGATGCGCACTAGGCGCACTAGTTTGAGCAACTCGAGGGGTGTGTTCGAGCGACCTAGCACCACGTCGAGAGGCAGCACCTGGTCAGGCTTAAGGTTAGGGTTAGGCTCAGGGTTAGGGCTAGGGCTAAGGCTAGGCTCAGGCTCAGGCTCAGGCTCAGGCTCAGGCTCAGGCTCAGGGTTAGGGTTACAGTTACGGTTACGGTCAGGGTTAGGGTTAGGGTTAGGGTTAGACGTCGAGAGGTAGCACCACGACCACGTCCACGACGAACCACGAGGTAGCGTACCTGCGCGCCACCCGCCTGGGGACAGGTTTGGGTCAGGGTTAGGGTTAGGGTTAGGGTTAGGGCTAGGGTTAGGGTTAGGGTTAGGGTTAGGGTTAGGGCTAGGGTTAGGGTTAGGGTTAGGGTTAGGGTTAGGGTTAGGGTTAGGGTTAGGGTTAGGGTTAGGGTTAGGGTTAGGGTTAGGGTTAGGGTTAGGGTTAGGGTTAGGGTTAGGCATTAGGGCTAGACCTCACTGTATGGCTCCATAAACTCACTATACTGACCTGATGTCGAGCACGGGGTAGCCCTGATCGGAGAAGCCGTGGAAGAACTGCAGCACGATATCGAGGACGAGGACGACGTCGATGAGCGTGTCCGTCTGCTTGAAGAGCGTGATCTGGTAGCACACCTGTAAGAGAGGTTGTGACTATATTAGACAACATGTGCATGCTGATCATAGGTAAGATGGGTGTATCAGAATTTCAGAACCAGGTAACGTTTCGTCCTGCTCGGTTACAGCACCAGACTAGTAGAGACTGGTAGGCAGCAGACCTGCACGGGCGCCACCACGGCCGTGTAGAGGATGCACGTGGCGACGAGGAGGTCGAAGACGGTCTTCCATCGGCTGCAAGGGTGGATGACTAGCTTGATGGAAGCAGTAGTAGTACTAGCAGGTGGATGACAACTACCAGCATACTATGCTACTAACCAGCAGTGGGTGGATGACCAGCACGGGAAGAAGTGTGGTGATAGTATGCTGGTAGTAGGAGTAATATGACCTGCATGGGTGGATGACAAGCAGGTTGGCACCCTCCACTCTGTCCGGCCGCTTGGCGTCCGGAGGCAGCATGCCCTTGCGGCGCACCTGGTTCGTTAGTTTTAGTGTCAGGGTCACACTCATATCGGGGTTAGGGATAGGGTTAGGGATAGCATAGGGATATATAGGGTTACGGCGTCAAGGTCAAGCAAGGTCAGGCTCAGCGTTCGTGTTAGGGATAGGGATAGGGTCATGTGCCCTTGCGGCGCACCAGCTCGCGCGTCGATCGTGCCCGATCGACGGCCATCGACAAGGCCTGCTTGCCCACCTATAATGTGTTGCATTGAAAGGCAGCCGAATCAAACGAAGCTTATTTCGAGGGGTCTTGTGCCGGCCCTCGCGTCCGCACATGCGCCTCCTCGAAGGTGGGCCGGCAGTACATGCTAAGGTTCGTCGCGAGTGCATGCGGGGCGCAGCCACAAGAGGCCTGTGGAGGGGCACTGAGGAGCCCCAGATAGTTACAGGTAGTGTGCAAGCTGCGGCACCCAAGAAAGCGCTCTCCCACACATGCACATGCGTGTCCCACGGCCCCGAAGGATGTCTGTTGCGCCACCCCTGGGGTCTCCGTATCCAGGCTTCCTGTGATCGAGGCGGAGCTCTGACTCTCGCGCAGGGGTGTCGGCGCCTGTTTGTGCCACGCGGACCTTGCTCGCGCGCTGTCCCTCTGGCTGGGGCTGCGCACTGAGTCGTTGCTCCTCTCGTCAAGGTGGCCTCCGGCGGCGTCCTTTGACGGCGGGCCGGGGCTGACGCGCACGCCTTTCATTGTGTGGAGGCGCGTTGTTGTTACACGGTACGACTTCGAGGTGGCGGTTTCATTTCAGCAGTAAACTCGCAGAATAGGGTGTTCAATAATAGACGGAAAACAACGGACACGACCCCGGGCAGGAAATTATATCAGCCGAAAAACAAAGTGAGGAGAAAATAAAGCGGTAAAGCCGTATTACCCCGACGCCAGGACGAGGACCTGCTATAAAGAGAAAAAACGAGTGGGTCACGTGCACTGAGCACTCCCCGAAGGGCAAGGCGGGACAAAGTGACGTATAATAAGGGGATAGAACTGTATCGTATTGGGAGCCTGATGCCACATGATCATCTCAGCCACTTTCTCAATGCTTACTTGATTTAGAGAACGATACGAGCGGCGAGCATGTGTCAGCCCGGCTCGTAGTGCCTACGAGCCCTCAGTGCGTTGTTACGGAGACTGCGTTGTTGTTACGACTTCGAGGTGGCGGTTTCATTCACGCGTCAACTCGCAGAATGGTGTTCAACTACGGTATCGACGGAAAATAAAGCTCCGTATTACTTTACCCCGACGCCAGGACCTGCTAAAGACGAGTTGGGTCGTTCTGGGTCACGTGCACTGAGCACTCCCCGAAGGGCACGGCGGGACAAAGTGACGACTGACGTATAAGGGGATAGAACTGACAATGAACTGTGTCATATTGGGAGCCTGATGCCACATCTCAGCCACTTTCATAATGCTTAGTAGTACTTGATTTAGAGAACGATACGAGCGGCGAGCATGTGTCAGCCCGGCTCGTAGTGCCTACGAGCCCTCAGTGCAGAGCAGCCGTAGCTCAGCCTGCGCAGACTTTGCACATGTTTTGGCCCGATCTGGGTCCGAGCTGAAGGAGATTTGCAGCGTGCCCCGTGCGGGCTCGCCCGGGTCAGGAATGCTGTGCGACCCGAAGTCGATGCTGACGGACACCGAGTAGACGTTCGAATCCGCAAACCGAAGCCGCTTGAGCAGCCTCGCCTCGACCAGCTTGCATGCGTGTAGAGGTGCTCGCCGAGCACCTCGTTGCTGCTGACGCAGGCCGTGCGACCGCCGGCGGTTTGTGAGAGGCACAGGCAACAACCGTTGCGCCTGTTGGTGATCAGCGGGCCGAGCCAACGGGCTGGTGTGGCATACGTTCGGCAGTGGGCCCAAGGGGAAGCTCGTGTCAGCCTGTGGGTGGTCAGCAAGCTGACTCAGATGCGTCGCGACCTTGAGCGTCCTTGCCTCCCTCGCTCGACCCTCAAAAGGTGAAACGGTGCAGGCGTGGAGCGCCGCCTCGCGGTAAAAAATGTTGCTACCCGTAGGTAGGCCCAAACGCATTCCCAGGAAGGCGAGGCGTTTTCTCGAACCGGCGGAAGTGCAGAGGTGGGGGCACTCGAGTGCCCGCTCATCGGGGGTCGAGGGGGCGACTTTTTTTAATCTTTTATTAAGCCAATTAGATTCAAGAAGAAGAAGTGGTGAGGCACATGAGAGTACATGAGAGTGCATCCCCTTGCATCCCCTTGAGCGAGAAGGGGGCACATAGTACCCCAGGTTGCCAACGTGACTGCCACACACAATTTGTGGGCTGCAGGTTGTAGCGGAGCCGCCATAGGTTCTCCACCAGTCACCTAGAATCGAAGGGTTAGGGGTATAGGGTCACGGCTAGGGTTAGGGTTAGGGCTAGGGTCAGGGTTAGGGTTACATCATCA
>Ga0209302_10002790_pt1 | contig 10197 bp, 9 predicted proteins | sample ArcOceMetagenome_2_FD_187445 | JGI IMG/M metagenome (GOLD analysis project Ga0209302, IMG submission 187445) | Marine eukaryotic phytoplankton communities from Arctic Ocean - Arctic Ocean ARC135M Metagenome (SPAdes) (version 2) | ecosystem: Environmental > Aquatic > Marine > Oceanic | place... | reverse complement strand
TTACGGCCGCGGTTATTCAGACAGGCCACGTGGCAAGCAAAACGAAGCCTTCTTTATCCAACAGTTAAACAACCTGCTCCATCATGAGGACATCACCGGTACATTTTCGATAATTGGCTATTCCATAGGTGGTGCCATTGCTTCAATTTTTGCCGCAACACATCCCAACCGCATTGGTCAATTGATCCTTTTAGCCCCAGCCGAAATCAAGATTAATTCTGGTAAGCTTGCCAAGCTTGTCGCAAAGACACCTATACTTGGTGATTGGCTCATGCTCGCGTTTTATCCAAGACAATTGCGCAAAGGCATTAGTGCGGAGCGCAAGCTTGCCACCCACATACCTAGAATTGCAGATCAACAAGAACGCGAGTTGCGCAACAGGGGTTTTATGCCCACAGTCTTGTCCAGTTTGCGTGGCATACTCAGCAAGTTGCTACATAAAGAACACCGTGCGATGCATCATGCAGGCCTCCCTGTTCTTGCCATATGGGGTCGCAATGATGCTGTCATTCCAATAGGCGCGGCTGACGCGCTCGCTGAATGGTCACCATCCACAGTTCAAATGATCGTGGATGATGCCGGTCATGGCTTACCCTATACCCACGCCAATCAGACCTTAGAAATCATACGCAAAGCAATGGCCGCGCAAACCTAAGCTAGTGCAACAAGTGGACGTTCGCGAATAGGCAGGTGCACAATCGCACTGAAGGCCCCGACGCCAACACCAATCCACCAAACCGCGGTATAGTCTCCGTACATATCGTAAAGCTGACCACCCAACCAAACACCAAGGAAACTGCCCAACTGGTGGCTGAAGAACACGATGCCGTACAGCGTTCCCATATAGCGAACACCATAGATATGAGCGACCAAACCGGACGTCAGCGGAACAGTCGCCAACCACAGCGAACCCATCGCAACTGAAAAAATGACAACAGACAGCGAAGTAATCGGAAGCAGGATAAACAGTCCTGCAATGATCGTTCGACCCAAATAGACACCCGCCAAAAGATGCTTTTTAGAATACCGATTTCCAGCCCACCCAGCAGCCAAAGTACCAAAAATATTGGCCGCACCAATCAGTGAAATAGCAATTGCGCCCAATGCAGATGTCGTCGTGACACCCATGCTATGCAGCACACCACCCACCATGATCGGACCGCACATTTCAGTCACAAATGCTGGGAAGTGTGCAGTGATGAAACCCAACTGATAGCCGCAAGAAAAGAACCCCAAAAATATCAACGTGTATGATGGATCTTTGAACGCTTTGACCAAAATGTGACCAAGGCTTTCTTCTAGCTCTGTCTTGCTCACCATCACCGGTGCACGCATAAACGGCAACGCCAATATTAAGGAAATGATAGCAGCAGCAAAAACCATAAAGACCGATTGCCATGTCATCAGTGTAATCAAATACTCGGCTAGCGGGGCACCAAACACCTGCCCAACACTGCCAGCTGCCGTGGCGATGGCCAACGACATCGACCTGTTCTCGTTCGTAGAAGCACGACCAACAATTGCCAAGATTACGCCAAAACCAGTACCCGCGATCCCAAACCCAACCAGCCACGCATAGGCCTGATGCTCACCCGGTGTCACACCGCTCGCGGACATTACCATGCCCAAGGCATAAACAAGCGCTCCAATAATGATAGCTTTGCGATCACCAATCTTTTCCGCAATCGCTCCAAATATCGGTTGCCCAATACCCCACGCCAAATTTTGAATCGCAATCGCCAAGGAAAACTCGCTGCGCAGCCAATTAAACTCTTCAGCGATTGGAATTTGGAAAACACCAAAGGACGCACGTACTGCGAAACTGACCATGATGATCAAACAGCCCACCAATAAGACGGGGTTCATTATGGATGTATGTTTTTGCATCTGCGACTTTCGCTTTTTATTGCCACGTTACGCCTAATGCCCCACAGGTCAATTCAGCATTTATTATGAACCCATTACCAACAGTGATCTTTCATTAAAGCCGTACGCAAGGTATGCCGATCACATGACCACTTTAACCCAAATTTATGCAGATCTGATTGCTGAGGGGACCCTAAGTCCCGATCCAGCACAAGAAGCCGTGCTGCCAGAATTTGAACGTATCCGTGCGGAGGTATCTCAACCTATTAAAACCGGTTGGTTCCGCAAAGCACCCGAACCACCAATGGGTCTGTACCTTTGGGGCGGGGTTGGGCGCGGTAAATCAATGCTGATGGATTTGTTTGCTCAAAACCTTGGTGATGTGCCAGTTCGGCGCGTCCACTTTCACGCCTTCATGCAAGAAATTCAGGCCGCAATGCATGCCGCCCGCGCCACTGGTGTCGACGACCCAATTGCCCCTGTCGCCGCAGAAGTTATTGCACAGGTAAAGGTCCTAGCATTCGATGAAATGCAGATCACAGATATCACCGATGCTATGATCGTTGGCCGTCTGTTTGAGGCACTATTCGATGCTGGGGTCGTCATCATCACCACATCTAATCTTTTGCCCGATGATCTATACAAACACGGACTAAACCGCGAAGCATTCCTACCCTTCATTGATCTGATAAAAAACAAAATGAACCTTTGGGAATTGGTCAGCCCAACAGATTACCGACAAGATCGTCTTTCAGGGTCCCAAGTCTCTTTCACACCGTCCAATGCGCAGGCCCGCGCCGCAATGGACAGTATGTGGAGTGATCTGACTGGTGGCCCATCTGAGGCACTGACACTGCGCGTCAAGGGCCGTGATGTCATCTTGCCACAGTTTCGCAATGGTATCGCCCGTACGGGCTTTTTCGAGCTCTGCGGCAAACCTTTGGGACCAGCGGACTACTTGGCCGTTGCAGAAGCCGTCAAAGTTCTTTTGATCGATGATATCCCATGTCTGTCGCGCGATAACTTCAACGAAGCCAAACGCTTTGTCACACTCATCGATGCCCTTTATGAGGCACGCGTCCGTCTGATCTACTCAGCCGCTGCATCACCTGAAATGTTGTATCTAGAAGGTGAGGGCACGTTTGAATTTGAACGAACGGCATCTCGGTTGCGCGAAATGCAAAGCGACGGATGGGGTAAACAGCCTGACAGCTAAGTTAATTGTTGAACTGAAGAACTAGCTCTTGAAGCAGCGCATCGGTAGTGAAACGACCTGATGGCATCGTCAAAGCGACCAGCGCTCTAAAGTCACCACGCGTCACCGCGGTATTCAGCAGTGCATCGATATATGCATCAGACTGCCCTTCAGCCAACGCCTGTACCAAAAGGCCATGCAAGCGATCACCAGCAGAGGCGTTATAACCAAAACTGGCCAAAACTTCGCGCGACAACGGACGAATATCGCGAGTAGCGCCGTTCAAACGAAAGGGTTGGCGTAAGAGCTTGCTCACATCTTCGGCACGTTCAATACCACCAATAGACAACAAAGATGTCTCAGAAAGCGTGACTACCGCCTCAGAATTAGAGTAATTGGCTGATGGTACATTGGCCAAATCTGCCGTTTTTGTCAATTCAGTCGGCTCGTTTTCAGCCAATTGGTTGGGCGCTACATTAGGTTGGACAAGAATTAGGCCAATTGTAACGATTAGGAACGCAGCGATGATCATCATCAGCTTCATATTTGAAGAATACCCTTGTTGTTCAGAACCAAAAGACTCGCCAAACAAGGACGCATTGTCTGTGCCCCGTTTCATATCACTTCACCCAAGAACCGTATATGTAGATTGATCCACCTACTTTATAGTGCATTTATCTACATATATGCGAATCGGACCTCGTGGTCCAACATACTGATAAATCTGTTGGTGGGTGGGGAAGGCTAGCCGTTCTCGCGCAATATCGCGCCAGCAAGGTACAGCGACCCACAAATCAAGATACGCGCATCAGATTGATTTTCTAAAATCGCCTGAACCGCGGACATAACGCTGTCTGCCTCGTCCGCGTCCATGCCAACATCTGTCGCTGCTTGTGCAGTCACAGGAGCGGGCAAAGTATTCACTTCGTCAGGAATCGAAATAGCAGTCAGACTGGCTGTATGAGGAACTAATGGCTCCAAATAGCCGCTAATATCTTTAGTATTCAGCATCCCACAAATAAGATGGGTTGGGCGTTTTGGCAATCGCGTCAACGTTTCTGCCAAAGTTCCAGCACATGCAGCGTTGTGACCACCATCCAGCCAGAATTCTGCATCAGGTGCCGCATCAATCAATGGACCATGGGACAACTTTTGCATGCGTGCAGCCCACGTCACATTTGTAGGAACCGCTTTGCATGCATCTGCCCCAAAACCAAAGTGGCGCAACGCAGTGATAGCTGTCCCAGCATTCTGAAATTGATGTGCACCCATCAATGCAGGGGGCGGCAAATCCAATAGACCCGTTTCATCCTGATAAATCAAACGACCGCGTTCTTCCCATGCATCCCAATGTTGGCCTTGAACAAGCATTGGCGCACCCAAGCGTTCGGCGCGGGCCTCGATAACTTCCATCGCGTCGTCAGGTTGGCGGGTTATGATAGCAGGCACGCCACGCTTCAAAATACCGGCTTTTTCACCCGCAATCTCAGCAACCGTATTACCCAAAAACTGCGGATGATCGAACGACACTGGGGTGATGATTGTAAGGGCAGGTTTGGCAAAAACATTGGTCGCATCGACGCGCCCCCCCAAGCCAACCTCAAGCAAGGTGTAGTCCGCAGGCGTGCGTGCGAACGCAAGGATTGCCGCGCAGGTAGTAATCTCAAAATACGTGATCGTTTCATCGTTATTAGCCACGTAACACTCGTCCAGAATATCCGTCAGCGCATCTTCAGTGATCAATAAACCTGCAACACGGATACGTTCGTGAAACCGCGCAAGGTGCGGGGACGTATAGGCATGAACGCGTTGCCCCGCGCCCTCCAGTCCGGCGCGGATCATCGCTTGGGTCGATCCTTTACCATTGGTTCCGGCGATATGAATCACAGGTGGCAGATCGTCTTGAGGGTTCCCCAAAGCCTCAAGCAAACGCCAAACACGATCCAAAGTCAGATCAATTATCTTTGGGTGCAAAGCCATCATACGCGCAAGAATTGCGTCAGATGTTGTTCCACTCATTTTTTGGCGTCAGCTGTTTCTGGTTCTGGTGCAGGCAAATCACCTTTGATCTCTGGGCTCATACCCATCAGCATCCGAACAATCGTGATCAATTCACCACGCATCTCAGTGCGGGGTGTCACGCGATCCAACATACCGTGATCCAACAGATATTCCGCACGTTGGAATCCCTCTGGCAATTTTTCACGGATTGTTTGCTCGATCACACGTGGACCAGCAAAGCAGATCAACGCATTTGGCTCAGCAATATGCACATCACCCAACATTGCGTAACTAGCAGTAACGCCACCTGTTGTTGGGTGCGTAAGGACGACGATATAAGGAAGCCCTGCTTCCTTGAGCATCTGGATCGCTATAGTGGAACGTGGCATTTGCATTAGGGACAAAATACCTTCCTGCATCCGCGCACCGCCTGCCGCTGAAAACAAAATCAACGGGCATTTAGCTTTAACTGCAGCTTCAGCAGCCGCGATAATCGCGTTGCCAACGTACATGCCCATAGAACCACCCATAAAGGAGAAGTCCTGCCCGGCAGCAACAATAGGTGTACGCCCGATTTCACCAGCAGCGACAAGCATCGCGTCTTTTTCACCAGTACCCTTTTGGGCCGCTTTCATGCGGTCAGGGTACTTTTTCTGGTCGCGGAAAGTCAGCGGATCATCAATCGGTGTTGGCACATCTATTTCAACAAAAATGCCGCCATCAAACAAAGAAATAAACCTATCTCTCGGCGTAATCGCCATGTGATGACCACAGCTGGTGCAGACGTTCAGGTTATCCGAAACTTCACGGTGAAACAGCATCGTGCCGCACTCTTTGCACTTAGTCCAAAGGTTATCAGGCGTTTCGCGACGTGAGAAAATTGAGTTAATCCGCGGCCGGACGTAGTTGGAAATCCAGTTCATACCTTTGGTCCCTTTGGGGTCTGTTATCTTTCAGATAATCTGACAGCGCGCTAAATGCAATCAACGCCTTATTATAAGTCGCGCAACCAGCCACATTACGAAGGTTGTGGCAAAATCCACAGGCAGCCAAGCGCGCATCATTTCGACATCCGTCATATCAAAAGGCAGTACATAAAGTGCCGCGGCACCAAATTCACCCGGGACTGCGACAATCAACAGAGCTGTGATATTGTTTACAAAATGCACAGCAATTGCTGGACCCAAATTTCCTGCGCGCGCCGTGAGATCAGCCATCGCAACCCCAAAGAAGGTTGCCCATGCAACAACGATCCAGGCATTTTCACCTGCGCTTTGAGGGTCAAAGTGCGCCAAGCCAAACAGAACAGATGGCAGCGCCATCCAAATCCAAGGCGACGCAAACCGCGCACCCAATTGTTGCTGTAAATACCCGCGAAAAAGTATTTCTTCGGCACTGGTTTGGATTAGGATACTGAACAACGCGACAGGCAAAACCAGCAACCACGGCAGAAATAGCCGATTTGCAATTAAAGGTTCTCCAAATCCCCAAGGCGGCAAAATACCAAGCACAATTAAAAGAATGCAAATACCAAGAGATACCAACACGAAATGGCCCGATGCTCTTCGAAGAGGCCCAAACACAATATCAGGACGACAACCGTGCACAAAAAAAACGGTGGTAAAGACACCAGCCGTAACAGCACCAAAGCTGAACAAAAGGGAAAGGATATTGGCGACATCTATGTCAACATTTAGAAGGGACAACCCTTCGAAAATGAACGGATAGATCAACGAGCCCGCGCCAACAAAGACACCAATGATTAAGATTTGACCTAAGAAAAGTCGCCAAATTTGGGATTTTTCCGCCGCTGGCGCAACAAAAGCCCTGTGTGCAGTGTAGTCGAACGTCCACATGGCCAATCATCCTTAGCGTTAGTCTTAAAATTTAGTCGAGCCAAACAAGGAGGGTCAACAGTTGATCTGACGCTTGCAGCGAAGCTGCCCCTTGAGTATGCCAGTGCAAACATCTTTTTAGGGGAGAGAACCTATGTCTGCAGGTAAATTCGACAAATCCAAACTGCCAAGCCGTCACGTTACTGAAGGACCAGCGCGCGCGCCGCACCGTTCTTACTATTACGCGATGAATATGACCGAAGAAGAAATTCACCAGCCTTTGGTCGGCGTAGCAACCTGCTGGAACGAAGCGGCACCTTGCAACATCTCCCTAAACCGTCAGGCGCAGTCTGTTAAAGTTGGCGTTTCTGGAGCCCAAGGCACGCCACGCGAATTCACCACAATCACCGTGACAGACGGAATCGCGATGGGCCACGAGGGCATGCGCTCTTCTTTGGCATCACGCGAAGCGATTGCTGATACCGTTGAACTTACAATGCGCGGCCATTGCTACGATGCTTTGGTTGGCCTTGCCGGTTGTGATAAGTCACTACCGGGTATGATGATGGCGATGCTGCGTTTGAACGTTCCGTCCGTCTTCTTGTATGGTGGTTCCATCCTTCCAGGCAAAGCGCCTAAAGGTGCCGACGTTCCTGCAGAATTCGCAGACCGTGACCTAACTGTGCAAGACATGTTCGAAGCGGTTGGTAACTTCCAAAATGGCACAATGACCGAAGCCGCGCTTGAAGTACTTGAGCGCGTAGCATGCCCATCTGCTGGCGCATGTGGCGGTCAGTTCACAGCCAACACGATGGCCTGTGTGTCTGAAGCTATCGGCCTTGCATTGCCAAACTCATCTGGCGCGCCTGCACCGTACACTTCTCGCGATGAGTATGCCCAAGCATCTGGCGCTGCGGTCATGAACTTGATTGAAAAGAACATCCGCGCACGTGACATCGTCACACGCAAAGCACTCGAAAACGCGGCGCGTATTGTGGCCTGTACTGGCGGATCAACCAACGCTGGATTGCACTTGCCAGCAATGGCGCACGAAGCTGGCATCGACTTCTTCCTTGATGACGTCTGCGAAATCTTCCGCGACACACCTTACTTCGTCGATCTGAAGCCTGGCGGACAGTACGTTGCAAAAGACATGTACGAAGCTGGCGGCGTGCCCGTTGTAATGAATGAGTTGCGCAAAGCAGGCCTAATTCACGAAGATTGCATGACAGTCACTGGTAATTCCATGGGTGAAGAGCTGGACAAAATCACGCGCAAAGCCGACGGCAAAGTCATCTACTCAGTCGAAACACCACTAACCAAAACTGGCGGCGTTGTTGGCCTTAAAGGCAACCTAGCCCCTGAAGGCGCGATTGTTAAAGTGGCGGGTATGGAAGCGCAGCATCAGTTGTTCACTGGCCCTGCACGCGTATTCGAATGTGAGCAAGACGCATTTGCAGCAGTTCAAAATCGCACATATGAAGAGGGCGATGTCTTCGTTATTCGTAATGAAGGCCCAGCTGGTGGCCCTGGCATGCGCGAAATGTTGGCGACAACTGCAGCACTGTCCGGTCAAGGCATGGGCAAGAAAGTCGCGCTTATCACTGACGGTCGTTTCAGTGGTGCGACACGCGGTTTCTGCGTTGGCCACGTTGGCCCAGAAGCTGCGCACGGTGGTCCGATTGCATTGCTTAAAGACGGTGATGTCATCACACTGAACGCGATTGAAGGTACACTCAATGTTGCGTTGACCGACGACGAGCTTGCCGAACGAAAAGCAAATTGGAAGGGTCCACGCGACACCATCTACGGCGCAGGTGCTCTTTGGAAATACGCACAGTTAGTGGGTGGCGCATATAAAGGCGCAGTCACTCACCCTGGTGCTAAGGATGAGCGTCATGAATACTGGGATCTGTAAAAAGACCTTTCTTGGACTGACAACGTGTGTAGCGTTGTCAGCCTGCGCAGAAGGGCAGTCGTTTAACCTTTTTGAAAAGGCGAAAAACGTGCTGCCAGAAACGCCACCTATGGTTCCATTGCTCAAAGCACAGATGGCCTCAGGTGCCATCACCCTTGTGCCACCATCAGGGTATTGCATCGAACCATCCAGTCTGACGCAAAAATTCGCTGCCATGGCTCGGTGTGATTTGTTGGAAGCCGAAAATGGTGCACTAGATGCGCCCATCGGTTTGCTAACATTTAGCGTCGCAAAGAGCAGAACCAACGCTATTAGCTTGAGCGACATACTGAGCGCGAGCAACACAACCATGATCGAAACGATGACCGGAAGCGGACCGAAAGTTGTACGCGTGACAACTGAAACTCCACCACTTGGCCTTCCCAAAACGCATCTACGCACTGCTACCAAAATCAACGGTCACGATCTAAGCCTAGCGCTGTTTTCACCCGTTGAAAGTGAGGCACAAGGTGAGCGTGGCGTATCTATGTTACAAAACATGATCAAGACATCGCTCGACGCAACGGTAGCGCAAGACGTTGTAGTCAAAACCACATTGGTCGACGCTGAACCTGACAAAGGACTTCATGCTACACTTGCAAGTTTTTTTAACTGATCCTTCCACCCCCCGGCTGTTTCCAAAACAGAAACAGGGCAATAGTGAGATCAGGAACGAAAACCCTATCTCGATACTTGACAGTTTGATGCACCGCAGATTCATGCGCCAATGGGCACGCGCAGCGCGTCTGGCAGGTACTTCAAAACTAAGTAGGCTGCGCCACGTTCGCACAACTGCGCGTTTATTGCGGTCTCACTTGGATCGCTTGATCCACAAAGCCGACGAGCGATTGGCTCTGCCCATCATTGGCTCCAACAACTTTTCACGCCCACACAATGCCTACTGGGCATGGCGTCCCAAATTATGGCGAGGCCCTTTACAGCCACCAGGCATGTCATCTGTCCAAACGAAATCGATACTTGGAAATGAAGCTACCCTATTTCACGATTGCCAACTTTCAGAGCTCACACTGCGCCAACTTCGCAACCAACGCGAAGAAGCCCTAGCGCCCTATGGCGTGCGAATGGACGTATTTAAATTAGATGGCTCGTTCTTGTCTTTGGGTATCGATAGACGGGCTTAAACGGAGCCATTTGCTACGTATGAGTTCTATCATCGAGATGGAAAAGCCACTTGAAATATTTGCCCGCCTGAAAATCAAACATGGCCCAAACACAGAACAGATTGTGCGTGAATTGTCACTACATGAAGCCGATATTGTCGTTGAATTTGACTTGGCCTATTTTAACCTAAAAGAAAAGTGGGCTGAAAGAGCATGGATCGA
>Ga0209302_10002789_pt1 | contig 10198 bp, 12 predicted proteins | sample ArcOceMetagenome_2_FD_187445 | JGI IMG/M metagenome (GOLD analysis project Ga0209302, IMG submission 187445) | Marine eukaryotic phytoplankton communities from Arctic Ocean - Arctic Ocean ARC135M Metagenome (SPAdes) (version 2) | ecosystem: Environmental > Aquatic > Marine > Oceanic | place... | reverse complement strand
CATAAAAAAATAAATTACACCAGCGTCGACCCCAAATATTGTGTTTTGTGGATTCAATGGCAGGCTGTAAAGTGTGGCGCCAAGGAATGGAAATCAATAATAAGAGGCAGAGTCTAGGATGCTCAGTAAGAGCTCATAGGTGTTCACTATAGCTCACTAAGTGTTCACTAGGCTGTGCACTAGGGTGTTCACATGGGTGCTCACTGAGTGCTCACTAGGTACTCACTACATGATCACTAGGTGCTCACTATAGCTCTTGCTGTGCTGGAGCCACCTCGGCATCACCTTTGCACGCGCGCATTTTTGTTTTTTCTACTCCTGCCAGGCAGATCACACGTTGATCTCTTTAGGAATAGCAGTCCGGTGTAACCAAGGCTGCATGAACGGATGGTAAATCTACAGATGAGTATGACCACATCTGGTCTGCACACAGCTGAAAACTATCTCCTGTAGTGGCTGTACATGGAGTGTTACCACAGGAGTACCTGAAGTTGTGACTGTGGCTCAAACAAAAGCAGTACATGAGGGTGTTACCACAGCAGTACCTGAAGTTGTGACTGTGGCTCCAACAAAATCTCATGTACGTGAGTCACAGGAGCTTGACAAATCTTTGCGTTTACGGATGCTGCGGGGATTCGTAACATGCCAGTTGTGTATCTGTAGCAATTTCGGTTGCTCTTTTTTCAGTAGTTCTGCTTTGGGTCCTGTGGACTCCAGCGCGAAGAACTCTCTGGATGATCCAAAGTCAGGTCCATTGGATGATCCAGAGGCAAATTTGCATTGGATTTCAAAGAATGATACTGCGCGATTTGTCCCTTTCACGTCTGTAAGAAGTTGTAGAAGCCTCTCCTTTTCGGGGCTTGTACTTGCATCTGAGAATATGCTGATCTTCATCTCTACAAGCTTGTCGGTGTCTTTTGCTTTGGATCCATCGATGAGGGTCACGTCCCTGACTTCGCGATCTGGGCCGCCAGGTACTGAACCCAGATAGATCAGACGTGGATCAGACCACTCAAGCACTAAGGCTGTGATGTCAAATCTCTGAGTGCTGCGTAGTGCTTTGCAATGTGCCACCGACATGCTCGGTTGTGCAGTACGATGTTTAACATCAGTGAGCGCAAGTGACGTCAGTGATGCAAATTTGGTGTTGTTCATATCCACGACCAGCTTCAGTGATGAATGCATGTACTCTTGTTGCACGTTGCTTTTCAGGCGAGTCCCAGACATGCGCCAAACCGTCCCATCTTTGTACTTCTCGAGTGCCTTCGTGAGTGGTTCGAGATTATCCGAGCGCATTGCTAGCTTAGCAGTCAGGTATTGCTCTGGGTTTTGAATGCACACCAAAATCGTACGAAAGCTAGCTCCTTTCTTGGTTTTTTTTGTTTTCCTATCCTGATATTCATAGCGGTCTATTTTTGGCTTGTAGAAGGCGACGTCAAACTCATCAGTTGGTGCCGATCGTTGGTTCAGCTCGCTGAGCTGGAGTTGTGTGGAGTTGGACATCGTTTTGGCTTAAACAGTGGATTGAACTCGTTTGGATTGAGCCAAACTGCAACATGTAGTGTCTGCCCTATGCATACTCGAGCTCTAACATCACAGGATCTACGTTCTATGGAAATATTGGGTTCTGTGGATTCAATGACAGGCTGTGAGTTGTGGCGCCAAGGCATGCAAATCAATAATATTGTGTTTTGTGGATTCAATAGCAGGCCCAGCGTGTGCAGAGGATGACTTGTTACTGGGAAGAGACAACGTATTGCGCGGAGGCAAGTGGTAAATACAATTGCTACACATACATTTGCTGTTGTTTTTGTCTCAAGCTCACATCTCTCCATTCATGCGCACTGCTTTTTCATCACATCTACATTACTGAGCAGCAAGATATAACCATCGCTGCATGACATGCTAGCGCATGACAAAATGCTGCGTTCTGATAGAACACGTTTAATGTTGTCATGGGCTAATTCCAGCGTCATACACTCGAAGGATCGTTTGTATAGGGTCTGTACATATGGGGCACACATGGCATAGCTGTAAGCAGTCGAAACAACCACAGAGGTGTCCACAAGGTACCACTGCAACGACGCATGGTTTGTCAAAGCACAGGGAGCATGTACTAACTGAAGTTACTACGTCTGCGACTGGTAACGTAGCTACCACGCGGCGTCCCGTATATCTTGGGCGTTTTTTTGCTGTGGTGCATTGTGCCAAGTCGCTGCTATGGCTCTCGCCTTCCTCGATCCTGTTGGATTGGGAAGCATGGTGTGAACCGCCGCTTCCAGTGCCCGCTGATCCAACACTGACTTTCTTGTTATCACGGTGTGTACCAATATCGTCATTGAGTATGGTTGTAAGTCCCGGACGTTGCTGAGCCACGTTGCTGTTGCAGGAAGCTGTTGCCGAGCATCCATGAAGAGGTACACCTGGTACTGAATTGACTAAAGCCACTTCCGATGGTGATAGCTGTAACTGACTTGGCGCTGAGCCCAAAGACTTGTCACGGCGAAGCAACACCTTCCCAAACCTGATACCAAGTTTGCGCTCCTCGCTGTCATCGTAGAATGAACCCGCGTGTTTGTTTGGGATTCTTTGGGCTCCATAACCAATTGGGTTTCTGCGTCCCTGCCAAGCCAATACCTCCTCGACCAGCGTTCGTACTAGATGCGAAACGCCGCTGCTGCTTCGAGGCACGGCTGGCTTGGACTCAGCAGGTTGTCCAGCAAGTTTTATCATCATCCGTCTATGCACTAATGTTTTGAGCAATATAGCTATAGTGAGTTTGGTGGATTCAATGGCGGGCTGTAATGTGTGGCGCCAAGGCATGCATATCAATAATAAGAGGCATAATGCAGTACAGGATGCACTGCCACTGGGAGTGTGTAATCATGGCGCGCATGCAAATGAAATGTAATAAACGGTGGCGTGTTGTATATGGTGTCTCAAACTGGTAGTTGGAATTGCGAGCAGGCACCAACACTTGTTTTGGTAATCGTCATGTCTGTGTATGTCTATTCAGTTAAATATCTAACATCTGATATCTGGTATGTTCTATATACGATCTAATATTCATTTGCTATCTGATGTCTACGATCTGATATCTAACATCTACATGCATGCAGTTCAATAGGATCAGACACTCATATGTCGCTGTATACATGTGGGGACCGTCAGTCAGTGGACCTGGGACTGGCAATTCCTATACCTGATACTACGTACTTGTACTTCATGTACCGTCAGCCAATGGATATGGTGCTCCAGGATCCAATGCTAGCAATGCATCATCATAATGTACACAACTGAATCACAGCAATGTTTCTTTTTTATGCACAAGTCTCGTCTCTCGTGCTCCGGTTCAACAGCAGGTTGAAAACACCGCTGTCTTGGCTATGTATAAGCAGTGCAACATGGACCGCATTGTATATGGAGGTGTGACCGTCTCTGCACATGAAGAAGAAGAATACACTGCATATTCACCCATGATGCATTGGCACCATAACGAAAGTCTGTGATGCAAAACCAAAGGCAGAATACAAACCAAAGGCAGAGGCAATAAGCATAGGCAGGGGCAAAAGGCAGAGCATAGTGCACGTGCAAACGAAATAGTAATAAACTGCAGCGTGTTGTATAGGGTGGCTTGTCACTGGGGAATGACAATGTATGGCGCGGTCGCAATCGACCCATCACTAAACGGCAAGCGGTGGCGGGCAGTCTAAGCACAAGCAATGTTTATACAAGCAAAGTACGCACAGGTGATGAGTTACACTTGCCGCATATATGTTTTTCTATCACTGCAAGATCATCTAGGTGTAATCACTGCTGCATGGACCATGTGTCCATCAAGGCAAGAGCAAAAGCCAAGGCAAACGTCAAACGTTCACAACATACAGCCATTGCTAGCTGCATGTGAATCGACACATCACAACAGCAAGGTGTGACCAAAGCTGTACATAAACTATGTAATCATAGTACAAACTGAAGCAATTGGCAATGCATTCTGGAACAACAATGCAGAATACAGTAGGGTGTCACCACAGCTGTATAGTGTAACCATCACTGTCGGTAAATGCATTGTACAGCGGGGTGTGACCACCGCGGTATCGCTGTATCCATTCTCAATCGATTTGATCCACACTAGAGCAGCTAATGTAAAGCTCACGCCTGGAGCTAAAAGCCATAGCTCATCGCCTCTGGGGCATCATAATTGAGATTGGTGTATCACTGTCCGACGAAGACTCGCTCATTGCCTGTGGAACCCTCTCGTCATTTTCAGAGTCAGAATCAATAAGTGTAGGCGGCCCTGATGAAGGATCATGTGTTTCTTGAGTCATCGTGTGTTTCTTGAGCCACATTAAGCGAGTCCATTCATTCCAAGTGAATGGTAATATGGTTCTTTTCCACATCTCTTGTGCTTCTTTTTGCTTCCACATTTCTCGTGTTTCTTGTTGCCACCTGAACACACTTTCCAACGCTGTTATCCTTCGCACGGATCCTTCCACTCGCTTTAAATACCCGCACTGAGAAGCCCATGCGTGGAGGATTGTCAAGAGGTTGTCATGCCAAGCTGCAAACTTCACGAAGCATTTGATGTGCATGTGAATTTTCGATGACCCTGCTTGCCGGAAAAATGCACGGAGTGGGGCAGCCGAACCGGGATCTGTACAAGCATAGCATTGACTTGACATGCTGTGTGGCTTGACTATGTGGTGTGGACGAACATTGCAAAACATATACTTTGAGCCATAATTCGTGTGATTGTAAACATATTCGTGTGGTTCTCAAATACTAATCCAGTTCCGGTTCATCAGTATGGTGTACCCAGGTTCCAGTCAAAATGCGATGGTGTGAACAACATCGACAGTGATGTAATCGCCCGCAAGGACCATCATGTGCCAGAAAATTTGGATAGCCAACCAAGCAATCTCCTCGCTCTTGAAATTGGAATCAGGTAAAAAGCGCACCCAGCCTCCATCGCATGTACACTATAAACAACTCAGGTGTTCGAGGTTTTTGCTCCACGATGGGAGTCTTCATGGTTTTTGATCAATGATGGACAAGAAAACATATATACATCTCTTCATTGCAGGCATGCTATCTTTTCTATATGTATGGTTGGAATGTCGCTGGACAGACCCAGGCCTTGAACCAATATGTGAGGTTGGATCTTGGTTCGCCAATCAAGCAAAATGTCCAACTAACACGCATAGTAACACACACACAAACAAGCAAACACTCAACCAGCCAACTAAGCAACCATACATAAAGCATGAATGAAGCCCACAGTCATCCCAAGGGGAACAAAGCGTGCTCCGACGACAATGACAACTAGCGAGCTGGCGAACATATCTACTAATACATCCGTGTTTTTTGTTCATCTAATTTCCGCAAGACGAGTGCATGTGAAATCTATTTTTCAGTATGGTGGCAAGTGTTCGATCACTGCAGCGCTTACATGGGGCCAAAAACTGGAGCGACTTAAAAGTATTATGCTGTATCACTGCGCTTACAGCAAATCTGAATTAATCTCGGCTCGACATACATGTATTGACAGAAGTGTGCAAGAAACAGTCGGGTGTGACCACTGCTGTATATGACAGACATTAGAAGCTTCTGTTTTTGAAGTATGCATCAATCGATTGGAATGGAATTCAGAGTCTCAACTTCTGCGTGAACAAGCGGGTGTAACCACTGTTGTATGAACCACTGCTGTAGTGTAACAACTGCTGCATTTGCCTCGAGGCTAAGCTTTTTTAACTCTTTGCGCCACCCTTGCATAGCCGCTTCCCATTTTCTCTTAGACTGGCAATGGTGATGCTGCGGCTGGGGTTCATCTGGAAGTTTCCACCGCAAGAATTTTGCAACAATTTGGTAAGGATCATCGCGATAGACTTTTGCTTGTCCTGAGAATCTTTTTCTCAATCTGTTGAGTATATCACATGAATCAGGGGTGTATGCTGGAGGAGACCTATCTAAGATCATTCGCAGCGGTGTCCTAGTCTCCTCCCTTGGCTGGCCACCCGCATCATTTTCTAACAAATTGGTCCTGATCGAAGACTCTTGGCGTCGCATCTGCGTTGTTGGCGGAGACGACATGGTGAGCATGGTGATCAAACCTACGCTGATGATAATCTCTGCACTGTACAAATGTTTGGCAGAAAGATACCCGATTAGTTGAGTTCAGGCTTGAACCAGAAATGTTAGTGTGGAAACATAATGTGCCTGCTGCCTAGTAAGAGCCTGGTTTCTAGAGTCAATTTATGTGCATCCGTTACTGTCAGACATCGCAATCGGCTGCATGTGCATCAGTTTATTTTGTCTTGGGAACGCAAGCTTGAGTGCACACATACACAACTCGTGTATATATCAGTTAATATATATATTACGTAGTTCACAGAAGTCAATATTTGAGGTCGACCTCTCTTCCTTCAACTTGTGCAATAATGGTTCCGGCGGTGGTGGTTGAATGGCCATGGTGTGCGTATATCCTCACACAAGCATGCTCCTCCGTGCTCACACCACCACCGCGCAATGGTGTGACTGTGTTACACTCATCTGGAGGAACTGCAATTCATCAGGTTCCACCACCACCACTGGCCATGGCATGGAGCACGCAGGGACTACATCAGTCAAGATGCACTTGAGCAGATTATTTATCATTACTTCAATGGACGCGGAGGTGCCGAGGTGATTATTGTCTGTGACGTGAACTTGGGCTTTGTCCTTGGTGCTGACAAGAAACGACCCGGTAGTGGAGCACGGCCTTGATGAGTCAGACGGTTCATCTTCAGGAGCTTCATTTCCAGGAGATGGAGATGGTATTTCTCTGGATGTGGCTGGTCAATCGTATGTTGCCTTCCTCTGTGACCGTGAGATGTGAAGGAGAAGTCCTCAAGCTACCGATCAAGAGGCTGTCGAGGGTCTCTATGTATGTATGGCTTATCATGTGGCTCAGTTCGCATGTCTGGAAAGTCGGGCCGTCTCCAGAGGGATCAAAGTGTAGTCCAGAGTGGCAAAACTGCCCAATGCCTTTCGCTGTGGTCCTGTGTCGCTCGCAGCATGAAGTGACAGCGATACTGTACCTACTGTACCTATTGTACATACGTGATACTGACAGCGATACTGTACCTACTCTGTGCGGTACGGGGCAATCAAATGAAGAGGATGCCATTCACCGGATGGTAGCCCGCGACCTCCGATCCACATGGAGTTAGTAGAATTCAGCAAATGCTTCTATGTAGAATCCAGCGAAGCGGCTTGTGCAAAGCAGACAATGAACCGAGTCGTATAGGTGTCAACTACGCGAGGTGGCATCCGGACTCTGACACGGCTCTCACAGAGTTGACCAAGTCTGCAGCCAGCTTCGGATCCCAGCTGGACACCTTCGAATCAACGACACGATTCAACGTGTGAATGGTGAACAGCAGGTCTGCATGCATGGCCGCAGGAACTGCACTTCGCCTGCAAATTCGATGTTTATTCATGAAGCCGCTTTCAGTTGCAATCGCACTGAGTTCAATGCCCGTACCAGAGAGCTTCAATGATATCGTGCCACAACCAAGGCTGGCACGTGTATCTCGCAAAGACCACGCCGCTTCGAGAATTCGCATGCCCCTGTCGTTCCGAGTGCAGGGCCTCTTGTAAGATTCCGTTTGCTGACAAGGATTTGTGCTACTCCAGGCTACCCAGGTGAAGTATCAGGTCACAAAGGCCAACGCACCTCTAGCGAAGAATCCCACAAGCAAGAAAGAGATCTGCAAACTGACTGCCGTAAGAATCCCTCGGAGGGTTCGAGACTGGGTTGACAGGCTTGCTCCGCAGCTGTTTGAGCAGGACAAACTGTCGGAGCTGAGCGGTTGCCGACGGCACGGATGATAAGTGTTGCCGGAGCAACCAGTGTGAGCATTCGAGAGGCATCAGTTCCGCTTCAGCACTCGCATCGAGTGTGCATGTTGAACAATTTGGAATCTCCGAAGAGCAACAGACCGGGTCAACTTCAGCCCTCGGTGCAGCAACGATGGTTTTGCCTGACTACACTGCATTGTATCTGGCACTTGACTGTGGCCCGCAACCTTGGCAGTGAGTTTAATGTTCCATGCACTGGCAATGTGGCAATGACAGCAGTTGAAGCGACATTGAGTGGCTCGTGTCCCCATCATGCGAACAAGCGACGCAGAGTAACACTGGGATGCATGTGGCAGGATCTGGCCTGCACCAGCCTACTGCGCAGTCGCGTATTTTTGAACGGCTCTTCGATGTTCACTCCGAAGCTGAGGATTTGAGTGCTCTCTCGTTTTGGAGTGCCTTCGCATTTGGATTCTCACTGGAAACTGAGTCCCTCGGAGGGTTCGAGACCGGGTTGACAGGCTTGCTCCGCAGCTGTTTGAGCAGGACGGATTCAGCAGTGGTAACACCCTACAGCAAACAACACGCCTTCTCGACGCGGTTGCCGACGGCACGGATGATAAGTGTTGCCGGAGAACCTTTCTCGAGGTGGCATGCACTACTCCAAGGGAATCCATGGTAGCGCAAACAGCCACTTCCACAAATTCTCAACGACGAACTCAGAAATGGCATCGAGAAGGCTCTCGCATGTGGTGAAAGATAACAACAAGGGCGGCGCCGCAAAACGTAAGGTGAACGCTGAAGCACGATCAAATTAGATCAAGGTGCTGCGGAATCACGGCTACCTGGGTTTGTCAGGCAGCTGATGACATTGAGAGTGTTGATGTCGAACTTGAAGTTTGCGTTGTGCACGCCGCATTGTAAAGGATGCCTTCTTCATGGGGCTGCGAGGGTGAGGGGAGAAAAATATAGCTCCGAGGTGTGCATGTGCTCATCAAATCGTGGAAAGGCAACCAATGTTGTGGCGTTGGATCGCGGATGCAGGGGGGCAGGCTGCTGTGGCCAAGAATCGAATCTACTTCAGGTTACCAGATGGTGATGTCCATGTGGGCAGCCACAACATGGGTCCCTCTCACATCAAGGCGTTCGGGTATTTTTGGTTCGAGATCACTACGGACATCAATGGCTGGTTCGAGATTACTACCGACCACTTTCTTGAGGCACATTGAGAGGGCACGCTGTTCTCCTGCCAGCCACTCTTACTTCGCTTGGTGACCGAGCAGCACCAGCCTTGCCCTGGCAGGTGGTGTGACTCTCAAAGGATGGATCGAAAAACGTTGTGGGGGGGACTTCGACCTGGTGCTGGATGGTCGCAATCAGAATTGTATTGGCCACGTAGGGGCGCTTAAGCCGGAAGTGGTCGCACAGAGCCACGCCACGCATGTCAGCTTTAGTTGGCATGTATTGCCGATGCTGGCAACCGAAAGGCATCATTTGAATGATAGTTACGCCTTTCTGCAGAATGCATTAGCACCGGCCAAAGCCTACCTGGAATGGCCGTACCACATTTACATGACGTATTGCTCCAGTGTGTTTTCGGTGGTCCCAGCCCTTTCGTTTACAGATGTGGTCGAGCGTTCGGTGCTTAGTTCTGTACGATGCAAGGCTGTACGATCCTGATCGCGATTTGGGCGTGCATCTTGGAGCAAAGCCTGTGGCGGACTGGTTGTGTGGAGATGAAGTCAATTGGAAAACTCTCAATCTGAAAACTCTCGTGCCGCTGTCAGGCAGGGAATGTGTGGTGACCAAGGGTCTGAAGCTGCAAGCTCCAACGTGACCGGCTTCACCTTCATCCCAAAGAATGAACACACTTACTTTGCGCAGCATAACAAACGTGTTTTACTCTACCAAAGCTTCATGGAAATGCAGATATCGTGACGGCTTTGGTCCAGAGTTGGCTGGGCACGAGTGTGGGCTTATCACCCATCGCAGGCTCACTTGTCATCATTTTTTGTGTGGAAATTTCCGACTATCAGCAGCGGGTGCAGTCTTACAGTTCAATGAGTTATGAAGCAAGGTTCCTGGCCCAGATCCATTTGATCGGCCGCTCTGCTGGTCGATGAGTATGTCGCTGTTCTGGTGAGTAGCTGGGTGTAACCACAACTACATAGAATACCTGAATATGAGGAGCTTCGGCTTACTTTGATTTTATATATTGTAGAGACGTTGATTTTGTCAGTCTTTCAAGCTCTGAGTAATCAGCATGGTGTAACCGTCGCTGCATGGTGTATCGTGATGTCTTTGGTGATGCGAATGGTGCAGCCAAGTGGTGATAGCTGGTGTGTTGTGCGGAACGTCT
>Ga0209302_10002788_pt1 | contig 10199 bp, 6 predicted proteins | sample ArcOceMetagenome_2_FD_187445 | JGI IMG/M metagenome (GOLD analysis project Ga0209302, IMG submission 187445) | Marine eukaryotic phytoplankton communities from Arctic Ocean - Arctic Ocean ARC135M Metagenome (SPAdes) (version 2) | ecosystem: Environmental > Aquatic > Marine > Oceanic | place... | reverse complement strand
TGTTGCAGTTCGGAGGCAAGCTTGTCGCGCTCCTTTTCGACTGCGGTCAGGGCCTGAGCCACGGCTAGCTTGCGGGCTTCTTCGCCCTTATCCAGCTGAGCTTTTAATTCCTGGATTTCAGCTTGTTTGGCTGCGGCAGTCTTCTGTGATTCGTTGGCAGCTTTTTCTTTGGCGAGTTCGACCGCATTGAGCTTTTCCTTTTCGGCGAGTTCGAGTCGCTCATGAAGCTGCTGTTCGAACTCACTGTCATGGACTTGTTTGAGGATATCTGCATAGCCGGCCTCGTCGACCTTGAAGGCTTTGTGGCAGTGTGGGCAAATGATGTCGTTCATGTTAAGAGAGCTGAGGGCTGAGGGCTGAGGTGCGAGACCTGAGGGGGAGAGGGGGAGAGTTGACGAAGCGCGAGTAGCGCATTCGAATGAAATAGATGCTGATCTTTGCCGGAAAAAGACGAGATTGCTGAGCGTATTGGTCGCCTTATACGTAAGTAGAGATCGCTTGAAATACCTATTTTAAAGGAATACATTTTAATGCCTGTCTTTGAAAAAGGTATTTTTTGCTAAATTAATCGTTCCACTCTTTTAGCAGGGCATCTGCAATTCGTTGCGCTAAGAGCACTGGTACCGCGTTCCCAATTTGTTTGAATGCTGCCGTCCGAGAGAGTTTTTCTGATATACCTTCAAAGTAGAAGTCATCAGGGAAAGTTTGTAATCTAGCAGCTTCGCGGACGGTGATTGAGCGATTCTGTTCTGGATCTGGATGGATATAATAGTGTCCGTCTTTGGCAATGTGAGCGACGACAGTGTGCGAGGCATATTCATCGGCGACTACCTTGAAGCGATCTAGATGTGACTTCGTGTTTTTATGCGTTATAAGTCTGGCTGGTAATTCAGAATAATTTAGTCGTTTTCCGTCTTTAACCCACTTTCCAACAGCTAAACGGTAAATCTCTAAATCCCGCTCAATATTGGGGCGTGCAACATGGTAGGTCAGGGGAGCTGAAGTTTTTTTTCTTCTTAAGCCTAATTGGATTAGGCTTTTTAAATGGCCGTCAGAGCTAGCAGTATACGTATTGCGTTCTTCACCGGCGTTTAATGGATGAAGGTCACTGAATAGCTGAGATATTGTCTCTGAGTGCTTTGATTTCTTTAACTTGGGGAAAGTGGGACCCTCTTCACCTCTCTTTACTTTTTTTCCAACGATGATGACGCGTTTTCGATGTTGTGGCACGCCGAAGTCACTGGCTGTCAGTGTCTCAATTGCGATCTTATAGCCTGAATTCTTAAATGCTTCCTTGATAAGATCTAGGTATTTATTTCCGGCTTCATCTTTTGCAGACAGTAGACCGGTAACGTTCTCGAATACAAAATACTTAGGTTCAAACTTAACGAGAAATTCGATGTAATATTTGAATAGGTAGTTCCGCGCATCACCCTGCATACGGTTCGGGTCTGCGGACCGACCCATTAGCGAGTAGGCTTGGCAAGGAGGGCCGCCGACGAGCAGGTCTAGTGATCTATTCCCTGCGAGTTCTTGAACTTGCTTAAATATACTTGGGTTGGTCTCTGCTCCAATCGGGGCCTCAATCACTGAACTGAGGGCTTCAGGCGCTTTCGCATAGAGCTCTGTTCTAGTTATTTCGCGCTTTAGGTATTTGTAATAAATCGGGAGTTTCTTTTTCTCCTTTAGCCAATAATAAACTGCACGTGTTCTTAATGTGTTGCAGGCAGCTTTGTCCATTTCCACGTGGGCTACGGGCTTGAAGCCTGCTCGGATGAAACCTTCCGACAAGCCGCCTGCGCCGGCGAAAAGGTCGATCATTGTTAGGTGCTTAGGCATAAATGGAGCAAGTCAGTGAAGTTAATTCAAACCGCACACAGCAGCACCTCGCCTGGCGTATGTCGAGCCTCTCTACGCAGATTCTTCTAAGAGGATCCAGTCAGGTTGCCTTCTGCCTGCCTCAGAATCTCTACACCTCGCAATGCTTGCTTAGCAGATGGAACCTTGTCCCATCCAGCCAATGCGTAGCCGCTAAGGGATACACTGATCCCGCATTCCCATTCTTTCAGGTTTCCAGTTTCCTGCCCCCACTTGGCTATCTGATGCCATTGCTCGGAAGTGATGCTCATACACCTTGCGATATTGTTTTGATCTTCATTGGTCAGAGGTTTAACCGTCTTCTTTTTTGCACCTTTTTTGCGCGGGATTTCCACAGATTTAGGTGTCCCAGTAAGCTCACTTTGCAACGCATCACTAATTGGCAGGTCGGCATTGCGGACCGATTTCCAACAACTTTCTTTCTTAAACCACTCCGTCTGATTTTGAGCACCAGCAGACTGAATCATATAATCCATGATCACTGGAGCCCATCGAGTTATAGTCGCTGTCAGCTCATCACTAATACAGCCCTCGTTCCATATTTTATCTAGGTCAATCCGCTTGGCAGTTTTATGGGCTAGTGCTGAGACAGTATAATTACAGCAGTGCACCTGCAGACCTGGCATGCCCAGTTTTCTGCAAATTTTATATGCATTTTTGTATAATATGGCCCTAGCAATGAACTTTTTATAATCTTCGACACTAGGCTCCCAACCTTCTTCTCGGTCACCAATACTCTGCATGAAATTAACAAAACTCTTCTGACCGCCACGTGAAGCCACGTATGGGATCTCGTTCCAGCAGTTCTCGAACTTAGCGAGCTCCTGCATCGAAATACGCTGAGCTGTTGGATATTCTGCGTCGAAGGTGGCTTTCTGCTTCGGAGTGCCAGACCTTCTCGCCTTCAGAGTTTGATAACTACCCCGCGCACGCTCATAGAACCACTTCGAGCTCTCCCCTGGGGTCCAAGTGCCAATCGATTTTCTTTCGATGCCGATATGAAATGCATGGTTCGCTCGGAGATCGACTTCGGTAACCTTGTTCTGCGTATTAGAATAGCGTGAGATCAAAGGAACCATCTCTTCGAAGTTATCTCGATCAATTACGGTAACCTTCGCATGCACAAAGACCTTTTCCAAATCAGCCTTCATTCCCCTGTATTTTCCAGTTTTTTCGCCTTTTCCTGCCTTGTGGATGGACGCTGTTGTTTGCCCACCATTAACGATCTGCATTCCCTTGATTTTCTTAATTCCAATAACTCCGGACTCCAGAAGGCCTACCTCAAGTTCTTCTGCTACAACTGTTATACCATTATTGTAGGCGAGAAAACGTTCCGGTTGTTCGTGAAGGGTTTCGAGAATGCCCTTGTTTACCTTGCCGCGTGCTTGGAGATACGAACGCACGTTAAGCTCCAATAAACGCTGCCCATATTCATCATAAAGATCGTAGAGTAAGCTTCCCGGGAATACTGCACTATTTGTCTGATAGCCAGTTTCACTGGTTTCGATCGATATACATGGAATGCCGCCGATATCCATCTCGGTTAGATCCACTTCAACTGGTTCATGGGATGCTCCCGAGCTCCTGAATCGGTGGATGCGCTCAATATCCCAGATTTCATGAGACACGGTATAGTTCCCAAGCTTCTCACGTAGTTTCTTCTTTGAGCGTTGAGCCAGCTTCCCGTCAGTAAAGAGAATAAATCTCACACGATCGACATCCTCTTTTTGCCCATGAATGTGGTGCAACATCGAGAATCCCGCTGAGCCAGGTTCAACTTTCTCGTGCAGCCCCTTGATGGCAGAATCAAAGAATCGCGTAGCTTGATTAAAACAGCGCTCTACATCCTTCGTATTAACAGTCTCTGGAACATTCGTCCCATGATACAATGAAACGAAGATATCGAGCTGAGTATCTTCTTCTGGAACACTGTAACCATTTGCTTTCTTCAAAGCACTAGCCGCTCCATGCTCGAAGAAACATACCTCCGGCGACTCTAGCGATCCGGCTGCCGATAGCTCTTCAGCCATAATCGCGGTAAACGCCTCTTCTTTAGTGCTATAAACTTCGTCACTGTTACTCCGGTCAATGACATCCTGCTTAAATTCCGCTATAAACTCTTCTAATTTTACCATAATTATCCCTCACACTCTCTCAAAACTTCAACTACATCGATCCTGTAATCTTTTGCACTAGCCAGATCGACGACAAATTTCACATCGGATATACCAAGACAAATATCCGCTTCAAGAATTCGAGGAAAACCCTCACGAATTCCATATGTATTGCTATAGCGTTCTGTATAACCGGTTTCCCGATACAACGCCTCATGCGAACGAAAATATCCAGCTGCGATCAATCGCTCATCAAATAATACATTCAAGGCAACATCATCTGCCTGAAACCGCCCCAGCAATACACCGACCAACTCAGGTAACGTTCCGGCGGCGGACTGTCTCCGGTCGAACGCGTAATGCTGAAGATATAGCTCATCGAGCCCAGTGTCATCAAGCTGCCTCAAGTTGCTAATTCGAATCCGATTTGCATCATTCGAAGAACTTGATTTTACCTCGACCGCACAAGCGCCAAAAGTGAAGTCCTGATTCGTTCCGGTCGGACCTGTCCATGCGTTAAGCAAGTCAACTGCGGGCATACCGGCCTCCATGCATAACCTGACAAAAGAAAGCTCTCCATATAGACCAGTCTGCTCGTTTTCTGAAAGCCCATCGTCAGCACCTCTGTCGAGAAACTTTCTCCAAAGCTGTAACTGAGCTTGAAGGCTAATCATCGAATCCCTTTCAGTTACTGAGGCAATCACATGATCGAGCAGATGTCCGACTAACTCCGAAAACAGCTCTTCAAAAGAGGCATCATTAAGTGATACTGCGACGCAGCAAACCTTTCGCCCACTCGCATCAACCGTCAACTCAGTCGAAACAACAAATCCTTTAGTCGCTTGCGCCAGCCTTAGCGGCTTCACCGCTGACGGAGCGACCTCGAAAACGACACCGGGAAGTCCTTCAGGTTGTTGCTGCCTTACGTAAATCGCCGGCTTAGCACTAGGGCATACGCGGCGCGTGTAAAAGCCGACAAGATGGCCAGAATGCTCGATATCAGCCCTTATAAGCCTAAGAGCTTCGCGGTAGATTTTAGCTGAAGTCGAATTCATCTGCATTATAATAAGTTTGAGTCACTGTGTAAGTAATGGCCTTGGCAGTATCACTTTGCGGGAAACTGATAGCTAATCCCATCACGGGATCGTTGGTGTCCAGTTTTGCATGATGACTGTCCAAAGGGTATAAGATGAGAAAACCTTTCGATTTATGGCGCACACTTCGGATCTCTCGCCCCCCAGGACGTTTGGGCTCGTTTCTGGGCTTATTTTTTCGCTGATCTTGCTTCCAGTTCGATTTTGTAATCTCCAAAGCACGTTTATATTCGGGAGATTCACCATCCCATGAGAGGTCTTTAGCTTCATCTGTTGGGCTCAATAACCTGCGGATTGAATACTTCTTTTCATTTCCCCTAGATTCAGGGAACTGACTGCGCTGAATAAGCCCCACTTTTCCAATTCCATCCATTACATGGGGGCGACTTGCCGCTTTATTATTGGAAACCAATATGACATCCCAATCAGTAAGCTCATCCTGTTTTAGCTGCATTTTTATGTAAGCAGTCAAAAGCTCGGTCTTAGCTCGATGCGCTTCGTGGTGTGTTTGAAAATTATTCAACAACTCTAGAAGCTTAGACGCCTCGATTCCCTTCCAGAAGTAGCCGCCTTTCACTCCAGATCCGTCCTCGCTACTCCCAAGCTCGAGCAACCATGTCTTCACGGCGAGGTAGTTTCTCTGTATCATCATTGCGTCCGCATGATATGTAATAGTTTCAGAAATACTACCAGCATACGAAATGTCCAAGTTCACCCCGCTTCTCATTTTTACGTTCGAGGTCACTAGTAGTAATGGATGAGACCTAACCTTCAGTCCGTAATCTCTCGGAGTGCCTCCGACGTTAACCATATAATCAAATTCACTGCGCAGCTCTTCCGTCGCAACTGCAATATGCGCAAACCATTCAACTAGGCCTTCAGAAGTAAACAGTCTGCAGACATCCGCATAATTGCTCCGGTATCCAAACCAGCGGCCCATCTGCATGAGAGTATCATACATTTTTGATGCACGCAGAAAATAGCTAATGGTCAACCCTTCCAATGTGAGTCCACGCGAAAGCTTGTCTCCACCAATAGCAATGACGTTTAACCCGTTCTCGCTATGTTCTTCATAATCCAAGGCATCTGCAGCTGATCCGTTAATAGTCCTAACCACGATACTTGAAACAACGTTCCAAAGCTCTGACTCAACTTCATCCCAAGCGGGGAGTTCAAGATCTCCATGGAATGGCTCTTCCTTAAACACTGCTGATTGTGAAGTTTCCACATAATCAGTCTCCCACAACGCCCTCAACTCATCAACAATGGTAGGCATACGCGCGCCATCACCATTCTGAATACGGCTTTTAATTTGATTTAAAGCGGATTCTACCTGAGTTGCGACCTCCTGCTGAACCAATGTGAAACGAACTACGTGGATCAACATTGAATTATGCAGCCCGCTGCCTTCACGTAATTTTCTGACCGTTGTCGAAAGAATGAATGACAGAACTGCACAATACAAAGACGGCGGAATAATTCGTTTCCCTTCATACATTGGGATATGCACAGTTCGATTTAGCAATCGAGGAGGCATCCACCCCTCGGTCTCACGGTCATCAATGATGCCTTTTTCATCATCCACATCCCCGTTCTTGTCACGTTTATGTGCATAATCGTCTATTGTTCGTTTGATCGGCAGCGGGTTGACATGCCCAAGGCCTGAATCGGCATCCCCAGCAATTCCGAAGACTCTTGATGCTCCCAAATAATTACTCGGAGCTGGGATATTAATAATAAAACTCCCCGGAAACAAATCGACGCCTTCATCGTTTGTTTTCCCTTTTTCAAAGATATAAATGTTAGCAAAAGGAGTCGCAGTGTATCCCACATACGCACTTTTTGCGAAAGAATATAGCAACTGACGAACCAACGAGTTAATACGTGCAGGATTATGATCCGGATCAAGGTCACCGTCTTCGTCTCTTGAGATCTCCTTCGTGTCTACCGATGCTTGGTCAGCTTCATCATCAATAACCAAGAGGGGGACTTCCGTATGGAATTTACGCCCCGTCTCTGGATCAGTCATATCCGCAGAGCCCCGAATCCAGGATAAGAGATTTCTTAATACCGAAGCATTTTTCTTAACTACAAAAAGTAGAGGGTGCCCCCCTGGATGAATTCCGAATTGCTGAGCGATTTGGCTCCTAAAATCTCCATTGTTATTACGGTTCGTCACCGAATCCGCAATTGGGCTCGGGTCTATATTCCCGACGCCGGTAAGTTCCTTCGCGCTATTCCCATCCTTATTCGGAGTCGCTTTATAACCTAAAAAGCCTTCATCTAATCGTATCTGTGTTTGGCTGCGCAAATTGTTATGCATACCAGCCAATACTATAATCACCTTATAACCCGCATCTGCAGCTTTACAGATCAATCCAGTATAATTCGCAGTTTTTCCAGATTGCACATGGCCCATCACTAGGCCTCTCCGGTCCCAAGGACCCTCACGTGCAGGATCTTCAAGGTTGGATAAAATCTGATCCGTTACACGCTCAACACTATCCACCGCTGCAGGTGGAAGCTTCGCAGACAAGTGCGACTCATATCGATCCCAGAACCTCCAATTTGTAGTCCCTTTCTTTTGAGGCAGCCAACCCACGTGCTTATCGTCATTGCTCAGAACCCTAGCTGGGTCAGTCCAGACCGTGAAGCGCTCTTCTAGTTCCTTAATGAGTTTTTTGCGCTCATTCGTAGACATCGGACAAATGCTCAAGACTTGATCCGTCTGTTCCGTGATCAGATCGCGAGTGATATCTTGGCCAGCCGACTTAACCTTGAGCTGACACATCTGTAGAACGTCCTTATATTGCATATTAACTGTGATTGATGGCGGTTATTATAACTTAGAAATGAGTTTCGGATATCTATTGAACGGCTCCATTGCCCCCAATTTTGATAGAGCTTCTTTACGTGAAACATTAGAAGCACTCAGGCACTCGTATAGTCTTCTTAAGTCAGCAAAAACAACGTCCTCATCAACTCCGTCATACGGAATCGAGTGCTCGCTCTCGTTATCGGCAGTATCCAGCCAAATTTGCTGAACCGGAACCGTCTCTTCGATGATTCGTAACAGTGCCTCCAGCTCTGGCTTTTGCTTTCCTAGCTTTTCAAGCATCGCCTTCACCAGCACATGCTGACGGTCGATTTTATATATCGTATGCCCAGCCCGAACAGTTCGCTTCCATGGTCGCTCAAGTTCAACTTGGTTACTCGTTCCCCTCGGACCATACTCACCTCGGTGTGCAAATACCCGCTTGGCATCGTTCCTAACAGACTCTGCGAGATTCATTAGCTTCTCGCGAATTCGAACAGGAGGAGTCGCTGTCGATTTTTTAACATCCAAGGACCACTCCGAGTCTAGCTTATTGGGAATGTCGACACAGAGACGCGCCAATTTGTGATGCTCTTGCTTCGCCCACGCTCTTGGACGACCAAGCTTTAACCAGCCTCCAGACACTAGCATTCGGTCATTACGATAAATGTAAAAGCCTTGCTGGGAGTTCCAACCATTCGGACCAGCCGCAGACTTATATTCATCCTCGGACAACTTATCTTTATGAGGAAGGATGTAACCGCGGATGCTTACAATCGATTCACCAAAATCAACGTTATCCCCGGGCTTCCGAGAAGTGCAATCATGTCCTTCAAGAAACGGGTCCCACGGCTTCACTAGGCTCTGAGGCTGTGTCCCGTTGAGCCAAACTTTCAACCTCGGCTTCGCTCCCTCGAGGAAGCGGTGAAAAATCATACCTAAGTGCTCTCGGACATCATCGATTTGCTTATTAAAGATGGTTTGTAAGGTTACGCTGTTTTTATCGGATTCCCCTGTAATACGATCCAAGGTTTGCCAGACGACAATCGTCCCATGGGCCATAGCTTCTAATTGCTCAGCTAATCCACTCGCAACTCCTGTTGATTTCTTCAGCAGTCGCCATTCATTCTTAGACACTACATAATCCAAGTCCCACTCTCGCTCGGACACTTGTCCTTTTGATGGCTTAGATAAGACGGACAACTTCCGACATTGAGAAAATGATGCGGTCTTTAGGCCTAACCCGAACCTCCCGAGGTCCTTCGGATCTCGTTCTTCGAGAGGACTGCGACTACCGGGGCGCATCGCATTCATTAAGACGTCTCCCTGCATGCCGTGACCATCATCAACGATTGAGACGTAAGATGCTGTTCCTTCCCAATGGAACTGTATCCACACGTTACTTGCGTCAGCAGCAATACTGTTGTCGATAATATCGGCTATTGCGGTTTGTAAACTATATCCGACAGAGCGAAGTGATTCAATTAACGCCTCTGCTTTTGGTTCCGCGATTTCGTAATAATCAGATTTAGTTTCTTTGTTGTCTGACATCGTGTGTTATTGATTTGAGAGTATTAGCATCCTTGAAGGTTAAATATATTAATGAATACAATAGTCATCGGGGTAGGACATTGGCGGGGTAAGAGGGGCAATCCTTTGAAGAAAGGCGTTTGCATGGGGGCAAGCAAAGCAAAAAGTGGTAAGTCGCGTAAAAGGCTGCGCGCACGCGATTTCTTTCTGTAATCTTTACGAGGCTGGGAATGGGGTGATGTCGTTCTGTTTATAATCGTGGCTGGCGCGTTGAGCTGGAATGCGCACTGCTGGTTGATGGCGATGCTGCTGAAAATGAGGTCATGTCGTTATGTTTGCAATCGGCTGGGATCTAGCACTTTTTGAGGGGGTGACCTGGGGCGACATTGATGCGTTCATTGAAAAGGCGAGTCTAGCGGACGGGATGGGACAAATGCGGTCTATGAGGGGAATTTCTGAAAAGAAAAGCATCCGAGCGTGAACTAGCAAAGACAAAGTGAGTGCTGGATGGGATATTTGATGAGCTAATTGGGTGCCAAAGGGATATTGTGGCCAATTATGGGCGCTTTCCGGATAGAATCATCGTTTTTATGCGCCGTTGATGAGGGCACTGTCGGTTTAATGGCTAATTATTAATGAGTGATTTCTAATGTCAGATAGAGATAAGAGACCACCTCCCCGCTGTGCGGGACTCCCCCTTATCTAGGAGGAGAGTTTTTTTTTGACACCCATGGTTTAGTTACCTTATCCACCGCCGGCAGCTGAAGC
>Ga0209302_10002787_pt1 | contig 10200 bp, 7 predicted proteins | sample ArcOceMetagenome_2_FD_187445 | JGI IMG/M metagenome (GOLD analysis project Ga0209302, IMG submission 187445) | Marine eukaryotic phytoplankton communities from Arctic Ocean - Arctic Ocean ARC135M Metagenome (SPAdes) (version 2) | ecosystem: Environmental > Aquatic > Marine > Oceanic | place... | reverse complement strand
CACGCTTGATTCCGGTGCGGGAATAATTATTTCGGATAAAAGAACACGTATACTGCTGGCACCGCCAGAGGTTCCTAAAGTACGGTCGATATCTGCCTCGGTGATTTGTACGCGATTACCATACTTGCTACGAATTAGGTCGCGCCAAAGGATATTGATGGATACGAAGTCTCGGAACGTTCCTTCCGACACACCGGCGCGAGCCAATTCTTTAACGAACTCCTCAGTTGATAAATTTACACGTCCAGCAAAATCAGACATCGCACCAGCTATACCAGCGGCATCTATACTCAATCCAACAGAATTGGCGGATTGGCGCTTCAAACGATCTTCAATCAGAGTTTCAATCGCACCGTCACGGCTGGCGCTTGGTGCGCCCAACACCTGCAAGAAACGCGCGCGCTGACCGATTTCGTATTCGGTGATCACAGCATCATCGACGGTAACAACCGTAGAAAATAAGTTCTGTGCTGCCGTAGGCATAGCCAATGCCGCGCAAGTCGCTGTCGTTATCACAAATCTTTTTAGCATTGCCTTACCGGTCATTTTATTTGCTTTCCGCATGATCGCTTAAATCTTTGTGTTCCGTTTGAGGCTGAGAAGCCCTGCAGTGTAATATTAAACCCTAGATTGGTTGAGGGCTCAACACTTGTTGATGATGTATTGCTTCTGTTAACTGACAGATCAATCAAAACACACTCATTTTGATAGGTTAATCCAAGACCAGCATTAGATGCGCGGTCTTCAATCAAATTGTAACGCCAATTGCTGCTTGTGGACCAATGATCGTTGATCTGATACACTCCATCAAATGTTAGATTTGAAATTTCATCTATAGGGATAGTTTCAATCACGTCGTCGTTTATCCAAAGGTAGCTTGCACTTATTGATGTCCTTTGCGCATGCCAACTGCCTCTAACCTCAGATTTGGCAATATCTAAGCTTTTATTGATTAGACCACGGCCTACCAGTTGTAAGCCAGATTGAGTTCGAAATTGCCCTGCAATCACGAAATCTGAGGCCAATCCGGCTAGTCCTGATGTTCGGGTGAACATATTGTCGCTTTGATTGCGTAAAACTTGGCCAATTGTAAATGTTGTGCTCCAGGCGTTTGGATCATAACGGCCCCAGCTAGAACCGATCGCAATTGACTGACCGCGCTCACGTCGGTCAGGCCGTGGAAATTTGGACAACGCAAAAAGGTTGCCTTCGTCGAACTCAACGTGGGTACTTTCTTCAACAGGAATATCGAGATGGTTCCCTCCAACACTATTGAATTGTAAAAGCGGTTCAAGAGTTTGAGTAATATTTCCACTTTTGCGGACTAAAGGGTACCTCAGACTTAGTGAACCGTAAGGATTAATTCCCGTTTCGCTGCGCTTATAATTACTGTCTTGGCCAACGTTAAAAGAGTCCACAGTAAACCCAACATTAGATTTCGCAATCAGTCCATTGTTTAAAGTCCGTTGTTTTTCCCAATCGATGCCTAAATTAAAACGTAAAACATCACGTCCATCTTCATCTGCTTTGGACGAACGAAAAAGAGCATGTACATTAGCATCTACTGATATCTCACCGCCAATGAACTTTGGGATTACACGACGTTCGAAATCAACGTCAAAAACGTTGGTTGGGAGGGTTGTATTATCCTCGCCGTCTCGCAGAGTTCTAAAATTAATAAAACTGACGCGGACAAACTTATCACGACGTGTTCGGCTGACTGCGATCTCACTATCAAGTCGATCTTTTTCAGAATAAAGATATTCTTTTAGATATGGGTTGCCAGTTGTTGTTTCGATGTCAAAATTCAAGATGTATTGGCCGGACAACTCGAATTGTCCCTCACCAAAAATGTAGCCGCGGGTTTTGTTGGGGCGCAGATCATCATTGGTTGCTGCGCCGTTGAATAAGATGTTCCCCTTTTCAAAAGCTTGCCGGTATCTAAACTCAAGTGTCTGCGTTTTTGAGGACAAGTAGGGGGTGAGGGTGATATCACGATGGTTCCCCACTTTGATAAAATATGGAACTCTTATGCCGGTTCCCAATTGCGAGGTTGTTTGAAAAGAAGGGATCAGAAACCCTGATGCACGTTTCAGTGTCGGATCGGGCAACCTCAAGCGAGGTAAATAAAATACGGGTATATTGTTAACGCGGAATTGTGCGTCATCGAAATAGAGTTGTTGTTCTGCTTGATCATGAACAACACGTTTTGCTCGAATTTGCCATAGTGGCGGACGTCCGTCAGTGCAAACCTTACACGATGTTACCGCTGTTTTGTAGAGTTGCGTATATCGTCCATCTACACGGTTCATTTCAACTGATGCTAATAGAAGCCGTTGGTTTAGAACCATACGTGCCCCAATCAGCAAACCGTTTTGTAAATTTGCACTAAGTTCAGCCTGATCCGCTAGGATCGTAATATTGGCACCGTCTTGAATAGTTATTGGACCAATAATTTGTAGCGCCCCCGACTTTTGATCGTATGAAACGGATGATGCCTTAAGTCGTATATCACCCTGGAACGCTTCGACGTTACCTTGGGCTTGTAAAATTCGATTTTGATCAATGCTTACGTTGTCAGCCACAAGGATTGCAGGCTGCACCATATTCGATTGGGCAACAACGAGAGTAGGTGTAAAATACACAATAGCGCAAATGATGAGGTGTCTTAGCATTAACCGTCCTCTGCATGCAGAAGCATGCCTAGAGCAAAAAAAGTAGCAGCCGCTGGAGGCGCCCAAGCCGCCAGAAGAATTGGAATTTGTCCGTTTTCCCCCAATATTTGGGCGAAACTGCGAACGAAATATAGCGTAAAGCCTAAGAGGATCGCAGTCAGAACCGCGGTGCCCGTGCCTCCAAAACGGGTATGACGCATAGTGAAAGAGGCAGCGACAAGAACCATTGCCATTAAGAAAAATGGTCGAGCCATTTCGGCCTGAAACCAAACTTTGTGGCGGCGCGATGAAAAGCCAGCTTGTTCAAGCTGAGTTATGTAGTTGCGCAAATTCCAAATGGACACACTAGACGGCTCACCCAAGCTTTCGCGGATACTATCTAAGGTGAGTGTTGAAGGTATTTTCAGAATGTCATGCACAGATGCATTTGCTTCGGGATTTAGTCCTGCGACCAATGGCCAGACTTTAGCATCACGCAAAGACCAATCTCCTTCGCCCAACGCGGCGCTCCCAGCTTCAATTCGCCGGATTGGACCAACATTTGGAGCGTAAACTATAAATGTAACATCATATAAAACTGAAGCATCTGCATTGGAACGAGAGGCTCGTATTACTGTCTGGCCATTTGTATTACCTTGCCGTAGCCACAATCCTTGGCCGCTGATGGAGAGTGCTGATACGCCACCGCTTCGGTAGTTTTCTGACAGCACAGCATAACGTTTTGAAGTTGCCGCGACGATTGGGTTTAGGACTGCGACTGAGAGACTGCCAATTATCAACGAAACGGCAATAGGTGAAACTAATGAACGTATAGCGGACCGGCCAGCTGCACGTGTGACAACCAGTTCTGAAGTACGTGCCAGCCCAATAAACAGAACGACGGTTGCAAGGATCATGATCAAAGGTAAAATCTGATTGATCGTTTCTGGCGCGTTCAGGAATGTAAGGCCCAACCTGTCACTCAAAGAGATATCAAAACGCGAGAATTTCCGAGTCTGCTCAATAAGGTCAACAAGTATCACAAAAACGTAAAACACAGCAGTCAAACACAAGAATGCTACCGAAAAACGGCGCGCAAAATAAAAATGCAAAATCATAAGCGCGCTCCTGTCCGCCACCAGGATGGGTTAGAGGCATAGCCCAGCATGGCAACACACACGCAAGACCCGATTGCGAGTGGTATATATAAAACTGGCCACATGGCTGAATTGGTCAAAACGGCGTCAACGAATGTACTCCTCAACCCATTTATGAAAATGAGAATTGCAAAGGCGATCACAATTTCACGCCATACGCCAAAACGCGAAAAAGTGCCAAGTAAAAGCGTTGAAAAACCGATCACAGCAGCAACAACACAAAACAAAGATTGTGCAAAACGCGAGTGTAATTCTTCAGCTATCGACCCCGAATCTGATCCGGTTTGTTCAGTAATCGAGTTCCAATTGCCCAAAAGTTCAATCGAACTCATGTTTTTGATCGAAGTCGTTGCTGAACTATCTATGTTGACAAGCGAGGAAATGTTATATGAAAAGTCCTTAAATTTTGCTGTCGAAAGCCGCTGTCTTTTTGTCGTTAGACGTTGGGCAAGCCCGTCTACCATTATCAAGTTTGTTCCGGCACCATTGCGCACCAAGTAAGCTTCACTGGCAGTATACAAGACACGTTCTTCCGGCGTACGATGGTCAGCCAAAAATACATCGCGCAAGACACCATCCGGTGCGATAACACCCGTGTAGAATGTCACGCCAAAGGTTGGGTGTAAAAAAACACCCTCGGTTAATAGACGCGCTGTTACGTTTTGGGTAATCTCTGTCTCGCGCACGCTTAATTGTGCTTGAGCTGCTGGGACTAATACGTTCGCCAAAATTGACATCATCAATGCAGATATTATCCCAAATACAAAAATTGGTCGGGCAAGCCGGAAAGGGCTAGAACCAGCTGCTTGAACAACCGTCAATTGGCTTTCGTTTTTCATGCGGTTGGTAACATAGACTGCTGCGGCAAACGTTGATAAAGGAAGAACCGTTGAGACGAGTTTGGGCATGCCGAGAGCTGAAAATTCCAGGAATACAAGCGCAGTTTGTCCGTCACCGATCAAGCGGTCGAACAAAACAACCGCACGGTTGATCCAAAAAACAGCGACCAATACCAATGAAAAAAACCCAAACAGTACCAGAAGTTGCGACAGCATATATCTGTCGAATTTCGCCACTCATTCCCCCAAGTCATGTGTGTGCAATGTATACATAACACTAAACCAAGTAAGCGTTGTGTAAAACTGTTATCTGGTTTTTTCTAATGATCCACGCTACTTCTATTGCAATCAAGGCGGCAAGCCGCTCAAAATTTTAGAAACACTACGAAATCAGGACTAAATCATGCGCAAGCCAACCCAATTCACGTATCGCTCTGTCGAAATCGATCTAATAGCAGGCCACTTAGGACGTATTGCTGTCTTTTTGGATGATGAAGGGCGCATGGATGTGTCGGCGCGTCGCGTGAATCGGCTGACAAAAGGGGCGGTTGCGCGTTTGATAAAAAGCGGACGTTTCCAAAAGATGAAACAGGGGCAGGTGTTTACCTTGAACCTGCCAGTTGGAATGGCCGCGGATGCAGTTGACATCGTTTGCCTGTCGCGCCGTGCAACAATAGAACAAGCCCGTGCAGCTGGTGCGTCACTTGCCAAAATACGTGGAGATGCTGACCTATTGATGGCGACGGGGAATGCAAAATACAGCGCACAAATCGCGTTTGGCTTGGCCATGCGTGATTATAACTTCGTTGAACATAAAACAGCTGGCGAAACACCTAAGGGCGCTGTCACCTTAATGTGTGGTAAGACCGAAGAGGTCATTGCGACTGCTGCGCCTTTGATGGCGGTTGCTGAGGGTGCGTTCATGACACGTGATTTGGTCAATGAGCCTGCGAATGTTTTGACGACTACTGAATTTGCCAACCGTTTGGTTAAAATGAAGAACCTCGGTCTAAAAGTACAAGTGTTGGATGAAGATGAACTTACCACCCTTGGCATGGGAACACTGCTATGCGTTGGTCAAGGTTCCGATAGTCCTTCCAAAGTGGTTGTGATGGAATGGAATGGTGGGGTTGAAGGCGAAGCACCTTTGGCACTTGTCGGGAAAGGCGTTGTTTTTGATACGGGTGGTATCAGCATCAAACCTGCTGGCGGTATGGAAGATATGACTATGGACATGGGCGGTGCAGGTGTTGTTGCAGGCACAATGCGCACTTTGGCATTACGTGGTGCCAAAGCGAATGTTGTCGGATTGGTTGGGTTGGTAGAAAATATGCCATCTGGAAATGCTGTTCGTCCTGGTGATGTCGTCACTTCTATGAAGGGTGACACCGTAGAAGTAATCAATACTGACGCTGAGGGCCGTTTGGTGCTGTGTGACGTCATGTGGTATGCGCAAGAGCGGTTCAAACCTGCAGCAATGATTGATCTTGCAACATTGACGGGTGCGATCATTGTTGGTCTTGGCCATGAAAATGCAGGTGTTTTCTCTAACAATGATCCTTTGTGTAATGCGTTCTTACGCGCCGCCTCCGCGGAGAGCGAGGGAGCATGGCGCATGCCGTTGTGCCAAGCTTATGATGACTTGTTGAAATCACGGATTGCTGACATGAAAAATATTGGTGGTCGCGCGGCAGGTTCCGTTACGGCTGCCCAATTCTTGCAGCGTTTTGTGAAAACCGACTGCCCGTGGATCCATTTGGACATTGCGGGTGTTGCATCTGTGAAATCAGAAACTGCGTTGGCACCGACTGGCGCAACTGGATGGGGCGTTATGGCCTTGAACCGTCTGGTTGCGGATATGTTTGAATCCTACTGATGGGCGCTGCATTCTTCTACCACCTGACACGCCATCCCGTTGATGTGACCCTTTCGATGCTTTTGGGTAAAGCTTTGGGAGCAGGTTGGCGAGTCGCAGTTCGCGGAACTGATTTGGGACGGTTGTATTGGCTTGATGAAAAATTATGGGCAGGGCAAGAGGCAGACTTTCTGCCTCATGGTCTTGCTGGCGGTACGTATGACATGGATCAACCAATCTTGCTGACTACGATGCCTGAGGCTGCGAATAACCCGCAGTGTGTTATGTGCGTCGATGGTGCAGATATCACTGCTGATGAAATTGCTGAGTTAGATCGGGTTTGTGTGCTTTTCGACGGGAATGATCCAGAAGCGCTAGATCGAGCGCGCCAACAGTGGAAAACGCTAAAGGACGCAGGCGCTTTGGCGCAATATTGGTCGCAAGCGGATGGGAACTGGGAAAAGAAGGCTGAGATTTAACGTGTTAAGGAAAGAACACCATTTTCGATTTCGATACGACCCCAGCGTTGCAAGTATCCCATGCCCAAAAGTGACCCAAATAATTCGCCTTTGTTCACAATGGCGCTTACGTTTCGATCGATGACATTCGCTATTTCGATCTTATCCAACGTGACACGCGCTGTTTCCACAATTCCATTAGCGGTTGAAGCACGTCCAGTGAACGCTAGTTGGCCAAGATCAAGACCAATACGGCTTGCATCTGCTTGGCTTAGAACGATGTCAGTTGCACCAGTATCAACAACGAAATCGACGGACACATCATTGATGCGAAGGCGCAAGTTGTAATGGCCATTGAGACTTATCGGAATTTCGATGCGTTTGTTTCCATTGTCTGATTGGACACCGAGATGGCGTTCCAGATCGCCCCATAAACCAAAGGCTGCGATCGCTGCGATAAAAATGAGGACCCAAATTGCAACATGCTGTGCAGTTTGGTTCAAATTGTTTCGACTACGTGTCCATAGCCCCGCAGCGATCAATACGCCAAAGATAGTAAGGTACAGAACTTGAGCAATAATATCACTGGACATTGGTTAGACCGTGGATGCGACAAGCCCGAAGTCGCGTAATCCATCGAGGACAAATTGGACAGCAAGGGCTGCTAGAAGCATCCCCAAGAGACGGGTAATTACTGTAATCCCTGTTTTGCCCATTGCACGCTCCAGCAATCCACTTGCAAAGAAAAATATCATTACGACGAGTAGCACTGCTGCGGTTACCCCAAGAACCATGGCAAGCCCTTCAAGACCAGGCCGTTGACCAGTAAGTAGGATAACGGATGCGATAGATCCCGGACCTGCAATCAATGGAATTGCAAGTGGGAAGACGGATGGGTCGTCGTTAGGGTCTTCTTCCTCAGCTTGATCCTCACGGCGTTTGGTGCGTCTCTCAAACAACATATCAAGCGCAGTGATAAACAAGAGAATACCGCCAGCTACGCGAAAGGCTGGCATTGATATCCCTATAAAACCAAGGACAGCTTCACCCATCAAAGTGAATAGAAGCAGTAAAAGCATCGCAATGCCACAAGACCTTATGGCGATACGCCGACGCGACGCTGCGTTATGGCCTTGGGTTAAGGCAACGAATAGCGGGGTCATGCCAATTGGGTCAATCACGACGAACATTGTGACAAAGGCCGTGATTAAAAATGTTGTATCGATCATGATATGTGCACTGGGGCTTTGCCCCAGACCCCAGAGTTTAATTGGTAAGATGAATCATAAGGTCACGAGTTTTCAGCAGTATCAAGCTTTTCAAGGTCCTGCATCCAAAGCGCTTCGGCGCGATCTAGTGCTCCCATGACTTCGGCGTATTTTTTTTGCCATACTTCCATTTCGCCAAGCTTGTCATCTTCATAAAGAGCTGGGTCAGCCAGTTTCTTTGCAAGCTTGTCACGCATCTCATTTAGCTTGGTCACACGTGCTTCGGATTTACGAACTTCACCGCGCAGAGCCAAAATGGCATCGCGATTTGGTTTCTTCGGTTTTACGACAGGCGCAACACTTTTGGGTTTTGAGGCCTTATCATTGGTAAGCAATAGCTTGCGATAGCTTTCCAAGTCGTCGTCATATGGTTTTACAGTACCGTCAGATACTAGCCAAAGGCGATCAGCTACCATTGAAAGAAGGTGCATGTCGTGGCTAACAAGGATGACCGCACCGCTATAGGCGGTCAACGCTTCAACGAGTGCTTCGCGGCTTTCGATATCAAGGTGGTTGGTCGGCTCATCGAGGATCAGCATATGCGGCGCGTCCAAGGTCGCGAGCAGAAGCGACAAACGCGCCTTTTGGCCGCCTGAAAGACGTCCGACGGCTGTTTCAGCTTGATCAGGGCCAAGACCAAAGCCGGCCAAATTCGCGCGCAACTTGGTCTGCAATACACCCGGACGGGCGGTTTGCAGGTGCTGCAACGGTGTTTCGTCAATGATCAACTCATCCACTTGGTGCTGCGCAAAATAGCCAATACGCAGTTTATTTGATCGGATCATTTTACCGGCCATAAGGGGCAGGCGGTCTGACAACAGCTTGGAAAGCGTTGATTTGCCCTGACCGTTTTTGCCTAGCAAGGCGATGCGGTCGTCTTGGTCAATGCGAAGGTTCAGTTTGTTTAGAACTACAGTATCACCGTAGCCCGTGGTGCCGCCTTCGATCGCAATGATCGGTGGTGCCATCTCTTCAGGCTCGGGGAAGGTGAATACGCGCTTTGCCGCTTCTTCAGGGGCTGCAATCATGTCCATTTTTTCGATCATTTTCAGACGGGATTGCGCCTGTTTCGCCTTTGAAGCTTTCGCTTTAAAGCGATCCACGAAAGACTGCATGTGATCTTTGCGGGCCTGCTGTTTTTTAGCCATCGCAGCTTGCACAGCGCGGCGTTCAGCGCGTTGGCGCGCGAATTGATCATAGGGGCCAGAATAAAACGTCAGAACACGTTCTTCGAGGTGCAATATTCCCTCGACTGCGCGGTTTAGCAGGCCACGGTCGTGGCTAATAATGATGACAGTGTTGGGGTACTTGGCAAGGTATGCCTCAAGCCAAAGGGCACCTTCAAGGTCAAGGTAGTTGGTTGGCTCATCCAGTAGTAACAGGTCTGGCTGCGCAAATAGAACTGCGGCCAATGCCACACGCATGCGCCAGCCACCTGAAAATGCGGAGCAGGGCTGGCGTTGTTCTGCGTCGTCAAAGCCAAGGCCTTTAAGGATGGTCGAGGCGCGCGCTTCCGCAGACCATGCATTGATATCCACCAAACGAGTTTGGATTTCGGCGATCCGTGACGGATCTTCAGTTTCCTCAGCCATCAACGAAGCGCGTTCAGTATCGGCAGCTAAAACGGTATCGATTAGCGAAACCTCATTGGCGGGCACTTCTTGTGCGACGCCACCAATTTTTGCCTTCGTCGGCAATGAGATTGAGCCACCGTCCAACCCCAATTCACCGCGGATCAGCTTGAACAATGTGGTTTTACCCGCACCATTGGCACCGATCAGGCCCACTTTGTGGCCATCTGGAATTACAGCATTGGCACCAGCAAGCAGCGGGCGGCCTTCGACGGAATACGATATATCTGATATAGTCAACATGGGCGCGGTGTGACTGAACATCGCCATGGCGTCAATCGGGTCTGAGGCCTCTATATGTGCTATTTGAATCCATCTGGCGCACAAGAGCCTTTTCT
>Ga0209302_10002784_pt1 | contig 10203 bp, 9 predicted proteins | sample ArcOceMetagenome_2_FD_187445 | JGI IMG/M metagenome (GOLD analysis project Ga0209302, IMG submission 187445) | Marine eukaryotic phytoplankton communities from Arctic Ocean - Arctic Ocean ARC135M Metagenome (SPAdes) (version 2) | ecosystem: Environmental > Aquatic > Marine > Oceanic | place... | reverse complement strand
CCGCTAACAACCGAACGGGTTCGAAATTCGGGTCGCACCGGTATTGAATCAAATCACTTTTGGAAAAGCCAATCGATTGCAAGTATTCGTCGTCGATAAGCGTCTGGCCGTTCGTGTAACTAGTGTCAGTAGAATCACCACACAGATACACCACGCAGTCCGCCAGTATCGCGGGCTTGCGCCAGTTCTTCTTGTCGCCGAGTTGGAAATTTTCTGACGCGAGCGACTGCACCACGGTGGCTGGCCACAGGGCGTTGCCGGTGACGTCCATTTTCGTCGCGATATTTTTATTTCCATTTCTTTTGGAAAGCACCTCGCCTTCCGCCGCTACGCCAAGCGCGACCATGGACATGCCGCACTTACTCATGTAGTACGCGGTTTTCCCGGCGTAGCTTTTGTAACTCTTCGGTAACGGCGGCCCCATGGAGATGACCCGGCCGTACCCGTTCCTCGCCATGTGCGGTAAGCACTCCCTGGTCATCAAAAAAGCGCCTCTTGCGTTAATAGAATGAATCAAGTCGAACTTTTTCGTGGGCGTTTCCGGGATGGCGTGCCACCAAAGCGCGGAGGCGTTGTTTACCAAGATGTCCACTCTGCCGAACCGCTCGATCGTCTCCCCGACACACGCGATACAAGCGTGTTCGTCTCGAAGGTCCAAAATAACCGGGTACCCCACCGCGCCGGTTCGAAGCCGCGCGATCTCCTCACAAACCGTGTAAATGGTTCCGGGAAGTGTTTTTTGCGCCACCGCACTTTTCGCCGCCACGACGACGTGACACCCCCGTTTCGCCAGAGCCAAACAAACGGCTCTACCGATACCCCGGGAGCCGCCGGTTACTAACGCGACCTTGCCGTGCAGGGACGGCGGGGGGGGGGGCGGCATTGGTGCTTTGCCTTGGGAGGCACCGGCAACCAGATGTGATGCAGCGAGAAGTGACGTGTCGAGTTTAGTTTTTCTGATTTTGGCAAAAGTGAATGAAAAAGTTGGAGAACCTTTCGTCTCATCATCAGTCTACATTAAATCTGTACCCCCGCCCTCCAAACGTTCGCCAGCGCGGTGTCCACGCCAACTTTAACCTTGAGAATGTTACTTTGTGTGGTCGCGACTTCCGTTCGTAACGCGAGCGATTCTTTTGACGGCAGGTTCCGCAAATCGCGCAATACGTCTTCCACCACGATTTGGTTCTGCAGCGTTTTCTTCTGCAGCCGCTTCAATTCGCTCGCCGCTGATTTCAGCGCGTATCGCCCTCGCAACATCTCGACCTCTCCTGCAGTCGCTTTGTCACGTAAAAGTTTCAGCTCTTGTTCAAAAGCCGCTACTGATTCTTTCGCGGAAGAAGCACTCCTGTTACAAGAGTTGAAAACGGCCTGTTCCGAGTTACGGGCGCCGAGTACTTGGCGAAACAGCAATCGTCGAGGTCCGGGAAGAATGATCAACGATGTAGCTAGCGCCCCAGCGCCGACTTGGTACGGGTACTCGTGTAACGCTTTTGAGACCGTGCGTACTGGGGTTTTGAAGAAGTCGTTCTCCAGTTTGCGCACAGCAGCGGTGGCGTCGTCTATGTGCTTAGACGCGAAGTCAGTGTACGTGCTGAGCGACTCAACCGCGACTGCGACTTGTTTAGCGCAAGCATGGGAAACGCGTTCTATCGATCCGTCGATCGTCGCCCGCGCGCTTTCGGGAACCGCGCCGGCCTTGGAAAGCGTCTCCAACACGGACTCCATGGTTCGCGGTACACTGCAGTGACGCGACCACCGCCGTTCGCCCGACCGCAGTTGGACCTGTCGCTTCCAGTGCCCTTCGGAAGTGGCGCGGGCGAGTGGGTTGTCCCTCTGCCTCTTTCGCCGGCTCAAAAACATTTCAGCATTATTTTCGTTTTATGCGAGTTGGCGCCACATTCGGCCACCGCCGCCCCACTCGCGCGGACGCGAAGTGGGAAAGACAAACCCCCGCGAGGTTGTTCCCACCGTCGCGATGCCCAAAGACACCCGGGATGACGGTACGTGGTACCGGAACTGGCCTTTAGTTTGTCAAAAAAAGTCGACGACTCGCAAAGGACGCCGCCGCCGCGTTTTTTAGAATACGGTACTTCATCTTTCACGGCGAACGCGCGACACACACCACCGAACCTGAGTAAACGCTCACTGAAAGCACCCCTCCATGCATGATTCGCTCCACGAAACATGTTACTAACCGCCATCACCCTACACACCAACCCATACGCAGACAAGGAGCACCAGCTCGCGCGAAGGGACAAGGGTTCGAGCGAATTTGGAGAAAGGAAACCTGCCAAAAAGAAACACCCTCCAAAATCCGCGCTGAGTCTCGACGTGTTTTCCCGAGCCAAGCAAAGCACGTACGACAAGCGGGTGGTGCTTGAAAAACAACGAAACCTCGCCGCGGGCAAGGTTAACAAGTTCCGTAAGGTTCAGAAACGGCTTGGGGATAGCATCGACGTGGCCGAGGGGTTTGATCCGGAGCGGTATCAGGAGCGATTAAATCTCATGGAGGAAAAAAGCGGATTACCGAAACGAAACGCGAATAGCGCGAGTGACACGTACATCTCGAAGAAAGGACGCGTGGTTGACTTCAACGACACTGGTGGGAAGAAAAAGAAAGCAAAGAAATCGGGGCAGAGCGCACCGGTAGTTGAGACAGCTGAGACGAAAAAACAAAAAGCAGACAGCGATTCCGACGACGAGTTCGGGAGGAACGTGGTGGAGAGGGAAGGAGACGGCGATGGAGATGGAGATGGAAATGGAAAGAACGCCGACGCCGACGCCGATGACGACACCAAGAACCCCAACAACAAAAAAAACACCAGCATCAACTCCGAGCGAGTAAACAAAGGCTGGAACAAGCAGGTCAAGGACGGGTTGAAAAACGCCGAGTTGAAACTGGAAAAGGAAAAAGCGCTTGTGGAGTTGAAAAAAAAGTGGGCCGTGGAGGACGCCGGGAAAAAGAAGTTTTTCCAAGAACGAAACACTCGACGCGACCAGGTGCGTATGTATTTCCAGTCACCACACACCGCCTCCCTGATCGGCCTGATTACCCTGACTGTTTACTCACTGTGCGGAGTACAGGGCCTACCCTTTCCTATCTCGGATATACACGCGGTCCGAGCGACTGACACTTTTTTTTCAATCTCGCAAAGTTTCGCAAAAAAAACCAGAAAGGCCAACCCGTGATGCGGCACCGGGTGGACAAAATTCTGGCGCAGCTGGGCAGGGAGTAGTGCCGTCAGGTGGAGTGTGTGTGGTGTCTGTGATTGGTTGGGGGTGGTACTTACGATGTGTGGCAGCGGCGGTTCGAGTCTGTCTTAATTGTCGATGAATAATAGTAGGGTATTTAGAGACGGTTACGAAAAAAAACGTAAAGCCTACATAAAATTCTTCCGTTTCTTCTTCAGCTTGTCCCGAATGCTCCCCAGGTCCAGGCTGGGTTGTTTCTTGGTAACAGCCGGCGGTTGCTGGTTCGATTCCGCGTGGTGGGTACCCTTGAGCTCATCGTCCGATTTTTGCGTCGTGTGAGTAATTACCCGGGCGGTGCAGCTAACTTCGGGGTCGTCGAAAACGTGCTCGCCCTTACCTCCGACTTTGTCCAACCCCGCTCGCAGCCGCGCCGCCGGGTTCATCGCGGGGCCTTCGCCGTTTTGGTCGGGCAAATAGTCATTAACTTGCGCAGCAGCGGCGCCCGCGGCGTAGTGCACGCCAGTCAGTGAGACGTACCCGCCGTGCAGGTCGCCGATTCCTGATTGCAAAAAAAGAAATGTCAGCCTTGTATGGGAAATCAATCGGCGGAATGTGTTAAATGGAAATACTTACCGAGTTGTCGCATCTCCGCGACGCGCTTGCGAACCGCTTGTGTTCTTTTGTTTTGCCAGAAAAGTGTCAGTCTCGTTGGGCGATGTATGGGCAAACAGTCACCAGCTGAGAGATAAAACAGTGTGTGCCGGATTTGGGAAACGCAACACGTACAGAATTTCCTTCTTCAACTCTGGGTCGTCCAAAGTCTTCGCCGCTTGTAACACGGCGCTAAGCGCTTCAGCCGCTAACGCATGCGCACCGGGCAACGTAGGGTCTAGTTTGAAACTGAGTAGCTTGGCTTTCAGCGCGACGTCGTTCGACTTTGAAACCGGGTGCCCTTTCCAATCAACCTTCCCGCGGTCGTCCACCGGCGCGTCCGGAAACCCGAAGAGCGCGAAGAAATCGTTTTTTCGAAAGTTTTCGAGAATTTCGGTTACCTCCGTTTCCGAAGCAGGGGTTACCTTCCCTTGAGTCGATAGACCACCAGAGTGGGATGCCCCTTGTTCTCCATCAGCCGTTTCTGACGGCCGTTTCACTGCGTCGCCTCCACCCACCACGCCGCCACCGCGTTGCTTCGCCGCGGACATCGCGGAACGAACCGCCTCCGCGGGATCGGTTGCTGCGTCGGCTTTATTATTCGTCTCGCCAGAAGCGTCGTCTTCCGCTTTTCGCTTTTCCACGTGCGCCTTGAGCCCTTTCTTGAACCTGGAAACATGCCTGTGAGGGTGTTGTTTTGTTTGACAGTCATTACGGCGGTACGTGTAGTGCGTTAGTTGGTGAGGAAGAAAGCCGGTCAGTTTGACGCGTCGCTTGAGTTAACGACTCCTCTTTTGTTAGGCAGGGCGTCATTCACGGTCAAAACAACAAAGACCCAAAGTCGGCACGAGGAGATTGAAAAAAAAAAAAACGAATTCAATCGTGATGAGATCCTTTCCCGTCGTACCCTGGGTTACAGTCCATGCCTATTGTTTCCAGGACTTTGTCCAGCTGTTTCGTGGTCAGCGCGGTCGCGTCTGTCACGCAAGTTATGCCCTGTCCTTCCAGCTTACCGCGGTACCGGTCGGGGACGCCGAGGTCTCTGTGTGTTTGTTGGGGTTGTTTTAGGTGAAAAGGTTAAAAGAAAGAGTGGAGTCGTTTTTGGTCAGTCCCGGTCGCATGAGGGGTTGATAATAAGTCACAGGGTCGCACGAGTGGTCACACGCTTGTATCGAAAACTAAACGCACGCGCGCACGGTACGCGGCGCGACGTACCCTAGAAACGCCTCCATCCTCGACCTTATCCTTAGCCGTAAACACCGGGACTACGCGAACCCCGCGCGGCGAGGATTGCGAGCCTCCGAGAAAAGTGAAAAAAATATTATTTTGCCGGAAAAAACAAAAAGAGAATAACTGAACACCCGATCGACACTTCGAGTGTGTCGCGTCCCACCGCGCCTCCGTGGCGGCCGTCATGTCCGTTGACGACGGCCCGGTGCTGATTGGGGTGGTTTTGAGTTTAGGCTGGGGCTTGGGTAAGGCGTCGTTGACAGTCGCTAAGTTCCTCTTCGGAGTCTGGCTGGTGGTGGCGAAAATTTTCTGGAGGCAGGCGCATTTCGTGGTGGGCATCGGACTGAGCATAGTGTGCGGCGTGTTTCTTTCCCTGCTGCTAGACACAAACGTCGGTGTCACAGTCCTGTGCGTCTCCGTAACAAACTGGTGGCTGTTCCTTCCCACCGAAGACCTGGTGTGGATGAGACGACGGGGGTACGTCTCACCCGCGTGTGTCAGGGTGCTGATTTCGGTGCTGGCGAATTTTCTCGGCGTCGGTGACGAGGTTGAGAAAAAGGAGATGGAATTGATGGAGGCGTTGACCGCGAAGGTGGGTAGATATACTGGCAAACTAGGTACCTTAAAAACAGTCACTTCTAAAAAGCAAGCCACCAGGTGGAGAGAGGGCGCCGTGCCTGACGGCAAGGGAGTGGAGGAAGAGGTTGTTCAGGGTAAAGAAAACGATGACGAATCAGATGAAGACAACGCTCGTCACAATAATTTCGTCTTTGATTCGTCGTCAGACAGCGACGACGACTCCGTGAGTAAAGCGAAAACGCACAAACTGAGGGTAAGGAAGCTTAAAAGGACACGAAATAAACGCCTAATACTAACGCCAGTGAGGCAAGTTTTACGGGCCATCATGCGCTATAACGGTTTGCTTCCCGGTCTGCACGAAACCGAACACGAGGCGAGGCGCCGACGGAGCGGCATCGGCGGCGACGACGAGACTCGCGACGGAACGGTCGACTCGATTTCCGGAAACCACGTCTCCACTTCAAACACTTCCCAGAAGCAAAAACAAATCAGAAGGAACATCCCGAAACGACCACTACCCGCCCCGGAAACGTGGCCGCACCGCCCGGTGTTCGTGCGGTTTAGCCCGCGGGATAACGGGACGCAGCGAGCGTTAGCGGGGTGGGCGACGCGGTGGGGCCCTGAGTTGGGATCGGCGGGCGAAAAAACGCCGCCACCTTTGGAAGTACGTATTGGGGCTTTCCCAAATCCGGGGACACACTTGTTACGGACCCGTTCGTGACTATTGTTTCCTGCGTTGTATGGAGTACAGCGGGAAAGTACGGCACGCCGTTTGCGCGATACTCGTTACGAAAGTTACGAACGCGGCCTTACAAGACTGACACTTTTCGTGTGGCCACAATCGCAGCTCCAAAACTGTCCGGTCAACACGGAAAGTTCCATGCACTTTGAAAGCGAGCTGTTCATTGGCACGATCGTGTGCCGTTTCAAGGGCATCACGTGTCCCGCAAACGCGGCGGCGTCAAAAACGCCCGACGCGTTTTTCAAAAAAAAACGGTGCACGTTTCAGGTTTTGGTGCAAGGAAGGTGCGTGGCGTGTTTTTTTTTTTGAACAAGCTGATGGAGTAAACAGTCGCACCCACTTCTACACCATCGACCACCCTCGAGGGTTCGAACCGAGGACCGACTGCTTCGCAACCATAAACCCTAACCACCCCTAACCTCTCCAACTTTACCCTGACTGTCCCCCATACAATCCCCCGTACCACCCGACCAGGTTCAAAGAGGAAATCGCGTGCGACAAAATCGTCACGGGCGGCGAGTTCCACAAGCCGTTCACGGAACGCCCGCCCAACTATTTAGTCTCAGCTGGGTGTAAGTTTTTCGCCGCGTTGACTCCTGGTTTGGAGTTAGACTTGCTTTGTGACGAGCCCTACTACACCGCCACCTTGGGCGGTACCGTGACTACTTTATCGATTGACGATGAACAAGACGCGCCCGATCCGTTGAGCGACGTTTCCGAACGCAACGCCAAGTTGGGCGGGGTTTTCGGAGAGAGCTGGGCGCCCGGGAATATCTTTGCGCTGTCTTCTGCCTCGGTCCGTGAAGATAATGAACGAAATCCTTCAAATTTGGGCTCTGAGAAAGAAACAACGCGCTCGCAACCGGCGTCGCCGGAATCACCGCTCACCAAAGGTTCGGGATTGAGCGTTTCGCGGCGGTGTAGGGTTTTAGGCGACCCGCAAACCGCGAAAAACTACAAGTGTACGTTTTGGCCTTTCCCAAATCCCGCCGACTGTTTGCCAATACAAGACTGACATTTTTCTTTTACAACAACAGACAACACCACCGACGTGTACACGTTCGACTACTTCCAGTCTGTGTTGCTTTTCGACGTGTATTGCTTGGACATCGGGATTGTTAAGCTGAAACTCGACCGGCACGTTGATGGGCAACCTTTAGGTGCGTATTGTGCGGTTCCCGAATCCGGGGACACACTGTTTTATCTCTCAGCCGGTGCCTGTTTGTCCATACATTGCTCAACACGGGACTGACACTTTTCGTTTCCAAAAACAGGAATCATGGCCAAGCACCAGGACGGGCGGTACCTGTACAACTTTGAGATCTTTCACGAGTGTTTGCTGGCGAAGACGGATCAAGGGAGGTGTAAGGAGTGGTCCGGAGGTCTTTTGCCGGATTCGGTACGGGTAAGCCTTTAGCTGACGAAGGGACGTACTAGCCAACTACTATTGGAACTGCTGCGTATTTTTATTCTCGACAAGCGTTCGTCATTCGCGTCATCCTCATCTCTCGCCCATTACTAATCCTACATTCAATCCACTAACCCATTGACCCCTGCTGCGGCGTACATCCCCCCCACCACGTTGTAAACCTCCTCGAACCCTTCCCCCACCAAAACCTGCGCGGCTTGCGCGGACCGGACGCCGGCGGCGCACAAAACGTAGGTTGGTTTTTTAGGGTCGAAGTCTGATACGATTAACAAGAAAGTGTCAGTCGGTCGTGATGTTCGTAACTTGTATTCCGCAAACAGTGCACTTGTGATGTATTTGTAAGAGCCGCGAGTAATGGTAAGAGTTACCAGTAGTGCACTTCCTTTTAATGAGTGGACGTCAAGTAGGGGCTGTAATCAGGGAGGCGGAGTGTGGTAAATGGGAATAATTACCTTCCGACGCGGTTGCGCTCCATTCCCGAATGCCGCTCAGCGGCTTCAGGGTGAATTTAGAAATGCAGCTCCCGTCCCACTCGTTTTGTTCCCGGACGTCAATCAGGTTGATGTCGTTTAACTCTTGCGTTTCTAGAATCACACCCAAGTCTTGAACGGAAACGTTCAACACGGGTTTTGGCGCGTCCCGCGACGCTAACACTTCCACTAAGTGCGACCCGAACGAAGTGTCGCACCTGGTGAGATTGTAAAAGCCGACAGTGTCAGTGTCTCGTGATGTGTGTGAGTAAACAGTCAGGGTAATAACCGTCCCTTCGCAGGACGAGTATGGGCAATCGCAGAGGCCGATGTGTGGTGATTGGGAAAGACGTACCTCGCGACGGAACCAATCGGCGTGCTAAACACGGTGTCTTCGAACGGCGCCACGGTCTGGCCTTTCCCTATCCACCCGATGACGCCTCCGTTTTGCGCGGACGGGCACGTGCTGTGCTTGCTCGCGAGCTCGGCTAGGGTGCTACGCTCGCTGACTATTTGCTCGTACAGCGCATCGAGCTCGGCGATCTTCTCCGTGGGCATCAAAATGTGGGCGACCTTGATTTGCCCTTGATGAAGGGACGCGGTTGCAGAGGCCATCGTGATAGGTCGTCGCTGCGGTGCCGGTCGCTTGCCAAACACACGTGTAAGCGGGACGACCTTGGTGATGGAAACGCACCGGGCGAACATGTTATACGTTGGCTGCCGACGAAGTGAGAGATCGATAAATGAATGAGAAGAAATACGTCGGAAGTGGAAAAAACAACATCTCATCATCAAGTCGTTTCCTTCACGGTGAGGGTGAGCCACTCTTCGTGCACCCCGCTGTCGTGTCGTGCTCCGGGACCCGAGGCGCTCGGACGATTCCGAGGCGGCTGATACAGCCGTGGTGAGTGGTTGCGACGATTCGATAGTCGCACGTGGGCGGACGTGGAATCTCCGCGATACCGTGGGACACGAGACGCGACGGGAGGGAAACGGTGCTCGCACGGGAAGCTGAAACGCGACTGCGTGGAGTGCAGCCCCTGCCCCCACGGGAAGTTGAAACGCAATTGCGCGGAGTGCAACCCCTGCCCCCCACGGGAAGCTGAAACGCAACTGCACGGAGTGCACCCCCTGCCCTCACGGCAAGGTGAAACGCAACTGCGCGGAGTGCACCCCCTGCCCTCACGGAAAGGTGAAACGCAATTGCGCGGAGTGCAGGAAAGACGGTTGCAAAAGATAGGACTAGAGAAAGTAATTACCTCTACAGTACCAGGTAATAGGACGTGGGGACGTCGTGGGGAGATAAAAAAGCTCCAGAAATAAACTCAATTCACAAACACCAACACGACGCCTACTCCTCGTTGATCAGTTTCACCCAGTTCGCGATGATCGTCAGGCCGCTTTCCGTGATGATGCTTTCCGGGTGGAACTGCACACCTTGGATTTTTGGAAATTTTCGGTGTTTCACGGCCATGATGGTTTCGTCCTCCGTCCACGCGGTTATTTCAAGTTCGTCGTTCGGGAAGTTTTCTCGCGAAATCACCAACGAGTGGTACCGCGCCGCTTGAAACGGCGACGGAAGCCCACTTAACATAGTGCTACTGTCCTCCGTGTGCCACACCGGCGATGCCTTGCCGTGCATCAACCCGCACGGCGCCCGGATCACGTCCCCGCCGAACACCTGGCCGATGCACTGGTGTCCCATGCACACGCCGAAAACGCCGAATTGGGGGCCTAAAACTCGCACCGCTTCTAACGAAATTCCGGAATCCTCCGGTTTTCCCGGCCCCGGGCTAACCATCACCCCGCGCGGGTTCATCGCCGCGATTTCCTCTACCGTCTTCTCGTCGTTTTTAAACACCACGTGCTCGCACCCGAGGTCGCCGAGGTACTGTTTTTCGTGGGGGGGC
>Ga0209302_10002782_pt1 | contig 10206 bp, 10 predicted proteins | sample ArcOceMetagenome_2_FD_187445 | JGI IMG/M metagenome (GOLD analysis project Ga0209302, IMG submission 187445) | Marine eukaryotic phytoplankton communities from Arctic Ocean - Arctic Ocean ARC135M Metagenome (SPAdes) (version 2) | ecosystem: Environmental > Aquatic > Marine > Oceanic | place... | reverse complement strand
AAACACCACGTAAAAAAGGCGGTAAAAAAGCTTCTCGGGATGGCCCCACGTAGCGCAAGCGACGTGCGTGCGTGGTCGGGCGCATCCGATCGCTATCTATCTATCTCACTAGGGCGTCGAAAATAGGTAGGTGGGGGAGGCGGCCGGCGCCCGTGGGGCCTCTGGGGGCGGACCTTCGGGCTGCGCCCTGTTAGACACCTGCTCTGGTGTCGGCTTTTCCCCCCTTTCTCTGTTAGCCTAAGGGTAGTGTCCGGTAGTTTTCTAACGGAGCGCTTGAAATATTCTTTCTTTTTACCCAGCGTCGTCCTGGCTCCGAGTTTTCGTGGTGTGGGTTTTGGCCGCCGCCTCTGAGTTAAATGCTAGCGCTGTGTGTCGCGCTCGCAGCCTCGCCCCATAGCGCTGAGTGCGCCTTCGTTCAGCCGTTGTCGCGGCTGACGGCGCGTGTCTCAGCGCGACCGAGACTGCTGCCTCCGACCGTGCCGCCGCGCCGAGCGCTGCTCGTGGCAATGCAGGCGAAAGCGCCGACCGCAGCGCCGTCCTTCCTCGAGCTGTTCAAGTTCACCATCTTCGCGATGCCCATCTATCGTAAGCCCAACTATCATGAACCACGTGTCTATCTATATCGGCAGCCCATCCATAAGCCCATCTATCGTATGCCCATCTATCGTGACAGTCTCGCCCACGCTCCTCTCGCTCATCGACACCGCGGTCGTCGGGCAGGTCTCCTCGGTGCAGCTGGCGGCGCTTGGGCCAGCGTGCGCCATCTGCGACGCGCTCACGGGGCTGATGGTCTTCATAAGCGTCGGCACCACCAACGCGGTCTCCACCACCTTCGGCGGCGGCGACAAGGAGGGCGCCAAACGCGCCGCGACCGTCTCTGTGGTCTGCGCGTTCGCCATCGGCTGCGTCGTCGCCCTTGGTCTCTCGCTGTCCATCGGACCTTTCATCACCCGAGTGGCGTTGCCCGCCGCGCTCGCCAGCGCGGCGACGCGCACGGGAGGCAGCGTGGGGGCCGCCGCGTCGACGACGACGCTGTGGGCCGCGTGCGAGAAATATGTTCGCATTCGCGCGCTCTCCTTCCCGGCGGCCCTCGTCCTCATGTCCGCGCAAGCCTCGTGCCTCGGCGCCAAGGACTCGTCGAGCCCGACGCTCGCGACGCTCCTAGCATCTGTGGTCAACGTGGTCGGAGATGCCGTGCTCGTCCTCGGGCCCCTGGCGATGGGCATCGCCGGCGCTGCGTGGGCGACCGTCGGCTGCCAATTTGTTGCGGCGGGCATGCTGCTGCGCACGCTCGTGCGCAAGGTGAGCGAATAGGAAAAGAAGTGAGTGAGCGAGTAAGCGCGAACCGTAGCTCTTGCTTGCTCACTACTTCCTGCCACTCATTACTTACCATCCGCAAGGGTCTGCTTGATGGGCCAACGCTGCGCACGCCGCCCACCCGTGCCGAGCTGGGTCGGTTCTTCTCGTTTGGCGCCTTCATCTTCGTGCTACTGTCGAAGCAGCTCGTATACAACCAGGGTGTGCTGCTCGCCGCCGTACTCGGCACGGCCGCTGGGGCTGCGCACCAGTGCATTTACTCTCTCTTCCGCCTGTGCTGCACCATCGGAGATGTGACGGGTGCGACAGCGCAAGCCTTCCTGCCGCAATACTACATCACCGACGAGAACAACGGAAAGGTGGTGGGCTTCGACGCGAGCGCCGCGCGTGGCACGATCAAGCGCATCGTCGCCATGACGGGCCTCGTCGCGCTATGCAACACCGTCATCGCGTTTGCAGTGCCGCTGCTCACGCCTGGTCTGTTCACCACGGACCTCGAGGTGATGCGGCTTATGCGCCAGGCCGCGCCTTGGGCGGCGGCGGGCCTGCTGATGCACCCCTCGGTCGTGGGGATGGAGGGCTGCTTGCTGGCGACCAAGGACATCCGGTGGCTCGTGAGCAACTATGTGCTTACGGGTGGGCTCTCTGCGTTGGCAACACAGCTGCTGCTCAAACTCACGCCGCTTCGGCGCGTCCTTGATCTCAACGCGATCTGGATTTACCTTGCGACGTACCAGGGCATACGCTTCCTCACATTCCAGTGGCGGCTGCTCTTCTCCAGCTCTGGGATCCTGCGGGCGCAGCAGCCACTGCCAGCGGCGCGGAAGGAGATGGAAAAGGACGCGTGATGCGTTCTTTACACTTTAGGAACGAACCGAATAAAATGACGCAGGTTGTATTGACCACGTGGTGCGTCTGGGTCTGCTATTTACGCACGCGTCGTACAGGGTGTGGTACAGCATCGTTTACACTTCCTAATTTTAAGTCCAATATAAACACCCAAAAAGCAAAATTCTCTCACTTCGCTAGCGCAAAAAATCCCACCACACTGAATCTGCACCTTGTAGCTTTTTGCTGTGGATATTGACGGATAATATCGACACCGTAAGCACGTACCACATCACTGACAACGCGAGAGATCCGCAGCGCGGCTTGAGCCGCGCCACATACCTGCTCAAAGTCAGTCGTTGGGCAGCGGAGCCCAACGAGGAGGAGTCTTGACGAGTTTTACGCGGCCCACTGTGCTCGCCGAGGGCGATCTGCATCCGTCCCACGGTCATGGGTCGATGACGGGCCAAGAGAAGGGTGGCAACGCAGCACTTCATGAAGACTTTGCACCTGCGGCCTCGACTCCTGCGATCGTAGGGCCAGCGTAGCCACAGTCGAGACCGAGCTGGTCGCACGAGCACCGTCGCAGCTACGGCGACCGAGACGCGAGAGGCAGCCCGTTCCGCTTCCGGCCGCGAGCGTGCCTCTGCGCCAGCCGCCAGGATCGCGATCTTTAGGATCGCGCCGGGCAGCTTTTGCTTGGAGCGCGCTCGCAGCGCTCAAACAGAGCGGAATATAACATGCACCGGCGGCCGTCTTTCCCCACCCTACCCCCGAAAGAGTACCAAACCACATACGACAACACAGTTTCCATGTTTGGCGATACACCGAGAGTAGTCAGTCCCTCACGGTATGCGCACAGAGCGCGCGCCGGCTATACATTAGGCGGCCGGCTCTCGGAGAGGGACATCGCGCCGAGTTATTTTGCCCACATCGCTTCACAACGCGACAACTGGCGACCATTGCCATTCGCCGTCGCGCATGGGGGTGTCGACTGCAGGGGACTCGTTGTCCTCCTTGTCGCTTGGCTCCTGGCAATCCTCGCCATCATTGTCCCCGTCCTCCTCCTCGCCGTTCTCTTCGTCGGAATCGTTGGAGTCGTCGGAGCCATCGGTGTCCTCCTCCTCCTGCATTGCCTCGCATTCTCCCGCATGCCGCTCATAGTCCACCTCCAGGCACTTCTCGTCGCAGTAGAAGACCACATCGCAGAGCCCGCACGCGAGCAGTGCGTAAGGCTCGCCGCACGCGCCGCAATCGCCGTAGCCACCGGGCGCTTGAACTGCCGACGCACGCGCGGCCACCTCTTGCTCGGCGACGCGCGAGAGCTCGTCGATATTGTACAGCTCCTCCATGTACGCCTTCGAGGGCTGAAAGCGGCCTGCGTTGGTGAAGGTCCAGAACTTCACATCCAGGCCGATGTCGCGCCGTGCGTCGCCCAACCGCACCGCCACATCCTTGCGGAACGACTCGCGGATAAAGCCGTCTAGTCAGGGTTAGGGTTAGGGTTAGGGTTAGGGTTAGGGTTAGGGTTAGGGTTAGGGTTACGGTCACGGTTACGGCACATGTGCCGGTCCCGTGGTTCCGTCCCCCGTAGCAGTCGAAGAACTCGCCCTCCTCGCTCCCGTATCCCTCGTCGTCGCTGTATCCAAATGGGTCGCGCCGAGGTGGCGTTGACCGAGCCGTCGTCTTGTTGCGGCCGCTGCCGAGGCGGTGGGCGACCTGCACACAATGCGCAACAAGCCACAGGCACAATATATCGCGGTGCACACTATCTGTGTTGATGGCATGCATATGCCGCACCTTGCTCGCGATGGTTGCAGCCTCGACGAGGGTGAGGCGGCCCGTGATCTTTTCGATCATGAGCTCGTTAGTAAAGACCATCTCGCCCTTGCGCTTGAGCTCCTCGATGGGTTGGCTCCAGTAGGTGCGCGAGTTGATCACGTCCGCCTCCGCGTCAAAAAGCTCACTGATTCCGCCTTTGCCGCTTCCATATGGAGGGAAGCGGCAAAGGCTGCGGTTCGCAGTGGTAGTCTTGAAGGCAGAACGACGGACTCCAGGCACCACGCACTCGAAGCCCTTGGCGACATACTTCATGATGCGCGCGACGCTCGCCGGGCTCCAGTACATGATGTCGACGTGGAACGCCATTCGGCGGAGCGAGTTGATGAAGAGAGGGAGCGCCTCGACGATGAGCTCCTCGCTCTCGGGGTCGAGCCTTGCGAGAGCCTTGCAGGGCGCGAAGTCAAAGTACTCAAGGATTTGAGAACGTGTTCGATGCAAGCCCAGTATGATCTGGAACGGTTTGTTGCGCTGCCGTTCATCGACAGAAGATGCTTCTTCTTGCTTCTTCTTCGTAAAGGTGACCGCAGCAGGGCTGCTCGCGCGCTCGTAGTCGCCCTTGTAGTTCTCGGCGATATGCGCGTCGATCTGGCGCAGAGCATCCGCCGAAGCGTCGTGGTCGAGTCCGTATAGAAAGAGGTCGACCTGGGCAGGTTAGGGGTAGGGAACTAGGGATAAGGACTAGATAAGGACAGGGTCAAGGGTTACAGTTAGGGTTACAGTCAGATCATTCGATTCCACGTCTTACATCAGAGCCCCACTCGGCCCAGCGCGAGACAGAACCGAGGACTGCTCCGCCAGCGACGGCGAGGCATGTCGGCATGAGGCGCAATAGAGAGACCACCGCCTCGGGCAAGTGAGCCTTGAGCTTCTCGCAAGGGTGGTCTACGAGTGTCTTCACGTTCGCGCTATGATCCGGGTGGAGAAAGTGTGGGAGCTCCTGAAAGAGCCAGAGCGAGTTCTTTGTGCGGATCGGCTCGTAGCCGAGGTACTGGGCCTTTTCGTGAGTGATGCGCTCAAGCGCGGCATCCGAGTCGGCGCCTGAGCAGCCAAGCATCCGAGTTTGCTCCTCACAGCTCTCAAGCCACCACTCTGGGCAGATGTGGTAGAGGTCCGCCCAGAACGTTGAACGCTCCAGCAGCGGAGGCTGCTTGCGTGCGGGAGCGCCGAGCATGTCGGCAGTCTGCTCGATCGCGTTGAGAAGCTCGCACGTCGGTGGCCGCTCGTTTGAGAATTCTCCCTTCTCGAGCAGGCAGAGGATCTCCTCGAAAACCGCGCGCTGGCACGGCATCTGCAGCGTGGGCAGCACCTCGTCGTCGCCCTTGACCTGCCAGCGGCCAGATAGCAGGGCGTTCACGTAGTCCATCTTGCGCAGGAGCCCCACACGCGCGCCGGAGACAACGAGATCGTCGTCGTCACCGCCTTCAAATGAGAGCAACACGGCGTCGGCATCGGCATCGGCACCCGGTGCGGCCGCAGTCTCCGGGGCGCATGCGGTGCTGGAGGGCTCCTCGGCGGAGACGGAGGGCTCTTCGGTGGCGGCGCCGTTGGAGCAGGAGACCTCGGTAGCACTTGGACGGGCCACGGCCTTGAGCAGCGCGTCGGAGATTTCGGTGAGTGCCGTGTCCCACGGAGCTCTAATCCAGTCCTTATCTGTGCTTGGGCAGACCACGATGATTCCGCCAGTGCCCGTGCGTGTGATGGTCTTAAAGTCGCAGTCCGCGAGCACCTGTGGGAGGGAGGCGCACGCTGATCAGGGTGTGAAAGTAGGCTTTGGCCAGAAAAGGGTGCAGAGGTGCACACCTGCGCACAGCCGTCATAATAGCCCTCCGCGTTTGCCAGTACCGAGCGGCGAAAGAAGTCTGACGCGGGGCCGCGTCCACGCGTAAGCAAGGCTATAGCAGGCGAGGAGGGGTGCCTCACAGAGAGGGGGGGGGGGGGGGGGGCGCACAGTGGTAGCCCCTGCGTGTTTTCTCGCAGGGTACGCCACGCAGGAGTGGAAAGCGCTCCTCGAGCTGAGCAGCCACCTGGTGAGGTGAGGTAGGGTAGGGTTGAGGGGTGGCAATAGGTGAACTGTGGGCGGGGTGAGCAGCTCATTCTGCCCGACTCGAACCGCACACTCATCCCCGCGGTTTGAGCTAGGTCTGAGCTAGATTTGAGTCGGGCAGGGCACCTCAGGGCTGTCGCAGTCGATGACGCAGAGGTCGCGCAGCACGATGGCCCAGTCGACCTGCGCCAGCTGGCCCTTGCCGCCCCGCTCCTGCACCAGCTCCTGAGCTCCGCGCTCCCGCATCACCTCGTCGAACTTGTCCCACGACCACAGGCCGTCCTTGTACTCGAAGGCTGGGCGCTTCTCTCCCGAGGCGCAGGGGATGAGCACATCTGCTTGGTCAATGGGGGGGGTTGGTGGTCAGTGCAAGGTCCTGTGGCGCTCGATACGCTGGCCCAGCCACACGCACCTCGGGACGAGGCCTTGCGCAGCCAGGTCTGCAAGGACAGGAGGGCGCTTTCGCCGGCACTCCGCGCCGCGTTGCACTGCTGAAGGCTCGCCATCACCACGTAAAAGATATTAAAAACCTCATCCTTCAAAAGAGAGGAGGAAGCAGGCTCCTCAAAAAAAATTGTGAATTCAAATGATTGAATCGATTTGACGGTGGAACGCTGCTGGCGGGACACGGATGTCTACCCCTAGTGTACCCCCGGGAGAACTGCATAGCCCCGGCCATTGCACTCATTATTGTGGGGTGCACCCACGGTGTCCAAGGGGCGTGGTCACTTACGCGCCCTCACACCCCTCGAAATGCTGTTCGTTCGGCGTTGCAGGCGGTTTCAGTCGCAGGTTCAGTCAACCGAGTCGCCTGCTGCATCTTCGATGCGTCGTCGCGCTCTTCGGCCTGCCGACCCGTCGTCGGTGCGCGGGGAGCTCGAGCGCAAGGCGGAGGTGCGCATGGTCGCCGCCGAGCGCGAGGGCCAGCTCAAGCGGCAGCGCGACGTCGCTATCGAGCAGGTGCCCTGCCTTGGGACGTCGTTAGGATTAGAGCAACTGCCTCGGAGTTATATAAGGCCCCATCGCTGCGTGCTTGGCACAGGTCGTGGTCGAGTTCAAGCGCGTCTGCCGCAAGGCTGTCGACGTTGGCCTGCACGGTCAAAGTACCCTTGCTCTCCCTCCCATGAGTCCATGCGGCCCATTGCCGCTCCGGAGCCCCGCCGCTTGCTCAGGCGACCCTGGGCCCGCGAGAGCAGAGGCCACGCCTTTGTGACGCCAGCTAGGTGTAGGAGACTCAGAGACTGTATAGCAGCGCTCTGGTACACCCCTGACAAGGGATACAGGCCGCTAACCCTAACCCTAACCGCGCATCCGAGCCGCATCACCTAACCCTAACCCCAACCCTAACCCCAAGCCTAACCCTAACCCTAACCCTAACCCTAACCCTACCTTAACCCTAACCCTAACGTACCCTAACCCGAACCCGAACCCTAACCCTAACCCTAACCCTGTAACCCGAACCAGGCGGGCCGTGCCTCCGCCGAGATGACAAGTCGCATCACCACACTCGACGAGAGGTTCGCCTCGCCGCCACCCGAGGCATGGAGCGTCGTGGCGCTACCACCCGCCGTCACCGAGACGACCGAGCGCTGCGCAGAGTTCGAGCTTGCGCTGCAGCAGCAGGCACGCGGGCGTGCCCTGATGCCACCCTGATGCATATAAGCTAGAACGGGAGAGGGAGCGTGGAGTAGGAGAGAGAGAGGGAGATACAGCGAGCGATACAGCATATGTCGGAGAGAGAGAGCGCGGTTCGCCACCTACTGTAAATAGGTGCATGGGCCTCGACGCTCTGATGAGCAGTAGCTACTTTCACTCTTTGACTACATGCAGGTGAAGGCCGCAGGCTTCTCGAGCTACTCGGTGGCCGTAAACTGGACCAACACGCTGACCGGCCGGCCCCTCTTCGATGGCAAGCGCAAGTCGTGCGTCAAGTTCACGGCCTCGTGGAGCGACTCGGCGCGCGCGCCACAATAGATAATACTGTAGAGTGTTTTAGATGCGACGACCTCTCCCTTCTTTACACATACGTTAAGGTAACTTGTGCGTGCACACAAGTAGACGCATGGGTACGGAACGCACTTAGATAGAGGTTGCGGCCGCGCGTGCCCTCTGGCTCCGCAGTCTTGCACCCTTTGGGAGTGGCCCCGTGGGAGTGTATGAGGTCGGGTCGCACTGTGAGTGTTACCACATATCCGTGTCTAGGCGCGTCGCATGGAACGAGACTGTGCTGACTGGGCCGAGCGATCCGAGGAGGAGAAGTGAACGTTGCACCTTGCAGTAGAAAACGCCTTTCCCTGTTTCTAGAGACCGCTCGATAAGCGATATTTGTGTGAAGATTTCGCCAAAGTCAAGTTCTCGTGCGCGTCGAGATATAAACATATGCAGATGCTGGTTTCCCTCTAATAAATATGGAGAGTATATGAACAAATAAAGGAGAACATGGCGTGAGCGTGGCTGTGTGCATTTGCTTCACATTCAGTGCCGCCTGCTCACAACGCACGCTCGCTCAATGCGTTTGACCGCCGAGGGCACGTCACATGGCCATGGATACCCGCTATATTACGCGGGTGAGCGTGCTGGTTGGATACGCTAGGCCTGCACCATGTGGTGGAGAGCTTATTGGGGACGCTGAAAGCGGTGCCGCGACGGTCACGACGGTGGCGATACGCGCCAAGAAAGCAAGGGGTAGATCTACAGGTTCTCTACTAGAGAGGCCAAATTACGCCTTTTGGACGGTCCACGTGTCCATGAGAATTGCGCCCCTGGGCCGTGTGAGCACGGCTATGGCACGACAACACATGGACCTCTTCGCCATTTGCTTTGCAAGGGGTGGTGCCACACAAATCTTTTGAATGGCGCGCCGTCGAAAAGTGGTTTGTAGATTGTAGTGTGTACGCGCATACGTGATACGAGGGTTAAAAGGGATTTGAGCGGCTGTGTGCGCGATTACAACGTTCCAAGTTTCTTTAAACTCTTTACCTGCTTCGAGCAACTGCTTCGAGTAACTGGTTCATCAATCAACAGCCTGGGAGGCAAAGACCCTTCTTGAACGGCTCTCGCTAGGCACCTGCAGCCGTAGGTGCCCCACAGACCATGCTGGAGACGTGTGGGTACCGGTCTCAGGGGCTGGATGTCAGGCCCGTCATGCAGATACGCTCAGCGGCCAAAGGTGGCTGTGAGCCTCGCACGGCCCAGCACACCGGCGCCGAACATGTTGAAGCTCATGACCGACGGGCTGGTGCTCGCCTGGGTTGGATGACGGTTAGGGTGAGGGGTAGGGTTGGGGCAGGGTAGGGTTGGGGTTGGGGCAAGCGTTAGCGTTAGGGTTGAGTCATAGTTACGGTTAGTCAGGGCTAGAAGCTGGAGCACGCCTCAATGTGGGTATAGGAAGGGTGATAACAGGTAAACTATAGGGGTCTCGATGGACAGGCCGTCTCCACGCCGATCCTTGGCTATACTGCTCGCCTATGATAGTAGCCAGTATGATAGTATATACTACTGCTCGCCTCGATGGGCAGGCTGTCGACGCCGAGAGCGCTCACGACAAACATGTAGCGGTGGTCGCCGTGACCCTCGGGCGGCGCGGCGCCGACGAAGCCTGTGGGTAGATGGACGGATAGGTAGAAAGATGGGTCGACATGGATAAACAGATGGCTGTGGGGGGTGTGAGTTGGAGACCCAGCATCGCGACATCGCGTAGCGTGATGTGCCCAACTATCTATCTGTCTATCTATATCTATCTGTCGAGGCAGCCTGCAAAGCTGGCGTCGTTGAGGAGCATCTTGGCACCTACACTTATACGGTTAGGGTTACAGGGGGTTAGGATGGTGTGGGGCTAGAGGTTTGGCGTAAGGGGCTATAAGATTAGGGCGATGGTTCGGGCGAGGGAGGGAAAAACATCTCGCGCGGCACGCCTGCGGGCATTCCAGCGCCCGTCCTGTTGCCAGCGTTGAGCGGCAGCGACGTCACGTTCGCAGGGATGTCGTACATCGCCCAGTGCCCTAGTATACAGGTGTATAGCCACATGGTAAGTATGTGACCGCTGCCGGGAAGGGAGTCAGACATCGTCCGGCGCCACGCGGCAGCAAGGGAGGGTCGGTAGGGATGGGGGACTGTATAAAAGCGGGGGAGGGAGGCGTTTACATGTTAGGTATGCCGTGAGTTGAGGCGGGGGG
>Ga0209302_10002781_pt1 | contig 10207 bp, 13 predicted proteins | sample ArcOceMetagenome_2_FD_187445 | JGI IMG/M metagenome (GOLD analysis project Ga0209302, IMG submission 187445) | Marine eukaryotic phytoplankton communities from Arctic Ocean - Arctic Ocean ARC135M Metagenome (SPAdes) (version 2) | ecosystem: Environmental > Aquatic > Marine > Oceanic | place... | reverse complement strand
TGCAGCGCCACCACCACCGCCGTGCAGTTGTCAAGCGAGCCCGCCGAGAAGGCCGCGCTGATTAGGGCAAGGGTCCGGGCCAGGGTCCGGGCCAGGGTCCGGGTTAGGATCCGGGTTGGGGCTAGGGTTGGGGCTAGGGTTGGGGCTAGGGTGGGGGCTAGGGTTGGGGCTAGGGTTGGGCATTGACCTCGTCAGCTGCTGGGCGGCGCTCTCGGGTGTGTCGGCGGAGCGCACGATGTGCACGACCTGGTAGGGTTGGGAGGGAGGTCCGTTCAGGACACGGACATGGACATGCACATGGACATGGACATGCACATGCGCATGCACATGTGCATGTGCATGTGCATGTGCATGCATGTGCATGTGCATGTAACATGCACATGTACATGTGCATGTTACATGTTGTGCATGTGCATGTGCATGTGCATGTGCATGTGCATGTGCATGTGCATGTGCATGTGCATGTGCATGTGCATGCATGTGCATGTGAATGTGCATGTGCATGTTGCGTGTGCATGTGCATGTGCATGTGCATGTTAGAGTGAGGGTGAGGGTTAGGGTTACCTAGAAGTAGGGGTAGGGGTAGGGGTAGGGTTCGTCCTAACCTGGTCGTTCTCGAAGACATCAAAGATGCCGTCGCTCGCGAGCACGAGGAACTCGTCAGCACTGGTGAGCGGCATCGTTACCACCTGGAGGTAAGTGGTAGTGGTGCATAATAGTACTACTAGTGCTTAATCTAGTGCACAAGCACCATTCTCTGGGAAACTCACGAAGCGCCATGTACCTAGGGCGCGTTTGAGTAAGTAGGCCTTCTTTACTAACTAGCTCACCTCGGGCTCGGCGCCCACGTAGGGTTTGAGGAAGAGGTCGCCAATAGCCCTCGACATGGCGAGAACCCCCATGGCCCGCCTGGTTAGGGGTGGGGTTTGGGTCAGGGTTAGGGTTGGGGTTGGGATTAGGGGTAGGGGTAGGGGTAGGGGTAGGGGTAGGGGTAGGGTTCGACTCCCATGGCCCGCCAGCAGCCGATATGCGACACGAACCCTCCCATGGCTTCGATGCGCGCCTGTGATAGGGGTAGGGGTAGGGGTAGGGGTAGGGGTAGGGGTAGGGGAAGGGGTAGGGGTAGGGGTAGGGGTAGGGGTAGGGGTAGGGGTAGAGGCAGGGGTAGGGGTACGGCTGGCGCGCCCTCTCGTCGGGCGAGTCAGGCTTGTGGTCTTCAGTGAGGCTCACAGTATGCCCCGCACGGCAGAGCACTGCTCTTGAATCGCCCACATGCGCCACTGTGAGCGTGCCTGGATAGGTCAGGGTTGGGGCTAGGGGTACGGGTGGGGGTGGGGGTTACGGGTGGGGGGTAGGGGTAGGGGTATAGTAGGGGTAGGGGTAGGGGTAGGGGCAGGGACCACAATGAGCGTATTAGTACCTTGCCCCGACCCTGCGCCCGTGCCCGCGCCCGCGCCCTCCTGTATCACTGCGCACACGGCGGTCGTGCCGTCCCGCCACCCCTCTACGCCGGCCATGTTGAGAAACTCTCGCTCCGTCTTGGCGAAGGCCTCGCGCACCGCCTGGTTAGGGTTAGGGTTAGGGTTAGTTAGGGTGAGGGTGAGGGTGAGGGTTAGGGTTAGTTCTCGCTCCCCGCCTTCCCCGCCTTGGGTCACACAGCATCACACTGCGCGCACCACCACATGCCACCATAGGCGTCACACAGCATACACACTGCGCCTACACCCTCCGCGCACCTTCGCCATGTCGCCAGCTTTGTAGTGGCTGCTCCTGACCAGGTGCGTGTGCATCACCTGGTTAAGGTTAGGGTTAGGGTTAGGGTTAGGGCCAGAGTCAGGGTTACCGTATACGGTGAGGGTTAGGTTGTGCTCCTGGCTAACACACACTCCCCTCCTGGTCAGGAGCGGGCGGGGTATCCCGGCAGAGTCTCTACGCCCGTGTGCACTACTACCCCCTTAGTGTGCATGGGGGCAGCGCTGCAGTGAGATGCGCACGGCACGGCGCCACGGCGCACGGTGCACCCAACACGGCGCGCGCACGAGCAGGCTGCTGTGTGCCTACCACCACTGTACTACCCCCTTACACCACTCTACTGGACCTCACTTCTACCACCCCCTTACTCACCTCGGTACAGAAAGTCGCCGCGCGCGCCCCCCCGTGCCCATCATAGACAGCATAGAAGCTGCAGCCCTCCTTGGAGCCGCCCCCTTGCAGCTGGCACCTGGTTAGGGTTGGGGTCGGGGTTAGCGTTAGGGTTAGGATTGCCTCCCCTCCCCACCTTGGGTGTAACTGGGCACCTGCATGCTCACGGGCGGTGAGATCGGCCACCTCGGAGGCAGTGGCTGGGCGTCCAGTGGGCCGGCCTCTTCCTGGGAGTGCCGAGCTGCCCAGAGCCGCCAGGCGCGCCCCTCAGGAGGTGCAGGAGCCGAGCTTGTGGCACTAGTTGCCAGGAGGGGATCTTTAACCATGCTGCTGCACCCCAAGGCGCGGTCCTCTTGGCTTGGCCTTCGCCCCTGGATGGAGCTACTCCCGAAGGCGTACTCACGCGCGGCCACCTTGGAAACCTTCCACGCGAAGAGCTTGTGCATCGCACTCAATGAGCGTCGACGCTCAGTTGCCACGACGAGAGGCAAGTCTTGACGAGATCGTGCAACTCTCCCTCGTGGAGGGCATTCCGCGGACACGTTTTTGTTTGTGCTCAAAAGAGAGGGATCGACATCTCGCAAGTCCATCAAGCCTAGCATCAAGCAACAACAACAATAACATGTCACCCTCCGCACAACACCGCGCACCCGCAAGCGCTGCATTGCACGCACACACTGAAACAGCGCTCGCCCCACCCCCATATCATCAACAACAACGCCAGTGAGGGTGATAGCCAGCGGACACACACGACAAAGCTCAGAGCTCGAGCTGCATCGCGCACTCGCACAGCTCGCGCGCCATGAGATTGGGCAGCATCGCCTTGCTTGCGAGCTTCTTGCCCGTGCGCGGCGAGGTGCCGAACTGCGCGAGGTACTTCTCCGCCGGCTTGCGCTCGTACCTGGTGACAGTGCTAGTGGTGGTGAGGGCCAGTGGTCAGGGGGAGGAATGAGGGCTCGGGCTCGGGCTCGGGCTCGGGTTAAAGTCGTCGCGGTGTACGTGTGGCCATCGGCGAGCACCACGGGGTCGAGCATGATCCGCTGCGTGAAGGGGCAGTAGAGCGGGTTCTCCGGCGCCTTGAGCAGGCCGTCCTTGCCGATGGCCGCCTCCACCTCCGCCGCGACCCGTGCCGCGCCTGCCGCCCCAGGAGCCACCGCATCGACCTGCCCAGGGTAAGGGTTAGGGTAAGGGTTAGGGTTGGGGTTGGGGTTAGTAGGGTTAGGGTTCGGGTTAGGGGCAGCAGGGCTAGGGCTGGGTTAAAAACTGGTGTCAGCATGCCTCGTCGTCGCTGCTGTCGTCGTCGCTGCTGTCGGCAGCGGCGCGCGCACCGCGCGGCGCCGGCGGGGTGTTCAGGTTGAGCTTCGTCGCCGGCGGCGTGCACAGGTTGAAGGAGAAGGGCTTGGCGGCCACCACCGGTGGCGTGCTCGCGTCGCCACCCGCCGCCGCCTCCGCGGCCGACGGCGGCGACGCGGCCGACGGCGGCGACGCGGCCGACGGCGGCGACGCGGCCGACGCCTCGGGCGAGCCTCCGGACTCCGTGGCCCGCCGCTGCTTCTGCGCCTGCTTCTTGCGCGCCGCCGCCGCCGCCTTCTTCTTGGCCGCCTGCGTCTCGAGGCCCCCAGCCTCGCCAGGCGATTGTGCCTCGGCGGGCACCGCCGCCGCCGCCGCCGCCGCCGCCGCCGCCGCCTTGGCCTCGGCCACCGCGGACTCGACCGCGGCCCGCTTGGCTGCCTGCCGCTTGGCCTCCTCGTCGTGCTCCTTGCACTTGCCGCTGCCCTTGCCGAGCTTCTCGCGCAGCCGCTGCCTTGCAGCCGCCTTCTCCTGCTTCGGTTAGGGTCAGTGGTCAGTGGTCAGTGGCCAGGGTCAGTGGCCAGGGTCGGGTTAGGGCTGGGGCCAGGGTCAGTGGTCAGGGTCAGGGTTCCGGTTGCGCGGCTCTCCTGCTCCGGCGTGAGCGGCTCCTTGGTGTCTACGTCTACGCAGCTCGGGCAAATGTCGAAGTCACACTCGATGCACGAGTAGCGCTCGTCGCCCACCTCGAGCACGCCATCGCCGTTGCGACCGCAGCAGATGTCGTCGGGCCCGTCGCACGTCAGCGGGCCCTCGCGCTTTGAGCCCGTATGCAGCTTCATCCTGTGCTCCTTCGGGCAGAGGATCACGTCGGGGACCTTGTCGAGGGCAGACTCGAGGGACTGCTGTTGCTTCATCAACTTCACCTTGCTGCCGCCGCCACCCTTGTCGTGGCCCTTAAGGCCTCCACCTCCCCCGGACTTGGACATGGCTTCGTGTGTGAAGCGCGCGACCGGTTCCGAGCAAATCGCTGGCGCGAAATCTCGGCTGTTAGGTCGCCTCCCCCCCTCGCAAGACGCCGATGCGGCGCTGGTGGAGGGTGGCGCGCCTCTCGACGGCGATGTGCGGCGCGTGTACGTGGCGTGCTACAGGCAGGGGCTGCGGGCGGTGCTCTCTGCGGCCATCGCCTGGGCTGAGGGGCTGCTGGGCGGGGCCGAGGAGGCGGAGGAGGCGGAGGAGGCGGAGGAGGCCGAGGAGGCCGAGGAGGCCGAGGATGGCGAGGGTGGTGTGTAGGTTTGTCAGACAGACAGAATAATCATGTTCCGCGATGCCTGGACCCCTCACACCCAGACACAAATGCACGGTGTCTAACGGTGTGCGACGACCGACGTCCGCGACGATGACGATCTGTCTCGTGTCTGTCTGTGAGGAGATAAGATAATTGATAAGATGAGATAAGGCCGGGGCGGGGCGGCGGCGGTTCAAGTGTCCACCAACTGTCCAACGCGGCGCGTTTTTCTTTCTTTCTTAGGCGCCGCTAAAGGTTCAGAACATGCGCCAATACTGTATAGTACCAAATAGTAGTAGTACTGCATAGTAGTACGGCTTTACTTTTCGTCCTCGTTGGCGGCCTCCTCCTTCTCCTCCGCCGCCGCCGCGCGCGCGGCGGCACGTGCTAGTGGCTCGGGAAAGGCCTTGCCGCCAACAGTGACCTCGACCTTCGCGTCCGTGTCGAGGTCCAGCTTCATACTCTCGACGCCGTCCTGCAGGTCCTCCGCCGCGACAATCTTCGCGGGTGTGGGTGCGCCCACCGGCTGCCCGTCGTCACCCAGGCGCACCTTGAAGCCGAGCTTCGGGTCCGTCCAAGTCTCGGGATCGTAGCCGCAGTCGTCCACCGAGAGCTCGCCCCTTTTCAGCTGGTCAATACGGCGCAAGCCTTCCATCTTCTGAGCGACGCGCATCTCGGTGTTGGGCGGCGCCACCCACATCTGCAGCGGCGCCGTGGCCATTGCCAGCTCGCGCACCAGCGCCTTCGAGTGCTCGAGCACAAGACGCTTCTGTGCCACCATCGCGAGCGCGGCGTCGTCGCAGCTGCCCGCCTTGGCGACCGCCTTGCCCACGAACCAGAACTTGTCGTTACCCTCGGCGCGCACGTAGCAGTCGACCATGTTCGACCGGTCCTCCGGGTCCTGCAGGCTCTTGAACAGCTCGAAGTGCTTATCAAACGTCTTCTGTCCCTCGAACAGCAAGTTGCCTTCCGGCCGCTTGCTCTTCGCCGCCGCCTTCTTCTTGGGCGCTCCGAACCCCTTCGCCATCTGCAGTGGGCTGCAGTGGCGGCTCGTCGGAGCGCAGCAGTGGCTGCCGAGGTGGTGGCGGGGTGACAGCGTCCACCCGGCCGAGATGACCACCGCGAACATCATGCGTCGCTTGGGCGCTCGAGGGGAAGGCGGATCGGCGCGCTGTCCGGCGGGACAGCGACACGCACGACGTGCAGAAGACGATCCCCAGCGGCGATGCACGTCGTGCGTGTAGATCCCCAGCGCCTCATGCACGTTCCGCACCCCATCTGCCGCCACGTCGCCGTCTAGTTTATTAACGCGCCGGAGCGAAAAACATGAAAATGTCCCGACCTTGGATTGCCGCAGTGGCCGTGGTCCTGTGCGCCTGCCTAGCTGCCTCTGCCTCGCACCACGATCCACCGGAAGAGAGCAAGCTTGATCGTGCGCGGCGGCAGCTCGCCGAGGCGCAGGCTGAGCTCGCAGCAGCGCAAGCGCAGCTGGCCGCGGCGTCAGCGCTGGAGGAAGAGCAGCTGGTCGTTGGTTACCTTGAGGACGAGGCCGAGCCTCAAGAGAACCGACGATCCTCTACTGCCGTGAGGAAGCTGAAGCAGCTGCTCGCTGCTGGCCAGCAGTCTCCGCCGCAGCAGAGCGACGGGCAGAGTGACGACCAGGCGAAGCCGGAGAAGGCCAAGCCGGACACGAGCCTGCACAAGGCCGCGTTCGCTGACAGGCACAAGGCCATGCGCCGACTCACGGAGGTGCGCGGCGTGCCGGTCGATGGCGTGGACGAGAGGGGGCGCACCGCCCTGCACGTTGCCGCGTACGAGGGCAAGTTGGAAGCGGCGAGGGTGCTCCTGGAGCTAGGAGCGTCGGTGCACGTCGCAGACCACCGCGGGCGCACCGCACTGCACCTAGCCGCCTTCGCAGACCGCAGGCTTCTGGTCAAGCTATTACGAGCGCACGGCGCCTTGGGCAACGTCAAGGACGGGCTAGGGCGCACGCCGCTCCGGCTAGCAGCGGAGGCCGCGGTGGCCAAGGCGAAGAAGGCTGAGAAGGCCGCACGCGAGCAGAGCGGAAGTTGAGTGGAGTTGATTGATAGAAGACGGGGTATGACCGTCCCTTAGGTTTGGCTAACACGTGTACGCGACGTGTGTTTAGCTTCGTCGGTGGTCAAATATAGTATTGAAAGTTTACCGGTGGGGGCGAGCCCGTGGCGCGTGGGCAAACCTGGGGCAAACGCAGATCGATCATAGCGACCGTCCCTGCCCGCGGCGACCTCAGCCCTCGCGCGCGCATTTATCATTTGTGTTCGTAGTCCATACTATGAGTACAATGGCCGGGGCTATCCAGTTCTCCCGGGGGTAGACTGGTAGACATCCGTTGTTATGCCTGTTAGCGTTCACCGTCAAAAAGAGCAAGTTCACCAACTATCTCTGGACTCGGCGAGACGGCGACTCAACCAGCCAGGTGTCTTTGTTTGAGGACTGCACACTGGTCGTTACTGTGCACCAAACGACGCGAGATCGCACAGCCATGCCGTCCCTTGGTGGCTTGCTGGCCGTCCTCTTCTGCGTCGCGGCATCCGCCGCCCCCGCCATGACCGGACCTCGCGCAGCCTCAGCAGTTAGCTCGATCACAGCCGCACTGCCAGCACGACGCCCGGCAGTCGCGACTTCCTCCGCCGCTACGCACGCTGCTGCTGCAGTGCCAGCGGCGGCAAGGACTGCACATGCAATGGCGACGGTGCCGCTGACGAGCGAGGAGGTGCTACAGCAGGCGCTCGCCTCCTCCCTCTCCGCCATCAGTGCGGTTGCGACGAGCTTTGGGGCTCGCCGACCATCAGTACCGGGTTCACAACAACAACAACAGCAGCCGCAGCCCTCAACAGTCGCGGCTGCATCGGCTCCTTCCGCCGCGACTGTCGCCACGCCCGCCGTTGTTGGCGCCGTGCCGGACGCGCCCACCACTTTCAGCATCACCGCTGCCGCTCCCGCCACCACCCTTGCCGCTCCCATCATTGACGCCGCCCCGACCGCTCTAGGCACCGTCCCACCGACACCCACCACCGCCGCGTCCACCAGCGACCCCACAGCTGGCGCCCTCCCCACCGTGCCCACCAGGACTGAGAGTGCGGATCTCACAGGGTTAGGTGCGGTGGCGCTTTCCCCACAGTGCCCTCCGTGGCTGCTCCCGCTGAGTTCGTACTGCGCCAACCTACTCGCTAAGCCTACTGCCGCCGAGCCCCTCGCGGCGGGCCCCACCGCCCCTGCCGTATCACTGCTGGTGCAGGAGACCCTGAGGCTCGACAGACAGGCAGACGTGATGCTGAGGCTCGACGCGAGCACGGCCGCCATCGCCGCCTCCATCGCGTCACTCGCCGCCAGCGACGCCCCAATGCCTGCGATACCTCCGCCTCAACCTCCCCACTTCCAAGCGGTATCCGCTACTCTGACAGCTACCCCTACCACGACCTCGACGACGGCGGCGGACGCCGCCACCACCGAAGCAGCGCGGAACGAGATCCTCGCCCTCGCTAAGTCTCTACAGCCTCTTACCTTCACGGCTGCGACCGATCCCGTCGAGCTGCGCGCTGCGCTGCGGGAGCACGACAAGGGGTGGGAGCTCGACACGGAGTGGCAGGAGGTACCTCCTAGGCAGGAGGAGGGGGGGGGACAGACACTGGCGCAAGCGCAGGCGCAGGCGCAGGCGGCGGTGAAGGACGAAAGACACGCTGCCCCGGCCAGCTGCCTGCGCGAGCACCGGAAAGACATGAACGATTGGTCGCGACAGCCTGCTCGCGCCGCTCGCGAGTCGGACTGCAAGTTCATCTGCGAGAAGGGCAATGCAAAGGTGTGGTGCGTGGAGAGCGTGTTCAGCACTGAGGACAACGGCAGCTGCAGGCTTTTTGCGGCGTCCGAGGAGAAAACGCACACGCGGATGAACAACTGGTACAGCCCTCCCCGCCCCGCTCGCGAGTCGGACTGCACGTTCCTCTGCACGAAAGGCAGTGCGAAGGCGTGGTGCGTGGCAAATGAGTTCAGCACCGATGACGAGGGTAGCTGTAGGCTCTCATCTTGCCACGCTGCGCCCGTCGAGAGTGAATCAGGGGATAGACGGCGCAACTACCTCCTCGGCCAAGCGTGGCGCCGCAAGCGCTACGTCGTCGCTGCCCTCGCCTTCGCCTCACCCTTTGTCCTGTTCGGCCTGGCCTGGGCCTGCAAAAAGCACGATCTCGCCGAGGTGGCCGAATACCAGGCCCGGCGACTCTATGGTAGACTCCTGGGCGAAAAGAAAGCAAAGAGTTCTCTCTGAACTCCCCCCGATAACTCTCTCAGCGCATGCGTGCTTGTGACCGTGCCGCGCCGCTGCTACTAGAGCTGGGTCGTATAATTTATTTATACTCGGCACAACACGCGTATGTGTGTCTGCTCTGTGGGTGGTACTGGTAGCCTCTCTCAGCTCTCTACTCATGGGTCGTGCTTTTAAAAAGACCTCCACAGAACGGAGAGAGAACCCGCCCTACTTTTAACTTTACCGCAAGTGCACGCGCTGAGAGCTGAGCGCGAGGGACGCGCGCCACACACACACGAGGGCTGTCCGACACCGAGGGAGGCAAAATGTCGACATCGGAGATCGATATCTGAATCGTGCCGCGCGAAACATCTATGATACGCAGCACCGTGCAACCAGTCTAATGAACACCCTATTAATGCAACCAGTCTCCGGGAGAACTTGCAGGGCGTTCATTAGACGGAAAACAACGGACACGTCGTTGAGCACGCGCGAACGCGCGGCGTAGAGGAGGGCTCGTTGTCGGACAGAGTCGGCAACCACACTTCTGGTGGCAGATCTTCCGACTGCGCTGGCTGGCGGTGACGCTGAAGGTGCCAGCTGCTGCGCTGCGCGTGCGGTTCCTTCGGACAACGTGTCCTGCATGCTGGCTGCTCGACGTGTCCCGACTGATCGCTTCGCGGATGTGGTGTTCCGGGCGCAGGACGAGAGCCCAGCGTCGTGTGCTCGTGAACTTGTGGCCTGAACCCGGCCGCACCGATGCTGCACAACACATTGAAGAACAATAATTCTTGTCATCACGGACCGCCGGCACCGGCTTCCGCGCCGGGGCCGGCATCGGCTTGCAAATACCACTTACAGGCGGCCTCCAGATACGGGCGGATGCTTCCTAGAGGCCTTTAAGAATCCGACAAAAAAAACGATGAACCTTTTCAAAGGTTGATTCCGCAGCCGCTCTGGGTAAAGGCGTGTAGTAAAAGTCCTGGGGAAACTCCAAAAGCTGGAATGCTCGGTGGCATGGACTTCGAGGGGGAGATGGCTTAGTCGGTTTGCTGTTGGTAAGCTCGAATAAACTCTGAACTCTGAACTCTGGGAGATGGGTGAGGCGTTAGACAGGCAGGCGGCGACACAGGCGTCGATAGAGGCGATGGTGGTGAAAGCGGCAGAGGACAGGGAAGCCGGGCCGCGGCGGCAAGGATCGAAGACGG
>Ga0209302_10002780_pt1 | contig 10208 bp, 12 predicted proteins | sample ArcOceMetagenome_2_FD_187445 | JGI IMG/M metagenome (GOLD analysis project Ga0209302, IMG submission 187445) | Marine eukaryotic phytoplankton communities from Arctic Ocean - Arctic Ocean ARC135M Metagenome (SPAdes) (version 2) | ecosystem: Environmental > Aquatic > Marine > Oceanic | place... | reverse complement strand
GGGGGGGGGGGGGGGGCGGGTGTTCTTAGGTTGGCGCCCCCCCCTGGAAGCAAGGTGCCGATCCCCCTTCTAAAAGGCTCACAACCACCGACTGGCTCTTTACTTTTATTATAAAGCCGTATAGAGAGCAGACCGCCCCTGTGGGTCAGCCTATGTGCGCCCCATGGTGCGCCCTTACTGCACCGACCTGAACGGGCGCCACGGGCCACGCCCAGGCCCACGGCGCCGCGCGGGCCAACATGACGGAGAAAAAGCGCCCACACTGCACACAGCTCTCCAAAATGTCCAAATAAACAATAATTTTATGAGATCAATGGCATTGGCAAATGCTGAAATGCAGGGGCATGCTCCAAGCTCCATCGGCTCCATATGTCCATACATAAGCACACAGGTTGGAGGTTCAGGTACGGTACACTCGACTCCCTCTTTCATTCTAGATGGGGCTGCTCTGAATTGCATCGTGAGTCCCGGGCCTTGTGAGCAACACCGTGTGGCCTGCACAGTCCACGGCTCGCATCTGTTTGGCAAAGCGAGGCCACCCTAAACCAGGCCAGCCCACACCGCCACCACCGCCCACCCACCCGCCCTCCTCGTTCCGCGCACAACGAGCTGCCACATGCCGCACATGCCGCGCATGCCGCACAGCTCATGCTGCCGTCGGCGTCGGCGTCGGCGTCGCCGGCCATCGCGCCGTCGTCGGCCGTCGCGCCGCACTGTTGGCACGCACGCCACGGGCAGGGAGGTGCGCGGCGCCCGCCCTGGCGCAGCTCAGGCGCCGATGATCTTGTCGGCCAAGGACGCCCAAGGGCCGAGCGGGCCTCCCGTCTGCGGCTCCAGTGGCGGCTCGGGCGGCGCGCCCAAGCCGGTGCCGAGCGCGAGCGCGCCTGCAGCGTGCGTGCAGCGTGCAGCGTGCAGCATGCGCATGTGTGTTCGTGTACGTGCAGTGTGCACGTAGCGCCATGAGCAGCGCACGCGCAGTGCAGTGCACGTGCAGGGTGCGTGTAGAGCGCACCGGCGACCATCAGCTGAGCGAGCAGCGACGCGACGCCCACCACCTCCTCTAGCGGCGGAGCAGCGCGCTTCGCCCAGGCCGGTGCCCAGGCCGGTGCCCAGCCGTCAGCACGCCGCCGGGGCGGCGTGAGCACGCGCGCGGCGGGCGGCAGGGGCGGGGGCGACTCCTCGTGCAGCGGCTCCACCACCATCACCCCGCGATCCCACCAGCAGTCCCGCCGGCGCGCGGGCGGCAGCGGCGGCGTGAGGCAGAGGGCATCCTCCGAGAGCTGACGAAGCCGCGCGTACTCCAGCCAGGGGTTGTACGGCGCCGCCGCCTCCGCCTCCCCCGGCGACAAGCCCAACGACGGTGACAAGCCCGCCGCCGCCTCCATCGCCATCGTGCGGCCCGGAGTAGACCACCCCGGCGTGCCGGCAGAGAGCTTGCGGAGTCGGGCGTACTCCTGCCAGGCCGCGGTGTGGGGACTCACCTCTGCAGTCCCCTGCGCAGCCACCCCCAGCACCGGGCCCTCCTCCAGCGGAGGGGGTTGCTCCTCTTCGAGCTCCGCCGCCAATCTCCACTCCTCGAGCTCCTCCTCCAGCCCTGCAACCGCTTCCCCTGCCGCCGCGTCGAGCCGTGCAACCGCGGAGTGAGGACTCACTTCCTCCCAAAGGTTGAAGTGCGCAAACTCCTCCCCAACCTCCGCCTCGATTTCCGCCTCGATCTCCTCGATGATCTCCTCCTCGATCTCCTCGACTGGGGAGCCGCGCGCGCAGCTGTCCTCTGTCCTAGCGATGGCGGCGATGGCGGCGATTGCTTGGCGGTCCTTGGCCGACGCCGACGCGACGTGCGGGCTATTAGGCCCGGCGTTCTCGGTGTCATCATACGCGCGGTTCGCCACGGCGCTCAGGGAGAACCCCGGCTTCAGCGGGGACATGCGCTTCGGACGGGCGGGCGAGGTGGGTGGGCCCGATACTAGGGCGGAGCCCTCGCGGTCCCAGAACGGCGCGGAGCGGCTGGGCTTCTTGGCGCTGCCCGGCGGGCTGAGCGGGGTGAGAGGCGTCGTGATCACAGCGGCGGCGTCCACGAACCTTCCTAGGTCGTCGATACTATCCAGGCCGTCGAACCCGACCTTACGCTGTTGCGCCCAGGCTGGGGTGTGCGGTCCCCACAGTGGCTCAGACGACGCCGGCTTGAGCACTGCCAGCGGCGTCGGTGGTGCCAACGCCGGCTTGAGCAGGAAGTAAGCCGGAAGTGGTGGGGGTTGCGGCGACTCCAAGGTTGTCGCGTCGCACACGGCCGTCACCTCAACCACTGCCACCACATCCGCCAGTTCCGTGTGTGTCGTCGCCACTACCCCTGCCGCTTCGGCCGCCGCCTCTGATGCCTCCGCCCTCGCTGCTGTCGCATTAGCTGCGGCCGCTGCCGCCGCCGCCGCCATTGCCTCGAGCACGATCCGGCGTCTCGTCTCATCCATCGCTTCGAGAGACTCCGGGAATGCAGCCACTTTGACCGCGCTGTCACCATCCAGATCGATACGCGCCGTCGCCTCTCGTATTGCCTTCGCCGCCTCTTCGTTTACACGTCGGTTCGCCCTAAGCGCCCGCATCTCTGCCTCCGGGCTGAAGATGTCCGCAGAACCTATCCCTGGGTCAGCACCGATGTCGGGTAAGACAGCGCGATATGTGAGGGCCGATGGCGTTCCCATCGAGGAGGAGCCCATCAGATGAGCCATTCGTGCTTTGGTTTCCTCGGGCGGGTAAAGCTCCGTCAACAGCGCGGTGGTTTCGCTGGTACATTCACGTAGCGAGACGTGTGCACAGTGGTCAGATCCGAAACGGCCTCTCGGCCTGACGCGACAACTAAAACCCGAACCCCATGTGCGCATTCCGCCGCTCCGAATTAGGGGCCGGCCGGGAAGGCCTTATCTATCGGTCCTTGGCCGTCGCTGTCGCCATCGCCCCCGTTGCCATCGCGGCCATAACCGTCGTCGCCGCGGTCGTCATCCCTACAGTACCCCCGAGTAGTATCGGGTTTCAAATAGGTCTCGGCCCTCCGGCGCGTCGGCCTCAGCTGCGCTTGCCGAAGAGCTTGACATCGAGCACGAGGTCGGGCTGGTAGGGTCGGTTCGCGTTGCAATAGATGTTCTTAAACCGCTGGAACTCCCCGGCACCCATGTCTTTGCTGGAGGTGGGTTGATTGGGCGGGATGGGTCCGCGCCCCGTAGAGCAGTCTTGGACCTGCAGGTTGTTTTTGTTGGCCCTCGCCAGATCTGAGTAGGCGAGATTCGACACCGGGTTGGACGGAATGATGACTCTGCGGATTCCGCCCGGAAGCATCGGTGGCACACCTTCGCCCCCGGTGATGGCGAGCTCGAGGCCCTTGATAGTGGACCCGTCGCCAAGCGTCCACGCGTAAGGCGCCTGCCGGTCGACCGTACTGTCGATCTTCGCCCCGTAACGGGCGCCCGTCGTGCTCATCACGTAGTCGATCGCGACGCGCTGCCCAGCAACTGGAGGCAAGCCGGAGCCGAGCTTGCTGTCTGCATATTGGAAGCCCTCGGGCCCGGCATCTTTGAAGATGAGCTCGGCGGCCGGAGTGGGACTGGGCCGCAAGACCGCGGCCGTGAGGAGAGCCGTGGCCGTGCGACGGCCGACGAGCGTGAGTAACATGCCTCTGAGCGCCGCCGTGCGACGCGCTGTGCTGGCGCCGCAAATCCGTCTGAATGAATATAAAAACCCTGTGATTGCAAATCAACTTTGTTTATTCAAAATCGTATCCCATCCACAACTTCACAGCGAGTCCTTATCAGAGTTTTTCTTCTTAAAAGCGGGCCTCATTTGTCGGATAAGGACCGACCACCGACGGCGGATCGCGGAGATGCATGTAAGATCATGTAGAGTATGTGAGATAGAACACGCTCCCGGAGACACAACTTAGAGAGACACGTCGAGCAAATCGAGCCAGTCTCGCGCATGAAAAAATCACCATATGTTCGCTCCAAAGCAAATCTCTAGGGCGAGTAGGGCACCGACGAGTGGTGGAGGCAGATGCGGGGCTTGCCGTCGGCGCAGCGCTTGTAGCCGAAGGTGTAGAAGACCGTGGCGACGTCGCCCGTCGTCGCGCAGGTGAAGTCGTAGGAGCCCTGCAGCAGGTTCGGGTTAGGGCTAAGGGGTAGGGGTAGGGGTAGGAGTAGGGGAAGGGTTAGGGTAAGGGTCAGGGCTAGTGTCAGGGTGAGGGTGAGGGTCAGGGTAGAGTTAAAGTCGGAGCAGCTGCACCATGGCCGTGGCCGTCTGGCCGTTGAGATCGATCTGGTGGTTGGAGAACTTGACCTGTGGCGGGGGCGGTGGTAGCGGTGGCGAGGGTGGCGATGGCACGCCGGGCGCAGGAAAGCGGGCGACGGCGGCGTGGGCGAACCTTCTTCCAGCCCTTGCCACCGTTGATGGCGAAGCCGGCGTCCTCGCCCTCGAACTCGGCGTTCTCCATGGCCTCAGCGCCGACGAAGTACGACATGGCTTCGGCACCGGTAGGGCGGAAGGGGTGCTTCGTCGACTTCGTGGGCTTGAAGAGCACGTTGTGGTGGCCGTATCCGTAGAGCTCGCCTGGTTGGGGTGAGGGTTGGCCTTGGGGTTAGGGTTAGGGTTGGGGCTAGGGTTGGAGTTAGGATTAGGGGTAAGCAGCCGGAGCTAGGCTTAGGCTTAGGCAGCCGTAGAGCTCACCGGCAGCATCGCCCGCTGCGCCGACAAAGTCACCCTTCTCGGCATAAGTGCTTGAGATGGAGGCGATGGCCGCGGCCCACTTGGCCTGGCACTCAAGCACCTCCGCCTCGGTGATGGCCGCAGGGGTCACGGTCTTGCCGGTAGCGGGAAAAGTGGAGGCGATGGCCGCGCGGAGCTCAGTCGGGATCGCCTGGATGCCCAAGCTCTTGCGGGACTTGACGAACGCGCTCTCCATCGACTGCGGGACCTTCATCGTGGCGGCGGGCGCGCGTGCCGTAGAGCTCGTCATCACGCCGGGGTGCACATTGAGTGAGGGCACGAAAGCGGAGGCCAGGAGCATCATTACGGGGGTGTCGAGAAGAGAAGAAGATGTCCGACCGAGAACAAGTGGTCCGTGGGCCCGACGGGAAACGATTCCACAGAAGGGTGCAAGGAGCGGACTGGGTTATCGTTTTGTCCGCTGACTTGGCATCCTCGTCCTGCGCCTCGACGGGACGCCAGGATGCCCCGGACAGTTATCCGGAGGACGCCCGACAGAGTCTGCAAGGTGGACTACTTCAATGGCCCCGGCGCCCAAGCGAACCGACGCCGGGCTCAAGAAGATCAGTGCGGAGCGTACCACCACCTTCCTGCTCGACGCCATTTCGCAGATGCCTCAGCCGCAGATGCGCGTGGTGCCTCCGCCTCCGCCCTACCCCCGCGGGCCAATTCTAACCCAATTTTTCCTTCCTGGGGACCTGGGCTGCGCTCGCTCACGACCCTTTAAGCACCCCCACTCCCCTTGCGCGCTCAGATCGCGATTTTTGCCCTGGACGTGACAGCGGGCTCCGGCGTCGGCGCGGCCGCGACCATGCTCGCGTGGATGGATCTTCGTCCATCCACGAGGGCATGTCCAGAACTCCACTAAAACTCCACGGATGTCCTACTAGCTCCCGGGCACCGACATGGAGCAGATCGCCCGATTCACGGCGTGTTTTTTTCGCGACCTTCTTTGGGGCCATCCTCGCCTACTTCAAGGGCCGCAACGACTAGAATAAGACTAGAACATGTCTACCGTCGGCTGCGAGTCGGCACGACGCGTCGGGTCCCAAGCTCGCCGTGGCTGTCAGCGCTCACTCACTGCGGGAGGGAGGGAGGGGAGGGAGGCCGGGAGCGAGGGAGCGAGGGAGGGTGGGGTGGTAGAGACGGGGTTGCAGGATATAAGATAAGATTGTTGGGTTTCACGACGCTACACGACCGACTCGCTCGCGACGCTACACAATTCCGCGATGCCTGGGCCCCTCACACCCAGACACAAAGGCACGGTGTACGGGCGATGATGATATCTTATCTTATCGGGTGAGAGGGGCACGGCGGAAAATGAAAAAAACTCAAACTTGAAGTTTGCCGTTTTTCATGAGTCTCGCCGACGGCCTGCAGCACCTCGGCTACGCGGCGCGAGTGAGCCTCGCCAACAGCGTCTCCCGCCAGCCGGTCGCGCCGGAGCTCGTTTACGATGCGCCGTGCTTCGTTGCCGAGCCCGTGCCGCCGCAGAACCACTACCCACTGGCGGTCGCGCTTTCCACTTTCTCGGGCCGGCGGTGGATGGCTGCGCTGAGCGTGGAGCACTGGGTCCACCGCTACCCGCACCTAGTCGTGAGTGACTGGGAGGACGACGACGCCACCGGGCTGGTCGGCATGCGCTGGGGCACTGGCTTCACGTGGCGTGGCCTCGCGCCTGTGCTCTGCCTGACCGACGCGCTGTGCGGCCGGTTCGACTGGGTGCTCTTCTGCGACGACGACACCGCCATCGACGGCGCCGCCCTCGACGCCCTCGTCGCCGGCCGCCTCGCCGCCGCAGATGTCTCCACGCCGCACTTTCTCTCGTTCGCGCCGCAACCTTTTCCCTCGCGACGCGACTGGCAGTGGTCGATGCACGGCTGCCTAAGCTGGCTGCCCAACGCGAGCGCCGCAAATTGCCGCCGCGCCAGCTGCCGTGCGCAGCCCGATCTCGTGCGCGCCTGCACCGGCGCGCCGCAGCTCCTCAGCTCGGCGCAGAGCAACCTGCACGCCATGTGGCCGTACGGCGGCCTCGGTTTCCTGCTCTCGCGCGGCGCCGCGGCCGCGCTGCAGGATGGCGCGCACTCGGGCGCGGCGGAGGCCTCCCCCGCGGGCGGCGCGCCCTCAGCCTCATCCTTTCTTTACGACGCCGACGGCGCGCACTTTACGCCGCCGACGGCGCGCACGTCAAGACGCCAACGGCGCGCCGGCGCCACCACCGGCGCCGCCGCCCGCCGCCACCGCTCGTGCCGCACGGCGGCCCCCATCGCCGCGGCGGCTGCGGAGCGCGGCGCGGCGCGCGGCTCGATGAGGGGCGATGCCAACTCTCGCACGTTCTCGTGCCTGCGCGAGCTGACCTGCCCCTGGGGCCAGTACCGCGAGTGCAATATGCTGCCACCGCCGTTCAACCACACGCCGTCCCGAGAGCGGCCAGCTGGTGGCGGCGGCGGTGGCGGCGGCGGCCGCGCTGAGCGGCGAGGCTTCTGCGCACAGAAGCATACGCGGCAGCTCTCTGCCGACTGCCGTGCGTGCGGTGGGCCCGACGTGCAGCTCTCATGCTGCCTCGCATCGCTCGGCGTCTACATGACGGACCTATCGCAGGCGAGTAAGTCACAGTCACCATGGTAGGGTACTATGTAGGCTACTAGGGCCACTTACTCACTACGCGACGGACCCCTTTCGCAGCTCGACCGGCGCATTCGGCCGAGCGGCAACGGGAACGCCTACTGGAGCCCTTGGTCGGTCTCGCTCAAGGCGCACCGGAAGGACAGCGCGAGCTTCGAGGCGGCGCTGAGGCAGGTGGGCGCGTGCGGGCTCGGCGGCGGTGCCACGTGGGATAGGCTCTCGTGCCCGGCGGCTGCCGCTGCGAAGGCGAAGGCGAAGGCGGCGGCTTTGGCGGCGGCTTTGGCGATAACGACGGTGGAGTCGGTGGCGACGGGCGGCGAGGGCCACCGCGGCAGCGGCGGCAGCAGTGGTAGCGGCGGCAAAGGTGGTAAGGGCGGCAAAGGCGGCAAGGCTGGCAAAGATGGCACGCCGTCGCCGTCGCCGTCGCCGCCGCCGTCGTCGTGCGGTAACCTCACGTCCTGGTCCTCAGACGGCTTCGGCCACCAGCTCTCTGCGGCACTCTCCTGCGAGGCCTATGCGCTCAAGCACCCGTCCTTCCGCTACGTGCGATCGCGCCACATCGACCCTACCCCTGACCTGAACCCCAACCCGGAAGCGAACCCCAACCCTGGCCCTCATCCCTCATCCTTAGCCCTCATCCCGACCCTGACCTTAGCCTACCCCTGCCCCTAAACCCTGACCAGGTGCGGTCGCGCCACATCGAGCTCGAGCACTCTCCGCTCGAGGCGACGCGCCTGTTGGACTTCGTTAATTACGACGGCGGGCTGGCGAATGCCCCGTGGGCGTCGGCCGCGGACGCCGAGGAGCCGGTGGCTTACCCTCGCCCTCTCCCCAACCCCAACCCTAACCCTAATGCTAACCCCAACCCTCACCCTCATCCTCACCTTCACCTTCACCCCAACCAGGTGGCGGTCCCACCGAAGCGGTACCACGGACAGTGCAACGGCGACGTTCGCAAGCATCCCAAGTGCCTACCGGGCAAGCTCGTGGTGTGTGACAACTGCTTCTCTATGGTCGATATGCCCAACGAGCCGGAGATCAGGTCCGAGATCGTGCGCCGCATCCGCGCCCGCCTCGCCAACGCGATGGGCGGAGGCGCTTCCAAGTGCGCCTACCCCTACCCCTAATCCTAACCCTAACCCTGACCCTAACCCTAACCCTAACCCTAGCCCTAGCCCTAACCCTAGCCCTAACCCTAATGCGGTGGGCGGAGGAGCCTCCAAGTGCGCGCGGCGCCTCGACCCACTCTACGCTATACTCGCTAGAGCTACACTCACTATTATGGCTACACTCACCACCGAGGTGCGCACGGCGCTTTGACGTGTGCGCGCACGTGCGCGGGATAAATGTCGACATCGATAAACATGTCGACATCGGCGCCGCTGACCCCGCCAGCACGCGCACTTCCAAGCGCAAGACCTGGACGACGCCGCTGTGCGCGGAGCGAGACTTACCCTAACCTCAACCCTAACCCTACTCTAACCCTGACCCTGACCCTAATCCTAAACCCTGACCCTAATCCTAAACCCTGACCCTGACCCTACCCCCGAACCAGGTGGGCGGAGCGTGACTCGCTGCGTCGGAGGCGTATGCCAGAAGCATGGTGGCACCACGCCACGGCTCTCGCGGCGGCGGCGCGCGGCGCGCCCGCCAACGCGACGCCCGCCTCACTGCTCGTGCACACCAACGCGCTGGAGGCGACCGTGGCTACCTTTGCCGCGCGACCGCAGGACCTCGTGCGTCCGGCCGTTCCTAACCCTAACTCTAACCCTGACCCTGACTCGGGCCACTGACCCTAACCCTGACCCTAACCCTTCCCACTGACCACTGACGCTGACCACTGACCCTGACCCTAACCAGGTGCGTGCGGCCATCGCAGCCAGCGGAGCAGCCGGCGCCGGTCTACCTTGGGATCCTAGTGCGGTGGTCTACCGTGGAGGCAACACCTCGGTGCTCACTACACAAAGCCTGGCTATACTTACTCCAGCTATACCCACTATGGGTATATTCACGATGGCGATACCTACTCTGGCGATACCTACTCTGGCTACTTACTAGGTGCTCGCTATGCTCCACGAGCTCACCTTCTGCTGCGATGCCCTCGTCGTGATGCTCTCTGCACTCTCGAGCGTCGCGGTGCGCTGCAACCCTATGTAATGGAGGCTGCAACCCCATGTGCTGGAGGCCGCAACCCTGTGTGAAAGCGCAGCCCTGTGTGCTGGAGGCCGCTTGGTATGTGCAGGGCGCATGCATGGTGCATGTGCAGGTGCTCGCGACAAGCGCGCGGCACGCCTTCGCCGCCACTGCGATCAACCAGCACTGGCGCACTCCGTACGTGCACGTGCCCATGTGCGGCGGCAACAAGGGAGCGTGCGGTGCTGCTGTAGCGCGGGGTCACGGGGGTGCCGCCGCGTTGCCTTTGAGCCCGTACTACCCCTGACCGCGTGACCCGTCACCCGGGGCCGGGGCGGTTCCGGGGCTCGCAGAGCTGATAAAACCGTGTACGGTATTTAAGTAGCAAGTACGGAACATGAGTCGATTATTAAACGGTGTAATTCAGCCTTGTTTTAAAATTTATTGATTTTCGTGTAGGAAGGTCTCCTACTGAACTCTGCAGTACACAGAGGTCGTCTCTGAGAGTCGGACGTGGAGGCTCTGCTCGCAACACGCAAGGGACTGGTCGCAACTCATCGATCGGCAGTGCAGCGCGTTACCGCCCCACCCCAGCGACTAAATACTGGTCAACTCACAACTCACGCGTGAGCGGAGTTGAGACTTGAGTAGTTGACGGAGGGCGCTGTCCCAACGCGCGCCCCTCCCCCCCCGCCCCCCCC
>Ga0209302_10002779_pt1 | contig 10210 bp, 16 predicted proteins | sample ArcOceMetagenome_2_FD_187445 | JGI IMG/M metagenome (GOLD analysis project Ga0209302, IMG submission 187445) | Marine eukaryotic phytoplankton communities from Arctic Ocean - Arctic Ocean ARC135M Metagenome (SPAdes) (version 2) | ecosystem: Environmental > Aquatic > Marine > Oceanic | place... | reverse complement strand
GTCCCTGGCAGGTGCTCCACCCTGAGAGACGCGTTAAAGCTCGCCGCCGCCGCCGCCAGTACCCTTAGCACCGCAGCTTCTATGCGTGCCGTGCAGTGGAAGGGGAGGAAGCCGTCGATGGAGCGAGCGATAGTCACGAGCCTTGGGCGCAGCGGCAGCAGCCACGCCAGTAGTCGCGCCTCGTCCACGCGCTCACACGCCTCCTCGTCCGCCTTGATGAGGCTTAGGCTTAGGCTTAGGCTTAGGCTTAGGCTGAGGCTTAGGATAGGGTTAGGCTTAGAGTTAGGGCTAGCGCTAGGGTTAGAGACAGGACTAGCCCACCTCCCCCCTGGGCGCCGCGGCAAGCATCGCCTCCGGAGGCGAGAACCCATGCGAAAGCGCGCGCCGCAGCCGCGCCCGCTCGCGCGCCGGGCGCGTGTGCGCCGCCGCCGCCAGCGCATGCGCGCACGCCTCCGAGGTGGTGCCGTTGTGCCTACGCAACGCCCTGTCAGCAGCACCCTGCCCGAGTAAGTACGTGAGGAAGTAAGTGAGGAAGTGGAAAGGTAGAGAGACTCCATCACGCGCTGCATCGAGCACGTCGCTACACAGTTTCCGCAATGCTGGGTCTTCCCTGACCCATACACTGAAGATTGGTGCACACACATACTCACCTTCGCACCTGCCCGAGCAGTGCCGACCAGAGCGCATGGGTGGGGCAGCGCGCGTCACCCCACGCCGCGGCGCCGCAGGTGCGCAGGTACGCCCCGCACGCCTCGAGCCCCGGCGCCTGAGTAGTGCAGCAGTAGGATTCCTAAGCAGCTATTGATAGGTGGTTGGCGGTAATAACTTTAAATGAAGTGGAAGATGGTGAGTAGAGGCCCGGCACCTCCCAAGCCGGCCGCTGCGGCCCCGCCGCACCGCCCCAGTAGTCTAGGTCGATGTCGAGCAGCAGCGGTCCCGCCACGTCGGCCGCACGCAGCGCGCCAAGCTCGGCTAGCCCTCCGGTACGCACCGCTAGCGGCCGCCACAAATCGCCACCGTCAGAGGTCTCGACGGCGGCGGCGGCGGCGGCGGCGGCAGAGGCGGCATGCTGCAGCTCCAGCCGCCTGCGAGAGCGAGAGCGCCTCAATACGCCCTTCCGCCACTCCGACCTGCCGCTCCAGCCGCCAGGCTTGAGCCACCAGACCCTGTGCACCAGCCCGAGCCACGCTGCAGCGAGCTGGAAGCCGGCACGGTCGGCACATCGCGCCCACGTGGCCCTGTCGCTGCGCGGCGTGGCGTGCGCGTCGCACTGGTCCGGGCCAGCAAGGTCCGAGTGCCGATCAATGTGGAGTACGGTTGCAGGAGGGTCGTGAGGAGCGAGGACAGACAGCCACGCGCCCAAAGAGGCGGCGTGGTCGTTCATGACCACGACACATAACCACGACGCATGGTTATGGCGTGGTCGTTCATGACCACGACACATAACCACGACGGCGCCTAAGGGGCCGCTCGTGCTAAGGCGTGGATGGCCTCGTGCTTATGGCGCCGTGCTGGCGCGGGAACTTGCATTGGGAGCGTGCTTGGCGGTGCAACCGCAACTGCGCTTGCCCGCAATGTCCGCCGATTTGTATTGGCCGCCACGGCCGTGGCGGGTGTGGCTGCCCGAGTTGGTGCTCGCCGGTGTGCTCGGCTTCGTGTTTTTACCGTTTGTGCTCGGGCTGCCGGTCGCGGCCCTTGTCGATTCCCTGCTCTTCGCTTGGATGCGGATGTGGCGGAGGTTGCGCAACTGTGGTCGGTCACGCTACCGCCGTCGGCCAGGCTCGTGCCGCGTTGCGGTGATTGGTGCCGGGTGGAGTGGGCTTGCCATCGCCGCGCGCCTTCGTGAGCTTGGCGTCCCATTCGAAGGCTTTGAAGCGGATGACGACGTCGGCGGGACGTGGCACCCATCGCGACGCTACGCGGACCTGACAATGCACGCTCCCGCCTACGGCGCGTCCTTTGCGGGCTTCCCGTGGCCATCACCAGACGAGCGGCCAACAGGCGAAGAGGTACAACAGTACATGCGCCGCTTCGCCGAGTCCAAGGACTTGCTGCGCTCGTATTCGTTCTCGACGTCGGTCAGCGGCGTGGACCACCGCTCGTATTCGCGAACCGCCACGTTGACGGTGAAGCGACGAAGCGGTCGCGGCGAGGAGAAAGAGGCCTCAGCGGGAGAGGCGCAGAGTGAGCAGCAGGCGGAGATGGGCCCATTCGATCTCGTGATCTTCGCCTCGCTCGCAGCGCAGCCCGCCGTGCCGACCATGCCTGGCCACTTCCAAGGCCGCTCCTGCCATTCGAGCCAGGCCACGTCCGAGACGGTTGCCGCCATCGCGGAGGAGGGAGAGCGCGTCGTCGTCGTGGGTGCAGGCAAGAGCTCCTGCGACGTTGTGCTGGCGCTGCGGCGCGCGGGCGTCGCCGCCGAGAAGCTGACGTGGCTCCATCGCCGGCCGTACCACTTCTTCAAATATGAGAGATGCCTGAGCCGGCGATCGGCACAACTCGAGGGTAGCGTGTGGCCGAGGCTAAGGAGCTGCGTCGCGTTCGTTGCGCTGCTTATATCTGCGATCTTCCCGCGGCTGTCCTGGCGGATGATGTGGAGTCTCGACTTTGCCTACACCCCGCATGAGAGCACGCATGGCGATGGCCCAACTGGAGACACATCCAAAGGCCAGCAGTCAAAATGGGCGCGCGACCCGACGTTTCGCATGGGGCTACTGGACGCCGAGCGGCGGCGTGGCCTTGCGCAAGACGCCGCCGCCATCCAGAGGCATGGCGAGCCTGTGCGCCTTGAGGCGGGTGCCATCGCTCTCGCCTCCGGCGAGCGTATTAAGGCGGACACCTTGATCTGGGCGACAGGGTACCGCACCGGTATCAGCAGCTTGGCCCTGAGCACGGATGGCGGCCCATCGGCCGTGCTGGCGGCCGACGTGCCGCTCTTTCAGCACATCCTGCCTGTCACCTTCCCCGTGCTGGCCTTGAGCAGCCACTTTTTTACCGCGCCCGGCCCAGCGGCGGCTCGCGAGGCGACTGAGTACCTCGTGTACCACATGTGCGTTCGGCCACCAGTGTCGAGGGAGAGAATGGAGCAAGAGGCTGCGGCGCTGTGGTGCAGGCAATCGGTGTCGCGCCACATCCTCTTCTCACCCGGCTTCTGGCAAAACCTGGTGCTCATCCAACTCGACCTTTGGCTGGTGGGCATCCTACCGATGAGCTTCGGGCTCCGCCGGCTCGCCGACCTGTATGTCTTCAACCGGCTCGAGCCAAGAGAGCTCGGTCTCCTGCCTGACATGGTCAAGGAACGGTGGGACGATGGAGCGGCACCCTCGTGGTGGCGAGGGCTCTGCAGCGTCGGGCGTGCTCGCCAGGAAGCGCCTCTACGCACAGCCAGGGATGAGGATAGTGGGGTGTGATCTGTGTTGCCTCGTAAAGCTTTCCGCTAATTAGATCCTTCTCTTATGCCAGTCCTCTCCATGCGCTCGCGCCCTTTTGGCACGCGCCCTTTTGGCACGCGCGGCGCAGGCTAGGCGACCTAGCCTGGCGTGTGCAAAGGCCGCGGCGTGTGCAAAGGCCGCGGCGTGTGCAAAGGCCGCGGCGTGTGCAAAGGCCGCCGAGGCCATTGCTGCAGAGGCGGGCTCCGGGCTCGAGGCGAGAATGGCCTGGCTCCGCCGAGGTCTTGGCGCCGTGCTCGCTGATTTGGAGCCGTTCCTGGGACTGGAGCCGCGCCACTCGCCGCAGGCCTCGCCTGTGCACAGGACTCTGCTGGCACTGGGCCACGGCAGGCTCTCGCTGCCCGCCGCCGCGACCTTCACACGGCTCCGCCTGGCTGGTGCAGACGTCCCGGTGACGGCGCGCGCCTCCAGTCACCTGAAGGCGCATCTTGTGCTGAGCGTGCCGCGTTCGAGCGGACGGAATCACGGCATGTCCGATGTTCTGCACCATGTGCCTCTGCACCGCTTGACGCTACACGACCACGAGGCAGCGCCACTCAATGAGGAGCTTGCCAGGCTCGCGACTGGCCTTGCGCAGAGCCAACCGGGAGTAGGCAAGACCAACCTCGGCGGCTGGCAGGTGCCCCGAGGCCTCGCACCGCACGCGCCCAGCCTGTAATCGTATGCACCCAGCCTGGCACCATCTGCATCCAGCCTGGCACTTTTCGGTTGGCAGAGTGCTGATGAGCTCTTCGAGGGAAGCCCAAGCGCATGTTGCGCCAAGCTGCAGGCGGTAGCGAGCGCCGCGCTTGACGAGGCGCAGCTCCACCACCACCAGACCGGCGCACTCAAGGAGGAGATGAAGGAGGAGCCGGAGGAGGAGCTAAAGGAGGAGCTACAGGAGGAGGAGGGCCACAGCGCACCCACCTGGCACGCCGCACACGCGTGGCTCAACGTCAACCGGAGCGGCGACTCCAACGAGATGCACATGCACGACGCGCGTCGCTGGAGCGCCGTCTACTTCGTAGCAGGCCTCACAGGTGGGACCGCCCCAGCTGCTGTGGGCGCCTATACTTACTGTGCCTATACTTACTGTGCCTCTACTTACTGTGGCTTACTTACTGTGGCCCTCACAGGTGGGACCGACCCAGCAACAACAGCAGGTGCCGGCAGCGGCAGCGGCAACGGCCCGGCGGCCGACGTGGCGGCGGCGGACGTGGCGGCGGTGGACGTGACGGCGGCGGACGTGGCGGCGGTGGACGTGACGGCGGCGGACGTGGCGGCGGCGGACGTTGGAGGCTATCTGCTCTTTCGTGCGGGTGGCGTCCAAGGGTCGACGCACTCCTTCCTCGCTGTGCCGCCCGAGCCAGGCACCATGTGGCTCTTCCCAGGCGGCCTCCCGCACTGCGTCATGCCATTCGTTGACAGCGGCGAGGGGCACGCCAGAGGGCCGGGCGGGCACCACCCTGGAGATATGCCTGGAGACTACGGAGATCGAATCTCGGTGGCGATCAACTTTGAGGATGCCGCACCCCCAGGGTAACCTCCATGCTAGAGCCTGGCCGGCGGGTTAGTTTCCCCCCCTATATTTTATCATTATCTTTTACGTTTAATCTCTTTCTGTAATCGATGCGGGGGGCGCAAGCGGCATGCACGCGGGGAAGGCCCGAGACAAGCCGACTCAGGGCCTTTTGCATGGGGGGTCTTTTCGGGGGCTGAGGATACGCCTTTTACGCGCAACGCGGTACGGCGTGCGCAGCCACGAGATAAAGGTATCCAAAGTATAAAAGACGTTAATGAAACAGGCTGCTGCCCAAAATAAGGTAATTAAAATGTTGTGACATGTGAGAAACGAGAGAACCTCGCTCCGGCTCGTTCTCGTTTCAAGCGGGAATTTAAACTGGCGGCGCCGTCTCACACGTGCCTCTTTTGCGCGCCGCCTGCCCACAGCAACGCTCACTAAGCCTGGTGCCCTGCACCCGCCCTCCTTCGCACCTGCACGCAGCTGAGTGCACCGTAGCCCAGTCCAGTAGCGTGCGGGTGCGCTGGGTCGGCCGGGCGCGTGCGCGCGCCGACCCCCGCCGCCTCGTTGCGCAGCTCCTCGCCGCCGCCGCTCGAGGACACGAAGACTCCGAACGTGGCCACCTCAGAGGTGGCACCACCGCCGCCGCCATCGCCGCCACCGCCGCCGCCGCCGAGGGCCAGCGCGTCGCCAGCGGGCGTGTGCACCAATGCCTTGTGCGTCACGGGGCGCACCTTCCGGTATAGGAGGTAGTAGTGAGCCTGCTGCTGCTGCTGCTCCTACTACTACCATTACTACCACTACTACCACTACTACTGCTGCTGCTGCTGCTGCCACTACTACTACCACTACTACCACTACTGCTGCTGCTGCTTCTGCCACTACTACTGTACCTTTCGGTATAGCAGGTAGCAAGCGCGGCGCGAGGTGTCGCGCAGCAGCGCGCGCAGCGGAACGGCCCCAGTAATGAGCGCACCGCCGCTCGCGTGCCTATCTTGTGTCTGGTTGGAGCCCGTGCGGGGGCGCAGCACGTTTTTGGCTACAAAACCGTGAGGCTCAGACTCGAGCAGCGCCGTCGCCTAGTGAGTAGTGAGTGGTGGCTGGTGAGGAGTGAGTAGTGAGTAGCGCGTAGTGAGGAGTAAGGAGTAAGGAGTAAGGAGTACGGCTACTACTCCACTCACTGCGTACTGCTTACTACTACTCACTACTACCACCTACCTCCTCGAGCTCCCTCCGATGTCCGAGGTACCACTGCTCGGGTATGACCGCACGCAGCCGCTCCGCGTCGCTCGTTGTTGCGCGCCCCGTCCCGTTGCGTACCCTGCCCGCGTCGCTCGGCGGAGGTAGGAAGCGCTCGAGCGCGCCTGGCGCACGCAGGGCATGCTGCACTAGCCTGCGGTGGGCGAGGCGGCTACTGAGCGAGCTGCTCATCACGGCGCGTGAGCACTCCATCGCCTCGATCACCGCCCACTCGCGCCACACGGCACCCTCCTCGGCCTCGGCCTGCTTAGGGATAGGGCTCTCCTCGACCTGGTTAGGGTTTGGGTCAGGGGTCCAGGCTGAGCACGCCACTGTTAGGGTTGCGGCGCCTGAGCTTGGTGCGCTCCAAACGGATGCGAGAAGTCGAATCGGCTGTACACGAGCGATACGGCGTGACCTCCCAACCGGAGATCGCCAGCGGCGTCGACGTGCGCTTGGGCGAGCTCGGCGACACCGACGTACAACACAGTGGGCACGCCATGCGCGCTCCGCAGCCGATCGCCCACGCCACGCACGTCCGCCTGCGCGGGGTGAGTGGTAGGTAGTCAGTAGCCACCTAGTACTCACCTAGTACTCACCTAGTAGTCGCTTTGTAGTCACCTAGTAGTCACCTGTAGTCACCTAGTAGTCACCTAGTACTTACCTAGTAGTGATAACTAGGTGACTATTAGGTCATCATACTAGGCTAGCCTGCGTGCGCTGCGCCAAGCTATCCTTCGGCTTGCTGAGGATGGCGACGCACGGTGCGTCGGGGTGCACCATCCGCGCGGCGGCGGCGATGGCGGCGCACACGGCGTGCAGCGGCCCGCTGCGCACGTCCGCGTGCCCCTCACTCTGCAGCGCGTGCACCAGCTGCAGCTGGTATGGCTCTCCCGCCTGCACGTTGCCCACCGTGTGCACCCAGTCAGGCTCACCACCGCCGCCACCCGGTGCGCTCTGCGGGACGTAGATGGAATTGGGCAGCAGCAGCTGCGGCTTCTCCACGGCGCGCGCGAGCGTCCGGCCGTGCACCGCCAGCTGGCGCGCCTCCCACCGGCAGGCTCCGGCCGAGTGGCGTAGCGCGTGCTGCAAGAAGGCGTGGTCGCGGCCCACACGGTCGTAAAGCCGATTCCAGAGCGGTTGCAGCCGCACGAGGTGCTCCAGCGAGGCAGCGCTCACGGGGAAGGGCTTGGCGGTAAAGGCACGGTGCATGCCGTCCTCTGGTGAGCGAGCGCGCGCTCCTGGCTGATCTGTCCAACCCAATTAATTGGGTTGGACAGAACATCAGAATTGTAGCAGCCGACACCCCCATGACCCTGCAACACAAGCAAAGAATGCTCTTCCTCGCCACCATGCTGTCGTACACGATCGCCCAGCAAGCACAACCTATTATCGCACCACCTATCGCACCGCCCATCGCCCTCGCTGCGCCGATGCCGCCCCCGCCCGCGCTGCCAGCGGGGCTGCGGGCCCTCCTCGAAGGCACTGGTTGCGTGGGTGCATGCATGGAGCGTGGCGAAGACTGGTTCGAGTCCGAGCGGCCAAACCTCGGGGTGTTGTCGAGCGTTGCGGCGATGGTGAGGGCGAAGCTCGCGGAGAACTTTCTAGAGTCGCTCAGACCTCTCGAGCCGGCCGCCGAGGCGCTCGTGCGCAGCCGACTTGAGGCGGTGGCCGCACAGAAGCATGTGCAAAGCGGCCGCCGCCTTGGTGGTGCCACAGCTTACGACCCTGGCCTCCTGGGGCTGACTGTCTAGACACCTGGCGGTGGCCGAGGTTCAGCGCTTTCACAGTCCTCCTCCTCCCGGCGGCGGAGCTGGTCGCCCCAGGGCTCGAGTGCCACCCTGGGCTTGCGCACAGCGGCCCTCTAGACTCCAGGGCATAGGCGTGGCCGCGTGGGCCCTGCAGTGCGGCCCTGGAGCCTTCCGCGGCGCCGCCTAGCACGCTGGTTTCGCTGCGTGTGGCTCTCCAGGCGAAACCCATCATCCTCAAGGAGGAGGTGTGACTGCGTCGCCCGCCGCACGCCGCAACCTCTCGGCCCCGTTTCTCGTCTACCGAGCCAGCCGGTGCCGCCACCGCTGGCGAGGTGCAAACGAGCACAGGAGGCACATAGGAGGTAACTCAGGAGGTCCTGGGCGTCGATCGCGATGCAGGCGAGGCGGGAGCATTCGTCGCACACGCGCCGCGCTCAAGGACCTGCATAGCGGGCTCTACCGTCGACCAACGCTTGCACCGCGCGCGCGGCGCAGACCAAGACAGTGTGCCAACAGGGGCTTTAGCTGCGTAGTGCTGCAGCCCCGGCCCCAGCCCGACAGCGCTCTAGAGCGTAGAGGACACGCCTGTGCTGTAGTGCTGATCAAGGGGCGATCACCGGATCAGGATAGACCGTCGCGTATACAGTGGATAGCGGTGATGGTGAGAGGTGGAGAGGCGCGTGCGCGGACCGGTGGCCCGCGGGGTGGAGAGCGGAGTCTGAGACTCGCGGAGAGCTTTTCTCATTCGAGCGCACCCATGCACACTCCACACACACGTGACGCGCCCCTGTCCTTCTCAGTTCTCTCTCTCAATCTGTGTGTGGCTCTCTGGCGCTGCACACGTGGCTCGTGGGTGGGACGTGCAGGGCTCTGGGCTCACTGCCGCTGTGGCGTGTGGGCTGCCCCGAAAAACATCCTCTGTTTATTATTTACTTTTATGCAACAACGAGGCCCAACGAGAGTCACATCTCAGGCACGCCCCTAGCAGGCCCGTGTCGTCACATCGCGTACTTACGGGTCCACTCCTGCCACAAACAAGCAGTGTGGCGAGATGAGCCACGGGCCAACGACACCAGGGAAGCGGGTAGCAAAGCGGTGGGGGATGCGCGCGCCTGAGCCGTCGCATCATGCTTCACAGCATCCGACTTCAACAGCCGGGCAATCTCCGGCACCAACGGGTCGTCTGCCAGGCGCACACGCGTCGCAAGTCAGGCTCGGTGTCGACAAATTAGGGAGGGGGCGGCCGCCGCCCTGTGGCTCCGCCCGCAAAGCGCTCATCGTGGCGCGCGCGCACGCACCAGGATTCGGATCCGTCAACAACGAGCACACAGAAAGCAGCACCTTCGAGATGGTCAACGCAGGGCTCCACTGGCTCTGCAAGATGTCAAGGCAAATGCTCCCATTGTTGTTGACGTTGCAATGGTAGATCTTCGTCGTGAACTGGACCTGCGCGTGCGCGACAGCCAATTGGTGAGGCGCCGAGAGTAGGGGCCGGGCACGGGCGGGGCGACCCGTGCGGGCGGGGCGACTCGTGCGAGGGGTTGTGCTGCGACGCGGACCTTGGGAGGCTTGAACGGGTAGTCCATGGGAAAGTGAATGTTCAGGAAGAAGATGCCTCCCTCGTACGGCGAGTCTTTCTGCGAGGGAGGACGCGTGCCGTGTGGGTGAATAGGAGGGTGAAAATGGGAAGGGGGTGAAGGCGAGGGGGAGGGGGGTGGGGTGGGGGGGGGGGGGGGGGGGGGGGGGGGGGGGAGGGCGAGGGGAGGTGTGAGAGGCGACGGTGGCAGAGGCGGCGGCGGCGCGCGGCGGTGGTGGAGGCCGCCGAGGAAGGACGCGGGCCGTGTGGGGTGCGGGTGGAGGTGGAAGAGGGGCGAAGCGGTAGGGGTGGGGAGCGCGGCAGAACGCGCGCACCGGCCCCATGATCGTAGACTGCCATTGGAAGAGATCATCGCCGAGCGGGCCTGCGCTGCAGGTGGATGGGGGGTCCTTCGCGAGGTCCTGGAGCTCCTTCTTGATGCGTTTGGTGGCGGCACCGCTGGCCATGGCTGATGAACTGCGCAGCCAGCACCCCCGGAGCTCGGTGTGGCAGAGGGCAAAGGGAGAGTGTGGGGCGGCCGGGCCCAGAGTGGCCCACAGGCCTCCCAGGCTTGGTTCGCGCCGGACGCTGCGAGCGTTGGCAAGCCCGGTGCTAGTGCCCGGAGGTGCGGCCCGGGGGTGCGCATGCCCGAAGGGTGGCGGTGTACTCGCCGGCAGGAACGCGCTCGCCCGAT
>Ga0209302_10002778_pt1 | contig 10210 bp, 10 predicted proteins | sample ArcOceMetagenome_2_FD_187445 | JGI IMG/M metagenome (GOLD analysis project Ga0209302, IMG submission 187445) | Marine eukaryotic phytoplankton communities from Arctic Ocean - Arctic Ocean ARC135M Metagenome (SPAdes) (version 2) | ecosystem: Environmental > Aquatic > Marine > Oceanic | place... | reverse complement strand
GTTGGGGTTGGGGTTGGGGTTGGGGTTGGGGTTGGGGTTAGAGGTTGGGGTTGGGGTCGCGGTTGGATGGCGAGTGTGGGCGAGCCGGGCTTCACTAGACCGCGCTCGCTGCACGCGCTAGCACACACCTGCCATGATGGTGCGAATCTTCTGCCTTTTGCACCGGTGTTGCAGGCGTGAGAACGGACGGATCCAAGCAAAGGACGGGTGTGTGTCCACTCATCTTCCTCCTCTCGCGTGAGCCTCACGCTCCTCGTGCTCCACCGTGTGCCTCACGTCGCACATCCTACGCGCTCCTCGACGAGTCTCATCCTCTCCGACGACGCGCCCATCCTCCACGGGAAGCCTTCCATCAACGTTTTCACCAAACGAACGCGCGGCAGAGAGCCAGCCGGGCGAGCGCAGTCGCTCGACGCAGTCGCTCGACGCCTATACGCCTACCGTACGCCTATATATGCCCACGCCTGCGCCCACGCCTACGCTGCCCTCGTCGCCGCGCCCTTGCCTCCACCACCCGCCGAACCTGCCGTATCCCTCGCCTGCTGTCAACCGCCGTCTTCAGCCCCCTGCCGCCACGGCCGCAGCACGGATGCTTGCCCGGTATGTCAGCACATGCACATGCACATGCACAAAGAAAGGTTCATCATGACCTGTGTATACACGCAGGTCATAAATCTGAGCGTACACACAGGTCATGATAAACGGTCAGGTAGTCAGCCTGGGATCCGCCCACACAGCCTTCCCGCGGAAGCCCGCACACCGGATCGTTGGGGTCAGGCACGCACTGAGCCCGAGCCCAGCCTAAACCGTTTATACTCGAGAGAGGAGAGGGTGAGAACACCTCGCCAGCTGCGTGGGCAGCACAGCCACAGACCTAGGTGGCTGGTGGGTTCGCGCTTGGGGTCTCGAGTAAAAAGTGGTTTAAAATATACGCCTCCCAACCCGACCCCACCCGCAGCCGCCCACCTGACCCCCCACCCCCAGCTCACAGCCCACAATAAAAAACAAAAAAAACGCGCGGTCGCAGTTCCGTTCGCCCCTCGGCTAGCTCTCCCGCCAGACGGATCCTCGCTCGACGGCAGAGCGGATCCGACCCTCGATGTGGCCTCGTCCTTGATCTCCACCCCCGGCTGGGAGCCCCGCCCCTATGCCGGGAGAGGCAGGCTGCCGTCGGGCTTGTCCCTCTCGTCGGCCTCGAGCATCTCGTAACGCTCCTTGGAGGCCTTGCGGAAGCGCTCCTTTGAGGCGCGCGGCGTGCGGCTGGCGGCCGCCGCGGGCAGTGCCTCTGGGGCCGCCGTCACCGCCGCCCCTGCGCCAGTGGACGCGTTGGGGGCGGCGGCCTTCTCAAGCTCGAGGATCTCGAGCATGGACGGCGTCACTGTCATCGTCGCTGACATCTCGGGCGCGGCGCGGAGGCTGTCGTACTCCGCCTTGGACGGGGCGCGTGGCGGGGCGCTGGCCATCTCGTAGTAGTACTGCTCCTTGGAGGCCTTGCGCAGCCGCCCCTTTTCGACCTTGTGGCCGGCCGGCCCGTTTGCCGTCGGCGAGCCGGCGGAGTGCTCCTTGGGCCCGAGCAGTGACTCGACCATCGCTGGGACGTCGAGGTCTTTGCGCGTGACCATGCCGATCGGCGACATGTTGTCGTTGACCACCACGAGGTGGCGCGCGCCGATCTCGTTGAAGAGGCGGTAGACGCGGGGGAGCGGGGTGCGGGCCACCATCGCGAACGGTGCAGGGTCCATGTAGCGGCGCAGGTCGAGCGTGGCCTCCAGGTCCTGCTCGGAGAGGCCAAGCGCACCGACCGACGGTGAGGGGGGAAGCCCGACCATGAGCCCGCCCACGTACTCCTCCTGCAGCGTGCGCGGCGAGAGGCCTCCTTCCCACACGCGCAACTTGAGCAGCAGTTTCAGCTGCCGCCGCAGGATGGTGCCGCCAAGCTTGATGCTCGCGTCGTAGTTGTGCGCGTCGAGCACTTCGTCGGCGATGGACTGGCTGCTAACCAGCTCGCCTCCGCGCGCCATCTGCTCGGGCGAGAAGGAACGAGCGCTCATACCGTCAGCTGCGATGGCCGCGTCCTTGAGGCCAACGCTGTTCTTCCGCCGGCCTTGCGAGGCTAACGAGGCAGACACGCTCCGCTGCAGCTGGAGGGTGGAGAAGCGACGCAAGCTGCTCGCCATCGTAACGCCTCGGCGCAGGACGCTCGGGCTCAGGTTCGATGGGCGCTTCTCGGAGGAGTCGTTGCTGGGCAGAGACGAACCGCGACTGCAAGAGGTGTCTTCAGCCTCACTGGTCGCCATCGCGCCCTCGTGCGCGGTCTCCTCCCGCTGCCGCTGGCACTGCCGCTGCCGCTGCCGCTCCAGCTCCAGCTCGCTCTTCAGCGCGAGCTCCGATGCCCGGCGCACCTGGCTGTACACGACCGGGAAGCCGTTGTGCGCGCAGCCGTTGAGGATGTCGACGATGCGCCGCACCTTGCACACATCGGGCAGCACCACCACTTTGGTCGCCATGGCGTTGCCAGCAGTGAGAAAATTGAGCTCCGGGGGCGGCGCCTCCTCGAGGAAGGGCAGCGAGTGCAGCCGCATCAGGCCGTCGTCGAAGGAGTCGGAGATCCGGGTCGCGGCGATGCGGGCCACCACGAGTGCGATGATGATCGCAGGCATGATCGCGACGTCGCCGCCCACCTCGGTGAGGATGGCGACGAGCGTGATGGTCATGCGGGACATGCCCGTCAGCACGGCCCCGGCACCGAGCAGCGCGAAGGCACCAGGCGTGAGGCCGGGGTGGATGTCCGCCTCCCGTAGCAGCTCGCCAAAGAGCCGCCCTGACAGCCCCCCCATGACGATGCCGGGCACGAAGTTGTCTCCAGGCACCGCAATGCCAAAGGTGCAGACCGACAGCACGAAGATCACTCCGAGCAGGCTCGCGAGGGCGCGCGTCGAGAAGAGGGGCTCCTCCGGCTGGCCCGGCTCGTGCCGAGAGAACACGAGCTCGACGATCCCCTCCTGGCTGCTGAAGAGCAGCGTGGCCATCTCGTTGTACTCTCCGATGGGGCAGGTGTGCGCCACCAGCCCCACGTTGGCCTTGTGCCGGTACTTGGTGAAGGTGCACCTGACCAAGTAAGTACTACTAAGTAAGTAAGTGTGTGAGTTACTAGGTGCACCCTTACTTGGACTAACTGACGAACTTACGAACTAACTTACCCCTCCTCGCCCAGAGAGAGCACGTGAGCGCCGACGGTGGGCATGCCGGCCTTCGGGCACGGGCGGCAAGGGTAGGTGGTGGCGAGGCCGAAGAGCGTGGCGAAGACGACGAAGGAGAGCAGCACTGCCTCCACCACGCGGCGCTTGCCGTCCGTGCCCGAAGGCCGTCCGTACTTGATCCGAAGGGCGTTGACCGCGAAGACGCACTTGTTGTATAGCCCGCCAATGACGCCGCAGATCAGGCCGAGCAGGGCCACCCAGAAGATCTGCACGTCCGTGCCCATGAGTGCGTGGCTCTCATCGGCCAGCCCCAGCTCTATATGGTAGCCCGAATGGAGCCAGCCGCCCGCGTGCTCGACGAGCACGTTGTACGCAACCTGTGGTTTAGGTCCAGGTTTATAGGTGAGGGTGAGGGTCAGGGTTAGGGTTAGGGTTAGACGTTGTACGCGACCGAGACGCACGCGGCGCACACACGAAGGATCGCCAAGTGAGCATAGAGTTCCACCCGGATGAGACCTTGTTAGGGTTAGGGTTCGGGTTAGGATTAGGCTTAGGGTTGGGGTTAGGGTTGGGGTTAGGGTTGGAGTTAGAGCTCCACGAGGGCGAGACCTCCTCGAAGGAGTAGAGGATGCCGCCGATGGGGGCGTTGAAGGCGGCGGCCACGCCCGCCACCGCGCCGACCGCCACCCACTCGCGCTGTGGGCCGGGCAGCCGCAGCTCCAGCAGCGTGGCGGTGCCAGGGATGTTGGCGCGCGTCAGGATCGCGGCGCACATGGCGCCGATGTGGACCATCGGCCCGTCGCGGCCCAGGGGCAGGTTCGTGCTGGTGATGAGGGTGATGCCCACGACTTTGGCCACCAGCGTGCTTGTCGATAGCATGCCGTCACGCATGTACGTGCCTACGGGTTGGGGCAGAGGGTGGAGGCCGGAGGGCGGAGGGCGGAGGGCGGAGGGCGCGGAGGAGCGTGCCGTTGAGGTAAGACTTGAGCTTGGGCAGCCCGGAGCTGCCTGCGGAGGGGGCCCACAGTGTGAGCAGCGCCGCGAGGAGCACGATCAGCACGTTGAGCCCCGTGTAGGTGGTGAAGGCAGTACCCACGTCAGCCGGCCCCTCGGTGCCATCTGGGTACAGTGCCAGGTCCGTGGCGTACATGACCACATTGTGCAGCGCCTGAGGGTAGGCGAGAGGGTAGGTGAGGGTGGTGAGGGTAAAGCAAAGATTGCGGGCGTGCGAGGGCAAGGCCAGGGCAGAGATGGCGCGTTTGCCACCCTCGAGGCCATTGTCATCGATCCCACCAGCACGCCGAGCCCCAACCCCAGCAAGTAGACGAAGACCTCTGTCACGATCCGCATCATCCGGAGCTGGGCTGGTCCCCGTTGCGCGCGCCACTCAAGGTGAATGCTGCTCTCCTGCTCATCGAACTTGTAGTGTTCGTAGGCTACCGGAGTCGTCCCGGTTGCTTGCATCGTGAGGGCTGTGTGCCGCTTGCTAGTTTTGAAGGCGTCCAAAGCCGCTGCAGTGCCTGCAGTTAGGCGACGCTGCTTCTCCATGATCACGGTGGTCGTTCGTTAGGCCAGCGGTTGTTACAACAACGACCCTGCAGCGTGTAACTGAACTCAAAGAGGAACGACCACCCCTCTGCACATGCCGACAAGACGCCCTGCTGCGATGCAGCAGACGCCGCCGTTGCCGCCGTTGCCGCTAGTCCAGCCTCCGCCGCCGCTTCAGACTCCTCGTGGCACTACTCAGAGTCGCAACCGGTTCTCCATCTCTCGCCAGCCGACTGCACCCAACGCGCCACTCGGCCCACTGGTTGCCGCCCCTCCGCCACCGAAGGCGCACCAGCACGGCCAACGGCGTGGCCAGCACCAGAGCATGCAAGGCATGGTTCCAAACCAAACCGATGCGCCTCTCGACGCGACGTTGGCACAAAAGGCGGTGGCGGAGCTGTGGCTAGTAGAAGCGAGGTGGCTAGAACTTTTAGGCTTGCCCAAGCATCTAGCCACGACTGAGCTCATGGCTGAGCTGAGAGACAATCCACCCTTACCGGGCACCTCACCGCTGGGCACCAAAGGCGTGATGGCAGCCGAGGTCGCGAGACAACAAGGCGACATGTGCGGTAAGCTTCACGGGTTCCTGCCGAAGGCGACACAGGAAGCCGCCGCCAAGAACTATCTGGCAAAACGGTCGATACAATGGTCAATCTTACGCTCACGGAGGCGAACGATAGAGGAGGGAAACCTCACGATGATGTCGGAGCAAACTGTTGTCGAGAGCGAAGACATTATGGAAAAGCGAGACACGTTGGCGCAGATGCCACTTCTGGCCGGCATGTCTAAAGAGACCATGGAGAGCTTGCTGCCGCTGATGGATACGATCGACATCGACACCGAGGGCCACGAATTGATCAAAGAGGGTGTCGTCCCTAATCACTTCTTCATCCTGGTCAGCGCACACCGCACCTGATGTATTCCCTATGACTTTCCCTCTCCCTCTCGCGCTCTCATTCCGGCCCAGACCCTCACCCTCCCTCTCATCCCGGCTCACAGGTCCAGGGTGACGTCGAAATCGTCCTCAAGAGCGGCATCATCGTAGCCAGGCTCAGCGGGCAGAGCAAGGACGCTGCGAACTCGTATCCATTCTTCGGAGAGATTGGAATGCTCAACTTCGAGGCAGCCATGGCTGCTGTGAAGACTTCATGCGCGTGCACACTACTTGGTGTGTCTCGCCGCAACTTTCCTGCTTTCCTTGCGCTGGTGCCTGATCTTACGCAGCGCATCACCGCCATCGGTGACCTGCGCGCCAAGCAGTCAAAGGTGGTGCAGCACAATGTCAACTTGCAACAGGAGGACTCGACGTCAGAACAGGATGAGCAGTCGTCTTCGTCATCGTCGTCGTCGGAGGAGGAGGAGAACAACAACAGGAGCGACACGGAATACACACAAGAGGAGTCGAAAGAGTTGGCGGAGCTCCGCCCGATTTACGAGAGCCTCGACGTGGAAAGATCGGACTCTGTTGATGAGTGGGAGCTTTGGAGCTTTATTTCAAAAGCAGAAGGCATGTCGGGGGGCAAAGGCACGAGACGAGCTTCGCTGCAATCGAACTTCGACAGCTTGATGAGCTTCGAAGAGATGCAACAAGAGATGGCACTAGTGGACGTTGACGGGAGCGGCACCATTAGTTGGGATGAATTCACTGCGCTCATGCTGGGGAGGGTGCCGGGCACGGAGATCCTCGCCGCTGCCATGCGCACCGCATACGCCGTCGACACCAAATTGAAGAGTCGATCGCTACAAAACGGCGGGCGTCGCCGCGCGATCGGGTTTCGAAAGGAAAGCATTAGCATGTCAATGTTGAGTGGATCGTCGGAGCGGCCGTTCGGAGGTGCGCTGCTCCCGGTGCTCCGTGCCGTGTTGAGTGAGCAGCTGCCTGATGACGTCGCGGCGGTGATTCGAGTCATCGCCCCGGACGGATCGCGCGTTCAGCTCAACGCAAACGCACCCACAGGCAAGCAAGACATGTTTGCCGAGGGAGGCGATGACCCGATGCATAGCTCCTTGTTGGGCGACGGCGAGTCATGGGGCGCATGGAATACCTTCTATCTCCGGAATGAAGGAGAGGGCGTATTACTTGGTACGAGCCCTCGTTACGAGTTTCTCAATCTGATGTCGAAACGCTTCAACGTGGACGCGTCCGTGCCCTGCACGTGCAAGGCCAGCGTGCCGACGACCGAACTCCAAGAGGCTCAGTCTCATAACATGTTCCTACTGCGGTTCGAGAAAGGGGTGGCCGTCAGAATCCAAAGTGTCATGCCTCGGTCAAAGGCTATGCACCTGTGGAGACCGACAGATTCTACCATGCGCACGCTCTGGGCCGAGGCGAGTAACGGTGGAAGATTGACGCTGAATCAAGAGCTGGGTCACAGTAAATACAACGAGGAACGCGTGACGGCGACCTTTGCGCCGCTCTTCTTCAATACAAAGGCAGACGGCTCGCGTGTGCTCCCGATCCGCAGCACCAGGCGCAACATCTTTGTCCTGCATCTCATGGACGTCAACATTCCTCTCACGATTGTGATATCAACGAATCCCAATGGACCACAGGCGTGAGTGGCGCTCTTTTTCAGTCGGAACTGATTTCGTTAGACACGCGTTGCGTGCGTATGGAGTTCTCTGAACTGGGTCTGGGTGGTCGTGCGACCTATCTGCTGTTGTAAGCTCGAATAAACTCTGAACTCTGAACTCTGCGTCGTACGACCTATTTTACGCATACTAATTGGAATGCGCCAAGAGTTGGGATCACGCATAGTGGACCGTCCGTTTGTTGCCCCCCCTTCTGGCCTGCGACACGGTCGGTGCCTTTGGTTTCACCTTGCACGATGGATGCCTTTGGTTTCGAAGCCGTCGAGGCTGATAACATTGCGAGTTTGCGGAAGACTCTGAACCGGGTCACATCCGGCGAGACCGACGCCGACGCGGACAACAAGGCCGCGACTGTCGACGCTGGGTATAAGCCCCCGGACGAGACGATTGCCCGGGGTAGCAGGGAGGAGCGCAGGCTCGCTGACAAGATAAAGAAGGAGCAGTGAGTCGAGTGAGGACCCCCATCGAGGGGAGTGAGAGTGGAGGATCAGGCAACGCTGCAGAGACAGAAGCGTCTTAACTTCGGCTTCAGTTAGGATTCACGACGTGAGGAGGTGCCCTGGGAGGCAGCATGATGGGAGGCGGGCGGAGGACAACCGGGCGGAGAAGGCGTCGTGAGCATGGCATGGGTGAGTGCGGAGTGTGGTCGTTGTTCATGCACCCTCTCTTGCAGAGGAAGACCCGCTTCCGAAGGGGTGCCGTACACACGAGTCACGACACAGCAATCAGCATGTCCATGTCCATGTGCCCATGCCCATGTGGACGTGGGTACAGTATCAGTGTGTAACATGCAGGCGTCTTTTGATCTAGAAACATCACATGGCTCGTGCTGGCTGGCTGCGGGCGCCAAATGACGACCAAGGGAGGCCCCTGAGCCTGCACGCTGCTGCAGCACATGCTGCAGCACTCAGACACAGACTTTGCACGACAAGAAACACCACCCCTCGCAGTCGCAAACCACATATAACCTAAACGTAATAGTATCTTGTTGGTTGTAGGAGGAGTGCCGAGTGGGGCAACGGCGCAGAGCGCCCTCGCCTAGGCAAGCGCAAGGCTTGTATAGTCTACGCTATAGAGTGACCCAGTGTTCTGGTGTGTCCCAGGGACTTGGATACGGTAGCAGCCAGTGTGACCTTCTGACCTACGCGGTGCGGTGTGATTCTAATTCATTCACAGTTGACTGTGAATCAGACTGTGTAGTTTAAAGGTATTTGCTACGGCAAACTCCACTCACACCCCGCCACCCCGCCAGCGCCACTCACACCACGTTGGCGTCGGCCTCGGCCTCGGCGCTCTTGATGGCTCCCACCGCCAACGCCGGCGCCATCTCGACGGAGGACGCGTACGCGCCCATGGCCGAGAGGTTGCGCAGCTGCGCGGCGAGCCACAGGATCCACACGGGTAGGATGAGGAAGTCGACCAGGACGGCGGTGACCTGTGGTGCCACGTTACGCGGTACACACCCGAGGCTCCCGAGGCTGGTAGGCGTACGGCGCAAGTACAGCAGTGCCCCGCCGGTGCAAGCCGCCCTGCGCCTCACGGGGTACTCTCAGTGCACTCAGTACGCGCGGCACGGCTGCGGCACTTGATGGGTTGGCCTTACACGTCAGCACAGGCGCTGACGAGGTAGACCTGCGCGAAGGGTCGCCACATGAACATGCGCGCGATGGCGAAGATGAAGCCGAGGATGGCGATGCATGCGCCCAAGACGCTGAGGTGGCCCCACCTAGTAGTAAGATAAGTCGGCGTGACCCGGCCTCGCGGGACTGTGTAGCGTGTGAAGAAGTAGCGCATGATACCTTTCTAATGGACTCACTACCGGACTCACTACCCCACGGGGGGGGGGGGGGGGGGGGGGGGGGGGGGGGGGGGGGGGGGGGGGGGGGGGGGGGGGGGGGGGGGGGGGGGGGGGGGGGTTAGGGCTTAGGGTTAGGCTCAGACGCTGAGGTGGTCGCACCGGGAGGAGAGTTGCGAGGAGGTGTACGCGAGGTACGCGGCCGTGCCCCAGCCCGCGGCGAGCAGCAGCTCGTCGAGCGCGAAGAGCCACAGCGTGCGCGATCTCGCCACGAGATAGTCGAGCTCGAGGGCCTGCAGTAGTGCGTAGTGAGTGGTCGGTAGTAGGTAGTTAGTTGTAAGTAGTAAGTAAGTAGTGGCGAGGTAGCCTAGCTCGAGAGGGGCGAAAGTGAGTGCAGGGGCCTAGCCAGGCGCCCCAGGGGCCCCGTGGGGGCGCGGGGCTGCAGACCTGCAGAGGGCCGAAGCCGCCATCGTGCAGATGCCACTCGGGGCCGTCGGTCTCCTTCTCCTTCTTGGTCTCGTCCTTGTGGGAGGTGGTTGCGGCCAGGATACCACACGCGATGCGGCCGCCGTCCTTGCCGTGGACGATGACGGTCCTACCTGGTAGCCAGGTAGTGAGCTGGTGAGCGGGTGAGTAGTGAGCTAGTGAGTAGTGAACCAGTGAACCAGTGAGCTAGTACATTTGGTTTCGGCTTAGATGCGCTTTACCGATGATATCCGCGGCGGAAAGGCCGGTGTTGGGCACCGTGAACGACGACTTGGCAGTGAAGCCGCCGTTGGTGCTGACAGAGCACGATGCGAACACAGGGTGGTGAGCCGAACGTCTCTGCGGAACCAAACCGGTGTACTAATACTAACATTCCAGGTTCGAATCGCGGTGCGTCACCGGCTGACCGCCGTGTAGGCGCCGACCCCCCAGGGGTCCTGGTAAGGGGTGTCGCATGGTCAGGTAAGCGGGTGTCGCATGGTCAGGTAAGGGGGTTGTCGCATGGTCAGGTACCGTGTGCCACGCTGCTCTCGTGACTACTGTGCCACACTGCTCCCCTACTACTCGGCTACTGCGGCCGTGACCATGC
>Ga0209302_10002777_pt1 | contig 10210 bp, 7 predicted proteins | sample ArcOceMetagenome_2_FD_187445 | JGI IMG/M metagenome (GOLD analysis project Ga0209302, IMG submission 187445) | Marine eukaryotic phytoplankton communities from Arctic Ocean - Arctic Ocean ARC135M Metagenome (SPAdes) (version 2) | ecosystem: Environmental > Aquatic > Marine > Oceanic | place... | reverse complement strand
CCTGAGCCCTGAGCCCTGAGCTTAACCCTCACCCTCACCCTCACCCTCACCCTCACCCTCACCCTCACCCTAACCAGGCCGATTGCCCGTGGGTCGACTGCCCGGTGGGCCCTACCGCATGGAAGCGGCACGCTGCGTGGCACAGTGGGCGTCGCGAGCAATTGGTGCGCGTGGAGCCCGGACCCCAGCCTCCACACCCTAGCCCCCACATCCAAACCCCGCCCTATTCCCACCTACCCTCCTCCCTCCCGCTACCCCCCCCTGACCCTTTCCACCACCCAACCTCCACCCTAACTCCCACCCTAACCCCGACTTTAACCCAGCCCTGACCCAACCCAACCCCACCCCTTACCCCTATCCTAGGCGCGCGTGGAGGGCGGCGGGGTGGAAGCCCGCTGCTGCCGGTGGGAATGCATGGTCTATGACTCCATCCTACTATAGCCCTAACCCTACCCTTACCCTAACCCCACCCTTACCCTACCCCTTCCCCTAGCCAGGTGGGAGCGCAAGGCCGCCACGGTCGTCGAGTGCACAGTCGTGGAGATGGAGTCTCAGTGCCCGCCCTGCCACATGCCGTTGGAGGCGGAGGCGGAGACGGCTGCGGCACAGGCGTGCCCGAACTGGGCGGCCCACCTGAGCACAACAGACCTGCCGGAGGCGACTGGGCAGGACCAAGAGATGCAGGCGCCCTAACACCCAGCCCCCTAACTCGGCACCCTAACCCGGTACCCGGCACCCTAACCCTGACCCAGCACCCTGACCCAGCACCCTAACCCAGCACCCTGACCCAGCACCCGGCACCCGGCACCCGGCACCCAGCACCCGGCACCCGGCACCCTTACCCTAACCCTAACCCTGACTCGGACCCTAACTCGAGCCCTAGCCCTAACCCAGGCCGCCCCTGACCAAGAGATGGAGGCTGCCGCAGGCCTGGCGTGGATGCCGATGGCAGGCCTCAAGCGGCATACCCTAACCCTATCCCTATCCCTAACCCTAACCCTAACCCTAACCCTATCCCTATCCCTATCCCTATCCCTATCCCTATCCCTATCTCTAACCCTAACCCTAACCCTAACCCTAACCCTAACCCTAACCCTGACCCTAACCCTGACCCTAACCCTAACCCGAACCCGAACCCTAACCCTAACCCTAACCCTAACCATGGCAGGCTACAAGCGACGGCGCTCTGCGGTTCGTCACTCGGGCTCCGTGCTCTACATGCCGTGCTCGCCGCACAAGCGGTACAAGCTGGTACCCGACATCAGCGAGCTAACTCTGACCCTGACCCTGACCCTGACCCTAACCCTAACCCTAACCCCAACCCTAACCCTAACCCTAACCCTAGCCCTAACCCTGACCAGGTGCCCGACATCAGTGAGCTAACCCTAACCACACCCCTAACCACACCCCTAACCCTACCAATACCCCTACCCCTACCCCTACCCCTAACCAGGTGCCCGACATCAGCGAGCTAACCCTGACCCTAACCCTAGCCCTAACCCTAACCAGGTGCCCGACATCAGCGACCTAACCCTAACCTCAACGCTACCCCAACCCCTACCCCTACCCCTATATACCCCTACCCCTACCCCTACCCCTACCACTACCCCTACTCCTACCCCTAACCAGGTGCCCGACATCAGCGAGCTAACCCTAACCCTAACCCTAACCCTAACCCTAACCAGGTGCCCGACATCAGCGAGCTAACCCTAACCTCAACCCTATCCCTACCCCTACCCCTACCCCTACCCCGAACCAGGTGCCCGACATCAGCGAGCTCGCGTTCAAGATCGGGACCTTCCTCGAGTGCATGGGCGGCGTGGGCGGCGGCTGGAAGGTAAGTGTAAATGTACATGTAGGTGTGGTGAGAAGTAGGAGGTAACTAAAGTGAGTAAGTGGGTACGTGAGTGACTAGTTGACTAGTTACTGAGTCACTAGAGTACCCTTGTACCGACTTACCGACTTACTGCTTTCAACTGGAAGGAGGCGGCCGTCTTCGATGTTCTCGAGCGGCATGACTGGGACGTGGAGCAGGCACACAGTAAGTATAGCATGACGGCACGTAGTAGGTATAGCATGACGGCACGACCCAGGCTGTGCCATAGGCCGACCCTGAGCAGGCCAGGCTGTACTTTAGCCATACTGACTATGAGCCGACTATATATATGTGTGAGCAGGCGGTCTGCCAGATGCTCGTCGAGCCGGAGGACCGGGAGGAGAAGGTCGTGGAGGCTACGAAGACGGTGGAGGCGGTGGAGGAGGTGGAAGAGGCGGAGGAGTCAGTGGAAGAGGTGGAGGTGGCGAAGACGGTGGAAGCGGCCGAGCCCAAGCCTGAGCTCAAGCCCACGCCCGAGCCGCCCAAGTCCGAGCGCGAGCCCGAGCCCGGCAAGTCCGAGCCCGAGTCCGGGCCCGAGTCCGAGGGCATGTCCGAGTTCGAGCTCGAGCCAAAGAGCGAGATCGAGCTCGTGCCCATCTTCGAGCTGAGCCCCCAGGTCGAGCTCATTCCCCAGCTCGAGCTGCCCCCCCCGGCCGAGACTGCCCCAGGGGAGGGGTCTGCGGCGGGGGTGGGCAGCGAGACGGAGGAGGCGGCGGAGGAGACGACGGACGAGGAGTCATCAGACGCGGAGGAGGAGGCGCCTCTCAGCCAGCGCGTGCCCGCGTCGCCCTACCGCGGCAACGTCTACCGCGGCAAGACCTACCGCGGCAGCATCGGCAGCATCAGCAAGGGGAGCAAGGCGCGCCCGGCGCCGCTGGTGGTGGCGGTGGCCGAGGGCATCTTCGACGCGGACGATTGCCAGACCCCCCACATCGACAGCCGCCCAGTGGCGCGCGCGCACTGGCGCACGCCGCCCCCCGACAAGGGCCCGGTGGCCCCACCACTTCCGCAGGGAGCGCGCTTCCGCATCTGGCGGCCCCAGGTTAGGGTTAGGGTTAGGGTTAGGGTTAGGGCTAGGGCTAGGGCTAGGGTTAGGATTAGGGTTAGTAACCCTAACCCTAAGTAACCCTAACCCTAACCCTAACCCTAACCCCAGGCGTCCCTGGCAGTGGCCTGCCCGCACTGGCGGGCGCCCCCGGCGGCCGCCCCTGCAGCGGCCCTGGCTGCCCCGGCAGCCACCCTGGCTGCCGCCGCCCCAGCGGCCCCAGCGGCCCCGGCGGCCCCGGCGGCTCCGGCGGCAGCGTGGTGGACGGACGCCAGCGACGTGGGGCATCGCACGGCGGCGCAGCCGGCCACCCCCTGGTCGAGCTAAGGGCATGTACGCTCTTTACTACATCCCCTTAGCCGCGTGGCCTCACCGAGATCAATCCGAGATCCACCGCGGGGCGCGCTGACTACATGCACATGCACGCGCACTGAGCATGTGCATGTGCATGTGCATGTATGGACCATGCAGAGCTCGCGGACGAGGCTGCGTGAGCTGCGCGAGGGCTGCGAGCGAGAGCGGAGGGCTGCGAGCGAGGGCTGCGAGCGGAGGGCTGTGGGCGTGGGCTGTGGGCGTGGGCTGTGTGGGCGTGGGCTGTGTGCGAGGGCTGTGTGTGGGCGAGGGCTGTGGTGGGCGAGGGCTGTTTGAGCGAGGGCTGTGACTGGCGCGGGCCGGCTCTATTGCTGTGTTTCTGGTGACATCTGTATTGACGGTGAACGTCGGACGTCCGCACTGTCTCGTAGTCGCAGGCGGCTGTGGACTCTCGGACGGGCGTGAACTCTCGTAAAGCCGTAGGGCGACGTGGTCGTGGACAGTTGTGGATGTTATTAGGGTTGCGTGATAGCTGATACCGTAGATTAGGCCGTACGCTTTAGATGGCACGATGGAGAGCGAGAGGACGCCACACGTGTCGTGTTAGGCCTAAAACTTGTACTAGGGCGCTGCCTAGGCGCTGCCGCGGGGGCGCGCGTGGAAAACGCCTAAACGTGTAAAAGCCGTAGGGACATGCGCGCATACGCCATACCGTATCACTTCAGGCAAAAAAACGGCCTTTCCTTACTTTCGTCTTTCCTCCCGCACCCGCGCCCGAAAGGGGTTCCTCCAGCAGGGCCCGAGGGGCCGCAGAGGTGCGCATGGACGATCTGTTTTCAAGAATGTCGCGACCTGACCACTCCAGCACGTCTCTCTCTGTCCAGAACTGCCAGGAGGTGAACTATCCTATGGGGCAGTGCCTCGTGTGCTGTGTCACGGTGGCGGGTAGATGGACCAGATGGCCACTGTCCGGTCGTTGCTCGCTGAGGCCAACCAGCGCGAGCAGGGCGAGAAGCGCACCGCGTTGACCGTGCCCGTGTGGTAGCGCAGCACAGCGAGCGGCTTCCATTTGCCCCACTGCCACACGCGGACGCGCCGGTCCCAGCCGCCGGTGGCGAGCAGCTTACTGTCGGGCCGCACGCAGACCTGCCATACATGGCAGGTACAGCCATGGAGCGAATGCCGTTACTAGTAGCGGCAGAACGTGCGGTGGCATGTGCATGCGATGTGCATGCAGCCGTACGTGTGCATGTACATCATGGCACGTGCATGTGCATGTGGCACAACATGTTACATAACATGTTGCACGTGCACGTGCATGCAATGTGCATGTGCAGTGCATGTGCATGTGCATGTGCCTTTGCATGTTGCATGTGCATGTGCATGTGCGTGTGCATGTTGCATGTGCATGTGCATGTGCGTGTGCATGTTGCATGTGCGTGTGCATGTGCTTGCATGTAGCATGTATGTGTGTAGCACAAGATGGCATGTGCATGTAGCCATACGTGTCACAGTGGGTGTCGCATACCGTATGGACGTATGTATCTATCTATCGATTAGTTACCGTCTGGATCCCGCCGTGCTCCGCCTCGCCTAGTTAAGGTTAGGGTTAAGATTAGGGTTAGGGTCAGCGTCAGGGCTAGGGTTAGGGTTAGGATTAGGGTTAGGGATAGGGATAGGAATAGAGATAGGGACAGGGACAGGGTTAGGGTTCGTGCTCCGCCTCGCCCGTGGTGGGGATCTCGAGTCGGCATAGTGGGCTGCCCAGCTCGGTCGGCTCGGCTCGTGCCTCACCCGCCGCGCCGCCGCCGCCGCCGCCGCCGCCGCCGCCGCCGCCGCCGCCGCCACCACGTATCGGTGTCACGGCGACGAGGCAGTCCGCTGCGCCGCTCACCGCGGCGCTGTTGTCGGGCGGCGCGCCCAAGCACAGCACGGGCTCGCTGTGCAGGGAGCGCACGGACAAGGGCGTTCCTGCGTGGCGCGTGTCGAATAGCCTTAGCGAGCCGTCCTGGTGAGGGCTAGGGCTAGGGCTAGGGTTACGGTTAGGGTTGGGTTAGGGTTGGGGTTAGGGTTAGGGTTAGGGTTAGGGTTGGGGTTAGGGTTAGGGTCAGGGTCAGGGTTAGGGTTAGGGTTAGGGTTAGGGTTAGGGTTAGGCTTTCCTCCCAGCCAGAGAGCAAGCTGTGCTCGCCGACGAAGTGCAGGCTCATGCACATGCCCGCGCCCTTGCCTGCTCGGGGGCTTGCTTGGGGTCGGGGTTAGCGTGGGGTTATAGCTTGGGCTCAGCTTGGGGTCGGGGTAGGCTTGGGTCGGACCTCGGTGGGATCTCGGCGGGATCTCGGCGGGATCTCGGCGGGATCTCGGCGGGATCTCGGCGGGATCGCGGTGTGATCTCGGCGGGATCTCGGTGGGACCTCGGCGGGATCTCGGCGGGATCGCGGTGTGATCTCGGCGGGATCTCGGCAGGATCTCGGCGGGATCTCGGGGCCAGGGCGGAGTGCGGCTCGGGGGGAGACGGTGTGTCGCGTCGGAGGAGAGTAGGTGCCTGGCTGCTCGCCGGGCACCGCTGAGAGCCGTCCGGGCTCGGGCTCGGGCTCGGGCTCGGGCTCGGGTTAGGTTTAGGGTCAGCTGACCTGGCTGCTCGCCAGGCACCGCTGAGAGCCGTAGCGGCTGCGGTGCCCGCTGCCGCAGATCCCACAGCACCACAAGCTGCGCGTCCATGTCCGGCACTGCGACCAGATGCGGCGAGGCGCCGCCCTCGCTGCCGCCGTTGCCTTCCCAGTCCGTCGCGGCCGCGGCCGTTAGGGCTAGGGACGGCGCGCAGCCGCAGAAGTTGTAGCTGCGCACCGGCAGCTCGAGCACTGGGCCGCACAGGCCGGCGTGCACGTCCCACACGCGCATGAAGCCGTCGCGACCCTGGCTGAGCAGCCGCTCGGCACCGAGTGAGTGCAGCGCCAGCACCGAGCTTCCTGCGTGCGCAGCAATGGACGCCACCGAGCGGTGGGTGCGGAGGCTCCACACCCGTAGCTCGCCGTCCGCCGCCGCCGAGAAGAGCAGCGGCTGCCCGGCGCCGTCCGACTGGCCGAAGTGCGCCGCAGTCACCTCCGCAGCGTGGCCGCGAAGCACGCAGTGCGGTGGTGGCGGCTGCGACGTCGCGGCCATTCTTTGGTAAATTCAGCGCCCAAACTTGCACTTCGACAGGGGCACAAAGCGGACTACAACCCAACTCCCCCGGTTGAACTCGCGCAGCACATTTTTGGTAAAAGCGCGCGGACGCAATGTAGCTACTCTTCCAACGCGCCACGCATCACCGTCACCGACCACCTCGACATGGCACCCACACCGTCACTGTCAGCTTCTACCGCGGCCATGTCGCGCGTGGCCACGTCACGAAAGGCCAGCCTTGCGCTTTTGAGAAAGCGCGCCTCGCCCGGGTGGCGGCGCGTGAACCCGAGCACCACGTCCGTCTCCTCGGTGGTGAAGGCGGCGAGCGTGCGCAGCAGCGCCGGGTACTGGTCCGGGTCGTAGAGCACGTCGCTGCCCACCACCAAGTCAAACGGCTCCACCGCCTGCGCCTGCACAGCCTCCATGTGCGCTGCGTCGCCCCACAGGAGCTGCGCCACCGACGCGCGGTCGCCGAGCAGCTCCCGGTTGGCGTCGACGTTGGCGCGTAGCCAACCCAGCGTGTTGCCTTCCTCGGCCTCGGAGTAGTTGACCGCGACGCCGGGGTCTGTCAGCACGACCTGCAGGCCGAGCGCAGCCAGCCCGATGCCGAGTGAGCCGCAGCCGGCGCCAAGCTCTAGGACGCGCAGCGGCCGATCGCCAGCGCGCTGCTGCACGCCGGATAACAACTCCGCGTGCATGTACTCTACCAGCCGCAACGAGACGGGCCACACCTTGAGGCCGGTTAGGTCGGCCTTTGGCCCGCCCTTCCTGCGAGGCTGCGCCACCGGTGTGTCCATGAAGTGCTGAATCATCTTGATCGATTGACCGGCGACCGTCACGTTTCTGGCGAGCGCGCCGGAGGCTGGAAGCTTCATTGAGCCGTAGTCTTGCGCTGTGCCGTGTGTCGAGCGTCTCGTCAGCGAGCGCGTGGCTCAGCGCCGGATGTTTGAGGGGTTAGTTGCGGAAAGACAAACTCGCCATACATTCTCGCAATTCATTGGGATAAGTGGAGTTGTGATTTCCCTCCCGCTCACCAATGTGGTGTGTAGCCTTCCCACATATAACATGCGAACTTGCACCGCGCCGCGCCCAACGTCTCAGATTGGGCACGATGTCGAATTCGGCCCACCCGAATGACTACCGACTCGACACGACAAAGCTACCGCAGGGAGGGCTTCTGCTCAAGAAGGCCGGCTGGAGGAAGATGCGGGACGACGGCAATCTGCGCCCAGGCTCCAAGCTCATGGTAGCAATGGAAGACTCCTCGATAGCAATGGAGGTGGATGCCCTCTTTGCTGAGGCCGATGCACAGGCGGCAGACGAGGCACGGGCTGCTGCCGATGCAGCTCTGGCGGCGGCTAGACTTGCAGCCGGCAGGCAGGCACGGAGTACAAGTCGCCTGTCGTCGCAGTCCTCTCGGTCAGTTTTGGTGGCGGGCAAGCTCTCGAACGCAAGGGCAGAGCCCACAGAAAGAACGCAAGGGCCGTTCGACTACTTTCCACGCTCTCCAGCATGGCTCGCCAACAACAACCAGCAAAGAGGCGGAGGCAAACCGCAATCGCATGCACCGGTGCGCCCCTTGACGCTCGAGCAGAGGCGGTTCGAGGCGCAGCGGCGCTTGGCGGCGCAAGCGATTGCAAGCCGATTCCAAGCGCCGCTAAAAGACCCTGCCCCCTCTGCTTTAGAATTCAGCGCGCTTGCCTCGCTCGCCTCGCTTGCCACGTTTGTGGCCGAGCCCGTCTCGGGCCCACCGCCCTCCCGCAGACCCTCTGGGGCACTCCGTACGGAAGCGTGGGCGGAGGGGCCACCGGCGGGCGAGCCGCCGAGGCCACCGACGGAGAGACTGTCCAAGAGCACGGCGGCGCGAGCAGCGCCGGCCCGCCCGCCCGACCGACCGACCTCCGTGCCCGGCCTCTCTTCGGCCGCGCCGCCGCTGCGCCTCCCTTCGCGCCGTGCGCCTCAGGATGACCTCTTCGGAAAAGGTCCAGCGGAGCATGCTGCAGCCGACTCCAAGTGGTTTCGGGAGGCGCTCCGGCACGACGCGCTGCCCGCGCGCCACGTGTGGCCCACCAAATGGACGGCGAGGGCGCCGCCACCACCGCCGAGGGCGCCGCCCGCGCCAGTCTACCGAGCGGCGCCAACGCTCTCCGAACCCGGCCCCACCGAGCTCCCGGGCGACGCACCCGCCGCCTCGTCTTCCCCCGGAGCCGCCGCCGAGCCCGCTTCGGGCCCTGCTTCGAGGCCTAGGGCCACCACGCGCCCAGCATCCGCCGTGGTATCTAGGCCCTCATTGGACGCCACCCTCAGCCAGGGCCACAGGCGGCCAGGCTCGGCGGCAATAATCCGGACCCAGTAATCCTGCATTTAAGCACGGCGTTGTGGAGACTGTAAGATAAGACTGTCAAGCGTTTCTCTCTATCTACTCCCCCCGCGACGCAAGTCCACCGCCGCCAGCGCGAATTGAGGCAACACGATCGGAGGGAGATAGCCCCAATCAGCCGCAATGGGCCGTGGGGTTGTGACGCTGCGGCCTGTGCCTCGACCAGCACAGGGCCTCGGTGCTGCTGTCGCCGGCCGGCCAGCTCTGACCGAATGTACTGCTAGCCTGGCTCTCCTGCTCCTGTTGGTGTCGACGCCCACTCGATCTGCAGGCAGGTCCTTAAGAGCACTGCGGTGCGGCGTCAGTGCACGCGGCGTGCTGAGGCTGCGTGGAGGACTCGATTGGATGTGGTGGCTAAAGTACTGCCTGACAGGTGAGTAGCGCCGAAATCGAACACACGTGCCAAAGGGTTCGCCGGTCACATCCATCACACACTGACGAACCTCCGCTTGGCACGGACGCAGGCGAAGCTCCGGAGGAGACCGAGACGCTGCCAAAAGATATGAGTGGCGGCGACGGCGAGGAGGAGGATGGCGAGGAGCAGTACGGCGAGGAGGGCGAGGAGGGCGAGGAGGCGGAGGCAGAGGAGGAGGAGTACGGCGAGGAGGGCGAGGAGGGCGAGGAGGCCGAGGACAGCGTTGCCGCTGAGGCGGAAGCGTCTCGACTCGCGGAGGAGGCGGCCGAGGCGGCTGCGGAGGCGTCGCGCCAGGAGCGGGCCTGGGCGGAGGAGAGGGCGCAGGCGAGGGCGGAGGAGAGGGTGGCCGCTGCGCTGGAGGAGGCGGCGGCGCGGATCGCGTCGGCGGAGGCGGCGGCGGAGGAGGCTGTCGCGGAGGCGGCGCGGCGGCGCGAGATGTACAGGGGGGTCGAGACGACGGCGGCGGAGTGGGAGGCGGCGGCGGCGGAGGCGAAGGCACAGGCAGAGGCGGAGGCGAGCAGGGCGGACTAACCCTAACCCTAACCCTAACCCTAACCCTAACCCTAACCCTAACCCTAACCCCAACCCCAACCCCAACCCTAACCCTAACCCTAACTCCAACCCTAACCGTAACCCTAACCCTAACCTCAACCCTGACCCTAACCCTAACCCCAACCCTAACCCCAACCCTAACCCTAACCCTTACCCCAACCCTAACCCTAACCCTAACCCTAACCCTGACCCTAACCCTGACCCTAACCCTAACCCTAACCCTAACCCTAACCCTAACCCTAACCCTAACCAGGCGAGCAGGGCGGAGGCGGCCCAGGTGGCGTGTGCACGGGCGGAGGCGGAGGCGCGACAGCTCGCCCTCGAGGGTGAGCGGCTTGGACTTCAGGTGGCGGACCCTGACCCAACCCTATCCCTGACCCTGACCCTGACCCTGACCCTGACCCTGACCCTGACCCTACCCCTACCCCTACCCCTACCCCTACCCCTACCCCTACCCCTACCCCTAAC
>Ga0209302_10002776_pt1 | contig 10211 bp, 4 predicted proteins | sample ArcOceMetagenome_2_FD_187445 | JGI IMG/M metagenome (GOLD analysis project Ga0209302, IMG submission 187445) | Marine eukaryotic phytoplankton communities from Arctic Ocean - Arctic Ocean ARC135M Metagenome (SPAdes) (version 2) | ecosystem: Environmental > Aquatic > Marine > Oceanic | place... | reverse complement strand
CTCAAGTCGCTGGTTAAGACTAATTCAGCAGAACGAGCAGTAGATGTCTCTGTGCTCAAGTCATTGGTTAAGACTAATTCAGCAGAACGAGCAGTAGATGTCTCTGTGCTCAAGTCACCGGTTAAGACTAATTCAGCAGCACGAGCAGTAGATGTCTCTGTGCTCAAGTTAGTGGATAAGGTTCCCTCAGCATTCTCAGCTCTGGATGTCTCTGTGCTCAAGTCGCTGGTTAAGACTAATTCAGCAGAACGAGCAGTAAATGTCTCTGTGCTCAAGTCGCTGGTTAAGACTAATTCAGCAGAACGAGCAGTAGATGTCTCTGTGCTCAAGTCGCTGGTTAAGACTAATTCAGCAGAACGAGCAGTAGATGTCTCTGTGCTCAAGTTAGTGAATAAGGTTCCCTCAGCATCCTCAGCTCTGGATTGCTCTGTGCTCAGGTCGCTGGTTAAGACTAATTCAGCAGAACGAGCAGTAGATGTCTCTGTGCTCAAGTCATTGGTTAAGACTAATTCAGCAGAACGAGCAGTAGATGTCTCTGTGCTCAAGTTAGTGAATAAGTTTCCCTCAGCATCCTCAGCTCTGGATTGCTCTGTGCTCAGGTCGCTGGTTAAGACTAATTCAGCAGAACGAGCAGTAGATGTCTCTGTGCTCAAGTCACTATTCATCTGTGTAATTGTAGGACCAGTTAAATCACCAGATACAGTTAAATCACCAGCTACAGCTAAATCACCTTGAACCGTTGTAGTTAAGCCAACATTACCAATGATTTGTAATCCACTCATATCAGTTACAAAATTCAACACGCTATCTACATCAGTTTTATTAGCATTATGTGTTAAACCCAACCCTGCTTCGAATGCAGCTGTTCCGTTGAATTGTGTGAAATGAATATCACTAGTACCGATTGTTGCAGCACTATTTTGAACAAATCCTTTTGCTGCATTTTGAGTTCCTTGTTCTACAAAAACAAATGCGCCTTGAACGCCCATAAGATCTGCAAAATCAGGTGTTCTAGTAAAGCGAGGACTAGAAGTATTACTATATGTATATATACCGTTCTGACTTTGAGTTGTTTGATCTTTTACTAAAACTCTATCCCCATGAGTCAAAGTAATACCATCTATAGATCCTAGTAGAGCATTCAGATTTATATGGCCTATTGTAGCACAAACAACTGAATCTTTAACATCTAATCCTTGAAGATATTCATTTATTGTATTATTTACCCATTCAACAGTTGTAGCATCTGTAGGATCGACTGGGGTATCGTTAATAGTTATCTTATTAAATGAAGGCTGTGATGATAAACCAATGGTGGCACTGTCGTTCGACGTAGTCCAACTGATATTGCTACTAGAGGTTTTTACCTTCCTCAAAAGATCGTCTGGGTATCCATTCAATATAATAGTATCGCCATCAATAGATAAGCTTACTCCTACTCCGTTAGTAGCGTTTTTAACCTTAGTAATAGGTTGTTGAGCCATGTTATAAGTTATGATAATATAAAAAAAAAAACAAATAAACTTATTCAAAATCATCATTTAAAAACGAATCACTCACTATATATACCACATGTCCAAGTATCCTGACATTATTCTATTTCGACATAACAATTATACACATATAGATAATTTTATAGAAGAAAATCGATCGAGACTGGATTGTACCATTACAATTACAAATACAATAGATGACTTGCAAAAACTATTCAATCCAAATTATCATGTATTGGTGACATATGGCGATAATTATGCCGAGTATGATTATATTTCTTCTAAATTGCCTACCAGGTTCTCAAGTCGTTGGTTTCATAAATCAGGTATTGTAGATATTGATGAATTCAACCGTAATGTAAATTACTGTTATATTGACAATGTGATTCGAACACGCGAAACCACGAGACCAGTTTTTTCTATTTTCACCACTTGTTTCAAAAGCTATGAATACATTACTACAGCCTACAATTCTATCAAATCACAAAGTTTGATTGATTGGGAATGGGTCATTATGGATGACACTGATGAAGATAAACATTTTGCGTTTTTAAAAGAAAAATTATCATCTGACAATCGTATTAGATTGTATAAAAGGGATAAAAATAGCGGTAATATTGGTAATGTAAAAAACGAAGCAATTTCTCTCTGTCGAGGAAAATATGTTCTTGAAATGGATCATGATGATGAAATTTTGACCGACTGTCTTCAAGATGCTTACAATATTTTTCAAACAGACGACCAAATTGGTTTTATATATGGAGATACCATTCATTTATATCGTGACGGAACCAATTTTAAATACAGTGATTTCATTTGTAAAGGGTATGGTGGATACTATATGGAAAAAGTCAAGGGGAATTGGGTATATGTCTATAATACTCCTAATATTAATAACATTACATTGAGTCATTTAGTTTGCTTGCCGAATCATCCGCGCATTTGGAAAAGATCGGTACTTATGGAACTAGAAAGTTATTCGGAATTTTTGCCCATTTGCGACGATTACGAGATACTTCTTAGGACTTGTTGTAGTAAATACAAGGTGATTAAAAATAACAAGGCGCAATATATTCAATATATGAATGATGGTGGCAATAATTTTTCCAATATTCGAAATACTGAAATAAACCGAATAGGTCCCAACTATATTGGACCCATGTTTTATGAGAAATATGAAGTTCATAGTAAAATGAAAGAATTGGAGGCATACGAAGACGAATCATACATTCATAATCAGTCGCAAATTTGGAAGAGAGGAGAGAATTACGAACATAAAAAAATGAACGAACGAATCAATACGAATTATGATAAGCAATATTGTATATTAAACGACGCTATTGACAATGAAGAAGTTGTAGAACGATTGAGGGAATTATATAAAAATGAGCGAAACGACTTTTTGTTTTTAAGCAATCAATTGACCAATGAAGAATTACAACAGAAATTGGAATCACTACATTTCGATAGAATGAAATGTTATTCTTATCATGATTGTACGGAAGAAGAATTAATCAACTATTTTAAGATGATCTACTTGAATGATAATTGCGACCACGAAGTTATAAATACGAATAGTATTAAAGAGAGAAACCCATTGAAAACTCGAGTATTTATTATTCATAATAATCGCAAAGGTGGGGTAAATAAATATATAAATGATATTATGAATGAATACATCAATAATGAATATATTTTTATAGAAAACAAAGAAATGTTATATGAAAATAATTATAGCGCACATGATATATTATTTATACAAAACTTGTTATATTGCAATATTAAAATAGATGATATTATTCGGTTATACGACAAGTTTCACTGTAAAATAATAATAGCCATACATGATTTTGTTTGGTTATGTCAAGACCAACATAACTATACCAATGATATACCATCCGCGTATTTAAATAGTAATATTTCGGTGTCAATTGAAGTAAAGCAATTATTATCCTTAGCTGAAAAGGTCATTATGAATTCGCAATTTACATATGATGTATATTCAAAGCATTTTGATGCGTCCAATTTTATCATGTGCTATCCAAATGACTATAATGTTCAACCTGGAATAAAAAATATACCTGAAATAAAAAACAAATGTATTCATATTGGTATTTTCTCTCCGTTGTCTAAATTTAAAGGTGAAATGTATGTTCAGTATTTAAAAGAGAAATTTGAATGCGATACAATTACATTTCAAATCGTAGGACAGAATATTCCGTACTATGAAGAAAACGAATTTTATGACTATATAAGAAAATATAATATTAATGGTTTCTTGCTACTGAATGAATGGGGAGAGACATATGGATATTTATTAACAAAAATAATAAACTCTGGATTACCGCTATTATATAATAATTTTGGGGCGGTTAAAGAGCGAATTGATTTCATACAAGAACATTATTTCAAAGCACATGACAACGAACATATAAATGACATCAACGACGAGTATAGTGTATTAGATTCGCAATTCAATAAATTTGTAGAATACATAAATATAAACCATGGAACAGTTGAAGATATGAACGAAGATTTTACGATCGTTACTAGACCTGTATATGATGAATTGTTTTTGCAAGTAACGGATATATATCAAAAACGAGAAATACCCAAACATGTTTTTCAAACATCAAAAGAAACGTTGCCTTCCTATGTAAAAGAATTAATCAATATGTATTGTCCTAACTGGCAATATTCTCATTATACCGATAAAGAGTGTATTCATTTTTTCAGAGAGAATCCAATTACAGAATTTCCGAATATTATTGAAAAATTCCATAGTTTTACACAGGGGCAACATAAAGCAGATTTATTCAGATATTATTACTTATATTTGCGAGGTGGTGTATTTTTAGATAGTGACGCAATGTTTGAGACAAATATTAACAATATTATACAAGATTACGAGTCGGTTTTTGCAAAATCATTCATGAAAAACGAACACTTATTTAATGGATTTATTGCTACTTATCCTAGGAATGAAATTATATATAATGCTTTAAAACATGCTTACAATACAGAAAACACCATGTTACATATGAATTATCATTATCTATGTGAAGAGTTATTGAGGATTGTCTTGTTCGAACAAAAGAAAGCGTCAAAGCAAAATATGATTATATACCAAGAATATTCAGATACAGTTGAGGGTAAGAGTGTTGGAAGATTTAAAAACACCAGAGAGGAAACTGTATTTATACATTATTGGCAGAATAGAGAAATACCGAGCAATTTGGTCAATTCATTAAAACCAATTTATGTAAAAGAACAATCCAATAAACTCGGTATATTCAATAGTTTTCCATTTCATTATGAGATGTTTGGATTTATTTTAAACTACGCGAAAAACAATAACTACAAAGTTGATATATTTACAAATCAAAACAATAATCTTGGATGGTTAGATTTCTACAAAGAAAGATTCAGTAATTTCAACATAATAGATTTCAATAATTTTAATGGGAATACTAATTATAAGAAACTGTTTGTGATAACTGATTATGATCAGGTGTTTAAATCTAAATGGATTAATGAGAATGTAATTTGTATAAATCATTCAAATAAAATAAAAAGGCCAATTTTTAAACATTATTTAAATGTCGCTCATTTTAAGGATAGCACATTTGATTATATCAATCCTTGTTATAATTTAAATAGTTTTCAAAATAAAATACAAAATAATACAGTCAATATTATTGGTGGTGGATATGGATTAAATTTTTCAATTCTAAAACGATTACAATCAAATAATAAAATTAAATTAAATATATTTGTTAGAAATACAGAACAAATAAATACTGAAGATATGTCTATACTTGATAAAAATAAATTTGATATACATTTTAAAATAGCAATTGATACAACTGAAATGATAAATGAAATAAATAAAAGTTCTTATATTATTATTAATTATAATGATAATCATGATCTTAATACAGGAAGCTCTTGTAGCGGTTCTATGCAACTAGCATTATCTACTTTATGTAAACCAATTATGACACGAACCTCTAATAAATATTTACAAATAGAAAATGCGTTAGAATTTGATATAGACTCTGATGAACCAATAAATATTGATAGAGAAATAGATTTTGAAGCTATAGAACAAGAGAGAAATAAATATGTTGATAAATTTGAAATTTTAATGAATGTATATAAAATTACAAAAAATTTGAATTTGAATGAACATTCAATCAGTATGGATGATTTTGCAAAAACAATTAATAAATTTAATTTAAATTTAAATAATATTTTTGAAATAGGGTCTATGAATGGTTTTGATGCAAATGTATTGTCACAAAAATGTAAGGTTAATGATGTTCATATTTTTGAAGCGGTACCAAACTATTGTAAAAATATGGAAAAACGATATCCATCTTTTAAAGTTAATAATTGTGCCGTTAATAATTATAATGGAACCGCAAAATTCAATATTATTAAAGGTAACAATAACTATGGAATTAGTTCATTAAGAAATAGGAATAAAGATGTTGTAAAGGATAAAGAAGAATATAGCACAGTTGAAGTTAATTCTACAAGAATGGATAAATATATTGAAGATAATAATATAAAATCAATAGATATATGTAAAATTGATGTGGAAGGTTGTAGTTATGAAGTATTGGAAGGATTTGGTAAGTATTTAAATTATATAAAATGTTTACATATTGAATCCGAAACTATACAATACTGGGAAAATCAAAAATTAACTAAGGACATTTTTAATTTACTAGAAAATAATTTTATTAGATTATCAAATTCTTATAACAATAATGAAAAACAAATAGATAGCATTTTTGTAAATAAAAATATAATTATGCGATATATAAATAAATCTAATATTCCAAAAAAAATATTTCAAACATGGGAGCATAATGATATTGAACCAGAATTTCAGAAGATTATAGACAAATGGAAAGAATTTAATCCTGATTATGAATATATATTTCATGATTCTGGACAACGACTAAAATTTATTGAAGAGAATTTTGAAGAAACTGTAGTAAATGCGTATAATAAAATAATACCAGGAGCGTATAAATGTGATTTATGGAGATATTGTGTATTATATACTTATGGTGGATTTTATGCCGATATTGATACCGTATGTATGGGTAAATTAAACGATATAACCAGGGGTAACATTGATTTTATAGTTCCAATAGATTTAAATATAAATCCAAGAGAAGGGCAGCATAATCTGGCGTGTGGATTTATTGGTAGTGTGCCAAAGTCGCCAATTCTTTTAGATGCTATAAATAGAATAGTTTTTAATGTAGAAAATAATATTATTCCGACATCAAAATTAGATTTTTCAGGTCCAGGTCTATTGGGACGCGCTGTAAATAAGTTTTTAAAATTAGAAGAAACTATTAGTTTCGTCGGTAAAGAAGGTATTCAAAATAATATAATTTTTTTGCATTTTGACCCAAACACCGAATATATGAAAGATGTAGATACCAATAAAACCATTTTACAAAATAAAAATGGAAATGCTGACATTATTAAATTATATAATGTAGAATGTAATAAATTAACTCATTTTAATAGCTGGGTTACTATGAATCCGTTGTAATCCTATAGGTATCAAATAAATACCGAATAATACCGAATAATACCGAATAATACCGAATAATACGTAAATAATTATAATTATTTTCATTATAATTTATTATTATTTATCTCTCTGTTGAGAAGAAGAATACTTGAAACAGACGTCCATTCTCTTTATTGGTTCCGAAATAATCCAGACTTGCATGATATTGTTTTGAATTGAACAGAACCAGACGATTAAACACATTACCCACTTTGTCAACAAGCTCCCATTTGTTGTAATCTTGTGAATTTTCATCTATTATTTTCTTGTTTCCTCGCGCTTCTGCTTCATCTACGGTTCTCGTTCCATCTTTAAATCGGAATATACCTGTACCTGAATTGACTGGAGCATTCGGTGTCAAATAGAGAACACCAGCCCAATTATTCCACCCATCATTGTGTATCCATGTTCTGTCACGACTGGTTGTATATTGAAATGCTCCATTGTAGGTATCATTATTATTATTTTTATTTTTAGCATTGGTTGATCCATCATTATCAGCCGACGAAGGCATCGGCCAATCAATGATTTTCCCAGCAAAATGCTGAATATATCCTTGAATCATCTCTTTCAAATGTTGATTCGCATGTGAAATAGTGCGCTGCCCAGGATAATTTCCACGTACTTTGAATTCTTGAGTTAAAATATGATTACGTGTTTCTAGCGCATTTGTATAAAAATTGTCGATCACCATGAGATTACAATAAATGTTTTTCGGCTTATCAAAATATTCTTTTGCTTTCATAGCTTGTTCTTGAAACTTTTGCTGCACTGGATTTGTTGGATTTAATAATTTCTCTTTTAATTCGGAGATTGTCTTGTCATTGTTACATTCGCTCGTCTGAGTAATAATTGGAATATACATTTTATTTCCCTTGGCATAATTACAATAATCTGGTATATCTATTTCATATTCATACGATTGTTGATGTAAGCAAGATATAAGATATTCTGTATCCCCTGTCGAGTAACAACATATTTTGGAACCAATTCTGGTATGTCCATTTATTAGCAAATTATATAAAAATTTATTGAATCGATTTACGGATTCGCTGCTAACACTGCCATTGTAGTCGTCGAAAAACACGCTATCAAATAGTCCTCCTTCACATAAAACATCTTCCCATCGTCCCTTGATTACATTTACTTTTAAATCAGGACGCGTGATTTTCATATTTTCTTTAAACGATTCAAATTGTTTCCATACTTCCGGACAACATTCTACTACTGTATAGGAAGTAACATTTTGATAAGAACATAATTTGTTTGCCGAATAACCTAGACCAAAACCGATTTCCAATACCGAACCAAAAGGATCTAAATATTCAATACATTTTTCCATGTATGGTTTCTCCCATTCCATCATCACTTGATGAGCACCAGTTTCATCTTGTAATATTTCATTGCCTTCTTTGTCCTTGGTATATACTAGTTTCATTTGACTGTACTATTAATAACGAATCTATGTTTAATATTATTTCGTTATTAATAACTATTCAAAAATAGACTGTCTATTTGTTTTACTATTATTTATTCGTTTTCGATACTATTTTATCCATATTTGTTTTGCTATTTATTCCTGTTAAATACATGGTCTGTCCGTTAGCATTAAAGAAAGACATGTCTTCACCGTATCCAATATATGTCATAGAATTATCATACACTATGTTATATATTTTTATTTTAATAGGTAGCAGTATAATCATCTGCTAGTGCATAATTTACATTATATCCGATATCCTGTAAAAATCCTAAGGTGACTCTGCTTAACGGCATTTCTACTGCCGATTCGCTCCAACCAGTCATTAATTCATGATTTAAACCATAGTATATAACATTATTTATAGTTCTGGTCGCTAACGATATACTCCCATTCTCTCCTATTACACTACCTTCCTCTGGATGCGTATTTTGAGTACCTTGACCCCCATCATCTTCAAGTGGAATTCCTATCCATCTTTCTGAAATACTATTAGGAAAATAACTTTTATATTGTGCAACAGCATTTTCACCGGTATAATAATACTTTGTTTGTCCATCTTCTTCATATGACGTTCTTGGAATAGACTGTATAATATGCGGAGATGACCATAATGGTCCAATACCTAATACATGACCTATCTCATGTAAAGCTGTATAATATAACTGAGAATACCCATTATTATAAATACTATTTTTCATTGATGTTAAATATAAAGTGTTTAAATTAAATACTCCGGCTTTTGCGAATGTATTGCCATATTTGTTAGTGTCTCCAGGCGATGTAACGTGTGTAATATATGCTCCTCCCAATATATTTTGCCCTAACTCTGAAAAATTTACATTAATATTTAAAGCAGCATAATTGTAATTATTGTTTATAGTATAAATAGTAGGAATTCCTACCAAACTATCCCATTTTTCAATAGCATCTTTAATTGGTTGGTAATAATCGTTTGAATTATACGTACTATTCGTATTATTAATTACATAAGAAAACAATCCATTCGGACTTGTATATAATTTATTTGGTTCAATCTTCGCATTAATTTCATTCATAGATGCTTCTAATACAGATACTTTCGAAGAGAGATCTTGTATTGCCCCCACCATCATAGGAATTAATTTTGTCATGTCCAATTGTTGATATACTGGATCTCCATTTGAATCGGTCTGGTTTCGCATGCCAGTCACGGCTGGTGGATAAACTCCTTGAACGTCATCTGCGAAAAATCCTTGATAATTCACTGACCGTGTTTCTATAGTAGCATTTAAACTGATATCGTAATTGAATGCTGGGTCTGTTACAACATCGCTTTTAAATTGGTATATAAGTGGATGTAATGCATTCACTGAATCTAGCCAAGATACAAAATTGCGATTTCCAATTGAAGGATTTGTGTCACTACTTACTAGATAGGAATTATAGGCACCGTTGTTTTCACTAGTGAGACGTAATTTATTATCATCTGTTGTACCATTATTTATCACTAGGTTCTTTGCTCTAGCATCGCTAGTCGTATTATAAGATACAGTTGCTGGATTACCTGTTATGGAACCAGCTATAAAATTTGTATTCCTTGGTTGAAATGAACAATAACGGCGAGTATTACCACCCATATTATTTCTATTATGCTTGA
>Ga0209302_10002775_pt1 | contig 10212 bp, 7 predicted proteins | sample ArcOceMetagenome_2_FD_187445 | JGI IMG/M metagenome (GOLD analysis project Ga0209302, IMG submission 187445) | Marine eukaryotic phytoplankton communities from Arctic Ocean - Arctic Ocean ARC135M Metagenome (SPAdes) (version 2) | ecosystem: Environmental > Aquatic > Marine > Oceanic | place... | reverse complement strand
GGGGGGGGGGGGGGGGGGGGGGGGGGGGGGGGGGGGGGGGGGGGGGGGGGGGGGGGGGGGGGGGGGGGGGGGGGGGGGGGGGGGGGGGGGGGGGTGCAGCTGGGCGCTGTGCACCGCAACGTCGACCGGGTAGGAGATCTCCCCCGGCCCGCTGCCTTGGCCCCCGCCCACGACGCCTCGCCAGCGGAGCGGCGCGGTGTCCCACACGGCCACGCGCCGGTTGCTGTTGTCGGCAACGAAGATGCAGCCGGCGGCGAAGGCGAGTCCACCCGCACCGAACATCTGGCCGTCCTGGACGCCGCGGCCACCCACGGCGTCGACGAGCGCGAGGTCCACCAGCCGGAGCTGCAGCAGCCGACCGGTGGCGTCGACCACGTACAGGCTTTCGTCGTCGTGGGCGAGCGCCGCCGGGAAGTTGAAGAGGCCTGGCGTGGGCAGGCCGTCCTCATCGTCGAGCAAGCATGGCGAGCTGCACAGCTGCGGCAGGCCCTCCCTGTCGCAGATCTGGATGCGGTGGTTCTGCGTGTCGGCAACCGCCAGGCGCTTGAGTCCGGTCAGTGGCTCGGTCAGTGGCAAGACGCAAGAAGGGTTGTAGAACTGGCCGGCCGCCTCGCCCGCCTCCCCAAAGCAGCGCTCCCAGCGCAGCGCGGCCCACGTTCCAGCGAGTCGTTTCGCCTGCCACGTGGTGAGGAGTGCGATGGTGAAAGGTGCGGTGACGAGGTTTGCGGTGGTGCGAGGTTCAGTGGTCACCTCGTTGCGCCAGGCCTTGCTCACGTGACCCACGAGGATGACGGTGTGGAGGCACTGGGGAAGGAAGGAGAAGATGAGCGAGGAGAGGTCGGGGGAGGTCATCACGGTGTTCGCAGAACAACGACAACCACGGTATTCGGCGCGATGGCGCTCAATCTGGGCGCGCCTCACATCAATGCAGCTACGCCGAAGGCACTGCACGAGGAAGGCTGTAGGTTGTGAGGCTAGCTTGGGACAGGAGCGGCGCAGATTGGCTTGCCACCGTGCCTCATCTTTGGCGTAGGAAGTCGTCGGCCTTGCCCTCTCCTGCATTGCTTGAACAGCTTCTGACGGCCAACAGCCAAAGGCGGCAACAACGCGTCTTCTTTTTCTTGTTACTCCATCGCTGTTGCCGAGCTGGGATCGATTTGGAAACAACATCAGGACCAGTTGGGTAACATCCGTGTAACGGCAACCGCTCACTGAAATGAACGTGCTGTTATCGAGGCTGAACAGAAGCGTGTGAAACACGAGACTTAATCCTTTCATCACGTTCCTCCCAAAACGGCCTTTTGCTGTTGCAGTCTGGAAAAACAGTGTCTGTGGATGACGCAAAGTACGGCTTTAAAAAAGCGAGCGCACACTCAGCGGAAACGTCTCCCTAATTCAGTTGAGGGCGCACGTGCGGAAGCCAACGCAGAGCTCCTTTCGGTCGCAAGGGTGGTAAAAGGAGCGGTAGTCCGCGCGCACGACGAGGTCGGACGTGGCGAAGCAGCCGCCGCGCGCCACCTTGTTTGTGCCGAACCACGGTGCCGACTGCTCCCGGTAGGGGTAGTCCATCACGTAGCCCGGAAAGGGGTAGAAGGCGGTGGCGGTCCACTCCCACACGTTGCCCAGCATCTGGCGGCAGCCCCAGGCTGAGTCGGAGGCGGGCAGCGCGTCGACGGCGAGCAGCGAGGCGCGGCGCAGCCCCGTGTTGGCGCGCTCAAGGGGCGAGCCCGCCGCGTCCGCCGTGTCCGCCGTGTCCGCACCGTCGCACCCCGCGTCCGCCGCGTCGCCCCAGCGGCCGCCCCACGGGTACTGCCCCCGCTTGTGCGGCGCGAGCCCGCCGCCCTCCGCACGCTCGCCGCAGCACGCCGCCTCCCACTCCGCCTCGGTCGGTAGCCGCCGCCCCGCCCAGGCGCAGAAGGCCTCGGCCTCGAACCAGCTCACGTGAGATACAGGCACGCGCAACAGACCGGCGAGCGGCACCTCCGCCTCAAACCAACGCACGAGCCACGCGCCGTCGGCAGCACGTCGCCACGTCCACGGATGGCGGGCCCCCGTGCGGCTCAGCCACTGCCGCCCTTCGTGGCTCCAGTGGTGCGGCGCCTCGTAGCCGCCCGCCGCGACAAAGGCGGCAAACTCGGCGTTGGTGACGCAGGCCTTGGCGATGGCGAAGGGGTGCAGCCGGAGCGGGTGCTCCCACTTCTCGCAGTCGAGCACGAAGCGCGCGTCACGCGCCACGCCGAGATGGAAGATGCCGCCCGGCACGTGTGCGTCGCCCAGCTCGCTCGGCGCGGGCAGCTCGCGTGGCGGCGACGGCGGTGGCGGCGGCGGCGGCGCGCGCAGCGGGGGCGACGGCATCTGGTGCACGTGTCGCGTGTGCACGAGGTCCTCCGTGTGCCATAGCTCGTGGATGAGGGCGTACACCAGCAGGTAGCTCACAACTGGAGGCAGAGCGCCGCCCTCATCGGCTGTCGCATCCGCCAGCTCCTCCGCCTGGTTGTGCACGACCGCCAGGAAGAGCCGCGCCGCCGCAGCATCCGGCGCCTGGCCGCTCAGGTGCATGGCCCAGCGCGCGGTGTGCCCTATTCGCATCGAGTCGAAGAACTTCCAAGCCTCCTGACGGTCGGCGTCCTTGGGCAGTTGCAACGGATCGGCCACGATCGAGTCAAAGGTGAATGCCACGTGACCAACCGTCCATGGCACCGGGTTCAGACCGTTCGTTAGCGGCAGGTGTGAGAACGAACAGGCGGCCAAAAAGTCCGCCTGACCTCGAGCGAGCGCCTGCCGGATCCAGGCAACATCGACAGACCAAGTCTTCTCTTTCAGCGTGCCGTACGGGTCGAGGTCCGCCTCATCCGTAGGGTCGGAGTGCAAGCCGAGGAAGGTCACGTCGCGCGAACCTGGCCTCTCCGCGTACCTATCCCTGATCGCGCGCGCGCGCGCGAGGAAGACCGCGTCGCGCGAGCCTGTCCACGCCGCCATTCTACCCTCGAACTTGGGCAAATGAAGCTCGCGGCAGTGAAGAGCGCGACAAACTTTTTGCTGCAGGGGGCCGGAACGCTAGCCGGACACGGCCTCGCTAACTAGAACTGGCTGGGTTTTCGCACCTCGCGGCGAGTCAGACTCGCCCCGGCTCCTGACCGATGCACGGCCGCTGAGCAGGCCGGCTGCCAGGCGGCTGCGCGTCTTGCTGCGCGGTGCGATCACACGAGGTGTGATCTTGTGCAGCTGCTTTTGTGCAAGGCGTAGTGCCGCGGGCTCGACGTTTGAGCTGTCTGCAGCCGCCGCCGCCGCAGCAGCGACACTCGCCTCAATCTGGTCGAGGCGCTCCGCCAGTCTGGCCTCAGACAGGCTCACCTCCCTGGCCAGCCTTTGCTCGGCGCCGCGCACCGCCTGCGAGATCGTGCGCTCAAGCCGCTCCGTCATCTCGTCCAGCTGGGCCGCCGCTCCGCCGCCGCAGCTGAGCTGAGCTGAGCTGAGCTCCGAGGCCAGGCTCGACTCCGGGCCGATCGCGTCGCCGACGTGTTCGATGGTGCGCGAGGAGCCACCACACCAGTGCGGGCTGCGGCCGCCGAGCTCCTTCTGCGCACTAGCTAGTGCGCGCAGCCTGGCGCGCGTGGCGTCCTCGGGCCGCGACCGGCCCCACTGGCCACACGCCTCCTGGCCCGCGCGATGGCTCTCCCAGCCGGCCACCCTCCGGGGGGCACGTGCTAGCCTGGGTTCCACGGAGCTCTCGGCCTCGGCCTCGGCCTCGGCCTCCTCCGTGAGGTTGGCGGCGCTCCCGGCACGCGAGCGTGGCCAAGGAGGCACGGCCTGCACGCCACACCGCTTCGAGGACGGGAGCTGCGAGGCGCCCGCCGCGCCCGCCGCGCCCGCCGCGCCGGCGTCGGAGTCGAGCCGTGAGGCCGACGGCCGGGCTTTGAGAGAGCCTCTGAGAGGGCTGGCTTGGGGGGAGGGCGAGCTCAGCGGCGGCGAGCTCGAGCCGATGGAGCCCACCGAGCCCACCGAGCCCGAAGGGATGGACGGAAGGGATCCCATCGAGCCGACAGAAGCGATGGAGGCAACGGAACCCATCGAGCGCTCGCGAGACAGCAAGTGCAGGGTCGGCTTGGCACACTTGCTCAAAGGGGCGGCAGACGAGCCGCTCCTGGGGGGGCACACGCTCCGGCACGAGCTCTGCCCCCCACCCTGCTCCCCACCCTGCCCGCCATCGCGCTCGAGGCCGGGCATGAAGGCCCCGTCGCCGTCCTCGGCCATGCCCTCGACGTCGAGATCTGGGAAGACCACGTGGCAGAACTCGAAGAAGTTGATGAAGCCTGAGTGCGTCTCGTCGAAGACGTTGAAGAGGTGTCGAACGCTCGAGGCGGACAGCGCGGGTTGCAGGTCGATCTGTTGCAGGAAGACGGCGAACTCCTTGAGGTTGATCACGCCCTGGTTGGGGACAGGGTTAGGGTTAGGGTTAGGGTTAGGGTCAGGGTTAGGGTTAGGGTTGGGGTCAGGGTCAGGGTTAGGGTTAGGGCTAGGGCTAGGGCTAGGGCTAGGGACGTCGCCGCAGCCCACCGTGTTGTCGAGGTCGGCCTCATTGAAGATGCGCTGTATACCGAGCACAGAGAGCTGCCGGTCGATGAAATGCTCCTGGAGGCGCCCAGGCGAGGGTTTTTAGGGTTAGGGACAGGGTTTAGGGTCAGGGTCAGGGTCAGGGTTTGGGTTAGGGTTTGGGTTAGGGTTAGGGTCGACGAAGCGCTCCTGGATGCGCACGACAACGCGCGTCTTCTGCCGGTCCTCCCACACGTGTATGAAGTTGCTGCCGACGATCTGCAGCGGCATAGCCATGAAGACCACGCCCACCATGATCGCGATCGAGGTGATCGCCTTGCCCGTGTGTGAGTTGGGCGAGACGTCGCCGTAGCCCACCTGGCGAGGGTCAGGGGTCAGGGGTTGGGTTTAGGGCTAGGGTTACGGTTAGGGCTAGGGCTAGGGCTAGGGCTATGGCTAGGGTGTGGGTCCGGGATAGGGGCGTCGCCGTAGCCCACCGTGCTGAAGGTGACCAGCATGAACCAGGCCGCGTTGCCGATGTCGGGGAAGGCGGATGCATCGTCGCCCAATTCCAATCGCTCCAGCGAGTAGACGAAGGCGCCGAAGAAGATCGCGCCTGCCACAAGGTGGGCCGCAGGGCCGCAAGGTGGGCCACGGGGCCGCGGGGCCACACACAGGGCGTGTGTGCTTCGCGGCGGGCCAGAGGCGCGGCGGCGGCGTGCGGCGTGCGGCGGGCGGCGTACCGATGACGAGGAAGGTGAAGGGCACCACCAGCGGCCGGGCGGACATCTGGAGCGCGCGGTAAAGTATCTCCGAGTCGGGGTGCTGGCGGAGCACCTTGAGCACACGCACGATGCGCAGCAGGCGCAGCAGGCTGCGCACCGCCGCCAGGCCCTGGGGGACGCCGCTCAGGACGGCGTCGAGGATGAGCTGCAGGTAGAAGGGCGCGACGCCGAACAGGTCGATCCACCAGAAGACCGACGTCGTGAGTTCTCGCATGCTCGTCGCGCAGATCGAGCGCAGCACCAGCTCGACTGTGAAGAGCACGGAGAGGCAAATGTCGGTGATGTCATACGGGGTGAGTGCGCAAGTCGTCTCGTCGTCTTCTACGCAGGTCACTCCCTGCGCGCCGAATGAGCCCGACTCCAGCATGATAGTCACCACTTGCAGCAGGATCATCAGAGCACTGGCGACCGCAAACACCGTCGCGGCGCTAGAGGTGCTAGGCTCCTCAAGGATGAGGTACAGCCACACCCGCCAGTTCGTCTTCTGCTCCTCCTTTGCGTGCTTCATCCACGCGTAGTGCCTGGCTGCCGCATTATAAAGATCTGCGCAACAGCACGGCGCGCTGGTGGAGCGGGGGGGGGTGGTGGGGTTGGCGATGGTGGCTCCGCACTGAGAGACTCGAGCGGCGTCACGAAGTTTCCGCTGTTTTTGCTGAAGGACCGCATCGATCTTTCCCCAAGACGCGTCGGCGAGGGCGGCAGCGACGACTCTGACGGTCGCTGTGATGCCCGGCTCGTCAAGATGTCCATCTCTGATCGTGACCTTGCGGCTCAGCGCATGGAAGACTTGCGAAGTTTGACTGTAACGGTTCGTCGTAGGTTATAAGACCCTTACGCAGAGCAGGGTACGGCAGTACGCATACGTTGGTTTATTTCGTATTTCGTATTAGCCCCTAGGACGGCACCCCCATCTGCCGCCGCTTCGCCGTCGCCTTTGCCGCCTCCCGCGCGAGGCCGTGCAGCGCCCTCGGGGCGCACATGGCCAGCCAGGGGCGCCAAACAAATTGGTTGGGTGTGATTTTGAGACTTGGACACGAATATTATCTTATCTGGAGTTCGCGGTGCCGGTGAGGTAAATACCTCCCTCGCGAAATCCTGCCACCATGTGACTTGAACACGAACCATGTGTAGTGTTACTCATGTGTCGTGTAGGGACTCGTGCTGGTCCTTGGAAGAATAAAAATACATCTCCCTACTACCACCTGTTGTTCGAGATAAGAATCTATCTCTTAACTGTTGTTCGAGGCATACCTCCCTTGGCGAAATCCTGCCGCGCTCGCCGTGCCAGCCAGGAACCCAGGTGTCCGCGAGGCCTATCCACCGCAGGTACCCAAGAGCTGGTTCATCATGCGCTACGGCCCCAACCTCCACGAGCTAGATCCGGCTATCCGTCGCAAGCCGACCCAGTCGCTGAAGAAGGCGGCCCCGGGAGCTCCGTTTGGCTGGGCCAAAAGCGGCGCTCCGTATATAGGTACACAGTACGCAGTGCGGGGCTCACAGTTTGCCTCGGTCTCCACGCGGAACGGGGGAGCATCATACTACTGGAAGTCGCTGAACACGGTCTCCAAGAAGGTGGCACTCTCGGCCATTGAGACGCATGGCTCGGTTGACAACTTGCTGGGCGGTGAGAGCCAGGCCCCATGCTCCGAGATCATGACGCCCGAGGAGCTCGCCCAGGTGCGCGCCACGTTCACGAAGCTGATCGGTAAGGAGGAGCTGCACCGCCTGGAGAGCGCGGGCGCCGACTTCAGCCCCACCGATGGCGCACCCGGCGTGGAGACCCGGCATCCAGACCATGCAGGGCAATCGGAGACGCCAGACGCGTCGGCGAGTGGCGCCGAGAAGTCCAAGGCGAAGTCGGAGCCGACGGAGCCGACGGAGGCCAGCTGCGTGGGTGCCAAGCGCAAGGCACGCATGGCCCTCGTGGACGACATGGTGGCCACTCGCACGACTCGCGCCAAGGGCGCTCCCGCCGACGATGCCAAGCCGGCCCGGCCCACGAAGAGCCGCTGCGTCGACTGAAGACCTAGAGGCGAGCTGCCCATGCGCCATGCACCATCTTGGCTGTCCCTAGTTTTTATGCCAGATCTGCGCACTTGGAAGGGATGCTAGGTAGTATATATGTTCTCGAGTGCACAGTGCCAGTAATAAAGGGATTAAAGGTATGTGTCGGCTTGTACGTTGTAGCCGTGTCGCTGGCGCTCTCTGTGTGCCTTTCTCTCTATAGCCACCCATTAGTCCACAACAAAGCACGCGGAGTCAAGTCCCCAGAACACTCCTACATACCTGTACGCTGTAGACGCTGTGCACGAGTCCCCAGAAGACCCCTGTAGCCCTACCCGATCTAGACGCTGTGCACTGACCCCTCAACAACAGCTCGCCGCCGCCGCCGCACGCGCCCCAGTGGCTCTGCGCTGTCCGGAGCGTCCAGCATGCGCGCTGCGACCGCACCAGCACGCTGTGCACCACCTCGACCACGACCTCTCCAGCGGCCAACGGGCGCGGGCGGCTCGCGCGCGGCTCAGGACGGCGGCGGCCACGCGAGCGGCAGCAGGCAGCACGGCGAGGGCGACTCGACGATGGAGAGGCGCGCGAGCCCGCCGGTGTCGGCGTCGCGCCTGAAGCTGACGATCGAGTGCGAGTCCTGGTTGGCCGCGAGCAGCAGCTCCTCGCGCGGCCCCGCCAGCTTGATGTCGCGCGGCGTGTGGGCCGGCCAGCGGCTCTCGTCGGGGCAAGTGAGGTCCGCCGCCTCGCCGCTCGGCGTGCGCGACACCACGGCCAGGCGCGCGCCGCCCTGCTCGGTCTGCAGCGTCACGATGATGTCGGCGCCGCGCACCGCAGCATAGACGTGCCGGCCGTCGCGGCTCGCGATGATGGCCGAGGCGAAGGAGGCGGGCGTCGGCGTCTCGGCCGCGGCCCTCTTGCCCTTTTTGGGCGCGCCGCCCGCGCCCGCGCCCGCGCCGCCGTCGGCGGCGAGCAGCGCGACGCGCTGCCGCAGCTCGGGCGGCTTGTCGGCGTGCAGGCGGAGCACGAGCAGCGTGTTGTCGAGCTCGCACACGCAGTAGGCGTGCGCGCCGTCGGGCGAGGCGGCGAGGTGGCGCGGCCCCGCCCCCGCGGCCGCGGCCAGGCTGCCCACGAGGTGCAACTGCGCGGCGCCCGCGCCCGGCGCGTACTGCGACACGGTGTCTGCCCCGAGGTCGGCCACGAGCACGTGCTGCTCGGCCTGGCCCTTGGGCGTCACCGGTAGGCAGCAGTGCGCGTGCGGCGACGCCTGCCGCTCGGCCACCACCTTGGAGCCCGCCTCGCCCGCGGGCGCGCGCAGCATGAGTGGCCGTGCCATGGCAGCGGTGCGGCGACCCTTGGCGTCGACAGTCGCGCCGACGCCCACCACGCTGCCGTCGTCGTAGTTGGCGGCGAGCACGAGCGGCGAGGCGGGCCCCTTACCGTGGGCCTCGCCCAGGCCGCCATTGGGCTGCGCGATCAGCGCCACGTGGCACGTGGCGCCGCCGCCCGCACTGATGTGGTCGATGACCTTGAGGCACGGCGCGCGGCGCGGGTCGAAGAAGAGGCTGAGCACCGAGCCCTCGGGCTGCGCCTCCGACGCGGCGTGCAGCACGTACGCGCCCGGCCAGCCTGGTGGCGGGTGGCGGTTAGAGGGTGGGCGGCGGTGGGAGGGTGGCGGTGGGAGGGTGGGCGGCGGTGGGAGGGTGGCGGTGGGAGGGTGGCAGTGGGGGCGGGGAGCGGACGTTGGGCGAGGGCGGGCGTGCAGCACGTGCGCAGCAGGCCAGCCCTGGGCATGCGGCCGCAACGGGACGCGGCTACGCGACGCCAGCGGCGCGCGAGAGGCAGCGGTGCGCGGCGCGGGTGCGGGCGGCGCCGCGCGGGTGCAGGCGGGCTGCGGGGCAGCGCACCGCCGTGGATGGGGCGCGGCGGCTCGGCGCACAAGTACGAGAGGTTGGGCACGCCGACGCCGACGCACGAGACCGGCGTGAGGCTGCCATCGGCCTCGTGCAGCCTGAAGAGGTAGAGGCCGTCGCCGCGCCCGTCGACATGTGTGAGGCGCTGGGTGTAGCTGCCCGCCAGGACGAAGATGCCCGGCTGCTCGTGCGGGCTGCGGCCCAGGTACTTGATCAGGGCGTAGATGCTGAGCGCACCGGCGGCGAGCGTGCCCAGCAGCACCTGCAGCCGCCACTCGGCGTCGGCGGCCGATTCGCCGGCGCGGGTCGGCTGGTTGCGCTGCTGCTGCTGCTGCTGCTGCTGCTGCTTCCGGTCGGCTACTGCCTGCGACCTGTCCGTAAGCGTCTGCACCTGCTCGTCGGTCAGCTTGTTCTGCAGGTACGCGACAAGCGCCTTGGGATCCGGCTCGCCCGAGTAGCGACGGAACGAGGAGCCGGTCCAGAATTTGAAGACCGGCTGCAACCCGCGCGCACTGGAGGTGACGCTCCGAGCCGCACATACTGGCTGGTCCTGGGTGCAGTCGACGCGGTACAGCAGGCCTGGGTAGGCGTCACCGAGCTGATCCCAGAAGGCATCGAGCTGCTTCTCCCCGAAGTCGAACTTGACAAAGGCCGGAGCAGTCGCACCCATCACCATGCCCATTGTCTCCGCGTCGAAGGTGACTACCGAAGCGTGGGCCATTGCGGCCTGCAGAAGGAGCAGCAGTGGGTAAACCATCGCCACACACAGCCGAGCGTGGGTGGGCGGCCGCGCGCATGCATGGGACAGACAGACAGACATCTTACCCGAAGGCAAACACGGACTAGCACGTACGCTAGGCGAGTGAGACGCTGCTCAAACACATGGGCAACAACAACAACAACAACAACAGGGCTGCAAGAGGGAAAATGGGCCACCAGTCCATAGCTGGCTAGTGGGGCACCTCGTACCAGAAGGC
>Ga0209302_10002774_pt1 | contig 10212 bp, 8 predicted proteins | sample ArcOceMetagenome_2_FD_187445 | JGI IMG/M metagenome (GOLD analysis project Ga0209302, IMG submission 187445) | Marine eukaryotic phytoplankton communities from Arctic Ocean - Arctic Ocean ARC135M Metagenome (SPAdes) (version 2) | ecosystem: Environmental > Aquatic > Marine > Oceanic | place... | reverse complement strand
TCAAGGCGTCGAGCATACGGCCGAGCACGCCCTTGGAAGATGCGTCCTGCGCGTGCAGGTTCTGTGCCGCCTTGGTCTGCACGTTGTGCGCACCAATCTGTGGCGGCAGCTGAGCGCTGCCGTCCTCAAACGAGCTGCGCGTTAGCGGCTCGACAAGATTGCCAATGTTTGCAACGAAGGCCGCTTGACCTTTCTTGTACAGGTCGGCCAACAGTGGGAGGCTGGCGTGCACGCCAAAGGTGTCGCACGGCTGCGTGTGGCCACTCTGCGCCGAGATGTTGATCATACCCTCGTGGCTGATTGACACGTCGCTGCGCACCTGCGTTTCCAGATACATAGAAGGTTGGATTAGAGTGTGTTTGCGAGGGTAAGAGAGAAGTAGAGGGTTGGGGTTAGAACCTGCGTGTATTCGGAGAACATGTCCTTGGTGGCGCAGTTGCCCGAGGGTATCAGGAGGTTAAAGCTGTCGCAGCCTCCGTCCATGTAGAGCACGACGACGGCCTTGAAGCGGTGCGGCTGCACCAGTGGCGCCACTGACTGCGCGGCGGGCTGACGCGCCCCACCGGTGAGCGCGTGCAGGTTCGTGGCGCGGAATTCGGCCGTCACGAAGAAGAGCTTCTGCGCCACCTGGAGCGCGGCGGCGGCGCCATCGCGGCGGTAGGAGCTCTGGAAGGCTTGTGTGATCACGGCCGTGGCATTGGGGTTTAGTCGCCCTGCGGTGAGCAAGAGGTCGAGCTCAGCCACCACCGCAGATGCGTTCTCATCCTGCGGCGCGAACTCGAGTCGACCGTTGGACCAATCGATTGACGGGTGCGAGCTGCGCAGCTCATAATGGGCGCAAGATTGGCCAAGACCGTACGAGCAGGAGCTTAACCCGAGGTCGACGAGCGAGAACAGCCCGTTAAGGAGGCCGATCAAAAAGGGCGTGGTGGCGAGGCCCGCCTCGGGCGCGTACAGCCCCGCATCGGCCAGCGCGCCGCTCGGCGAGAAGTCAGGCTGGTAGAAGTTGAAGACGCTCGGGCTCTTGAACGCCTCCATGCCGATATCCTGCTCGATGGACAGCAGCTCTATCTCGCGACCGTCGGTTGAGGTGAACTCGAGCGCGCGCAGCACGTGGTGCAGCAGTAGCAGCGGCTCGCGCAGCACGCCGTGCGCCGGGTCCGCGTCGAGTGTGGTGGCGCGCGCCTCGCGGTCCGATAGCACGGCGACGACCATCGCGCCCAGGTCGCCATACGCGCCCGAGTAGGTGCGGCCGCCATACGTGCCGGTGCGAAAGGCGTCGGCTACCACACGAACGTAGCGGGGCGATGGATTGGAGCTCGTCAAACGCTGGATAATTCGATGCCCGATGAACGGTGCGACGTTGGGGTGCTGGAACAGGTGGTCGAGCAGCGCCTCGGTCTCCGCCGCCGCGTCTGCCGCGGTAGGTGTTTCGTGCGACACAAAGTGCGGCGCGTTGCGGAACGAAAAGCCCCCGCCACCGCCGCCCTGCGCGCCGCCCACGTACACCGTCGAGCGTCGGTTGGCGTAGCACGCGCCGGTACCCTTAATGCGGTACACTGCGTCCGCGTTGAGGCTGCCCAGCACATCCGAGCTGGCTGCAAGTCGGTAAACCTCGACCTCCGTGCCGCTCGAGTGCAGCGTGAAGGTGCCGGGCGGGTAATCGGCCGGGCAAAGGTGGCCGATCTGGCACGCCGCCTTCACCTCCGCAGCGGTAGTGGGGGGTGCGTCGAGCGCGACGGTGAGCACGACGACGGCGTCGCACACACACGTGTCGTCGTGAACGACGCAGGTCGTGGCGATGGCGGAGGCGGTGGAGTGGGAACAATTGGTCGCGGTGATGGGATACTTTTCGTCCCAAGCCACGCGGAAGCGGTGTCGATTGTCAAGAGTGAGCACGGCTTCGCCTCGAGTGGCGAAGCCGTGCTCACTAGTTGTGGAGCTATGCGGCTCATGCACGAGTCTGACCCAGCCCTTGCTATCGACCTGTGCGCGCACCCTGCACGGTGCGCTCGTCCAGTAGCGAGCCTGCTGCTCTGCTCCGTCGTAGCCGCAGCCCAGCGGGTCGTTCTCCTTAATTCGGTATTGTTTGTCTGAGTTGGGACACACGACGCCCACGCCCACCTCGACCGCCGCACACCGTGCCGCACTGACCGCGTAGGAGACGCGCTCGAGAGCGTGCTTGCACAGGCCTTGCGTGCCGGCAGTGGTCGAGCAGCAGACGCCGGCCGCGGGGGTGGCCGGATCGGCGCAGCGGTCGTAGCCACGCGCACGCGTGATCACCTTGTGGCGTAGGTGTGTGTGCATGCGTGTGTTCATGTTCATGTCATGTGTGCATGATAAAAATACTATGACCACCTTGGGGTCATCGAAGAAGGCGAGCTCGACGCAGGCGGGGCGGGCCCACTCGAAGAAGGCGGAGAGATTGCCCGCGCCCACCAGCCGGAAGAGGCGCGGCGCCACACCTTCGCACTCGGTGCCGTGGCACGGCAGGGTCGCAGCGAGGCGGACCACGCTTTGCAGTGCGCATCGGCCCGTGCCACGGTCGCGCCCGTCGCAAAGAGCCCGGAAGAGGTCCGAACCGCTGTCGTCTAGGGTGAGGAAGGAAGTGAAGGACTCCTCGAGCTCAGGCGTAAGGCTCGGCCCGCGGTAGACGAACTTGGCTCCCCGACCCAGCCAGCCACGATCGGGGAGATCGACACACAGCGGGTAGCCGTCGCCGATGTAGCCTGATCGATAGATGGATGAATGGTATAAAAAGACGCACGCATATCTAAGCTACGAAGCACACGCACCTCCGTGCAGATCGAGCTTCGGGAAGGCATCGCGCCACGCGGGGCGGAGCCGCATCGGGTCGATATAGTTTTTTCCGCCGCCAAATTGAAAGTTCTCGTTAACCTCGATATTGACACGTGACGGCTGCAATTCGTGGCCCGTCCATGCGCGCGAGAACGTGATGATGTCGTCGTTGGTGTACGTGTCCATCGTCCTGCCCGCACTGTCGCGAAGCGGCGTGCCGTCCGGGTTGAGCTTAACCAGACCGATTGAGAAAAGCTGCATCAGCTCACGCGCTGAACGGAGGGTGGGTGGGTCGGTAGGTGAGTGGTTGGGAGGGAGGGAGGGAGGGAGTGGGACGTGCGCGCACCAAAGTTCTCGTCGGGGTACGAGCCGTCGTACGCGATCGCCTTGTTCTGCAGAAAGGTGAGATAGCCCGCCATCATTGGCGAATACGCCACCTCTTGCATCACGTCACGCAGCGAGCCAAAGGCGTGCCGGACGAAGATATCGTAGTACGCGTGCCACGCCTGGCGTCGGTGACGTATGAAGATTTCTCCGGTACTTAGCTCCACTGTACTAGTACTAGTCATACTTACTTACCTCGGCCTCGTTGGGATTCATGCTGCTCGCGTCGGAGATGACAAAGACTTGGCAAAGCGCCCACGCGACACGCTGCCTCAGCTGGTCCTCCGCACGCAGTGCAACCGCCGTCCACACGATGTTCTTACCCTGCCGCAGGGGGTAAGTCCCCAGCTGGTCGCTTGAAGCGCCCGCGCCGGTGCCGGTCCGGTCGCGGTTGTACGAGAACAATTGATCGAGATCGTCGTCTGTCGTCAAGCCGGCCTCCGCCGCGCCCAGGGGTAGGCCGGGCACGTCCATGGGGTAGCTGTCGCCCGGTCGTGTGCCGTCGTTCGTGAGGAGCATGCTGTACCGGTTCGACTCGGCGGGGGCGTTGGCCACCTCTCCGGGAGAGCCACACGCCTCGAAGACCTCAGTGTACACGGGCTCGGAGCCCACCAGCTCGGCGATCGATGCAGATTGCAGCGACGGGTCGAGAAGCTGGAAGTCGACCACGTCGCTGAGCCTTCCAAGGTAGAGGAAGTTCAGATGCTTAATCTCCCACCCGCCTGTGACACTGTTGTCTTGGCCACCTTTCATAGAGTGCCACGAGGGAAATCGCAGAGCCACTTCCCCGCGCTGCGCAAACTGCTTGATCGCTGCGGCACCTCCAGGGTGGGCCGTTGCCCACCAAGTGAAGTCGTACACGTTGAGCTGGTCCGGGTGTGAGTGCTCCCAGCACGCACCGTCAACAGTCACGTTGGCCGCGATTGGCACGCTCGTGTCGGAGCCCGAGGCGCACGCCTCTTGAAGCTGGAGGTCTAGCACTTCGCCCCCCTCGGAGCTGCCCTCCGCAATCGCCGCAACGAGCTTCTGCTTGACGACCGCGTCGATCACACTCTCAGCCACGCACGCTCCCGCACGTTGCCGCCAGCGCGAAGTTCCGTTGCACGGCGGGATATCGTACGGGTCCTCGAGTCGGAGGTTATCGACGTAGTACACGAGGCGCGGTTCGTCCTGGGTGTAGAAGCTGCGGAGCATCGGGGGGCTGAGCTGGAAAGTCGCGCTCGTGTACTCAGCTCGTGTGCTCAGCTCGGTCGGCACGCAGTGTTGCTCGTTTAGGAAGGTCTTGGCGACCAGTGGCGGCGCGGCGCCGCTCACCGAGCCGTTAAACGGCTGGTCAAGCGTGTTCGCCAGCAGTTGAAGACGGGGGTCGTGCGTGAAGATGTTCTGCTAATGGTTCGGGCTAGGGTTAGGGCTATAGGGCTAGAGTAGGGCTAGAGTAGGGCGAGCATCCGCCTCTTGTCGCGTATAGGGTGCGCACGTTGCTGCTGTCGCGCAGGAAGAGATGCGTCGCGCTCTGCAGCTGCGACTTGCACGCGAGGTCGCCCTGCAGCAGGCTGGCGTCACGCACGCCCGGTAGCGGTACGAGCTCGGAACCACCCAGCGCGTGCGTCATCGGAGGCAGCGTCGTCGTTTCCGGAGGGCAAGTCACGTCACTATGCTGCGCACCGTGGAAACCGTCGGGCATGAAGTAGGTCACTGTGGAAAGTTCGTGCGTGTGGCTCGAGCCGAGTGGCGAGAGCGCGTTTGCGGCCTGCGCGCTGTGCAGCAGTGGCCATGTCCCGTTGACGCAGATCGCCTCCGATGAGAACTCGATCTGGGGATGGTCGAAGTCGGTATAGGTATGCGGCACGGTGGATGCATGGCGTGTGCCGTACTTACGTAGTACTCTACACTCACCTGAGGGTTGTCCAGTCTGGTGATGTTGGTTAGTTCGCTGCCCTGCTTGCCGCATCTGGCCAAGGTTTCGGCCAGGGCCTCGCCTGCCGTGCTCAGCATGAGAATGGAGCCGTTCACACGCTCCTGCTTAGGGGTTAGGGTTAGGGTTAGGGTTAGGGTTAGGGTTAAGGTTAGGGTTAGGGTTAGCGCTAGGGCTAGGGCTAGGGCTAGGCTTAGGGTGGGGTTAGGGTGTTAGGAAGCGCTCCTCTACGGCGCAGATAATCATACCGTCGAAGTCAAGGGCGCTGGCGTCGGCCTCAGTGCGCAGCTCGCCGTCGATGCTCAGCGCCGCACGTCCGGACGGGGTGCTCACAACCTGCAGCATCTTGCCCTCTGCGGCACGGTTGAAGGCGAAGCGGTGCCAGCGCGAACCGGCCTCGCATGCAGCACGCAGCCCGCCGGTGGGCCGCGCCGTGAACTGGCGCGGGTTGGCGCGACGGCGGAAGTACTCGCGATGCAACGTGGGTGGCAGCGCAATCTGGTCATCGATCCAGTTGGCTATGCCGGTTTCATTCGTGGCGTCAACGCTCTGAAGTGTGGTGCGCGTAGGTCCAAACGTGGCTTGAACGAGGAAGCGGGACGCCTTCTGCGAAGCATCCACCGCCGGCGCCTCGTACGAGGTGACGCTGTAGACGCTGTCCGCAGGGATCGTCGCCCAGCACGTGCCCGCGCAGGCGAGGTCGAGCGTCGCGCCGCCCTGCGTCCGTTCCCAGCCGTGCCCGTCGTAGGAGCGAGCAACGGGCCAGCCGTCGGTGTAAAGAACGTGTAGCGTCCCGGGGCTGCTCGGCGGCAACGTAACGCTCGTTGCACTCACCACGGCAACGGACGCGAGGAGCAGTTCCACGCCCAGCATTGCTTGTTCTTGGAGGAGCTTGACGACCTCAACCGAAGATCGTTCTCTGGAATCCAATGAAAGACGTAACCAGCTGTTGCACGAGCTACCAATAGCAAATTCTCAGGAGCACGCGCTTTCCTGAGCCTCAAAAAGAGTTACCCGCGCGCTCCGCAGCAATGCGTCCCTGAGAATCGCCAAAAGGCAGATTCCTCACAAGCTGAGTTTCTGGAGTTTAAACTTTGCCCAGACTTTGCGGACTAATTTTTGCACTGTTGCAGAGCGATTGAAGTTTTGCCTGAAGTGAGAGATTTATGACAACCGACACGGGACAACAAACGCGGAGATACTCGCGCCTTGTTGGACGTTCGTTCGGCTGAACCGCCCCCTCGGCCTTCTCATCGCGGTTTCCGCCTCTTCCGCTGCCGTCTGCCGTAACTTCCGCCTGCTCCGCCTGCCGTCTGCCGTGCTTTCCATCCGCCCGCCGCCTCGCCGCCGCCACCGCCGCGATCGCCGCCCACCGGTTGACCGCGTCGCTTGCGGCCCGGGCCCAGCCTGCCACCGCGTCCCGACATCGTGGACACACGGACCCCACCTTCACCCCACCGGGCAACCCCTCTTCTCGGACGCAGAGGTCTTTTTGTTTGTTGCAAGTGTAGTCTTTTTGAGGGAAAATCAACGGCTCCTGAGAGGACAGGCACACAGCTGTTTTCGGTGTTTGGTTCCCACGTCGTGCTGCCGTGCCAGGCTGACTCTACATTCGCCGCCTACCCGCGTACGCGCCGCGCGCTCTTCGGGCGGCACGCCGCAGCTGACGACCTCCGGAGAATCATATCGAGCCTCGCCGGGTGCGTGCGCTCGCCCGGTGCGAACTCGATATCTTCATTCTGCTCGAATATTCTCTCGGACATCCTCAATTGCACAGTCCCTCCCTTGCGTGTCGAGTCTTCCTTATTAAAACACCCTATTCCTCCAAAACCATGGCCCACTCCAGGTCTATTGTGAACCAAGCCTGTACGACCTGGGTACTCGCATTTTGCAAGCGCGGGGGTTGGCAAAGGCAGGTTCTCTCACCACACTGGGCTTGGTTCGCCTTAAAGTCACACCACGGTCGCCTTCGGATCTTTCCTGCGCGCTGAGGGATAACGCGATTCAGGGCATGGCAGAAGTGCTTAGAGTCGTGAGGCGGTCCGGTTCATGGGGTGGCCCTGATGTGGCGTGATTCTTCGAAAGAGTTACACAGCTGCCATCCCAGACAACTTTTGAGCGTCGGCACATCAGGGCCACCCCTGCGTCGAGACCGCAGTGGCTGTATTACTAGGTATGCCAAAGCTCAGCCCACCTCCTTGCCTCCTCGCCCGGGAAATTCGTATGCATGAAACGCGCCTTGCTGGACTATATGGCAGCTTGGCTCGCGACGCTGGCATGAGCCACATGCGACCGACAAAGTCATCAACTACAAGGAGATAGACACAACCGGGAAGGTGCACACACTGATAAAAAAGGTCAAGCCGCATATGCCGCCAGCGTGAAGGTGATCCTCCACCTGCTCTTCTTTGGTCGCGAGAAAACTTGCTCCTCCTCTACTTGACGCTGGACGGCTGGAGGAGCGCACGCTGCACGGCAACTTGCAGGCCCAGCATCTTTAATTTGCGCAACGCGCTCCGGCCACCGTGTGCGGCTCGTGCTTGCGTGCTTCGCCTGCTGTGCGGGCGGTGCTCTCATCCAAAAGTCGCGTCCCTGTCGTATGAGTCCGGACCTGCTCAGTGCGGCGAGGTGGTCAGATTGTGGAAATCTGGATGAGTGTTTTGCCTTTTAATTTATTTTTTGCCTGAAGTGAGAGAATTTATTACAAGACACACCGCCTATAATAAACACGGCACGGGTGGGCAAAGGGTGCGACATCCGGCCGAAGACCCACACTACCCCACCGTCCTCCCGAACCGCTAGCGGCGGCCGGCTTGTTGGGGTTGAAAGGGACCCTCTGGGCCTGAGCCTTAGACCTAATCAAGATGAGTCCCCACAGATGGTTTAGGCTCAAGTTGGCCAGGAGGCTGGGGAAGAGGTCCGAAGCTCTGTGGACTTAAGGCAAACCAAGCCTGTACGGTAGGTTCAGGTTCTGCGTGGCTCAGCGGCAGCTCCACGCTGGCGTGGCTGCGCCGTACGGCGGGCATTGTAAATTGTACCTCTAGTTGTTTGTGCCCCCGCGTACTCCTCTTATCACCGCACGTGGGACACTGAGCTGCAACAGGCTACACGTAGTCGTCGTGCGGTGCTCTGCGGTAAAAATGAACGATGCGCTGCTAGAGGCCGTGCGCGAACTGCGCGTGGCCGAGCCCGACTTCGGCGTCAAGCCGCTGCTCGCCAAGCTGCGGGAGCAGCAGCCAGAGCTGGGAGCGGCAACCAAGGAGGTCCGCGAGGCGCTGGCGGATGCCGAGGCCCGCATTGCTGCGCAGTCGGGCGACGCGTACTCGAAGTTGCTGGCTGAGGGCGCGTGGTACGCCTCTAAGGAGGACACGCGAAGAGCAGCCAGGGCTTTCGGCGAGGCCATCGCCCTGAATCCCGACAGGCCTGTGGCGTACTACAACCTCGGTGCGACGCTCGGCAACTCGGGGCACCTCGCGGAGGCCGCACCACGATACCTCGAGGCTATGGAGCGCTATCGAGTGGGCTCGGAGAAATGGGCAAAGGCCACGGCATGGGCCTTCGATGTGCTGCGGGTGAACGATTGTGACGAGGTGGCGAAGCCGGAGTGGTGGAACGACCAGGGGCTCAAGGCGCTGTCGGCGAGGGTTGTGAGGGCGGCGCCAAACGCGGAGTCAGCACTTGACATGCGGGCTCATGTGCTGAGCGGGGAGGTTGGTGGTTGGGAGGCGGGGCCTCGCTCCGCAGCGGAGCTCAAGGAGGCGGCCACGCACTACGATCGGTCTGCGGCGCTGTGCCCTGCTCCGGCGTGGAAAGCCAAGCTCTCCGAGGCGGCAGACTGGTGCCGCAGCGAGGCGGAGCTCCCCCTGGTAGGCTGTGTGCGACACCCGCGACGCTTTGAGTAAATATCACCCCGTTACAGGCCCCCCTGCAACACTCTCAGACGATCGTCGACTGAGTGTGGTGATCAACGACCAACCGATCGCATGGCGTTCGCCTTCCGCTTGCTCGTGAGCGTGCTCCTCGCGAACCGCTTGACGTGCGCGCTGCTCGGAAAAACTGATCGCCCACGGAAAGCTGCGGCGCCGCCCCACAGGCGCAGCGCCCAGCACTCTATCCAGCTCACCGCAGTGGGGCTGGAGTCGTCCGATGCTAGGCAGCTGGGCAGCCTGCCGGCGTTCCGCGAGGAGCCCCAGGACCTGGCCGCGGACCAGGTCGTGCCCGACGAGTGGGACCCCGACTCCGTTGTGGCAGACGGCCCTGGCTCGTGCCGTCGAGATCTAACCCTTCCTTCAAGCCTAAGCCTAAGCGTAAGCCTAAGCTTGACCCTGACCCTGTCCCTACCCAATCTTACCCAGGCTCGTTTGTGGAGATCTTCCGCTCGAGCACACCGTACATCAAGATGCACCGCGCCACCACCATGGTAACCACGCACCGAAAGTAACCTAACCCTAACATCCCAACCTAACCCCAACGCTAGCCCTAACCTTAACACTAACCCTAACCCTAACCCTAACCCTAACTCTAACCCTAACCCTAACCCTAAGCAGGTGATCCACATCGACACGCGCGTGCTCGACGAAGAGGGTCTGCTGACCGAGCTGATGGACGATGTGGCCCTGATCCCCGTGCTAACCCTCACCCTCACCCTCACCCTCACCCTTACCCTAACCCTAACCCCCAACCCTCACCCTCACCCTAACCCTCAACCCTAACCCTCAACCCTAACGCTAACCAGGTGGCGCTGATCACCGTGCTCGGAGTGATGCCCGTCCTCGTCATCTCGATCCGCGACCAGGTTAGCGCAACCCTGACCACCCTAACCCTAACTCGATCCGCGTGACCAGGTTAGTGCGTCGCTAGCCCTGCGGCTAACCTTGATCCTAACCCTAACCCTATTGCCCTAGCCCTAGCCCTAGCCCTAACCCTGACCACTGACCCCCGACCCTAACCAGGTTGACGCCAGGCTGCGCGAGATGGGGCTGGAGCCCTGCTTCCACGGTGCCCCTCCACCGTAGCCCCCCCCCTGCCGAGCAGCCCCCCCTCACCCCCTCACCCCCTCACCCCCTCGCCCCCTCGCCCCCTCGCCCCCCTCGCCCCCTCGCCCCCCTCACCCC
>Ga0209302_10002773_pt1 | contig 10213 bp, 3 predicted proteins | sample ArcOceMetagenome_2_FD_187445 | JGI IMG/M metagenome (GOLD analysis project Ga0209302, IMG submission 187445) | Marine eukaryotic phytoplankton communities from Arctic Ocean - Arctic Ocean ARC135M Metagenome (SPAdes) (version 2) | ecosystem: Environmental > Aquatic > Marine > Oceanic | place... | reverse complement strand
AGGGCTAGGGCTAGGGCTAGGGCTAGGGCTAGGGCTAGGGCTAGGGCTAGGGCTAGGGCTAGGGCTAGGGCCGCCGCGTTGGCCACCTGCTCGCGCTGGCACATGGCTGCTTCGCGCGCCTCGAGAGCTTGCTGCAGCTGCTGTAGCGAGATCCACAGCTCGTCCAGCGCCTGCTCGTAAGTAGTTGGTCGTATTCGTAAGTAGTAAGTAGTACGTAGCGAGTGCTGCGGCGGGGTGCATAGTGAGTAGCGAGTAGTAGGCAGCAAGCACGTATGGAGTAGCACGTAGGGCCACAGAGCTCATCCAGCGCCAGCTCACAGACGGCCCCATAGTAAGTATACTGCCGCCGTAAGTGTAGCCATCGTACGTATGAGGGCTAAGGGTCGTACACCCATATAAAGTAGGGGTCCCACAGTATCGTCGCGCGCCTGCGCACGCACAGCCCCGTCCCTGCTGGCGATGGCATCTCGCCACTCGGCGTGCCGCCGCCAGCGCACCAGAGCAAAGGCCACGCCGCTGCGCATTGGGGCGAGCGTCACATGCGCCGCCGCCGCCACCGCCCGCCGCCGCCGCGCCTCCTCCGCACCTCCTCTCCACGCCGTCATCGCCGCCCTCGCCTTACGGCGGCCCAGCAGGGCGTGGAGCTGCGACGACCGACCGGCGGCCACGGCGGCGAGCTGGTGGGCTGCGGAGCCGCGTGCGACGGCCGCCTGCCACGCACGCAGCCGGCGACGCGCGAGGGAGCGCTTGCAGTGCGCGAGCTGCACGGCACACGCAGCTCGCCTCGCCACGGCGATGCGCCAGGTGCAGACCACGTGCTGCGCGCGCGCGTGCGCCTGGCGAGGCTTCGGGCTTGGGCTAGGGCTACGGCGCTCAGGGTTAGGGTGAGGGTGAGGGTGAGGGTGAGGGTGAGGGTGAGGGTGTGGGTTAGGGGGTGAGGGCTTTAGAGTCAGAGAACCCTAACCCCCCTAACCAGCATGTGCCTGGCTGGATGTGACGCGCGCAAGCAACGAGCGATCCGACGCCCGCTGCCCCGCGCGGAGGCGCCAGCTACCGAGCGCCGCCTGCAGCCTGCTCTCGCCAAGGTTAGGGTTAGGGTTCAGGGTGGGGTTAGGGTTAGCGTCAGGGTTCGGGTCGGGGTCGGGGTCAGGGTCAGGGTCAGGGTTCAGTGTTAGAGTTAGAGTGCTGGTAGGCAGCCTGCTCTCGCTAAGCCGCTGGCAAAGGTGCGCGGAGAGGGCCAAGCGAGAGCTGCCAGCCTTGGCTGCGGCACGCCAGCGCGAGAAGGCACGCCAGCGGCACACCAGCGGGGCGACGGGGTGTGCGGCCATGCGAGAGGGCGAGATCGTCGAGATCGCGCTCAGGCCGCCGCAGCGGTGCGAAGCGGCGCAGCTCCAGCGGCGGAGGGCGGCGGAGAGGAGACCCCGCGCGGCGCGGGCGCGGCAGACCGCCCGTAGACCGCGCTCAGCGCGCGCGCCCGCCGCGGCCTCGGACCAACCCCGCAGCGCAGCCGCTCGCCGCCTGCGCGCGCGCGCGCCGCGGGCCGTGGACTCGAGCCGACCCAGGCGGCGGCGCGCCAGCCTCAGCCTTTCGGCGGCGGCGAGCCAGGCGGAGACGTGGCGCGTCATCTGGTGCCACGCGTGGTGCGCCGCGCCTGCGCGCAGCAGGTCGCGCGCGCCGCGCCGGCGCGCCGCCACGCGCTGCCACGCGCACAGGGCCGCCGCGCGGGCGAAGTGCACGAGACACCAGCACGCCGAGCGAAGCGCCGTGTTGGCGAAGTGGCGCACCCGCCAGTCGTGCCAAGCCGAGCAGAGGCGAAGGCGCTCCACCGCATGGCGATCGGCCAGCCCCAGGGCGCCGAGTGCCCGCCGCCGCCGCGCGCCGACCCACCGGCGCCACCCCTCGCGGCAAGCGCGGCGAGATGTGAGCTCGCACGCGGCGGCGCACACCTCGGCGCGCTGGCGGTGCGGCGCGGCGTGGGAGCGCAGGCGCACCAGCGCACCCGCCGCCGCGCGACGCCAGCGGTGGCTGCGCGCCGCCGCCCCTCGGCCGAGCCTGGTCAGTCGCCCCTGGTCGTGGGGTGAGGGGCACAGCTCCCGCCACGTGCGCAACGCACGTGCGGCGTCCGCCGCCGCGCGGTGGCTCTGCACGCGCCGCGCCGCGCCGCGCCACCTCGCCGCCGCCGCCCACCGGCGCACGCACACGCGTGAGCCAAGCAGCCTCCGGCCCACCCCCGCAGCAGCGGTGAGGGCGCCGTCGAGCGTGACGGAGCGTGGTGGCGTGCGGCAGAGCGCCCGCTGGAGGCGACGGAGGTCGAGCCGCAGCGCGCAGCGCGCGGCGGCGGCGGCACGTGCGGAGGCAATTGTGCCCAGCCTTCGCCGCATCGCGCTGCAGGCACGCCACGCCACCAGGGCCTGCTGCACGCGTCGCCGCTGGCCGTCGCGCGCCGCCGCCCCCGCAGATGCCGCCGCCAGCGCGCGCCGCGCCCACACACGCAGCGCGGCCGCGCTTATCGTGCGGCGCAGATGGGCCTCCGATGCCTCTCGCCGCATGGAGGTGTCCGCCGCCACGAGGGCGTTGGCCCTGAGCATAGTGCATGCACGCTGCTGCGAGGTCCGCGCGCCGACCGCGGAAGCGGCGGCGGCGGCCGCGCGACGAGAGGCGGCGGCCCGGAGGCGTTCGAGGGCCACACGTAGGCATCCAGGCGCGTGGTGCGAGGGCGATGCCCTGATGCCATGGCGCCCTAGCACCAGCGCCCACGCTCGCAGCGCGCGCCGAGGCGCGGCGACGGCCGCGTGGGCCGCCGCGCGTTGCAGGTCGAGCCGCGCGCTGGCGGCGGCACGGGCTTGAGTAGACCAGCCGCACAGGTGCCACGCGCAGCGTCGCGCCTCCCTGCGTCGCGCGGCAGCGCTGGCCTGCGCGAGCAACGCCCCCGCCACGCGCCGCTGCGCACAGGCCCCGAGCCAGCGGCACCACGCGCGGCCGAAGGTGGCGGCAGCGCGCGTGCGCCGCACGGCGGCGGCGGCGGCGCCCACCTGCGCGTGCGCGCACGCAGCCGCCGCCCAGCAACGGAGCGCGAGCCCGCAGGCGCGCCGGCGGCGGAGCGCCAGCGCGCGCCGCTGACGAGCGCCCTGCACGGCGGCTTGGCACCAGCGGCGGAGCGCACGCCCCGCCGCGGTGCTCTCCAGCTGGCGCGCGGCCACCGTCAGGCGCGCCGACTGGCCAAGGCGCGCGGCGCGGCGCGCGCGGCCCGCCTCGGCCCACGCGGTTAGCACACGCCGCGTCGCGCGGAGGGCGCACCAGGCGCCGCCGCGCGCGACGCTCCGGGCGGCGCCGCCGCTGCGGCGCGCCGCGTCCCGCCACGCCACCAGCGCGGCGCCGAGCGTCCTGCGCGCCGCGCCATCCCGCGAAGTGTGCGCGTGCACCACTGCCCGCACCAAGCCTTCTCGGCGGTCGCGCGCGACGCACTGCCCGGTGCACAGGCGGCGCCACGCGTCGCGCAGGACCGCGGCCACCCCCAGCCGCCTACCCGCGCTCTGCCGGAGAGCATCTTGGTGCAGGCGTCGGAGGCAGAGGCGCGCACGGCGACGTAGGCCGCGGCCGGCTGCGACTGCGAGCAGGTGCTCCTCGTGCGCGGTCCGCACCTGCTCAGTTAGGGTTGGGATTAGGGATAGGGATAGGGATAGGGCTAGGGGGGCGAGGCTAGGGCTAAGGCTAAACAAGTTTAGCTCGCCCTAACCCCAACCAAGTGCGCACCGCCGCCGCCTCGCGTGCGGCCTCGAGACTCGCCTCGCGCGCCGCGCGCAGCTGCGCCTGCACCGTATCCACCAGCTCCGCATGCGCCCGCGCGGAGGCCTCGGCATTCAGCTGCTCCTCGTGTGCGGCCGCCGCCTCGACCGCGCTCCCTGCCGCCTCCGCCCGCGCCGCCGCCAGCGCCTCTGCCGCCGCCTCCGCCTGTAGCACCGCCGCGCGCGCTTGCTCCCGCGCCTCCTCGCGCGCCGCCGCCGCCGCCGCCGCGCCCGCCGAGCGCACCTCCTCCAGCGCACGCACGGTCGCAGGCGCCTCCGCTAGTAAGGCCGCCGCCTGCGCCTCCGCCGCACTTCTGGCCGCCTCCGCCACCTCCACAGCCCGCTCCGCCTCCTTCGCCCTACCAGCCGCCTCCGAAGCCCGCCCCGCCGCCTCCTCCGCCGCCGCCTGCGCCTCCGCCGCACTTCTGGCCGCCTCCGCCACCTCCACAGCCCGCTCCGCCTCCTTCGCCCTACCAGCCGCCTCCGAAGCCCGCCCCGCCGCCTCCTCCGACACCGCCTCCGCCTCCGCCGCACGCCGCAGCGCCGCGTCCCTCTCCTCCTGCATCGCTCGCCTCTCCTGCACGGCCCGCTCCCTCTGCTCCACCGCCGCCTGCCTCGCCGCCGCCTCCTCGGCCGCGTCCTCCTCCGCCGCCCTACCCGCCGCCACCTCCGCCTTCAGCGCCGCCTCCACCTCCGCCACACGCGCCGCAGCCTCCGCCCTCGCCGCAGCCAGCTCCGCTCGCACCTCGTCGCCAGCTGCGCGTGCCACCTCCAGCTCCTGCTGCGCCCGTGACGCCGCCTCAGCCGCCTCCGCCGCCGCCTCCGCCGCCTCGCCGCGCGCCCGCCGCGTCTCCCCCTCCGCCCAGCCCTGGCCCAGCCGCGACGCCTCCGCAGCCGCCTCCGCCACCGCCTCGGCCACCTCGCGTGCCTCCTCTGCGGCGGCCGCCCGCGCCTCTGCCCGCCCCACCTTGGCCTCAGCGGCCGCCGCCTCTGCCGTGCTCTTGGCGGCCCGCTCCAACGCGCTCGTTACTTGTGCGGCATTCCGTGCTGCCTCCCCCTCCGCTTCCTCGATGACCGCCGCTGCCGCCGCCGCCTCTACCTGGGCCGCCTCGACCACCGCTGATGCCACCGCCGCCTCCTCCTGCATCGCCTCGAGGTCCGCCTCCACCTGCTCCGCTTTGGTATTCGACGCCAACGCCTCTGCTGCGCACCGCGCAGCCTCCTCGCGCGCCGTCTCCGCCTCTGCCGCGCTCTGTAACGCGTGCGCTCGGGCAGCGGCCACCGCCTCCGTGGCCTCCGCCGCCTGCCGCACCGCCGCACGCGATTCCGCCCTCGCGGCCTCTGCCTCCTCGCGCGCTGCCGCCGCCTCAGCCGCAGAGCAGCTCGCCGCAGCCTGCGCCGCCACGACCGCCGCTGCCGCCGCAGTCGCATCCCCCTGAGCCGCTTCGACCAACGCCGCCGCGGCGGCCCTCTCAGCCTGCATGGCCTCGCAGTCCGCCGCCGCCTGCTCCGCCTTCGCCTCCGATGCCAGCGCCTCCGTCGCGCTCCGCGCCGCCGCCTTCCGAGCTGCCGCAGCCTCCGCCGCACTCTCCACCGCAGCCTCCCGGGCAGTCGCCACCTCCCGCGCCTGGGCCTCGGCCGCCGCCGCCGCCGCCTCCGCCGCCGCCCTCGCCTCCGCCGCCGCTTTAAGCGCCGCCGCTTGCTGCAGCTCCTCCTGCAGTAGCAGCTGCGCCTGCTGCGCCACTGCCTGCTGCGCCACTGCCTGCTGCGCCACCCGCCCCTCGGTGTGCCGCGCCTCCTGCTGCTCCCACCCGGCGCGCGCCTCCAGCCGGCAGCGCTCGAGCTGCTCCCGCTGCTCCGCGCCCAGCTGCCGTGCCGCCGCGAGCGACTCCTCCTGCGCGCGCACCTCAGCGCACAGCGCGCGCCGCTCCACCGCCGCGCCCGTGGCCGCCGCCTTCACCGCGCGCGCGCCCTCCGCACAGGCCGTGTACGCCGCCTGCGCCTCCGCCTCCGCCTCCGCCTCCTCGGCGCGGCTCGCACGGAGCGCGGCGCCAAGCGTGGCGCCCTCCTGCTCCGCAGCCGCGAGCTCCTCGGACATCACCGCCACCCTCGCCGCCGCCGCAACCTCCGCGGCGCCCACGGCGGCGCCCACCTGCCCGTCCACCTGCCGCCGCAAGGACTGCATCGACGCGCGCTCGGCCGAAGCCAAGCCTGCCCGCTGCGCCTCCCGCTCCCGCTGCCTCTCACGCAGCGACGTGGCCTCGCGCCTCGCCAGCAAGGCTGCAGCCTGGGCCTCGCCCACCGCCGTGGCCGCCACCTCCGCCGCCGCCGCCGCCGCCTCCTCCGCCTCACGCAGCGAGAGGCGCCACAGCTCGCTGCAGCTCACCTCAAGGCTCGCGGCACCCGCGCACCACTCCGCCTCCACAGCCTCCTGCCGACGCAGCTGGCCCTCGCTCGCCGCGGCCGCAGCCCGCTGCCCAGCCGCCTCCGCCTGCACCTCGGCCACCTCCGCCTCCGCCTCGCGCAGAGCACCACCCAGCAGCCATTCAGGCAAGAGCCTCGCCGCCAGCGACGTGGTCGTTCCCGCCGCCGCCGTTCCAGCCGCCGTTCCCGCCCCGGCGTCCCTCACCACGGCCCCGCTGCATGTGGCTGCCTGGGTGGCGGCCTGGGTGGCTGCCTGGGTGGCGGCCAGGGCCTCGGCCGCCGCGCGCTCTGCGCAGCCCAGTGTCAACTCTGACACAAGCACGCTCACCGTCGCCTCGCTCGCGGCCGCCACCGAGGCCGCCTCCTCCGCCGCCTCCTTTAGTAGGTCCGCCGCCGCCGCCTCCGCTGCCTCCGCCGCCGCCTCCGCCGTTGCTGCCGCCGCCTCCGCCGCCTGCCGTGCCTCGCCCGCCGCTGCCGCCTCCCCCTTTGCCGCCGTCGCCTCGTCCTTTGCCGCCGTCGCCTCGTCCAGAGAGCGTCGCTGCTCGACCAGTGCGCCCAGAAGGCGCCGCCGCTCCTCGGAGACCTCCCCGCGCAGCGCCTCCGCCTCCGCCTCTCGCGCCTCGCGCTCACTCGCCAGCTCGGCGCCGAGCCGCGCCGCCGCCTCGCCCTCGCGCCGTGTCACGGCCACGGCCGTTACAGCCGCCACGGCCTTCTTGGCGCCCCCCTGGGATACACCCCCCTTCTGGGCGTGCCGATCCCGGTCACGGTCCTGCTCCAGGCCCCGCTCGGCCGATGCCGCCGCAGCTGCCGCCGCCGCCGCCGCCACCGCAGCCTGCGCGGCGCCGAGCGCTTGGGCACGACGGGGCGAGATGTCCCTCTGCCTCTGCCTCTGCCTCTCCCTCTCCCTCTCCCTCTCCCTCTCACCCTCCCTCCCCCTCCCCCTCTCCCTCTCCCTCTCCCTCTCCCTCTCCCTCTCCCTCTCCCTCTCCCTGTCGCTCTCGCGCGCGCGCTCCCCCTGCGCGGCGCGGTGACGGGCCGCGCGCCGCTTCCATCGCCGCCAGAGGTGCCGCAGCGAGGCCGTGACCTCCGAGGAGCGAGATGAGGCCCCCGAAGCGGCGCGCGCCTCGGCGCGAGCGACAGCGCGCGCGAGCCCGCTTAGCTCGGCGGGCACGGGAGGCGTAGGGGGCGCGGGCGCAGCAGCCGGGGGCGCTGGAGGCGCAGGGGGCGCGGGAGGCGCAGGTGCTGGAGGTGCAGGCGCTGGGGGCTCAGGGCGCGTAGGGAGCGCGTCCTGGGAGGCAGCGGGAGCCTCTCTCGCCACCTCGGGCCCCTCAGGGCACGCGTGGGCGTGGGCGTGGGCGTGGGCGTGGGCGTGGGCGTGGGAGGGGACGTGGCCGCAACTTGCGCCGCCGTCGAGAGGCAAGGCGCCAGCACCGCTCCGCGTCCGCTGGTTATCACCCCTGACCAGGCCGCCAAGCCCGCCCCGCATCGCTTCGCTCCGCGCCGCGCGCACCGCCGCCGCCCGGGCCTCGCGCAGGAACGGAGGGGTGATAACCACGGAGCATTCCTCCTGCGGGTCCCGGGCCTCGCGCACGTGGCCGCCGGAGGGGAGCGTGGCGAAGGGGAGCGTGGCGGCGCTGTTGGCGCTGCCGGCGGCGGTTGCCATGCGCATACGCTCCGGGTCGGCGTTGGAGAAGAGGCCGGGCGAAGCAAAGGCCAGCTCCTTCTCCGCCGCCGTCTTGAGCGCCTCCGCCTCCGCAGCCGCCTCGTCGTTATCGGCGGTGCGGCGCGGCGCGGCCGCCACTGCCACCGCGGAGGGGGGTAGCGGGGCCAAAGCGGCGACAGCCGCCGCGCGCGCTCGGGCGCGCTGGCGCCAGCGGAGGAGCGCCCCACGCGTCGCCGAGTGCCGCGAGAGCCTGGTGCGGGAGGGGAGGGGCGTGGGAACCGAGCACCGTGGGTCTGGTGCGGGTCGGCGGGGGCGGGGGCGGATGCGGCGGTGGGGGCGGATGCGGCGGTTGGGGCGAGCGCGGTGGCTGAGCAGCAGGGCGCACCTTCGAGAGAGCGTCATGAGCTCCGCCTCCCGCGACCGCACCGACCAGCGGCGCAGCGCCCACGCGCGCGCCCTCCTGCGGCGCATCGCCGTCGCCAGCTCCTCCCGCACGACCTGCTGCCGGTCCAGCGGAGGACTGCCATGCCTCCAGGCGGTGGTCTGCTCTGCCAGCTGCAGCGCCTGCCGCAGCGCATCGGCCCGCTGCTGGTTGGCCTGCACCACCACGCTGTTGCGCTCGAGCTCGCCGCGCTGCCGCTCGATCAGAGCCGCGGCGGCGGTGAGCTCTTGCCGGCCAGCGTCCCGCTCGTTCTCGACGCGTGAGAGTGCCGCGGACATGCACTCTCCCGAGACCTGCGCCAGGTCGAGCAGGCCTTGCAGCCGCTCCTCGGCCACCGCTGGGTGGGGCTGTGGCGAACGAGGCCACTGCGGGCTGCTGGCGCCGCTGTCAGGTCCTACTGGCGAGGAGCCACCGGCGTGCCCTCGCACCAGCTCCGGCCCTCGCACCGGGGATATCATCGAGGGAGGTGGCGACCCTCGCACCGGGGAAGGCGCGAAGACCTCAAATGCCGGCCGCCACATCGGCCCTTGGAGGCATGCAATGCCTCGCAGCGCTCGAGTGGCGCCCGCGGCAGCTGTGAGCGGGAATGGTAAGGGCATGTAGTAAACGGAATTGGGCCGTCAAACACGTGACACGGACTGCAGCCAAAACCCGTAAAGTGTCGCTCACTAGTACTTGCAGATGTCATACTGGCCAGGCCCCGGGCTGTCGAAATCGAAGCCGAAGCCCGTGCGGGTTTTGATGCGCCCGCGCATGCGATAGCTCGGACCGCACGGCTGATTCGTCATGCCCGTATGCGCGAGAACATCGTACTGCCCCGGCCCCGGCATAGCGTCCAACGGGTCGACGTCCGGAATAGGTGCGGCATAGGTGGGAAGACGGCCCGCCAAGGTGTGCGCGGGCCCGGAGCGGTTGGCACTCAGGGGGCGGAAGCCGGGCCCGCGGCACATCGGCATGCGCACGAGCAACGGCTTTTCCGGGGCCCCTGACGCGCGCGCCGGATGACCTGAGCGGAGCACCGTGCCCTTTTGGCGCGGCGTGGGGATAACGCCTCCGTTGGCGGTCCTCCCGGGGGCGCCACTGCGCTTCGTCTTCGATGGGTCGGCGTTACGAGCCCTCGGCACTTCGGGCGGCCAGACGGGCGGCGTGAGGTCTGCGCCCACGAACGTCCAATCCAGCTCCGGGTAGGTGGAACGCAGGCCGGCGATCTCGGCTTGGACGTTATCCATGCGGGCCCGCATGGCTGACTCTAAGCTCGCAAAGTCCGGTTCGACGGGAGGCGCGGTCGTGGCTTTGGCGGAAGGAGGTGGGTGCCATGGCGGAAGGAAGTCATCGGGCGGCTGCATGGCTGGTCCTTGCGAAGCACAGATGGCCGCCGGCGACATCACGGGTGGCGAGGGTTGGCTGACATATCCCGTCGGTGAACGGCTAGCATACTCCATCGGTGGCCTCATGCCAAACTCCGCCGGCTGAACGCTGGTTGGCATGAGCCCTGTCTGCCAGCGACCTGGGGCTTCAAGCGCTCGTCGAGACGTGTCGTTACGACACCGGGTGTGCGAAACCACCGGACATCAGAAAAAAAATTCTCCCCCATGTTTACACACAAACCCACCTAAACCATCTTATCTATGTTATCGGCGTGTGTGTCCGCGAAGCTCGCCCACCATATTGCAATAGATCTCTGCGCGTGTGGCTCACTCACACACACCGCGGCATGCTGCTGGCGAGGAGACACACCGGTGCGGGAAGCGTTGCCAGGAAGCAGCGGGGGGAACGGGAAAGTGGGTCTGTTTGTGTGAATGTTGTTCGACGATTTCACCCTCCCATCGCGCACAGCAACCCTGCAGGACCGCAGAGTTCCAGAGCGCGCTTTTCGTTTGGCCGGTTGGTTGCCCGGTC
>Ga0209302_10002771_pt1 | contig 10214 bp, 6 predicted proteins | sample ArcOceMetagenome_2_FD_187445 | JGI IMG/M metagenome (GOLD analysis project Ga0209302, IMG submission 187445) | Marine eukaryotic phytoplankton communities from Arctic Ocean - Arctic Ocean ARC135M Metagenome (SPAdes) (version 2) | ecosystem: Environmental > Aquatic > Marine > Oceanic | place... | reverse complement strand
GACGAAGGGGAGCGCAACCAAGCGGCTGACAGGTGTTTATCACCCCGGCAGATTGGGGTTTTGTGTGTTTTTGGGGGTAGATTTAGATATCAAATTAGGTCAAATTAGGCCAAATTAGATTATGTGCGTCGTGCGGCTGCGCGCGCTCTGTCTGCGCGCTCCCAGCGTTCCAGCCACTAGCCTCGCGGGCCATCGACGACGCACCAGCACCGACGCCGCTAGCGCTACTTACTGCCGCCCGCCCTTGAGGCACACGCTCACGGCTGCCGCGACGCACAACAGGCGCTCGCGATTTACACTGCTCCATTGGCACGGGGCTTGGCCACAGCTCCGATCGCTGACAGCACCGGCTGCCTACGGTGTCTGAAGTGTGCGATAGTGCGAATGGTCGGGTAAGGAAGGGGTTGTGGAGCCCTTAGGCCGGGCGGTGATCGCCAGCCAGCACCTTACAAGCCGCTTGGAGCCTTGGACCCATGGGCTTGGACCAGTGCCATCGTGTCTGATACAACCTCGTGGTTGCGCTTGGCGCCACTCATCGGCACCCGCTTGGCCTCCACGGCTCGGTCTCTCACGAATTCTGGGCCGCTCGATCCGAACTACGGCGGTGGACCGGGTCTGCAGGTTCTACTTCCCCTGAATACACATCGTTTTTTTCAGACCCTTTGGCGTCAGAAAGTTCCGTCACAAACTGGGAGGAGAGGGGGGGGGGCTTAAAAACGTAGCGGCGAAGCGTGTGGGCGCGGCTTACAGCAATATCACCCCCCAGATCTCAGCCCGAAAGCGCGTCGACGGACACGGCCTTCGGGCCATGCTCCTGCCGCGACAGCTCGTGCTGCGCGCGCTCTGCGCGCTCCCAGCGTTCCAGCCACTAGCCTCGCGAGCCATCGACGACGCACCAGCACCGGCGCCGCTACTGCCGCCCGCCCTTGTCCCACTCGAGCTGTGCGGCGGAGCCTACTGCGTAAACTACACTATCGATCGGCAGCTCTTCCGCGCGGTGGTCGACACCGGATCGCCGTTCGTGCTGGTCGACGGCACGTGCACCGAAGAGCTCGACGGCCCACGCGCCAAGACGCTGTGGGGTTGCTACCGCGGCACAGGCCGACCCTCGGGCCTCGCGCCGACAGACGAGCTCTTCGGCGGCATGGACGTGGGCACCGAGTGGAAGCGCGGCGAGCTCGCGCTGGGCGCCGCGATCCGCCCAACGCGCGAGGGCTGGGTCACCGACGGACCGAGTCTCGTCGCGACGGTGCCTGATGCGACCTTCGGCATCGTGCGGTCGACCGTCGACAAGGGCACGCCGACTGCCGTCTCGAACCCGACCACTGAGCCCGGCCACTCGCCAACACCCTAACGCAAGGCGGCCAAACCCAGGCGGCGGCGCGGTCTTCCTCGGCTTGGCAAAGCGGCGGCTGCCTCGCATCCGGCCGAGCTTCCTCGAGCAGACCGATGTCGCCTCGCTGCGCTTTGACTTCATCCGCAAAACGCTAGAGCTCTCGCAGGCGCGCCAGCCACGGGCCGAAGCCGTAACCTAACCCGGGCCCGACCCTCACCCAACCCTGCCCTAGCCCTAACCTTGGAGCCAGCGCTTGACCCTAGAGCCCCCGTAGGCGGCGCCACCGACCCTTGACACCAACGCAGGCGCCGCTCGTGCCGCGCAGCGCCGACGCAGTGCGCACGATCGACCTGCGGCCGCGCGGCGCCCCGGTGGCGACTTACGCGGCCAAGGTGCAGCGGCTCTGCGTCAACGGCCAGGAGGTGGCCCTTGACCGGCCGGTGGTGGCAGTCATCGACACGGGGACAACCGGGGTCTCGGTGAGCCATGGAGCCGAATCCGAAGCCGAAACCCGAACCTTCACCGAAGCCGGCCGAAGCCGAAGCCGAAGCCGACCCCTGACCCTGACCCTACTGACCCTATAACCAGGTGAGCGATGGGCTCTTCGATGCCGGCGTGCTGCCCACGGCGTGGCGCGACGCGAGGATCGAGCTGCGCACCGAGAAAGGCAACCTCTGCGCGCTCGAGGCGTCCGTGCGCAAGCGCCGCCCGCCCGCGCCAGGCATCCCGCCGCCGCGGCTGCCCCTAGACGCCGAGGAGTTCGAGGAGTTCCCGCTCATAGTCAGCCCGGTACACGTGCCGTGGTTCGACCCCGGCTTCGGCGATTCGGAGTGCGCAGACGGCGAGCCCTTCCAGTGCAATGGCATGCCGCTGGGCAAGCGCCGCTCGCTGGTCGAGCAGCTGCTGACGCGCACCGACGGCCTGGGCGCCGCGCCGCACGTCATCTTCGTCGGCATGTGCTTCTTCTGGCAGCGGCAGATCACCATCGACATCGACGAGGGGCGCATGACAATTGACTAGATAGGACATTTGCGAATTTGTCCGCTTGGTGAGCCCGTTCGTCTCGACCCAAACTTCGTCTCGCGCGCTCCTCCTTTCGCTTGCGCTGCTGGCGCAATGACGCTGCGGCGGTGCCCTCTACTGCTCGTACTCTGCACAGTCTCGGCCCTGACGTCTCTAGTGCGACCGCGCGTGCAGGTTCGCCCGAGAGGGGGCGTCCATATTGTGCGTGCAGGCTCGCCCGTGATGGAGGTGCCACAGTTTATGCGCTTTCTCCAAGACATCATTGCGTCGCCTGCTGCGGAGCTAGCAGCAGCGGCTGCGGCTGCGGAGGCAGCGGCAGCGGATGCGGCTGCAGAGACAGCAGCAGCGGAGGCAGCTGCGGAGGCGGCGGAGGCGGCGGTGGCGGCGGAGGCGGCGGCGGCGGAGGCTACGGCAGCTCAGGAGGCCTTGGCGGCGGCAGTGGATGCAGCTGTTTTGGCTGCGACAGAGGCGACGGCATCCGATGCGGCGGCTGCAGCCGAGACGGCGGCAGCGGCGGCGGCAGCAGCGGAGGCGGCAGCAGCGGAGCTGGCAGCGCCACCGGCGGCAGCTGAGGCGGCTGCGGCTGAAGCGGAGGAAGAGGGCGTGCATGGTCGCGACCCGCGGCTGGCCCCACCCTGGATCACCGAGAACGAGCAGTTGCTCGCCGAGCTGGCAGCACGCTCCTCTGCGGTACCCAAGCCATCGACCGCGTCACGCTCCGCCTCAGTCTCGCCGATTGTGAGCCGCCTGCCCGCCCGCCGCCCGTGGAGGCAATGTGCACCGCACGTGCACCGCACGTGCACCGCATGTGCACCACATGTGCACCGCATGTGCATGTGCACCGCATGTGCATGTGCATGTGCATGTGCGTGTGCATGTGCATGTGCATGTGCATGTATACCAGGTGAGCCTCGCACAGCTCGACGAGGCAATCGGCCGTGCGGAGGCGCGTGGTCGGCTCGCGTGCGTCAAGTACTACGCGCCATGGTGCCAGTCTTGCTTTACCATCAAGCCTCTGTACGAGCGGACAGCAGGTGCGCGACTCGGCTCGCATCCACCTAAGCCAAACCCGAGCTAGACCTCATGTCCATGTGCACTGCATGTGCCTCGTTGGCTCGAGCAAGATGAGCGACCACGTCGACTAACCCTAACCCTACCCTAGCCCTGACCCTGGCCCCGACCCTAGCCCTAACCCCAACAGAGGGCAAGATGAGCGACACGTCGACCAACCCTAACCCTACCCTAGCCCTGACCCTGGCCCTGACCCTAGCCCTAACCCCAACAGAGGGCAAGATGGGCGACCACGTCGATTTCTACGAGGTAGACGGCGGGTGCGCGCGCGAGCTCGTTGCGCTCGCCGACGTGCGCAACTTCCCGGTGCGCATAGTGCCACTGCACTCAGCACATCTCTGCACCCCGCAGCGGCAACTCTGCAGGCACACCCTCTGCACACCCATGCAACTTGCAAGTCCACACTCGTCACCTCGGCGCACTGGTGCCCCATGCACACCATCAACTCTGCTCTCTTCTGCAGGTCACGCAAATATACGCACGAGGCACGCTACGCACGACGCGCCCAATCAACAGCAAGGTTCTCTTCGACGGGTTCAACGCGGGCCTGGTGGACCTGGTGCTCGAGTTCGCCGACTTCGGCGCGACCGTCGAAGGCGGGTGATCCCGACTCGCGGAGCCCGAAAGAGCCGTGTACACGGGGTAAACACATGCACCATCGCATGTTGGTTTCTACATTCTACACGATAAGAACACGATCCCGGACCGGTCTCTATATAGACTATAGGCGGTGTAGGGGAATCATCCTTTCTTTGAAAGAAAGGTGCGTTGCATGCCTTCGCGGCACTCCGGCAGCGGCACGACCTCGTGCTCGTTGCAGCGCCGCGCTTGCCCACTGAGCAGTCCAGTGCTTCTCACCTGCCGGGTAGATGGTCTGCAGCTGGTGGTTCTGCTGCTCCAGCTTCTGCAAGACGTGCTCCGCTCGCGAGGCGTCCGCCTTATCATCTACCACTAGCAGAGCGTGCTCCACGAGGGTGTCACACATATAAAGACGCAACGTGTCAGGATTGTAGCGGAATGCTTCAGGTGGAAGCGTTGACATAACGTACGCCTTCCAGCACTGCCAGACCTCCACCATGGCGTCCGACGCCTCCTCGGTATCGCCGAGCTCGAGATGGGCTTCGGCCTGCCGCACTATGTACACGGCCATGTCGGCCATGTCGCCTTCCGCCGCTCGGAACTCTTGCGCCTCTTTGAACAGGCAGACGGCCTCTTGCAGCTTTGCGTCCTTCGCGGCACCGTGAAGCCCTTGTGCGACTTCCATCATGCTCTCCCCCAAAGCGACCAGCGACTGATCGAGCCGAGTGTAGCACTCATGATCAATGTTGGACCAGTCAGGCCGCAGTCGAAGCAACACGGAAAGCTCTGTGAGGATCAACTCCTCTTTCTCGAACTTGCCCAGCTCGTGCAGCACACTGCCCAGCTCCCAGAGGCCGTGCGTGAGCGGGTCGAATCCCTGCACTGGGTCTATATCCCAGCTTTGACGCAAGGAGAGAACCACACGTCGCACCACGCGCTCCTCATTAGCACCAGTGCCGTATAGCGTGCGCAGGATGCTTATCTCATCCAGTCGCATCTTCAGCGTCGGCCAAACATCGCGATGGACCATCGCGGCCATTAAGACCGCCTCCCGGTAGAGGGAGAGCGCTTCTCTTGCCTTGGCCTCCGCACTCTCCCGCCCATCTGGACACGCTTCTGCCTGCTCCTGCAGCACCTCGGCGAGCAGGGTGATGGAGACGAGGGTATCTTTGTCGTCCCCGTTCAGCCGCGTCAGCGCCAACTCCTCAGCGAAGAGCGTCTCCGCCTCGGCCCATTGCCAGTCGCGCTGGAGAGCCATCCCGAGGTTAGCCATGGAAGCGCATGTGTCCAGGTGCCTGGCGCCGAGCAGATTGCGCCGCCCCTTCATCGCTATGCGGTGCAATGCGATGGCCTCTTTGACCTCGACGTTGGAATCGAGCGCGTTCGCCAGGACGTTCATGCTGTGGTAGACGGACTCCTCCAAATATGGTTGATTTGGATTCATCTGCCAGCGGGCTGTGATCCGGTCGAGCTGCTCGCTCATCACCACGATGCACTCTTCAAAGAGCAGCTCCTTGTTGAGCATCTCGCCGAGAGCTTTCAGGTTGAAGAGTGCGTTTTCCTCGTAAACGTTCCCTGCTTCTGAGTAGAGCGATCCTTGTTGCACCGCGCGCCTGATGCAGGGGATGGCGAAGTCGAAAACAAGCGCCAGCTTCCTCCCGAGCGAGAGCACTAAGAACGTGGGGCCGCGCCCGAAGATGTCATCGAACGGGTCGCCGAAACCTGCTTTCTGGACATTCGAGTGCAGCGTGAGGAGCGTTGTCATGAGCCGGCATAACTCGTGCAAAACTGGTTCGGGCCGTCCCTTGAGGTGTAGCTTCACCGCCTCAGGCAAGACTTCGTGCCGTGTAAGCAGCGCCGTCAACGCGCAGCTTCTTGCTTGCCACTCGGACGTGACAAAGTGCGAAGATGCACACTCGCGCCATACCTTGCTGGTGGCCGCCGCTTGACAAAGATCGCTCGCGCCGAGCCAGAAGAGTATCGATTGCACCTCATCCGGCCCGAGCGGTAGATCGCTCGTGCGAGCAGCGAGCGCTTTTGAGCGCGTTCGCATTGAGTACCGATCCGGGCCGAGCGGCAGATCGCTCGTGCGAGCGGCGAGCGCCTTTGAGGTGCGAGTATGACCTCGCAGCCAGGGTCATTCTGAGAGCCGCGGGGGAGTGCACGTACGTGGGAGTGTCTGGGGTGGGAGACCGAGCGCGAGCGCGGGGAGTGTAGCTACGGGATAGCGGCGTAGATAGATTTCTGGTAGAAAAGACGCACGCATGATCTTATCGAGCTACGGGGGCGCAACGAACTTTTTTCTCGGGGTAGAGCTCTAGGCTTCCCAGTAGTTAACTGGATATCTCTTCGCGGCAGCGAACCAAGCGATCGTCTCGCCGAGTAGTCATCCGGCTTGTGCAGGTTGAGATCTCGCGGGCACGTCTCAGCCGGTAGCGGGTGCCGGAAGCGGATGCTGGTAGGGGTCCGCATCTTTTAGGCCGCGTGCGCCCCCCATGCGCGAGTAGCGCGACCTTGGGGAACTCCACGGAACGCGCGACCGGCCGCCCTGGCGCTCGAACGACGATGCGTCTATAGTCGCTCGGGTCGCTTTTCTTGGAGTACAGTGCACCACATACAGGGACCCCGAGAACCAGGGGGGTCCGCCCTCTGGACCCCCGCCCTGCCGGGGGCCAGTCGCTGCGCTAGGCCTTCCGTGCTGGGCAAGGTAGTCGCCCTGCCGACGGCCGACTAAGGGCCTAATCAGACCCCTCTAATTAGCAACCGCTGAAATTGGCCTAATTGTATTGCAATTCTCCCCCATGTTTCACAAAACCCCACCAAAACGCGCCCTGCATGGTGCCTCATGCACTGAACCCAACCGGCTTCGAGCCGCGCTTGCCTCATGTGTCAAACTCTGGTCAGTGCCGTTGTGTAGACTTTTCCCACATATATAACATACGAACTTGCACTGAACCCAGCCGGCCTCGAGCCGTGCCTCATCGTGTGCCCGAACTCTGGTCCTGCGTGCCGTGTTGTGTAGCCTTCCCACATATAACATGCGAACTTGCAGGGCCAGCTACAAGGGGTGAGTCCTTACTTACGTAGTGTAAATAGTGAGCCCTGGGGAGGAGGTGTCAAAACGTCAGTCGTCACCGGCTCGGCGGCCTCGGCCTCGGGCCGGCCGCGGCGCGTGCAGGTTAGATCTTAGAATGGGACAACCGCAATAAAGCCGTACACGAGATAATGTACACGTTCTAAATGAGATGACCACCACTCCGACTCGTCACACGCGATCAAAGGCGGTTACGGTGGTGAAGGCAACGGCGCCCCCTCCCATCGCGAGTCCGTGACCAATTCTTCGTACCACGCCCCTAATGCCGCGCGCCTCTTGCGCGCTCCTCTCCCGTCCCAGCTTCGCCAGGGCGAGTGCCGCGGCGACAGGTTGCAGCGATGCCGTCTGCGCGCGAGTATATCGGTGTCGTGGATGCGTGACGCATATAAAAAGGTAGCAGGAAGCGTGCGCATGGGAACCGAGTGTGGAAAGTGCATGACAAGGGGCGGGGGGACCCACAATGCTGCTAAGGGAGATTCATGATGCAATGCTCGCCTCTGGCCATTTCTCAAAGGGCAGCATGAAGATGCCGAGTTCCTTTAGGTCGGGGGGGCAAGTGCGGACGTACTCGTCGTAGGTGCACGCGGTCGAATAGAGGGGGACCAGCGTCTTCTGGCGCCGCATCCACCGGAAACTGCCCGCCCTGTTCAACCTGTTCCTGGCAGCGTTGGACATGCCGAAGCTCATGGCCACAGCCTTTTTGGACCCCTGCTTAATGAAACTCTTCTTCGTGCGAAGCGCAACCGGGTTGAACGACTGGCTCGTCGTAAGCGGCTGCGCCTCGGCGGCGTTGAGCGCTGTGCCGTTGAGCGACACGAGAGTGTCCCCCACCGTGATGCGGCCGTCCTTCGCTGCCTGGCTGCCCGGCGCGATCGTCGTGACGCTGTTGTGCGCGCTCAGGCCGAGCCCAAAGCCTCGGGCCGTCTTGGTGAGCGTCACCGAGAACAAGTGGCCTGCATCCTCAAAGATATCGGGTGACTCGGCGAAGGCTGCTGGAGCGGAGGCCAAGCCAAACTTGAGCGAGGCGCCGACGGGGAACTTGCTGAAGGCGGAGGAGGCCGAGCCGCTGAGCGGGGCGCCATCGAGCGCGACGATGACGTCGCCCACGTTGACCCCGCCGCGCGCCGCCTGCGAGTTGGGCGAGACGCCGATGACCTTGTTGCGCTCGTCCAGCACCATGCCAAAGCCGAGAGGGGTCTTGAAGAGGCTCGCCGAATGCGTCTCGGCAGATGGCCCGGGCCTTGCCGAGCGCACGCCGAGGACGACGGAAGCACCCACCTCGAAGGCCTCCAGCTCGGTTTCCGCCGTGATCTTCATCTCTAAGGGCACGTCGTCGACGCTGAGCAAGTCCTCGTGCGTGGTGGTGAGGGGCTCCGCCGCGCCGCCCAGCAAGGCCTTCTTCAGGTGCGCGTCCTTTGCCGCCACCGAGCCCGCCGCCTTCTTCGGGTCACCTGGCGCCTGGCGGTCGAGATGCTTGGCGATCTCGTCGACGAGCTCGGCGCACTTGAAGAGCTCAGGCGAGAGCACGATGAGCACGATGGCCCGCTTGTGTGCTGCGTACGCGGCCTCGCCGTCTGACGTCACCCTGACGCCACGCTCCGCGAACCGACTCACCACCTCATCGTACAGCGTGGAGGGCGCAGAGGACGCCTCGCCTCCTTCCTTCAAGGCGTGGTACTCGGAGGGGTCCGCGGCCCGCTCGTCGGACACGGCCACAGCCTCGGCCTGCCGCCCGGTGTTGAAGCCGGTGGCAGGGAGCTTCTTGTAGTGCGCGCTCAGGTAGATGACCGTGCTGTCGATGTCGGCCTCGGGCAGTGCGATCTCATCCTGGATCCGCATCCTTCGCACGGCTGGTGTTGCGGGCTCGGGCCACTGGTGCCCCGTCTCCGGCTCGGCCTCGGCAGCGGTAGACGAGCACGTTTGCTGCCAGACTCCCTTTCCCTGCCCCTTGAGCACACGCGGCGAGAAGAGAGTGCGCCGCTTCCCTGCTGGCTCGGCCGCAGTATGCATAGCAGAGGCGGGGGCGGCCGCGGAGGGAGAGGCCTCCTCCGCCTGCTCACTCGTGTCGGCCAGAGATGGTTTACTGGGGAGAGGCCCGCTGGCCTGAGCGCCGTCGGGGACGGCATCGTCGCCTTGCGTCTCGGGGTCGGCGCTAGGCGTGAGGGACGCGTGGTGGTAGAGCCCCTCGGCCACGTGCTTGAGCACCGCGTACTTGTACTGCTTCTCACGGTGCCACTCGAGCGCGCCCTGCGCGTGCCCGCGGAGGAGCCACTGCACCGCGGCGTGCTCCACATCCGAGAGCCACGAGCCCTTGCGTGCGAGGAAGAGATTGACCTCGGCACGGAAGGCGGCGGCGGAGAGGCCGCCGTAGTTGGGGTCGGCCTCGCGTACGATGAGCAGTGGCTTGCGCTGCTCGTAGGCGGTCCGTAGCTCGAGCAAGCACTGCGGCGAGCCGATGTACTCGATGGTGAGGAAGACGAGGACGACAGTGGAGCGGCTCACGTTCTCCGTGAGCGTCGTCTTGCCGTCGGCGTCCGTGACGTTGTCGTCGGCGAGGCGGATGGTGCATGAGGGCAGCATGGTGAAGAGGAGGCTCCTGATGACGGAGCATTGCTCCTGCGCGTGCTTCCACGTGTGCGAGACGTACAGGTGCGTGTCGAGGCCGCGCTCCGTCATAGGCGGGGGCAGCTTGACCAGCTCGCCGTCGTCGGCAAAGGTGAGGCTCAGCTCGCCGAGCTGCGTCGAGATCTCACCCACGCCTCGGCCGACGGCGACGACGAGCAGCAAGGCGACGACACAGTTGGAGATGACGAGTGCGACCCCGACAGAGTCGTCCGGGTCGCGCTCGAAGAAGAGCGTCGCCGTGATGTAGGTGAACTCGAGCTGCACGAGGGAGGCCACCTGCACCTTGCTGGGCCACGAGTCGCGGTACGGCGCGGCGCCCAGGTAGAGGATGAGGAAGATGAGGCCGACCACGTCGATGTACCACAGCTGGACCAGGGTGTCGGGGAAGACGACGAGCACCAGGCTCGTGAGCAGGAACTTGCGCAGTTGCTCGATGGCCTCCCAGTACTGCCGGGCAGCACGGGGCGGGGCGGGGGCGGGGTGAGG
>Ga0209302_10002770_pt1 | contig 10215 bp, 12 predicted proteins | sample ArcOceMetagenome_2_FD_187445 | JGI IMG/M metagenome (GOLD analysis project Ga0209302, IMG submission 187445) | Marine eukaryotic phytoplankton communities from Arctic Ocean - Arctic Ocean ARC135M Metagenome (SPAdes) (version 2) | ecosystem: Environmental > Aquatic > Marine > Oceanic | place... | reverse complement strand
GCTGGTCTCTTACACCCCCCATCTACCCCTCTATTCCCTTTTTTTAAAGAAGAGTAGTGCACATGTTTACACGCAAATACGATTTATAGAAGTCAGTACAAGGTCCAGGTTGTATAGAAGTGTACACTGAGTGCCCTTCTGGTGCCCTTCATTATTACGGTATTATCGGTTGATTATGATTAGACATAGACCAAAAATAAATAGACGTCGCACATTTTAAATTACTTACTCTGAGAGAGACGGCGACGAGCCGCCGTCTGACCCGTCGTCGTGCTCCTCCTCGTCGCTGTCGGCGACCGCATCTTCCACGTCAGCAAGGTGTGCTTTTTTCGCCCCGGTATAGGACTCGCCCTCACCATCCTTCACTCCCGCCCCTCACCACCACTACGCTCGACCCCAGGTGTGCTCGGTCATTTTCTGCGAGGACTGCCAACGGCCGCGCCTACTCTACTCGATGGCAAACGAAAGCCGTGCGTCGGCGGGCTTGCCTCAAGAGCATGGACACGTACGCACCGAGGACATCGCGTTTGGGGCCCCGTTTGGGCCGGGGTTAACAAGAATTAACACGGTTAACACGTCAGGCGGCGCCAGCACCAAAGGGGCGGGGGGGGCGCAAGGCTTAACAAAAGGTCAAATTGTGATCGCCTTTCCCACTTTTTGACTTTACCCCCGGGGCGTTCGTCGTGCGTCGTGCGAGCGGGCGTCGTCCCCGCGGTTCTTAGATCTTACCACTCACGGTTGTTATTTTGACACACGGGGGTCGGGTACTCAACCAACACGCCGACTGTCTCTCGTCACCCTGACACCCGATCCATCGCAAGTCCACAGACACCCTCTCGGCTCCTAGATTGGATCCAGAGCGGGGATCTGAACGACGCGACGCTTAGTCCTCGCTTGACCGTAGTAACGCGCGCGCGGCAGGGCAGGCCCATCACGCCTCAGACGGGCGGCGGTGCGGAAGGGAAGATCACGGCGTACGCGATGCCACCGATCAAGAGTGCAAGGAGGCCGAACCTGGAGGGCCGAGGGCAGCGGGATCGGCAAGGGGCCCAAGGCGGTGGGATCGAGCGAGACTCGAGAGGCGGTGAGCTCGAGCTCTCGGGGCGGTGGCTGCGGGCGCGCAGTGGTCCGGCCACTGCACAAGGAAGCGCCGCGCCGCCCAGGGCCGCCTAGCGCGCCCGGAGGAGGCCCGGAGGAGGCCCGGAGGAGGCCCGGAGGAGGCCCTGAGGCACTGAGGAGGGGCTGAGGCACTGAGGAGGGGCTGAGGTACTGCGGAGGGGGCTGGGGCAGGGCACGCTACTGCGGCGATGAGGTATCCCTGTCTAGTATCCCGGTCGCCGTCGTACTACGCCTACTACACTTGCTGCGCTGCGTGAAGTACTCCTGCGCGTCGCCATCGAGGCCGCCCTCATCCAGCAGGGCCTGACGGGTTAGGGTCAGGGTCAGGGTCAGGTTTTTAGGGGTAGGGGTACGTCCGGCAGGGCGGGCCGCCGCATAATCGGCGGCTTCGGTCTGGCCTCACGGCCGCACCGTAGCCTCCCCGTCGGGCCCTGAACGGCTCGGCGGCTCGTCCCGAAAGCGCAGCGCAGCCAGGAGCCTGGAAAGCCAACCCCAGCAGACCAAGACCAGGCTAGCGAGCCAGGACAGGCGCTGTCAACATTTCTGTCGCCTTGCGCTGCAGGTAACGCACCACCTCGTCCTCCGCCTCGAGGAGGCTCATCCCCTTCTCCGTGCCCTCGAACTCCATGTACGACTCCACCATACCCTCGATCGAAGGGTACACCGGGTTACCGGAGAGGATGCGCTCCTTGTTTCTCTGCTCGAGAGCAGCGAGCACCACCTGCGCAGGGATGGGCGGGCATGACACTCGCTCCAACGTATGATAGTGCCTCTGTCGGGCGCAAGCACCTTCTGGTAGTCTTCTGAGAGCGTCGAGAACTGGATGAGCGAGTCGTCAGCGAACGGCGTGGGCAGGGACGGCAGTTCGCTGCCTTCTTCGGCCAGCAAGATGCGCGGAGGCTGAGCAAGCACAGGGCGCGCAGCTGCGGTGCGTCCGGCGCAAGGTCGCAGCTGGAACGCGCTCGCGCTTGCCAGCAGCGCCAGCGCGAGAGCCGAGCGTCTCATTTCGCGAGGCATTTCGGTCTGATGAAGTTTGGGGGGTTGTCTTTGTCTTTTGAGCGGACGTATGAGAAGCGGGATAGATAAGATAATAAGTAGATAGATAGATAGATAGTGGCAAAAGATCCCCCCTTGGGGGGATAGTGGCAAAAGATCCCCCCTCACAGCCTATCCCCCTTGTGACTATCCCCCTTCTCTGCTCAGGGCTCAGCCTTTGCGAGGATCCAGACATCGCGGAATTGCGTAGTGTGGTGAGTCGTGTAACGTCGTGAAACCCAACAATCTTATCTTATCTTATCTTAGACCAGATCAGATACGAGATAACATAGAAATCAAATTAGGTCAAATAAATTAGGTGGGTCTAATTTGATATCTAATTCTACTCCATTATCTTAATATATCAACAGACAGACAACCACCATTCAAAAAGCCATTATTGTGTCTGGCTGGCTGAGATCAACTAGCAAAACTGACACCCCTCTTCACCGGTGAGGGCGCGCCTGGCGCGGGCACAACTGGTGGTGTGGGCACGGGAGGGCCTGCGGGCAAGTCCGGCGCTGACCGATACTGCGGCTGAGCGTCGTCGCCCCCTGTTAAAATCACGCCCCCCGCAAGCGGCGTAAGCGGCTGGATCGAGCCGCTTGGCGTCCAATTAGCACGCTTGGAGGCAGCCTTCTGAAGGTAGCTCGCCTGACTCGGCTGTGGCTTGGACTTGGACGCCTGGCCGTGCTGTGGATTGGGCGGGGCAAGATGCTGCCCTGCGCCGGCGGTGTGAGCTGTGCCCACCTCGTAGCGTTGGTTCATGAACGCTTGCGCCTGCTGCTGCACCTGCTGCTGGCCCTGCTGCTGCACCTGCTGGCTCACCATCTGCTGATTCAACGCCACCTGGTGCACCTGCTGGCTGATCCTCTCCAGGTTGGTGTGGAATGATGACACGCCCTCCGCCTCGCTAGCGCCCGGTCGCGATGAACCCTTCACCAGTTCGCTGAGTTGGTCTAGCTTCGCCTCCAGCTTCATGTCCATCGGCGGCGGCGCCTGCTCCTCTCTTGGAGCCCCGGCCGCAAGCCCTTCCACCTGCTGGCTGAGCCTGTCCAGCTTCGCGTGGAATTCTGACATCTCAGGCGTGCGCGCCGGCTGCATTAGCTGCGTGTGCGACCATTTCTCCAGCTTCGCGTCCAGCTTCGCATCCAGCGTCGCGTCCAGCGTCGCGTCCAGCGGCGGCGGCAGCAGCTCCCTCGCGGCCGCTGCCATCGACGGCGTGCGACGAAGTGAAGGCGACGTGCTGCGCACGGCTGCTACAAGGGCGTTGCCGCTTCGTCGAGGCCGCGGCTCGAAGTCACGGTCAAGCTTGTCCTGGAGCTTCTTGGTGGCCTCGGTGACCTCGAGCACGAGCTTCTCGAGCTGCTCGAGCTTGCGCGGCACCTTTTCGTTCTCCTCCTCAGTCCTCTCCTTGCTGTCCAAGAAGGCACGCCTCGCGCGTTCCTCGACGGCCTGGGCCTTGGCTGCGGTGAAGGTCCATGCAGCGAAGAGGCCCTTATCGTTCTCCTCCATCTCGGCAGAAAAGGACGTGGCGGTTTTCTTGAACGAGCCCCTAGGGTTGCCGCCGCCGCCACCGCCGCCGCCGCCACCACTGCCGCCACCACCGCCGCCACCGGGGCTAGGCCAGTCTCCCACCTTGCCACCGACCCACCTTTTTTTCAGCTGCGAGCGACACCGCGGAAGCAAGCGGTAGAGCAGCGTCGGCGGCAACGTGAGGAGGTTGAACGGCGGCGGGAACGGGTGGGCCGTAATGTAGCTCTTGACCTGCAGGACGCGTTTCATCTTCCAGTTCTCGTCGGCTTGGGCCATCACGTTCTCATACGACTTGGAGAACATCGCGATGAGCAAGTTGACAAAGAGGACCAGAGCGATGAGCAAGTAAGACCACAGGGCGAGAGGGGCGAGGAAGGCCGAGCCAGGCGCGGCCGAGAGCTCACCCGGCTCGAAGAAGCCCAGCAGACCCCAATAGGTCATCCAGAAAGGGCCGGAGGAGGAGATGTCCAGGTCGAGGTTGAACCAGCCAAGCAAAGGCCGCCACGCGCCAGGGCTGCCATCGAGACGATACTCGGGCGCGAGCATGTGCATCACAAGACCAAAGCCGGAGGTGATGAGCAGCATCAATCGGCCCCAGTTGTACAGGTCGTTGATCATCTTAGAGACGCAGACGAGCAGCACGCCCGTCTCCTTGTGGAACGTGAGCACCTCCATCATCCGGACGGTTGAGATCAAGATGAGCCCTGAGGCGAAGGTACGGAGGAACTCCAGCTCCCACGACCACTCACACACGCGCTCGACACCCAAGGAGGAGACCCGCGAGTCATCGAACAGCATCCAGCTGCCCTGGTGGGCCCAACCGCCCGTCTCCTGGCTCCACCACTCGACAGCGTCCAACGTGCCGTCGCGGTTTGCAAGGTCCAAGGCCAGCCAGAAGCGCATTACGATGACCAGAATGCCGAGCACGGCGCGAATGACGTCGACGATGTTCCACCAGTTCTGCTTATAGAGGTGCCAGTCGGAGAGCATCTGTTCCACCTCCTCGAGGACGATGGCGACAGCCCAGAAAGCGAATACGTAGTCCATCGGCGTCGTGGGCAAGCAGTGTGGCCGGAAGAGGACGGCGACCTGCAGGATGAGGAAGAAGAGGCTGGAGAACATTGCGTTGGTGCGCTTGACGAGGGGGATCTGGAAGAATCCGAACAGCGTCCACCAGACGTTAACCTGCGCATGCCGGGGTGGAGACGGTTTGGGAGGCTAGGGGGCTGGGGAGAGGAGGAGGGAGTGGGGTGGCTAGAAGGAGGGGAGTGAGATGGCCAACCACGTTGGCGAAGCTGCGCGGGAAACCGGGGCAAGGGCGCGCGCCTTAATCGTGCCTCCCGATGTCGCCGCTTTGTCCTTAACACCCTTGGGCCATGAGTACAAGTCGTTGACGTTCACCTCTACAAACTGCACCCCCATGCACATCGCCAGCTCCTGTAGCGCCAGCTTGAAGATACCCTCCATCTTGGTGAGCCTCACTCGATGGCCCTCGGGCGAGCGGCCCATCCACATCTCATCGAGGATCCCTTGCGAGAAAGGGTGCCTGCCCAGAGCGCGCGTGGAGGTCAGCAGAGTGGGCGCACTAGGACAGTGCGTGCGGCGCGCGCGACGGGAGGGGGAAGGGCGAAGGGCAGCAGCGCACGCGACGAACTCGATATTGTTGAAATCGATGGCTAGGTCGAGCAGCGAGGTCACCCGAGACCCCTTCGCACCCACCGTGGCGATCTGACCGTCGCGGCTCACCAGCAGTTGCCTCGCCTGTAGTGCAGCGCATGTGCAGCGCATGTGCAGTGCATGTGCAGTGCATGTGCAGTGCATGTGCAGCGCATGTGCAGTGCATGTGCAGCGCATGTGCAGTGCATGTGCAGCGCATGTGCAAAGCGCACGCCCCCGTCGCGGCTCGGCATGAGTAGCCACGCCTACATGCATTCCGTGGCTCTACAGCAGCTGCAGCCAAATACTGCATGCTTGCTAAAAGCCTACTGCGGCCTCGCCTCCTCTTGGTCATGGAGGTGCTCGAGGATGCCGAGCGAGTAGTCGGAGAGTTGCTTTGAGTACTGCTGCAACTTTTGCACGCGAAGCTTCTTCTTCACCCCAATCCTGCGGCACATCTCCTGTAGAGGGTCAGGGTTGGGATGGGGGTGGGGTGGGGGGGGCTGCACGTGATGGTGAAGAGGAGGCGGAGACCAACCGGAGGGGTGAGTGGGCAGAGGGGCGGGGGGTCAGGTCGCGGCGGTGCGCCTGCCCGATGAGCGCGGCGCGCAGCGGGCTCTCGCACGACTTGTGCTTCCAAAAGACCTCGGCCAGTTCGAAGGCCCCCACCATCGTGGCCCAGAGCACCAGGTCGAAGGCGGTCGCGTGCTTGTGCCCGGTCGCGTAGTCGGCATACCTTGCAGGGGGTGTTGGGGGTGAGGGGTCAGCAAGTGGTTGCAGACCTAATGAGCAGGGGAAGTAGGGCGAGAACCAGGGAAGGGGCGTCAAGCGTGGACTCACCCCGGGACGAGCTTATTCATGATGTCCTTGTGCTTATCCCGCCACGGCGTAGTGCCCTTCTCCTTGTCCAAACTGATCCCCTTCGCGGCCTCACTCGCCGCGCTCTTCGCAGCCAGCGTCACGCTGTCCTCTTCTTTCTCGGCCAGCAGATTGGCCGCGCTGCTTCCCCTGGACATCCGCCGCCGCACGTTGTGAAACACGCCAGAGTCCGTCAAGGTACTGCTCCTCCTCATGGGAGAGGGGGGGGGGCTGCCGCCGGAACCCGCCAGGCGCTTCCCCTTCGATTCGTCCGCGGCCTTGCTAGCGTCGGCGGTGGTGTGTTTGAGCGAGGCGAGGTAGCCGAAGGCGTCGTCCACGACCCCGTTCAGGTTGTTGGGGCCGACCAACCTTCAAGAGGTATACAAAGGGCAGGGGTGACAACGAAAAGGTGGGCCGGGCCTAAGGAGTTCGGACTAGAGTGGAGTTAGGGCCTGTGCTGCAGGGCTAAAGTGCGGGTTCGGTCACGCCTGAAGAGGTCTGACACAAACACGTCCTCAGGTTTGGCGTTGAGCTTCAGCAGAAGCTCGATCAACTGCAGGTGCGTATGCTGTATGAGCTGCGGCGTACACGCAATGTGTATGCAATGTCAATGTGTGTGCGTGCCTTGACGTCGAACTGCTTCGTGTTGCCCGCGAGCTTGAGGCCGAGTTGGAAGGCCTGCGAGGGCGGCGAGGAGGAAGTTGGCGATTCCAGGGCTTGGAGGCACCTGCTCCTATGCACGTGTGTGCCTAGTGTATGCCACGCGTAAACCTGCTGGACGAGGGCGGGAGATCTCTGATCGGCAAAGTTGCTGTCGTTGACGACCTTTTCGAAGAGCTCGACCTTGCCCCACTTGACCACCGTCATGAGCAAGCCGGCTCGCAAGTGCGTCAGCTCCTTCTCGCGCACCTGCAATGTATATGACTCGTGAATACCACACGTTTGCTCGTTTACCCTGGGATAACCAAGCTGCTTTTGCGTGCAAGCAAGGTCGCAAGTTGAGAGCACCTGCTCGACCATCTGCTTATGATTCGCGTACATGAGCTCGTAATTGGGGTCGCTCTCGTCCATGGTCACCCACTTCGCCCCCATGCCGTTCTTTCCCGTCGGGTCCTCTCGCCCATCGAGAAGCAGCATGCCGCCGAGCTCGCGGCTGCAGTGGAAGTGGTAGGCGCTCGTCTCGAGCCACGCGTTGTCCGTGTTGCGCGGGTCGTCGACGTAGCCTGGTGGAGTAAGGCGATGAGGTGTGTATGTGTATGCACACGCACACGCACACGCACACGCACATGCAGACGCAGACGCACATGCACATGCACATGCACATGCAGATGCGCGTGCACATGCACACGCACATGCAGATGCACGTGCACATGCACGTGCACGTGCACATGCACATGCACATGCACATGCACATGCGTACACACACACGTGTACAACAGGTGGTCGTATATATTGGCGTATGTGTTTTACCCATGTAGACGCTCTTCTTCTCGGTACTGGCGAAGAGCTCCTGCAGCAGATGTTCCAGGTGCGCCGCTTCCTCCGCCCCCCTTGGCGGGTCGTCCTTATACCCCTCTTTAACCACGGCCTCCTCCGCCTTCAGGATCTGTTCCACCTTGGGCGCCACGACCTATAAAGAGGGTGCAGGAGGAAATATGTGCAGGAGGAGCGGGGTGTAGGAAGTAAGTGTGCAGGAAGGGCCTAGGGCGAAATTACCGTGCCGGCTTTGGCCACGTTGCCGGGGAGCGACCAGTCGCCGCTACCCGGCCGAGGTATCGCCACAAACTGCAGAGAATCGTGCCGCGGGTGGTAGCGCGTGACGATCGTGTCCACCGCGTGGTTTGGCCCCCAGCTATGGAGCCAGCCGCGGCCGCGCAGTCCAGTGCGCCCACGCGGGTTGAGCGGCCGGCCGAGGTCATCGAAGGTGATCTTGCCCTCGAACGTCTGCCGCTTCTCGAGGGGAGGCAGAGGGTCGAGCCCAGCCTGCTTTCGAGCCTTGTTCAGCGCCTCGCTACCCAGCCCCTCGCTACCCACCTGGCCGAGGTAGGTCGCATACTCATCGATCGTCCCCCTGCCCAGCTCCTCACCGCCCAGCTCGCCGCCACCTTTCCGGAGCTGCACGGGGTCGGCGGTCTTTCTGCAGAACCCACCCTTCTCATGAGCGGGGTCTGCCTCTGGCGCAGTGAAGTCCTCAGGCTCATAGTCAGCCATCTCAGTCTGCCAGCTGATCTGCTCGGTCTCGAGCACCAGCCTCTCCGGGTATGGTGTCGGGTTGACCTTGGTCTCAGCCGGCTTCTTGAGCGCCGAAGAGTGCGGCTTCCTATTGAGAGTGAAAAGTTAGAAGTCCTGCAGGGTGCTATGAGACAGGCTGCAAGGCGCCCCAGAGGCTTCTAAAGTGGCCTGAGCTGCGCTCCAGGGTGAGTAGGCATACCCTTGGCCCGTTGAGAAGCCGAGTGGGCGACTGGGGCGCTATCGTTGCTATCGTTGCCGAGGGCAAGCCCCGTTTTTAACCGGCTGCCATTCATCCGCAGCGCAACCTCGTCCACCCAATCGCGGTGATTCGCCCAAAGCCTGGCGTAACGGTCTTCGGTCTTGGGGTCGACTCTGAGCCACATGGCCTTGGCGGCGTCATCTCCGCCCCCGAGCTTGAGCTGCTTTGCGATCTCGGGCGTGCAGTGGAAGTGGTACGCGGTCGTCTCAATCCAAGCGTTGTCCGTGCTGCGCGGGTCGTCGACGTAGCCTTTGTAGACCACCTTTAGGTTAGGGTGAGGGAGAGGGTGAGGGTGAGGGTGAGGCATCCTTCGTAAACCATCTTTAGGTTGCGAGGGAGGAGGTGGTACAGAGGTGGGGGCGAGTGGCCAAGACTCGCCTTGGGATGGGAGAACAGTTTGTCAATGAGCACGGAGCAATGTGCCCGCTCTTCCGCGGTTGCGAGGTTCCCCGCCTCCTCCTTGAACTCGCGCTTGACTGTGACGCTCACCTAGGGAGTTGGGGGAGGAGGGGGTTAAAGGGGGGTTAGGTTAGACTGGACTACGAGGTTGCAATCACTCTGGGCTGTGAGACCAGCTCACCGCCTCGCCGTCGTCGACCATCCCGCCCGGCAATGCCCAATCGCCCGTGTCCGTGCGCTTGATCGCGACCACCTGCAGCTCGTAGTCGTCCTCGGGGTTCCACCTCGTCACGATCGGGTCGGCCGCTTGGTTGGGCCCCCACTTGCCGAGTGTGCCTCGCCCAGTCATCCCAGTGCGTCCGCGAGGATTGATCGGCTTCCCTGCTTCCATCCTGGTTAGGGTAGGGTGAGGGTGAGGATGCGGGTTAGGGTTAGGGACAGGGCTAGCGGGCGGTGGCCAGGCGCGCGGAGAGTGCGGCTGGTGAGATCGGTCACTGCCTAAGAGGCAGAGATACAAGCTGCGGCTTACGAGCCTAAGGTAAGCAGCGACTAGGGCCACGCCGCGCACCTGATCTTGCCGCCATTCTCGAACGTCTTCCTCTCCGTACAGATCTCCTCTCTGAGCTCAGGCCCGATCTCCGCTGGATCTGCCCAGCCGTTGCCCGTCGCCATCCCTCTGATGTTCTTGGCGAGGACCTCGGCTTCGAAGTGAGTCGGCGTGTAGCCTTCCCAAGGCTTCTCCCAGCTCACTGGCGAGTGCTCGTCGTCGAGCACATCAGCGCGAGCGGGGTACAAAGGGTGCTTCTGCCTGTTGGTGCAGGGATGGGGGTGGGCGGGAGGGGAGCAGGCTGACCGAGGGTGGGGAGGAGGCTGGGCGTGGCTGCTACCTGGCCACGATGTGGGGCTTGATGGAAGGGCGCAAGTCGCCGAGCTGCTTATCCTTGCCCCTCACCTGATATGGGCGGGGGGCTGAGGGTAGGAAACGAAGGCAGCGAGGGGGAGACAGGGTGGTGGCAAGCGCGCATACACGGCGGCCGGCGGCGGCGGCGGCGGCGGCGGCGGCGGCGGCGGCGGCGGCGGCGGCGGCGGCGGCGGCGGCGGCGGCGGCGGTGGGGGGGTGA
>Ga0209302_10002768_pt1 | contig 10221 bp, 8 predicted proteins | sample ArcOceMetagenome_2_FD_187445 | JGI IMG/M metagenome (GOLD analysis project Ga0209302, IMG submission 187445) | Marine eukaryotic phytoplankton communities from Arctic Ocean - Arctic Ocean ARC135M Metagenome (SPAdes) (version 2) | ecosystem: Environmental > Aquatic > Marine > Oceanic | place... | reverse complement strand
GTTCATGACACAAGTTATTTTCATGGGAATCGTCGCTACGGTAGTTATCGACATATGGGCGGTTATATTAAGCACAATTTTCAAACTCCCCACCACCAATTGGAGCATGGTTGGCAGGTGGTGTGCGCATCTTCGCACTGGGCAATTTATACACCGGCCCATAAGCCAATCAAAGCCTGTAAAATACGAGCAGACTATCGGCTGGTTGTTCCATTATATTATTGGCATTGGATACGCCTATTTATATGTCATGTTGATGGTTTTTATCTTTATCAAAGACCCTTCTTTAACATCGGCTATTATCTATGGGCTCGTTACTTTAATAGCACCATGGTTAGTTCTACAACCTGCGTTAGGATTGGGTTTGTTTGCCAGATTAGCCGAAAAACCCAATACAATAAGGGCTCTTAATTTATCTGTGCATCTGATATTTGGGGTGGCATTGTACTTTGCGTGGACCCTGTCACTGGCATTGTTTTAACCCAATGAGTCCCATGGTTGGGGTTATTTTAAATGCTTGAATAGCTGTTGTGACACGCGCTAGATTTAATTTACACTAAACCATGGTTGGTCATGGTCGAGGTATTAACAATGAGTACAATTTTAAAAGTGAACCAAAAAATGTCTGATGCAGAATGGCAGGTTCGCTGTGACCTTGCCGCATGCTATCGGCTATTTGTTAAGTTTGGTTGGACGGATTTAATTTTTACCCATTTAACAGCTCGAGTGCCCGGCCATGAAAATCAGTATTTGATCAACCCCTATGGGCTTTTGTTTGAAGAAATTACTGCCTCTAATTTACTCAAGGTAGACTTTGATGGCAAAGTCATTAGTGGAGACTACCCCTACAATGATGCGGGCCACTATATTCATACTGCGGTATTTAAAGCTCGTTCTGATATTAATGTTTTATTACATAGTCACACGCGAGCAGGTATTGCTGTGTCCTGCATGAAAATGGGTTTATTACCCCTATCACAGCAAGCGGGAGAGATTCAGGATCTGGTTTGTTACAATCACTATGGTGTTGCCAGCAAAGACCACCCCGAGTATTGTCACCAACTGGGCCAAGATATGGCTGATAAGTGGTTAATGATTATGCACAATCATGGTTTATTAGCGGCGGGCAGGACGGTTGGAGAAGCCTTTTACTTTTTGTACATGCTGGAAACCTCTTGCAAAATACAAACTGATGTTGTGTCATCAGGGGTAGATTATCACCTACCCGATGCAGCCTCTGTAAGTGAATTAGCAAAAACTACGGCACCTTCGGGTGACCAGCCCTGTAATGACGTTAACATTGCGTGGCAGGCGATGATTCGCTTGCAGAATCGGCTCGACCCTTCCTACAAAAACTAAATAGGCTATCCATCTAGCAGAGTTATTTAGCAGAGCTATTTAGCTGAGGCAGTCATTAGGTTAATCAATTATTAATGACTAACATCATTTTAGGGTGTTTTAGGACCTTTCTTCTCAGACAATAAGTCTAAAATGGCTTTGGCGTGTTCTTCTGGTATATTAAAGCGTGCCCTAATGGTCTCAATGTGGCGTTTTTCATCACTGGTAATAATGCCATCACTCATGGCTGCGTTAATTTCAGCCTCAAAAATAGCCTCTCGGCGCGCCATTTGATTGGAAAAGGCTGAGGCTACAATACCTGTGAGCAAAGCCACTGTGCAGACCCCCATCAATGCCGTCAAAGCACCGATGAACTTACCAATCGGTGTAATAGGGTAAACGTCTCCATAACCCACCGTAGTCAGCGTAATTAATGACCACCACATTGACTCTGGAATCGATTTAAAATGATCAGGCTGAACATCACTTTCGGCTAGGTACATCATTGAACTGGATAAGAATAACGCGATTGCCAATAGGTAAAGCGTGGCGGCAAAAGAGCGGCGTTCTTCATGCACCGCCGAGACTAAATCCTCAAGGGCCGAGGAGTAATGGGACATTTTTAGCAACCTTAGTAGCCGCAACACACGCAGCCAGCGCAGATCTAAGCCACCCATAATGAGGGGCAAAATACTGGGTAAAAAAGCGGCTAAATCAATGATGCCGGTAAAACTAAAAATATAGGAACTGCGACGGCCCCAAGGGGTTGCACCCCGCGCTGAGTCGTCTGCCGTAATGGACCAAATACGCAGTAGGTATTCAACCAGAAATATAGACACGGAAAACCATTCAAACATCATCAGTTGGCGATGATACTGGAGGTTGATCGAGTCAACAGATTCTAGGCACACAGCCACAAGGTTAAGTAGTATTAGAATGGATAGGAATAAGTCACACACTCGACTCGTCGAGTCGTTAAGGTCACCCTTACTTAAAACCTCCATGACTCGCTGTTTACAAAAGTTCAAAGCCTTAAAACCTCTTATAAAATCAACATCTTCTAATGTATAGTATGTGACCTTTGAAGCTTGCGCAATCTTTGCAGGCAAGGTTAAATCTGAATCGCCGTTTAGAACGGCCTCTGCGCATCAATAAATACCTTTATATCCTTTGCCAGTGTGTTCCACGGTCAAGCTAACAACTCTTTCAAGCTCTTTACAAGCGCTGCAGAAGCAGCGTCTTCAAGGTTATGACAACCCGCAGCAACCACCTGCTCACCCGCCACAAAGACATCTCTCACTGGGTTGTGATTAATACCAAAAGTCCAGCGATTGATCAATTGTTCTGGCTTAGCTGAGGCTAATAGAGGATGGCTAGTGTCCAAGGTTATAAAGTCAGCGCGGGCACCCACGCGTAGGCCAGTATTAATGTTACAGGCGGCATTACCACCCACTGCGCTGGTTTGGTAAATAAAATCTCCCACACTAGGTTGGTCATTACTATAAACGCGATTGCGTTGCTGGTCACGCAAACGCTGACCATATTCTAATAACCGTAACTCTTCTGCTACAGACACACACACATGACTATCGGAACCCACACCAAAGCGGCCACCTTGGGCTATTAAATCAGTGATGGGAAAAATGCCATCACCTAAATTGGCTTCAGTGCTGGGACATAAACCAACAACAGCTTGGCTGTCAGCAATAATTTTTACTTCTTGCTGGCTCACATGGGTGGCATGAATTAAACACCAGCGCGCGTCAAACCCTACTTCATTCGCTAACCACTCTACTGGCCGCTGACCACTCCAAGCAATGCAATCATCGACTTCTTTTGTTTGCTCCGCAATGTGGATATGCACTGGCCAAGTTTGTGGCAGGCTTGATAATGCAGTTTGCATTTGTGATTTCGTCACCGCTCGCAAAGAATGAAAACATAAGCCTTGGTTATGCTTCAAACTGTCCATGTTTTGGCCTAATTGCTCTTGCAGACGCAAATAACCATCAAGATCATGAATAAAGCGAGTTTGGCCCCCATTGGGAGCCTGACCCCCAAAACCTGAATGGCTATACAGCACCGGCAATAAGGTCTGGCCAATGCCCACATCAACTGCCGCTTGTCGAACTTGTAGGGCCATTTCCGCAGGGTTGTCGTAAGCCTGACCACTTTGTTGATGATGCAAATAATGAAACTCAGCTACTTGGGTGTAACCCGCTTTGAGCATCTCGATATAGAGATAAGTCGCAATTTGCCCGACTTGTTGGGGGTTCAATTTGGCCACTAACCCATACATTAGATCTCGCCAACTCCAAAAACTGTCTTGCGGGTCTAAACACACTTCAGCCAAGCCAGCCATGGCCCTTTGGAACGCATGTGAATGAAGATTCACCATACCAGGTAGAACCGGACCTGCTAATATGTGACACCCTTGCTGGCTCTCATGGGTCGTTTGATTAGTTTCAAGGTGACTAATAACGCCGTTAGTGACGATGATTTTTACGTTGTTAGCCCAGCCTGAGGAGATTAAAGCTTGGTTGGCAAAGTAAACTTGGTCCATTATTGGCACTCTCATGGTAGGATGTGTTTAACTTGTATAGACATTACATGAATTGGCATAGTCAAGTCAAGATTGTATACTCCAAGCAGAACCAAAATCTATGGGCCCCTTGTGAATATTCCTCAAGCAGATACCACTCAAAGTTTATTAAATGCGCTTCCTAATACCAATGCACCCATTTATGCTCGACTAAAAAGCGCCATTTTAGAGAACATACAGTCATCCAATTGGATGCCAGAGCAACGCTTGCCATCTGAAGCCCAAATGGTGAACGCTTTAGGCGTGAGCCGCATGACGGTGAATCGGGCATTAAGAGAACTCGCCACCGATGGAGTGCTTATTCGCCAGCAAGGCGTGGGCACCTTTGTGGCTCCCCAAAAAGCCCATTCGGCATTATTTGAAGTGCACAATATTGCTCAAGAAATTGCTGACCGAGGTCACAAGCATGAAACAATAGTTGTTGAATTACAATCAGTTAAAGCGAATACAGATCAAGCTTTACGACTTGGGGTGCGTACGGGTGAAATCATTTTTAAGTCAACTTTAATTCATCTTGAAGATCAACAGCCCATTCAATTAGAACAACGTATTGTAAATGCTACCTTGGTGCCAAACTACGGCCAACAAGATTTTACTCAATTAACACCCTTTGCTTATCTAAATAAAGTTGCCCCTATTACTGAAGGTGAGCATTTAGTAGAAGCCGTCATTCCAAACGCGATTGAGGCCCAGCAGCTGGCAATTAATTCAACCCAAGCTTGCCTCCAAATAAAACGTCGAACTTGGTCTGGCAAGACAATTGTCACTAGTGCTAGATTGCTTTCTCCAGGTCATCTTTTTCAATTATTTGGTCATTTTGGACGCATCTAGTGGCTACATTTTACTTGCCAGAGTATTAAAATGGGCGTATCTTTTATTACTTGTATATACATGTAAGGAAAATGCCCATGATTAGTCCTCAGGAACTCACCGCACGCCGCACCCGCCATGGCGATATTAAAGCACCTACGGGCAGTACAATCAGCACTAAAAGCTGGTTAACTGAGGCACCTCTGCGCATGCTAATGAACAACCTCGACCCAGAGGTGGCAGAAAATCCCAACGAACTGGTGGTCTATGGTGGTATCGGTCGGGCCGCTAGAGACTGGGCTAGTTATGATCAAATAGTGGCATCACTGACCGAGCTTGAAGATGACGAGACGCTACTCGTCCAGTCTGGCAAACCTGTTGGGGTGTTCAAAACCCATAGTAATGCTCCGCGAGTGTTAATTGCTAATTCAAATTTGGTTCCACATTGGGCCACCTGGGACCACTTTAATGAGTTGGATGCGAAAGGTTTGGCTATGTTTGGCCAAATGACAGCCGGTAGTTGGATTTATATCGGTAGCCAGGGCATTGTTCAGGGTACTTACGAAACCTTTGTGGAGGCTGGGCGACAGCACTTTGGTGGGAGCCTAAAAGGCCGCTGGATTCTTACAGCGGGGCTTGGCGGTATGGGCGGGGCACAGCCATTAGCAGCAAGCTTGGCGGGTGCTTGCTCCCTTAACATCGAGTGTCAACAAAGTCGTATTGACCTGCGCTTACAAACTCGCTACCTAGATGAACAAGCCAAGGATCTTGATGATGCTTTGCAACGGATTGAACACTACACACAAATGGGTGAGGCCAAGTCGATAGGCTTGCTGGGAAATGCGGCAGACATTTTACCAGAGTTAGTAAGACGTGGCGTTAAACCAGATTTAGTCACCGATCAAACCTCTGCCCACGATCCTTTAAATGGTTACTTACCGCAAAATATGGATTGGGAAAGCTATCGTCAAAATGCGACTGATCAACCTGCAGCCACAATATTGGCCGCCAAGGCATCTATGGCCACTCATGTTAAAGCCATGCTGGCATTCCATGAGCAAGGTATTCCTACCGTAGATTACGGCAACAATATCCGCCAAGTCGCGCTTGAAGAAGGCGTAGAAAATGCCTTCAACTTCCCAGGCTTTGTGCCTGCCTATATTCGGCCACTCTTTTGCCGTGGTATCGGGCCCTTTCGCTGGGTTGCCTTATCTGGCGATAAGGAAGATATTTATCGTACAGACGCCAAGGTTAAAGAACTTATTCCTGATGATGCCCATTTACATAATTGGCTCACTATGGCTCGTGAACGCATTCAGTTCCAAGGTTTACCAGCCCGTATTTGTTGGGTTGGACTTGGCCAGCGCGCCAAACTTGGCTTGGCCTTTAATGAAATGGTACGCTCTGGCGAAGTCAAAGCCCCCATTGTGATTGGACGCGATCACCTAGATTCGGGTTCTGTGGCTAGTCCTAACCGAGAAACAGAAGGCATGCGCGATGGCTCTGATGCCGTATCTGATTGGCCCTTACTTAATGCCCTGCTCAATACAGCATCAGGGGCTACCTGGGTCTCTTTACACCATGGAGGTGGCGTGGGCATGGGCTTTTCACAACATTCAGGCATGGTGATTGTTTGTGATGGCACTGACGAAGCCGCCGAACGTATTGCCCGTGTGCTCCACAACGATCCAGCCACAGGTGTTATGCGCCATGCAGATGCCGGCTACGACATTGCTATAGAGTGCGCCCAACAGCAGGGTTTAAACCTTCCCATGATTAAGCAGAACTAAATTCACTGAGGCTTCTTATGTACACCTTTGAAATTCAGCCTGGCCTTCTCACACTTGCGCAATTGCGCAAAGTAGCCCGCCATCGGGTTAATGTGTCTATCGCCAGCCATGCTCTGCCTGCTATTCAAAAAAGCCAGCAGCTGGTCAATCAAATGATTGAGGAAAATAGAACAGTATACGGTATCAATACTGGGTTTGGGCTACTGGCTAACACCCGAATAGAGGTAGACGACCTTGAGGAACTGCAACGTTCTATTGTCTTGTCTCATGCAGCAGGCATTGGGCAATTCATGGACGATGCGACCGTTCGGTTGGTCATGGTACTCAAGATCAATAGTTTAGCGCGTGGATTCTCTGGCATCCGCTTAAGCGTGATTGAAGCATTAATGACCCTCATTAATACGGAAGTTTTTCCCTGCATTCCTGAAAAAGGTTCAGTGGGTGCCTCAGGTGATTTGGCTCCTTTAGCCCATATGAGCGCCGTGTTATTGGGCGAAGGCCAAGCCCGTTACCGAGGCGAAATAATTTCTGGAATAGCGGCATTGAAAATAGCGGGTTTGAAACCGGTGACCTTAGCCCCAAAGGAAGGACTAGCCCTACTCAATGGCACTCAAGTATCTACCGCCTTTGCCCTACAAGGCTTATTCCATAGTGAAGACTTATGGGCCTCAGCTACAGTCTGTGGTGCACTCTCTGTCGAAGCAGCCTTGGGCAGTCGCAGCCCCTTTGATGAACGTATCCACCAAGTGCGGGGGCACAAAGGCCAAATTGATTCTGCTAAGGCCTACCGCCATCTCCTCACTGAAAATAGTGAAGTGGGTCTCTCACATGACCAGTGCCATAAGGTACAAGACCCCTATTCTTTGCGCTGCCAGCCTCAAGTTATGGGCGCTTGTTTAGAGCAGATCCGCCACGCTGCAGGCGTCTTGGAAGTCGAGTCTAATGCGGTATCAGACAACCCATTAGTCTTTGCTGATGAGGGAGACATTATCTCTGGGGGTAATTTTCACGCCGAACCAGTGGCTATGGTGGCTGATAATTTAGCCTTAGCCATTGCCGAAATTGGCAGTTTATCAGAGCGGCGTATGGCCTTACTAATTGATTCAGCCCTCAGCCAATTACCCCCTTTTTTAGTCGATAATGGGGGTGTGAATTCAGGCTTTATGATTGCTCAGGTGACTGCTGCCGCCTTGGCAAGTGAAAACAAAACTTTTGCTCACCCCGCTAGTGTGGACAGCATACCTACTTCAGCTAATCAAGAGGATCATGTGTCTATGGCCACTTTTGCAGCGCGCCGTTTGCGAGATATGAGCGAAAATACCCGCGGTATTTTAGCAGTAGAACTCTTAGCTTCGGTGCAAGGCTTAGATTTTCGCACCGGCTTAAATTCCAGTCCGTTGCTCGAACAGGCTCGCTCTGGTTTACGGGCACGTGTGCCTTTCTATGACAAAGACCGCTACTTTGCCACAGACATTGCGGCTGCTAATGAACTGTTAGCTACCGCTTGCCATAATGACATGATGCCAAGTGGCACACTACCCAGCGCTAATTAGTGGGTGATAGATTGCCTACATAGGATACAAAAATGCCTTCCTTTGATACGATTTACGTTGGTTTTCATGCTGCTACCATGGTGTCTACCAAGGATTATGGCCCCATTGAAAATGCAGCGATAGGGGTTAAACATGGCCAAATTACTTGGTTAGGCCCAGTTTCTGAATTACCTAACCACACGGCAACAATAATCGACTTGGGTGGTGGTTGGGTTACGCCTGGTTTGGTTGATTGTCATACTCACTTAGTATTTGGTGGTGATCGCAGCGCCGAATATGAGATGCGTCTGCAAGGGGCAAGTTATCAAGCCATTGCTAAGGCTGGTGGCGGCATTGTTTCCACTGTGACTGATACCAGAAATGCTAGCGCAGAAGCATTATTCACTGCTGCAGAAAAGCGCCTCTGCGCCCTTATGGCTGACGGTGTGACTTGTGTCGAAGTGAAATCGGGTTATGGCTTAGACCTAGTCACAGAAGAAAAAATGTTGCGTGTCGCCCGCTCCCTTGGTGAAAAACTATCGGTGACCTTGCAGACCACATGTTTGGCGGCCCATGCCATACCCCCCGAATTTCAGGGTCAAGCTGATGCTTACATTGATTTGGTGTCAGAAAAGCGCCTCTACGCCCTTATGGCTGACGGTGTGACTTGTGTCGAAGTGAAATCGGGTTATGGCTTAGACCTAGTCACAGAAGAAAAAATGTTGCGTGTCGCCCGCTCCCTTGGTAAAAAACTATCGGTGACCTTGCAGACCACATGTTTGGCAGCCCATGCCATACCCCCCGAATTTCAGGGTCAAGCTGATGCTTACATTGATTTGGTGTGTGAAGAAATCATACCTGCCATAGCCAAAGCTGGCTTGGCTGACGCAGTTGACGGTTTCTGTGAAGGCATTGCCTTTTCTGTGGCCCAAATTGAACGGGTATTTGACACGGCCCTAGCCTTTGACTTACCCGTAAAGCTTCATGCTGAACAACTTTCTAACTTAGGAGGCTCTGGCTTAGCGGCTCGTTATAAGGCATTGTCCAGTGATCATCTAGAATATCTAAGTGATGCAGACGCCAAAGCCATGGCCATTGCAGGTACTGTTGCCGTGATTCTGCCAGGGGCATTTTTTTGCCTCAAAGAAACCAAACAACCACCCATACAACGCCTACGTGAATTAGGTGTACCTATGGCCATCGCCAGTGATTGTAATCCAGGGTCAGCGCCAGTTTTGTCCTTGCGCTTAATGATGAACATGGCCTGCACCTTATTTGGCTTTACACCACTAGAAGCATTGCAAGGAGCCACCCGTCATGGTGCTCAGGCTCTTGGTTTAGGCCATAGCCATGGCCAGCTTAAAGTCGGTTATGCGGCTGACTTTGTCTGTTGGGAGATTCAAAAGCCTGCAGAATTGAGTTACTGGCTGGGTGGCCAACTAGTAAAGCACCGCGTTGTTGCTGGCCAAATCACATGATTGAATTCAATATAACTAAACCAGAAGACTTTATTACTATGCCGTGGCGCAATGGTTTCCAGAAGACTTTATTACTATGCCGTGGCGCAATGGTTTAGGCTCAACGATTGAATTAGTAAAGCACTGGTCTGGTGACTCTTTTCAGTGGCGCCTGAGCATGGCTGATGTGACACAAAATGGCGCCTTTTCAGACTTCTCTGGCTATGACCGCTGTTTACTTCTAATGCATGGCAAAGGACTGACACTCACAGACCAAGCAGGTCAGCAATGGTGTCTCTCAGAAACTCTAGATGCTGCCCACTTTAAAGGCGAAGACCTCATCGATGCGCGTCTCCATGACGGGCCAATCCTTGATTTCAACTTAATGACTAGACGCAAAGATTGTCGCGCCAAAGTCTTCACCAGCCAGCAGGAAAAAGGCCAAAACATAGATTTAAACGGTGACTTATTTTTACTGTTCAGCATGCAGGGTCATACCTTTGTTCAGCTCAACCAGACCCAAGAAACACAATTAGAAGAACAGCATCTACTGCAGCTAAGCCCCAATGCTGCTGATGCATGTTACTGCAGTGGTGAGGCTTGGATAGGTATACTTATTAGTTATCTATAGCCCATAATAAGGCTTAGTTGAGGGTGGTATGTTATGTTTCACTTCACTCGGGGTTTAAACTCGA
>Ga0209302_10002764_pt1 | contig 10225 bp, 7 predicted proteins | sample ArcOceMetagenome_2_FD_187445 | JGI IMG/M metagenome (GOLD analysis project Ga0209302, IMG submission 187445) | Marine eukaryotic phytoplankton communities from Arctic Ocean - Arctic Ocean ARC135M Metagenome (SPAdes) (version 2) | ecosystem: Environmental > Aquatic > Marine > Oceanic | place... | reverse complement strand
AGACACTAAGTTTTCAGCAATCATTTGAGCAGATCTCCCCTCAATATGATGACGTTCTAGCATGTGAACCAATTCACCATCTTTAAACAAAGCTACTGCTGGTGAAGACGGAGGAAAAGGAACCATATGTTCTCTTGCTTTTTGTGTAGATTCTTTATCAACTCCGGCAAAAACAGTGGTTAAGTTGTCTGGTTTTTTGTCAAACTGTAAAGAAGCAACTGCTCCTGGTCTAGCAGTTCCTGCAGCACAACCACAAACAGAATTTACCATTACTAGGGTTGTTCCTTTTGTTGCAATTGCAGCATCTACATCATCTGCTGAATACAAAGCTGAAAAACCGTTATTTGTTAGCTCTTCGCGCATCGGTTTTACTAATTCTTCTGGGTACATAGTTTTTTAAAATTTAGAATACAAATATACGGAATATAACACAATCAAAATAGTATATTTGAGGATCAAAAATTCACAAAAGATGAGTAATTTTTCTAAATGGCTAGGAGCCGGAATTGGATTTACATTTGGAGGACCTATTGGAGCTATTTTGGGTTTTGCTGCAGCAACGGTAGTAGATAAATTTACCAAAGAAGACTTTGTAAATGAACAGCAAGACTATCAACAAGGTCATCAACAAGGTCATCAACAAGGTCATCAACAAGCATATCAGCAGCGAAAAGCACATACATTAAGTGGTGATTTTGAAATTAGTTTATTAATACTGGCCTCTGTAGTTATTAAAGCTGATGGAAAAGTTGATGATCGAGAATTGAATTTTGTGAGAACTCAATTTGTTGGCATGTATGGCAAAGAAAGAGCAAACAAAGCTTTTCAATTGTTTAAAGGGGTACTGAAAAAGCAAGTTTCAGCAAGACAGGTGTGCATACAAATACGCCAACATATGCCTCATTCTTCTAGACTACAATTAGTTCATTTTTTATTTGGAATAGCAAAAGCAGACGAACATGTTTCTGAGATAGAAGTTGATGAAATTAGAAAAATAGCAGGGTATTTATACATTAATCAATATGATTTTGAGTCTATTAAAGCCATGTTCTATAGCTCTTCAGATAGTGCCTATAAAATTTTAGAAATTGAGACATCAGCATCCGATTCAGAATTAAAAACAGCCTATAGAAAAATGGTAAAAAAATACCATCCAGACAAATTAATTGGTCTTGGAGACGAGCACTTAAAAGGAGCAAAAGAAAAGTTTCAAAAAATACAAGCTGCCTACGAAACCATTAAAAATGAACGAGGGCTTAGCTAATACTTCTAAAGAGTTTACCCTTTCAAAACTGTACTATAGCTTGAAACCTCAAGCAACAAGATAGTTCTTCTACAATTCTTTTCTAGAACAACGATACGGAATTACTGGAAAATATGTATTTTCGCAGTCTTATTAGAAACAGTGATTTATGAGTGCAAGGTTTCCTGAATATAAAGGACTTAACTTACCGAATGTAGCAAAAGAAATGCTAAAATATTGGGAAGAGAATAACATCTTTGAAAAAAGTGTGACTACCCGAGAAGGAAATAAACCGTACGTATTTTTTGAAGGACCGCCATCAGCCAATGGATTACCGGGAGTTCATCACGTGTTGGCCAGAGCTATTAAAGATATTTTTCCACGTTATAAAACTATGAAGGGCTTCCAAGTAAAACGGAAAGCAGGATGGGATACGCACGGATTACCAATAGAATTGGGTGTTGAAAAAGAACTTGGAATAACAAAAGAAGATATAGGAAAAACCATTTCTGTAGAAGAGTATAATGCTGCTTGTAGAAAAGCCGTTATGCGTTATACAGGCATTTGGAATGATCTTACACAGAAAATGGGGTATTGGGTAAATATGGATGATCCGTATGTTACCTATGAGCCAAAATACATGGAAAGTGTTTGGTGGCTGCTAAAGCAGATATATGAAAAGAATTTGATGTACAAAGGATACACCATTCAGCCATATTCACCAAAAGCAGGAACTGGATTAAGTTCACACGAATTAAATCAACCAGGAACCTACCAAGATGTTACAGACACAACCGTTGTTGCTCAGTTTAAAGCAATTAATGAAACACTTCCTAGATTTTTACAAAAACAAGGTGCTGTTTATTTTTTAGCATGGACAACAACGCCCTGGACATTGCCAAGTAATACGGCTTTAACTGTTGGATCAAAAATTGAATATGTATTGGTTGATACTTTTAATCAATACACCTTTGAGCCAACAAAAGTAATTTTAGCTAAAAAGTTAGTTGGCAAACAATTTGGAGGGAAGAACTCCTTTAAAGTTGATACTACTGAAGAATTAAAAGAGTACACTTCTGGGAATAAAAAGATTCCTTTTTATGTTGTAAAAGAATTTGTTGGAAAAGATTTGGTTGGTATTAGGTATGAGCAATTACTTCAGTATGTATTACCAAATGACAATCCGCAAGATGCATTTAGAGTAATTTCTGGAGATTTTGTAACTACAGAAGACGGAACAGGAATTGTACATACATCTCCCACTTTTGGAGCAGATGATGCCTTGGTTGCAAAACAAGCAACGCCAGAAATTCCACCAATGCTAATTAAAGACGAGAACGATAACTTAGTTCCATTAGTAGATTTGCAAGGAAAGTTCGTAAAAGAACTTGGTGAATTTGGAGGAAAGTATGTAAAGAATGAATATTACAAAGACGGCGAAGCACCAGAAAAATCTATAGATGTAGAGCTTGCCATTAAATTAAAAGAAGAGAATAAAGCCTTTAAGGTTGAAAAATACAAGCATAGTTATCCAAATTGTTGGAGAACAGATAAGCCTATTTTATACTATCCATTAGATTCTTGGTTTATTAAAGTTACCGATGTAAAAGATCGCATGCATGAGTTAAATAAAACCATTAACTGGAAACCAGTATCAACAGGAGAAGGACGTTTTGGAAACTGGCTGGCAAATGCAAATGATTGGAATTTATCGCGTTCTCGTTACTGGGGGATTCCATTACCCATCTGGAGAACAGAAGATAAGAAAGAAGAAATTTGTATTGGTTCTGTAGCAGAGTTAAAAGCTGAAATTAAAAAATCTGTTGAAGCAGGGATTATTTCAGAAGATATTTATGCCAACTTTGAAGTTGGAAATATGTCTGACGAAAACTATGCAACCATAGATTTACACAAGAATATTGTTGATCAAATTATATTGGTTTCACCCTCAGGAAAACCAATGCAACGAGAAAGTGATTTGATAGATGTTTGGTTTGATTCTGGATCAATGCCTTATGCACAATGGCACTATCCTTTTGAAAATAAAGAACTAATTGATGAAAATAAATCATTTCCTGCAGATTTTATTGCTGAAGGAGTAGATCAAACACGTGGTTGGTTTTATACGCTACACGCTATTGGAACCATGGTTTTTGATTCTGTAGCCTACAAAAACGTTGTTTCTAACGGATTAGTATTAGACAAAAACGGACAAAAAATGTCTAAGCGCCTTGGAAATGCCGCAGACCCTTTTGAAACTTTAGAGACTTATGGTGCAGATGCTACACGTTGGTACATGATTTCTAATGCCAACCCGTGGGATAACTTAAAATTTGATAAAGAAGGAATTGAAGAGGTGAAGCGTAAGTTCTTTGGAACACTTTACAACACCTACTCATTCTTTACTTTGTATACAAATATTGATGGGTTTTCTTATTTAGAAGAAGACATTCCATTGCTTGAAAGACCAGAATTAGATCGTTGGATTTTATCAGAATTACATACATTAATTCAAAAAGTAGATAAGTTCTATGAAGAATATGAGCCAACAAAAGCTGCAAGAGCTATCTCAGATTTTACTCAAGATTATTTGAGTAATTGGTATGTTCGCTTAAGTAGAAGAAGGTTTTGGAAAGGAGATTACCAACAAGATAAGATTTCTGCCTATCAGACATTGTACACCTGTATGGTTACAATTGCAAAAATAGCAGCTCCAATTGCTCCATTTTTTATGGACAAACTGTATTTAGATTTAAATGCTGTTTCTAAAAAAGAAACCTTTGAAAGTGTTCATTTAGCTGATTTTCCTGTTTTTAAAGATTCATTTATAGATAAATCTTTAGAGCGTAAAATGGAAGACGCACAGACTATTTCTTCTTTAGTTTTATCGTTAAGAGCAAAAGAAAAAATAAAAGTTAGACAACCACTTCAGAAAATAATGATCCCTGTAGAAAGTACAGAGCAAAAATCATCAATATTAGCTGTTGCTAACTTAATTAAACACGAGGTAAATATTAAAGAGATTGTATTATTAGAAGATGCTTCAGATATTTTAGTAAAACAAATTAAGCCAAATTTTAAAACCTTAGGGCCAAAATTTGGAAAAGAAATGAAGTTCATAGCCAATGCCATTCAAAGCTTTACAAAAGAAGATATTGCCAAAATAGAATTCAACGAAAAAATAGCTATTGAACTTGAAGGAAAAATTATTAACTTAGACCTTTCAGATGTAGAGATATCATCTAAAGACATAGAGGGGTGGTTAGTAGCAAATGAAGGATCCATTACAGTAGCTTTAGATGTTACTATTTCTGAAGAACTGCGTAAAGAAGGAGTTGCAAGAGAACTGATTAATAGAATTCAGAATGCAAGAAAAGACAAGGGTCTTGAGGTAACAGATAGAATTAAATTAACGGTTCTAAAATTTGAAGATTTGGAAGAATCTATCAATAATAATAAAGAGTATATTATGAGTGAAACACTAACTGATGAATTGGTTTTTGTTGATCAATTAATAGATGGTTCAGAGATAGAGTTTGACACCATCAAAAGTAAAATATTAATTCATAAAATGTAAGAATCATGTCGAATACAAGTACAAAATATTCTGATGAAGATTTACAAGAGTTTAAAGAAATCATCCTAAAGAAAATAGAAAGAGCTGAAGAAGATTTAGCCTTATTACAAAGTTCATATAAAAATGGATTAAATAACGGTACAGACGATACTTCACCTCAGTTTAAATCTTTTGAAGAAGGTTCTGAAACTATGAGTAAAGAAGCTAATGTTCAGTTAGCAATTCGCCAAGAAAAATTTATTAGGGATTTAAATAATGCCTTAATAAGAATAGAAAACAAAACGTATGGAGTTTGCAGAGTTACAGGAAAACTCATTCAAAAAGAACGATTAAAGCTAGTGCCGCATGCCACTTTAAGCATAGAGGCAAAAAGACGACAGTAAATCATAAGCTTCCTAATTAGGAAGCTTTTTTTTATTTTTTCAAAATAGCACAATTTCATTTTAAAGAGTACCAAAGTTTTGTTAACACAAACCTTAAATACAATAATATTCTTATTTTTGTTTCCATAATAATTCTAGAAATATGTCTAAAAAAAACATTGCTTTATTAACGGTAATCTTAGCAATACTAATAGATCAAATTGTAAAAATTTATATTAAAACAAACTTTTTTTTAGGTGAAGAAGTAAAAGTATTTAATTGGTTTAGAATTCATTTTGTTGAAAATAACGGAATGGCTATGGGTTTTGAGTTTGGAGGAAAAGCAGGAAAGCTGTTTTTAACACTATTTAGATTGGTAGCTGTTTCTGGTATTATTTATTGGTTAGCCCAGCATATAAAAAAAGGCACACACAATGCAGTAATTTTTGCAATAGCTTTAATCTTCTCTGGTGCAGTTGGTAATATTATAGACTCTGTTTTTTACGGTGTTGTTTTTGATACTCCAATAGGTACTAATCTAGCAACATTGTTTTCTGATAGGCCATACGGAGAATTGTTTTACGGGAAAGTGGTAGATATGTTTTACTTTCCTATCTGGGAAGGCAATCTTCCGGACTGGATTCCTTTTATAGGGGGAGATTTTTTTAGATTTTTTAATTATATTTTTAATCCTGCAGATGCCTATATTACTACTGGAGTAGCCTTGCTTTTTATTTTCAGTAAAACGGCGTTTCCTAAAGAAGAAAAAGTAATAGAATAACAGTTATAAATTACAAGAATTACAACTCCTTAAATACGGTTCTTTTTTTTAGCATGAGCTATTAAAATGTTTGACTAGTTTTTTTAAAACCTTCCTTATTGCACAGTCCAATTCACTTTATAACTCATTAAGAAAAAATAAAATAGTATTTTCGTTCTATGCCAACGTCTCTAGAAATTCAATTAAAAACAATCCCAGACTCTCCTGGAGTTTATCAGTATTATGATAAAGAAGACACCATTTTATATGTTGGAAAAGCAAAGAATTTAAAGAAAAGAGTTGCATCGTATTTTACAAAAAATCACGAGAATGCAAAAACTAGAATTCTTGTAAAGAAAATTGTTAGTATTAAGCATATTGTTGTAGATACAGAAACAGATGCATTATTATTAGAAAATAACCTGATTAAAAAATACCAGCCAAGATATAATATCATGTTAAAAGATGATAAAACCTATCCTTGGATTTGTATTAAAAAAGAGCGATTTCCTAGAATTTTTATGACTCGAAGAGTTATCAAAGATGGGTCTGAGTATTTTGGGCCTTATACAAATGTTAGAACAGTAAAAGTTTTATTAGATTTAATAAGAGAGTTATACCCATTAAGAACTTGTAAATATGATTTATCTAGAGAAAAAATAGCAACAAAAAAATACAAGGTTTGTTTAGAATATCATTTGGGAAACTGCAATGGCCCCTGTGAAGATTTTCAAGAAGAAGAACGTTATAACGAAACCATTAAAGCAATTAGAAATATTGTAAAAGGAAATTTTAAAGAAAGTCTAGATAAGTTTCAGGAAATAATGCAATTGTTAGCAGAGAAAATGGAATTTGAGGAGGCTCAGAAAGTAAAGGAAAAATTAAAATTACTATCTAACTATCAATCTAAATCTACTATTGTAAACCCTTCTATAAACAATGTAGATGTTTTTTCCATTATTTCTGATGAAAGTTACGGCTATGTTAATTTCTTTAAAATTGCAAATGGTTCTATCATTCAATCTCATACTATTGAAATTAAAAAAAAGTTAGATGAAACAGATAAAAGAATCTTAGAGCTAGCGATTGTAGAAATTAGACAACGATTTAATTCTATGTCTAAAGAAGTCTATGTTCCTTTTGAAATTGATTTAGGGAATGCCATTAAAGTAACAGTTCCAAAACTTGGAGATAAAAAACGGATTATAGAGCTTTCAGAACGTAATGCTAAGTATTATAGACAAGAACAGTTTAAGCAAATAAAAATTGCAGATCCAGATCGTCATGTAAAAAGAATTATGACTCAAATGCAAAAAGATTTACGATTGTCTGAAGAACCTAGGCATATAGAATGTTTTGATAATTCTAATATACAAGGTACACATCCTGTAGCAGCTTGTGTTGTTTTTAAAGATGGGAAACCAACTAAAAAAGAATACCGTCACTATAACATAAAAACAGTAGATGGGCCAGATGACTTTGCCTCTATGGAGGAGGTTGTTTTTAGGCGTTATAAGAGGCTTTTGTCTGAAGACGAGCCACTTCCTCAATTAATTGTTGTAGATGGAGGGAAGGGGCAGCTATCTTCCGCATTAAAAAGTTTAGACTTACTTGGCTTAAGAGGTAAAATAGCTATTATTGGAATTGCAAAGAGATTGGAAGAAATTTATTATCCGGGAGATCCAATTCCTATGTATTTAGATAAACGGTCTGAAACATTAAAAATTATTCAGTTTTTAAGAAATGAAGCACATAGATTTGGAATAACATTACATAGAAATAAGAGAAGTAAGAATGCTATTCAATCAGAATTAGAACAAATTCCTAATATTGGTAAACAAACAATTACGTCTTTATTGCGAAAATTTAAATCTGCAAAACGAGTTAAAACAGCTACATTTGAAGAATTACAGAAAATTGTTGGAGATGCGAGAGCTAAAAAAATCTATCAGTATTTCAACTCTAAGTAGCTTGTTTATAGCGTAAAAAATAAAAAACCCACATTGAAAACAATGTGGGTTTTTGTTGATATATATGTGCCTTACTTACGTACAATTTTAAATTTGTACTGCAAATAGTTATAAGCATCTCTAGGTATAATAGGTATCCACTTTTTGTGTTTTAAATACCATCGGAAACGAATCGACGATATTCCTTTAGTCAAATAAGAAGCAATAAAAGGATGTACGTTCAACACCACATTTTTATTTTTAGGATTTGAAATAACACGTTCCAAATCGGCTTCAATTTTGTCTAACAAAACAATAGGAGCTTCTACTTCTCCATTGCTATTAGGGTTTGGTTCTGTTGTTTTAATACTGAGTTCAGGCCGAACTCTTTGCCTTGTAATTTGGATTAACCCAAATTTACTTGGCGGTAAAATTTTATGCTTTGTTCTGTCTAAAGACATGTGCTCTTTTAAATGCTGAAATAATTTATTTCTATTTTCTGCACGATGCATATCAATGAAGTCAATTACTATAATTCCTCCCATGTCTCTTAATTGCAATTGTCTTGCAATTTCAGTAGCAGCAATTAAATTTACTTCTAATGCAGTTTCTTCTTGAGAACCAGCTTTGTTAGAACGATTACCACTGTTTACATCTATTACGTGTAATGCTTCAGTGTGTTCTATCACTAAATAAGCCCCTCTACTCATAGAAACAGTCTTACCAAAAGATGTTTTTATTTGGCGTTCTATTCCGTATTTTTCAAAGATAGGAGTTGCTGATGTATGAAGTTTTACAATCTTTTCCTTTTCAGGATAGATCTCTTGAAGATACTCTTTAATTTCTACTTTAAGAGTTTCATCATTGGTAACAATATTTGTAAAAGAATCATTCATTAGATCTCTTAAAATTGAAGAAGCTCTGTTTAATTCGCTTAATACTTTTGTTGGCGTGTTTGTGTTGGCAATTCGCTTACACATAGTTTTCCAACGGTCTAATGAGTTTTGTAAATCTTTATCTAATTCTGCTACTTTTTTTCCTTCGGCAACAGTTCTTAAAATAACACCAAAGCCTTTTGGCTTAATGCTTTTTACTAATCTTTTTAATCGTTCTTTCTCTTTTGAATCTTCTATTTTTTGAGAAACAGAAATTCTATCAGAAAAAGGAACTAATACCAAAAATCTACCTGCTATAGAAAGCTCTGAGCTTAATCTAGGTCCTTTGGTAGAAATAGGTTCTTTTACAATTTGTACTAATAAATTTTGACCTGATTTTAGTACGTCGTTAATACTTCCGTCTTTGTGAATGTCTTTCTCAAAGCGAAAGTTTTTTAAAGTGAATTCTTTATACTTACCTGTGCTTACTTTCTTAATAAAATTATTTAAAGATTGCACTTTTGCTCCTAAATCATGATAATGTAAAAAACCGTCTTTAGGGTATCCTACATTAACAAAAGAAGCATTAAGCCCTGTTAATACTTTTCCAATCTTGGCTAAAAATATGTCGCCAACAGAGAATTTATTATCAGTTGTTTCTTTGTTTAATTCTATAAGTTTTCCATCTTTTAATAAGGCAAAATCAATATCAGATGAATTTGAACGAATTATTAATTCTGTTTTCATACTGAAATGGTTTTATACTAAATGTCAATAAATGACAGATAATGGATTAATTTTAAACAGGTATTTTGTTTTAATACCATACGAGGCTTCTGCTTGATGCAGAATGAATACCTCTATTTCAATGAACGTTTTTTGTTTTAAAGCAATACAGAAAAAGTAAGGTTAGACCTTACTTCTTCTTGTGTCTGTTTGCTCTAGCTCTTTTCTTGCGTTTGTGTGTTGAGATCTTTGATCTCTTTCTTTTTTTACCACTTGGCATAATTGTCTAATTTTTTATAAATCTTTCGATTTAGATTTGTATAATTACTTTACTACCACTTTGCTTTTTACTCCTTCAGTAAAAGTTTTTGCTGGTTTAAAAGCTGGAATATTATGAGCTGGAATTTTAATAGTAGTGTTTTTAGAAATATTTCTTCCTGTTTTTTCAGCTCTTGTTTTGATGATAAAACTACCAAAACCTCTTAAATAAACATTTTCTCCTTGTTCTAAAGCACCTTTAACCTCTGTCATAAATGCTTCTACTGTTGCTAATACATCTGCTTTCTCAATTCCTGATTTGTCCGAGATTTTCGATACAATATCTGCTTTCGTCATGTTACTATAATTTATATTTTTTTCCTAAAAATTCGCTGGCAAATATATGATAATTAATCTATTCCATAAAAGGAAACAGTTAAAAATAAATCAATTTTAAGACGTAATATTGCAACTG
>Ga0209302_10002762_pt1 | contig 10226 bp, 6 predicted proteins | sample ArcOceMetagenome_2_FD_187445 | JGI IMG/M metagenome (GOLD analysis project Ga0209302, IMG submission 187445) | Marine eukaryotic phytoplankton communities from Arctic Ocean - Arctic Ocean ARC135M Metagenome (SPAdes) (version 2) | ecosystem: Environmental > Aquatic > Marine > Oceanic | place... | reverse complement strand
CGACAGCGTGATGCCGCCCCCGCCCTCCGCCGGCGGCGCCCCCCCGCCGGTATCCCACCCAGAGGCGTCGGCGGCCGCGCTCGTCTGCCGCCTCCGCCGCCGCCTTATCTTATCTGGCAGCAGCGTCGATGGATCCGCTCGCTCGCCCCCCCTCCGAGCTCTCCCGCGCCGCCACGCCCGCGGGAGGCGGCGAGGCGAGAGTGCGTGAACTCTCGTCCCTGCACCTCCGGCGCTACAAAAGGGGAGCCGAGATTATAATGGCGGCACAATTTGCCGACCGCTTTGCCATGCTCGAGTCTCGGATGCACGCCGGCCAGGCCATCGAGTGCTCCATCGGCTTCCGCCCACCGTCAAACCCGCCGTCCAGCTCCGCCCTGGAGACGTCACATCGTTCGCCCGCGCCGTCCCTCGCGGCCGCGGCATACACGGGCGGCGGTATGGAGTCGCCCAAGGGGGGGGGCGCAACCAAGCGCAAGCTGAGCCCCGACGATTCTCTCGGTGCGCATTCGGTCGGCGCATCGCCTGATAAGCGGGGCAAGGCTGGGCCCAGTCCCGCGAAGGCCAAAGCAAAGGCTGCGGCGCCGCGAGCCCCATCACCCTCGGTGCGCACCGCGCAATCCCCCGATGCCGCTGCGCCCTCGGCGAGCACACCGTCGACCTCGCGCATCGATAGCTTCTTCGCACCGAAGATGGCGACATCCTCGGCCGCCGCCGCCAAGGGTGCGTCATCTGCCGACCGCCCCGCTGCTACCTCCGCGGCCACGTCCCTGGCGGCCGCCGCCCCCTCCAATGTCGCCAAGCCGCCGGCGCAGGCCGGCGCCCCCGACGAGCCGGCGCCGGGGCAGCACGAGGCGCAGGCCGCTCTTGAGGAGCTGAGGCAGACGTCGGCCGCCACGCAGCGCCAGCTCTCGCAGGTGCAGGCGGAGCTTGAGCAGGCGCGGCTCGAGGCGGAGGCGGCCAACGGCGCGATGCACGGCATGAAGGAGGAGATCACGGCGCTGAGGACCTCGACCGTTGAGGAGCGGGGCCGGCAGGGCACGGGGCGGGACGCGTTGCGGGAGGCGCTGCGCGAGCAATGCTTCCGATCGCGGGCGGAGGCGCGCGAGCGGCTCGCGCGCGAGAGCGTGCGACTGGGCCGGCTGCAGCCCGAGGGCGGCGGCTTCCGCACCGCGTGGGTGCCCAGGCAGGGCACGGCGATGGAGCAGCTGCAGCAGCGCGAGCGCTCGCTCGAGCGACGCAAGGCCGCGCTGGAGGAGCACAAGAAGGCGCTGCGCAAGCGGCGCTCCGGCGGCAAGGCGAGCGCGGAGGCCAACGAGGCGGCGGAGCTGCAGGACCTCGAGGAGGGCGCCAAGCTGCGCGCGTCGCTGCTGGCGCGCGAGCAGCTCGAGCTCGGCGGCGTGAAGAAGCAGCTGGAGCGCGAGGCGCACGAGCACTTTAGCGAGCTCCAGCTGCTTCAGGAGCTCGATGCCGTGAGCGAGGAGCTGCGCAACTGCCCCTCGCTGCCGGAGACGGGCGTCGTGCACGAGCCGGGCGCGCTGAGCAACCGGCCCGACCCCGGCCGCTTCGTGCTGCTCGATCTCATCGGCACGGGCGGCTTCGCCACCGTCTTCAAAGCCTACGACCTGCAGCGGCACGAGTGGGTCGCGTGCAAGCTGCACTCGGTCGACAGCTCGTGGGCCGAGGCGCGCAAGAACGACTTCGTGCGGCACGTCGAGCGCGAGATCGACATCACTGTCGAGATCCGCCACCGGCGAATCCTCGAGACCTCGGCGGCCTTCGAGCTGCACAACTCCGCCTTCGTCTCGGTCATGCCCTACTGCAATGGCGGCTCGCTCGCCGACCTGCTGCGCAGGCACGGCCCACTGCCCGAGAAGGACGCCAAGTCCGTCATCGTGCAGGTGCTGCACGGGCTGCGCCACCTGCACGGCCAGCGCGAGCCCGTCATCCACTTCGATCTCAAGCCGGCCAACATCCTCTTCCACGACGGCGAGGTCAAGCTCGGCGACTTTGGCCTCGCAAAGGTCATGTCCGCGGCGGAGGAGGGCGCCGCGCAGCGCGGCGCCGCGTCGATGGAGCTCACGTCGTACGGTTCGGGGACGCACGGCTTCCTTCCGCCCGAGTGCTACGACGGCGAGACCTCGCGCATCTGCCCCAAGGTGGACATCTTCTCCGCCGGCGTCGTGCACTACGTGGCGCTCTTCTACCCGCACAAGCCCTTCTTTAACCAGGCGACGCAGCACCAGATCATGCGCATGAAGCCGCACGACATCCGCGCCGAGACGCAGCAGCTCGAGTTCCCGGCCAAGCTCTCCGCCGAGGCCCAGGCCTTCCTGCGGCGCACCCTTAACAATAACCGCCAGGAGCGGCCCGATGTGCTCACGCTGCTCGACGACCCCTACCTCGCGCGATCCAAGTAAACGGATGGCTCCCGGCGCGCGCAACCATGGATCCGTTTGTAACTTTGGCGAGAGGCTGGGAGGCAAGAAGTGGTGGGTCGGCGTTCTTGGGCACTATTCGAATAGTGAGTGGCGCCGTCCACAGTACTATGTGCTCGATTGCGCCTTCTCTTTGGTGTGGTGGGTGTGTTTGGTGTGTGAGCGGTGTGTGAGTGTGTAAAGTCCGCTGTGATTCTGCGGTGCTCGTGTGCTGTAACGTGTGATGATATAGAAGTCGGTCTCGTCTGTGCCCCGTGACTGTGTAATGTGTCAAAAGCCGTGTCTCTATCCTTATTTACAAAGTCCTGACCGTCAATATTCCACACACAAAATCCTCGATCCGACTTCCGAGTCGCTCCGTCCCCGAGCTCCGTGAACCATGCGATGCGTGGCCCTCCTGGTCCTGCCGTGGGACCCCGCCGCGTGATTTTCTTTTGCGAATGTAGTCTTTTTGAAAGGATAAACTGGTGGGGTTATTTGTTTTCTCAAACCGTTTTTAATAATGAGAGTTGTAAAGGAGAACGACGGCGAGCGCGGCTCTAAAAAACAAGTTTTATAATTAAATGCATGACCATACGATACATAAAGCCGTACGCGCGGTCGCGGACTCTCGGGAAGGGGGAGAGTGTCTAGAGACACCTCTCTGATCTATAAACGTGTTCACCCTACGCCAGGGCGCCAGCAGGGCGCGTAAAGACGCACCCCGACCTCCCGGGCGCGCGCAGAGCGAGAGGGCAGGTTCGAGAGATTGTGATCAGTGTGAGTGCAGTGGGCTACTATGGCTTATTGCAGGAAGCCGCCGAACAAGCTCTCGATGACCTCGACGTGGGGCGACGCCTCAGGCGGAAGAAGTGCACGGATCGGATCGAAGAGGTGCGGCAGCCTAGATGGCGAAATCGGTTTTTTTGGCCAGGCACCCCAGCGGAGTAGTCACAGCCTCCGTTCGGCACCCGAAAGCGCTCTCTCTCTCTCTCTCTCTCTCTCTCTCTCTCTCTCTCTCTCTCTCTCTCTCTCTCTCTCTCTCTCTCTCTCTCTCTCGGGGCCAGAGGATGGCCCTAAGCAAGCAGGCAGACCTCTAAGGGTGATGGGTGGCCGCATGGGCACTTTGACTTTGCTGGGGAGCCAACGGAGGACGATACGCCAGAGGCCCTTCTTGGCCACCTCGTTGCAGCTGGTCACAGCATGCGCCACTGCCAGGCGGCCCGGGACCGACCAGGAGTGCGGGAAGTCCACTTCCCGTGCCCATGCTTCGACGAAACCCGCAGCGAAGCATTCAGCGTGCTCAGCCTCATAAAACGGGTCTTGCAGTTCCTGCTCGTCAGCGGCGGCAAACGCAGTGATGGTGTCGAAGACAAACTGAAGCGGCTCGCCTTGTGCGAGGGCGACCAGAGGCGCGATTGCTGGCGACGCCGAGTTGTCAGAAGAGAGCGCAGTCACGTAGAAGGCGGGCCTCTCGCTGGGTAGCAGGTCGGCGGCAAAGAGGCGAGCGACGTCAACAGGGTCGCCGGCAACCCTCTTTGAGTCGAGCGCAGATAAGAAGAAGGCGGGCCTCTCTCTGCACGGCAGCTCGGCGGCAAGGAGGCGAGCGACAGCCGCAGGGTTGACTGTTCCAAAGCCATGCGAGGCAAACTCCATCAGTTGGAACGTCATGGTTTGATCGAGTACGCGTGCGAGCTGGAGGACCAACTCGCACGACCAACTCGCGCGGCGGTGAGAGTTTGCGAAGAGCAGGAGCTCATGCTCGAGACTCACCAAACCAAACCCTGGGTGCGTCAAGCGAAGCTTGAAGGGACGCAGTGTTTGGACCATCTCGATGACTTGTGACGGGGCAAGCCGGCTTACGAGAGCTCTGATCATGAACGGCAGTTGCGCGGCCTCGCGCGCTGCAAAGCGGCCACGCCACGCTGTGGTTTCGGGCACACCAAACCACGATAGCTCCACAAGCTCAGACGCTTTCTCTACAATCCGGAGCTGCTCTGCTTTGCTGGTTGGTCGTGTTGCCGTGATGCAGCCGTAGATCGCTGTTCGCTCCTCCCAGAATGACGCGATCGTGGTGGCTCGCAAGACAAGCGTGTGCGCTTGCTTGCTGGCCAGCGTGAGGCATGCCAGTGCCTTCAACGGCACCTTGCTCAGGATGTACTCAAGGCAGAGGTCGAGAAGTGCCGCGTCGAGCAAATCGAATCCCGGTCCAACGAGCATCGGCGTATCCGTCCCGTTGGCTTTGGTCGCGCCATGGTTGCGCCGAAGTTTGGTGAATATCTGGTGAATCCGCCAGTTTTTTAGCGTTGCTCGGCGTCGATCGCGGGTGACCGGAGGGCGATGGCGCAGGATTTGTGCTCGGTGACGTTCTGACCGAACACGTAGTCGAACTAAGAGGTACAATAGGGCACGTGTCTGGCCGTCGTAGAGGTAGCGCGGGAGTTTTGGCAGCGGCCGCAGCATGCCATCGGGGAAGGCCGGACATCACCCTGACTGGAAGCCATTGCATGGATCCGCCAGCGAACCGTATCCCAGGCTAGGCTCCAAGCCCGTGCCGGGGCATTATTTTCCGATATTTTTGCCGGGGCTCCCCCCGGAGACCCGTGTGGTACCCGTCACACGCGAAGGTACGAGACAACACGCGAAGGTACGACTACGAGACATGCACATCTGACATCTCACACATGTGCATGTGCAAGTGGCATGTGCATGCACACATGTGCAACATGTGCATGTGCATGTGGATGTGCATATTAGATATTGCATGCGAGGCATGTGCCTGTCATGTGTCCGCCGGGTGCGGGTCCACCCCGTCGCGCGCGTCGGGTTCTATATAAAAGTACTCACCGCCGCGACACACCGTCTCATCTCTCAAGCAGAAGCACCGCACCCCTAATAACCAGGGAAACGCGCCGTCGAGGTGCAATACAAGCTATACACCACTGACGACCTCTCTTCATGGTAGGCCTGTGTCGCTCAAAACACCGCCTATCAATGAGCATTCGCAACCCACGAGTCCTCCCAACTCCGCCGCGCCGTGTCCCATCGTCGGCCGTTGCAGCCCGGCCGCAATAGGCAACCGGCTTTGGCGGCGCCGCTCACGAGACGACGGCCTTGTAGAGGCCGCGCAGGAACTCGTCGAGCGGCACGTCCGAGTGGAGCTTCTGCGTCAGGTAGCGCGCCTTGGAACCGTACTGCTCGCACTCGATGACCTCGGGCGCGGGGAAGCGGTCCGCCTCGAGCTTGGCCATGTCGGCGCGCGCTTGAGCGAACATGGCCTTGACCCCCTCGGGCGGCGTCTTGCTCTTCTCCGCCTGCGCGAGCTGCCGGCTGTGGCACAGGATCACCTGGCGGAAGGAATCGAGGAGGAGCGAGCGGTCGGGCGTGATGGAGCTGCCGTCGAGCGGCAGCGGCGTCGCGCCGGTGCGGCCGACGTCGTAGCCGAGCAGCGTGGGCTGCACGAGCACGAGCGTGTTGTACACGGAGAGCGATGAGGCGAGCAGCCGGAAGGCGGCGGTGAGGTCGGGCGAGGTGCCACTCGTGCGGATCGCGCCCGAGCGGCGCAGGTGGAAGAGGATGCCGGGCAGCTGCGAGAGGCGCGGTGGCAGCATGATGGTGCGCGGGTCGCCCTTGCGGTACTGGCAGAGCGACTGCATCAGCCGGATGAGCAGCCGGTCGAGCCAGCGCAGGCTCTCGTCCACGCCGCCGGCCTTGGCGGCCTTCTGCACCGTCATGCGGGTGAGCAGCACCGCCGCCGCCTGCTGGTCGAGCGCAGGCAGCAGCTGCGCCGGCGGCAGCTGCGGCGGCGCACAGGGCAGCTTCAGCGTGGTCACGCGCAGCCGCCGCCCGCCCGCCGCGTGGCGGTACTCGACACACATCTGCATCACCACTGAGTCGCCGAGCTGCGCGCCGCGCTTGCGCTTGTCGGAGGCGGGGTGCAGCAGGAGCCCGCTGCAGCTCTGCGGACCCACGCAGCCTCCGCTCCAGCTGAAGCAGCGCGCCTCCGCCGCCTCCGAGCTGTCCACGCCGTCGGCACCGTCGGCGCCGGCGCCGGCGTCGCTGCCGACGCCGCCGCCGCCGAGCAGCTCGAGGCTACCGCAGTCCTTGGGGACGCGCAGCTCGAACCTCGAGCCAAAGCCCATGGCGAGCTCGCCGGCGTCGTCGACGACGAGCAGCCTGCGCAGCGATTCGAGGAGCTGCGGCGCGCCGAAGGACTCGGCCGAGAGTGCGACGCCGCCGGTGCGCTGCACGCACGAGCGCATCTCCCATAGGCCCACGTCGTCGAGCGCGGCGCAGATGACGTCGAGGGCGTGGCCGCGCGCGACGGCGCGCCTACCGAGCTGCGTGTAGTGCTGCACCGCCTCGGCCTTCTCGCCGTTGGCCGCGATGTCGGCGTGCGAGCGCACCGCGTCGCGCAGCCCCGGGCCTGTGATGGCGCCCCGCCCGCCGACGCTCGGCCCGCCGCAAAAGACCATTGCACGCGCGCTGCCGTCTGGCGCGCAGCAGGCCATCAGCGACACGGCCGCCGCCATGGCACTGCCGGTGCACCGTGTGGCGCGCAGCCCCTCACGACCCTCCGACTCCCCGGGCGCACTGGTGCGCCCTTTCTCCTTGGCGACCGCCGCCGCCGCCGCCGCCGTGAACGAGTTGGGCGGCGGCGCCCCGGCCGGCCCGCCGAAGGCGCCGTGGGGGGGAGGGGCCCCGAAGGGCTGCGGGGCCGCCGCCGCGCCGCCGAAGTCGGGCCCGCCGAGCGGTGCTGGCGGCGGCAGCGAAGTGGCCTCGAGCCGCGTGCGCAGCAGCTCCTCCACGTCCACGTCGGCCGCCCGCACGAAGAAGCGGTCGAGGGCCGCAGTCGCCGCCGCTGCGAGGCTGGCCGCATCGGGCGCCTGCTGCGGCTGCTGCTGCGGCGGCTGCTGTTGCTGCGGCGGCGGCGGCATCTGCCCATAGCCCTGCTGCTGCTGCGGTGGCCCACCCATGCCCTGCGGCGGCATGCCTGGTTGCATCCCCTGCTGCGGCGGCATCTGCCCGTATCCTCCCTGCTGCGGTGGCGGCATCTGCCCGTATCCTCCCTGCTGCATCTGCTGCTGCATCTGCCCTCCCTGCTGCATCTGCTGCTGCATCTGCTGCTGCAGCTGCTGCTGCGGCGAGGCACCACCCATGCCGCCGCCGCCCATGCCGCCGCCGTCCATGCCGCCCATGACGGCGCTCGCGGCGGCGGCAAACGAGGTGACGGTGGGCGGCAGCAGGCCGAGCATCCGGCGGAAGTCGCGGAGCGGCATCTCGGCTTCGTCAGTGCCAAGGCGCCACATGCGGCACGCGCCAGAGCAGCCGAGCTCGTGCACCTGCTCGGGCTCGGGCTCGGGGTTGGGGCCATGTCAGGGGTGAGGGCTGGGGCTGGGGCTAGCCTTAACGCCAGGGCAGCCGAGCGCGCGCACCTCGACCGTCGCGCCGAAGGTGAGCAGCCCAACGGGCGTGTCGGGTGGCAGGTCAGCGAGCATCTTCTTGAGTGTCGCGCCGAGACGCTCGCTCTCGTCAGCAGGGAGCGAGCAGTCGAGAACGAGCAGCAGCGCGGAGCCGGCGATGAGCTGCGGCCCCTGCGGGATCGCATACTCGATGGTCGCGCACTCGGGCTTCAGCTCCGCCGGTTCGCTTGACGCGTAGGCGATCTCGGAAGGGAGCTCGCTCACAGAGCGGCACAGCGGGCAATGCCACCGGCGCGAGGGGATATCGACCGAGGCGAAGGGGTTGAGGACACCGGCGCAGTGGCTGCAGCGAACAGGCTCGCGCTCCAGCCGCACGAGGCCATCGATCGGGCGCATGGGCGAGTAGAGCAGGCCGAACGGCGCGCCCATCTCCTCTGTCTGCGCGGTGGAGGTCGGCCAGAGGTGCCAGGAGAGGCGCGCCCCGCTGCGGCGTTCGAGAAGCTCGACGTCGGTGTTCGGCCCAGCCTGGACGACTGGCTGTTTTTGCTCCGGCTGCGGCTGCGACTGCGGCTGCGGCTTCGACTGCGGCTGCGGCTGCGGCTGCGGCCGCTGCGGCGGCTGAGACGAGCCAGTTGGTTGCGGCGGCTGCGGCCCACGCTGCTGAGGGATCGGTGGCCGGCCCTGCGGCGGCTCTGGCGGCGGCTGAGGGATCGGTGGCCGGCCCTGCTGCGGATAGGGCTGAGGCGGCTGGCCGTGCTGCGATGAGGCTGGAGGCTGCCAGGTATAGCCAGGTCCGGTGGTCTCCTGGGCACCGCCTCGCAACCAATCCAAGCGCGACTGCGCACTGCGACCGTGCTGCTGGCTGGATAGCTGTGCCGGCTCGCCTGGAGCAGCCGCCAGCAGCACGATCAGCAGCGCCCTGTGGCGCACGCGCCACTCCATCGTGCGCTATCTCAGCCGTCGACGAGCGTGAGAGAGGGTGGGGGAAAACGATCGGACCCTTCAGCTCAGGATTTTTCTGTTGTTGAAAACGCTATAAGGAGGATATATGCTGAGGATATATATCCTCTAGCTTTCAGCTTCTGAGAGAGTCCAAAGGTGCAGCGTGTGATCGTAGAAAGAGCAAGTGCCGGCGAGCGCCGTGTCGGCATCCGGGCCTGGGTATGCCCAGTCGGCTCCGTAAGCGAGCCCCGCGTCTCCTTCTACGATGCCAGCCGCCTTAATGCAAGCGTCTGTCCCTTGCCCGTAAGCCGCCACCTCGCGCAAGAAGGTCGGCTCTGCGTCGCTCACGTGGCTGCCGTCGAGGCGCACCACCTTGAAGCCGGCGTGCATGCAGGCCGCCAGCGCCAAGCCAGAATCCTCAGGGTGCCACTTGAGGCGCCACACACCTCCCCCGCACCCGAGCTCACACGTCGGCTGCCGCAAGTTGCGCGTGTCCCACAGCCGCGCCTTCTCGTCGTAACTGCCCGTCGCCACGAGGTGGGGTTTGAGAGCGTGTGGGCTGATGCAGCACACTCCCGCCCCATGCGAGCGCCGATTGAGAGTCGTCGCCACACAGTCGCCATCGTCGTTCGAAGCGGTGCGCAGGTCCCACCGTTTCAGGATCGCGTCATCGCCGCCCGAGTACAGCGTCGACGGGTCGGCCCGATCGAAGGCCACCGACCAGCCCTCCAGGTCGTGCGCGCCCCACGCATGCAGGCAACGCATCCCCGTCGGTGCGGCTTCGAGGACAAACAGCCTGCCTGCGGTGCTGCTGAGCGCAAGGCGGGCTGGGCCCTGGTCTGCGCTGCACCAATCCAGCGACATGCACGCGTCGCCGGCATCCGGGCACGCCAACGCACCGACGTCTGAGAGTGTGCCGTCACTGTCGAGGCGGTACAGCTGCGCGGTGCAATCGGCAGTGGCTGCTGCAAGCAACGGCGGTTCGTCGCCCGTGACCAGCCAGGCGCAGTCCAGTATGCCGGATCCGTCGACACGGTGGACCTCCTTCATTTTCTGCCCTGTCACGTCTAGCAGCTGCAGGCGGCCCACTCGGCTCGGCGATTCGCCCTTGATGAGCTCGTAGCAGCCACAAGCCATCAGGTGCCGCCATGCAGGATGTGGACAGAACGCGACGACGTCCGCCGTGAGCTCCGTGTCGAGCGTGTCGAGTGTGGTGACGGTGGCCTGGCTGTCGGTCGCCGCCATCTCTCGAATTACCTCCCCGCGCCGGGTACTCAAACAGTGCACTTCGAGTGTAAGGTTGAGGGAAGGCGACGAGCCCCACAACCTGCTCGCCGTCGCCGACGCGCCACGTCTTGAACGTGGCGGGCGTCTCGCTGAAGTCGAAGCGCACGTTGTGCAGCGAGCCGGAGAAGTCGGCGAAGAGGCAGTCGGCCGCACAGCAGGG
>Ga0209302_10002761_pt1 | contig 10226 bp, 13 predicted proteins | sample ArcOceMetagenome_2_FD_187445 | JGI IMG/M metagenome (GOLD analysis project Ga0209302, IMG submission 187445) | Marine eukaryotic phytoplankton communities from Arctic Ocean - Arctic Ocean ARC135M Metagenome (SPAdes) (version 2) | ecosystem: Environmental > Aquatic > Marine > Oceanic | place... | reverse complement strand
GCCGCGCCTCGCCGCGCGCGTCGAGGAGGATGTTGCTCGGCTTGATCTGCATGTGGTGCAGCAGGCGATAGGCGCACACACACACGTGTGGTGCTGGTGCCTGTCTCTCAGGCCAGGCTTCCCTTTGGGCCAACCCACATCGTGCTATCTGTGCTGACGGCCACTCATTTACTTGGGGCGGCCACGTCGCCGTGCAGCAGGATGGGCTGCTGCGCACATGCAGATGCACCAGCGCGCGCGCCGCGTCGCGTATGATGGTCAGCCGCTGCAGCATCGGCAGCGGCGCCGGTGGCTCCGCCCAGCCGAGCAAGGGGGGCGGCGCTAAGGTGGGGGGAGGTGGTGCGGCAGCGGGAGGCGGCGTGGCAGCTTGGATGGCCGCACGGCGCTGCTCCTCGGCCGCATGGGACGCCACACTCTGCGCGATCCCCTCCTCTAATGCGATCTCCTCCGCCGCCGTCCGCTCCACCGCCGCACGCTCGGCTGCGGTGGCCTCGGCCTTGGCCCGCTCCGCCGCCGCGTCCGCCGCCGCCTTCTGAGCCGCCGCGGCCGCCCTCACCTCCGCCTGTGGCCCGCTGGCAGCTTGCGAGGGCAGCTCTGGCACCGGGGGCACGGACCCTGCGCTGCTGCCCGCGCCAGTGGCCGTCGCCTTAGGTGGAGGCTTGGCCTTCTTCTTCTTGCCCTTGCCCTTCTTGGCCGCCGCCTCCTTCTCCGCCGCCTCCTTCTCCGCCGCCTCCTTCCCCAGCAGCTCCGCCGCCATCGCGTCGGCCGCGGCCGCAGCGTGCACCATCGAGGCGGCCGCCCTGACCTCCGCCTCAGCCGCCTGCCGCTTAGCGTGCTGCCGCAGCAGCTGCGTAGTCGCGAAGTGCTTCTTCCGCTGCTCGGCCCACGTGAGCGCCGTGCGCCCGTTGGTGGTCTGCAACGAGGCATCGGCCTTGGCGTCGAGCAGCACCTGCACGATCGTGGTGCGGCCATTGGCAGCAGCATCCATCAGGGCGGTGCCGCTGACGGAGTCCTGCAGGTTGACGCTCGCGCCGCACTGCAGCAGCATCCGCATCATCGCCTCCTGCCCTCCACCGGCGGCCGCCATCAGCAGCGTCGCACCATCGTACTCTGCGCAGCGCGCGTCCACGCCGCCGCATTCGTCTAGCCAAGCAGCGACGGCATGTGCATCACCCTCCTTCGATGCTCCTCACACGGCTAAGGGCAGCGAATCCATCGGTACTTTACACGGCGTCGATGCCAGCACTCAGGCTGCAACAGGCTGGGGTGTTAACAAGACAACACAAATCCCGCAGACATGACTACCCCTATCAACTCCCCAGGTCATCAGTCGCGCGTCGGGTCGGAGAAGAGACGGCGATTCGGTCACGCGCGACGAGCCTGCTCGGTGTGCACACCACATGCACATGCATCCATGCAGTGTGTATGCAGTGTATGCGTGCAGTATCGTTCGTGTGTACTGCCTCGCGCCGGTTCGGACAGCGGTGCCAGTTCATGACAGTTGTGGTGCCACTTCTCCTTGGTGGCTGGCGAGCCCCACGGCTGCGAAGCCTCGGAGGCGATGCGCAGCAGCTGTCGCCTCGCCGCCTCGACGAGCTCGGGCACCTACAGTATACATAGTAAACTCAGGTACGGCCCATGGTACCAGTAGTGAGTATAGCCTCGCCGCCGCCTCGACGAGCTCGGGCACCTTGATCGAATCGAGCTGGCCGCGCCCGCCGCGCCGCGAGAATGCGTCCTCCAGCCCTAGCATCACCTATTAGGCATGGTCGTTGCAAGTACTCATTCATTGTGACTATACTCCGTCTACTCCTACCACTGCTTACTACGCCTCACGTTAAAGAGGCCGGCCATCACGAGCTGAATTAGGCACGAGTACACCAGAGCGAAGCTCAGGTTGGACCTGGGTGGCGAAGGTGCGTCTTAGCTCAAGCCTTGGCACGCGCTGGTGGTAGCAACACACAACCCCAAGCAGAGCTGTGAGCGGCTCGGGCACTCCTCGTAGTCTACAGCAACCAAGAGCCAGCTGCCGACCTGTGGCGCCACTGAAAAAGGTGGCCGTCTCAACATCGATGTTGGACTCGTCGCCATCATCGGAGCGTGCTAACATGATGTAGTCTGGCCCGTACATCGCGCCCACCTACATGCAGTGCACATGCAGTGCACATGCAGGGCACATGCGATGCACGTGCGGTACATGCACATGCGGGCGCCATCGGCATGCCATCATGGTGCTATGCATGCGGGCGCGGCGCGCACCAGCAGGATGTTCACGCGTGCGAAGGCGCGGAAGGCGCGTGGCGTGCGGTACTCCTTGATCGCGCAGAGCCGATCGAAGCCGACCCCGATCATGCTAATGTAGCTGTCGATGCGGTGCGCCTCGCCTCCTGGTAGTCCCTTGACCTTGACGTCCTGGATCAGTCTCCGCATCTGGCAAATGTGTGTGAGATAGACGAGGCGTGCTGCATATGCACGCACCATATGCACATGCACATGCACATGCACCATGCACATGCACATGCACCATGCACATGCACATGCACATGCACACATGCACACGCAGAGCAAATGCACATGCACATGCATATGCCTGGGATATGTGGCTGTCGACGATGGCGCGTTGCTCCCTCAGCGTGCAGTAGAGGTGCGCTTGCTCCTGTTTGTGCCACCCCACCGTGTGCCGCGCACGGCCCGCCCGCACGCAGTCGAAGTAGGTGATGAGTGCGGCGAGGAAGGAGTGGAAGAGGAGCTGCAGCTCGCGCCGCTGCACAGGGTCTAACGCCTCGAATGCGCGCACCCACTCGCCCGCCTCGTTCTTGATCTGCCAAGTCTGCACCGCCTCCCACACGGATCGCGTGCAGCCGAGAACCTAGTCATAGTGCACATGCACAGGCACATGTAAAACATGACGATGTGCATGCACATCATGCACATGCGCACATGCACATGTGTAGTAAAGGATTTTTGGTAAGGCCTCTTGAGGAGCAGATGCTGCCGAGCACCTCCGAGAGGTCGCGCAGCGCCTGCTCCCGCCGCCGGAAGCCCATGCCGATGCCCTGCGTGTGGGGGTGTGGGGATGGCATGTAATATCGTACTACATGCATCCGCAGAATATAGGGTGTTCAATCCACATGAGAGGGGGAAGCCATGATATGCAATCATGGATGCCTGTGTGATGGGGAAGACAACGGCGAGCGAGACGATGCTCCAGTTCATGTGCGCGGCGAGGTACTGGCCGTAGAACCTGGGGTTATAGGGGTGTGCGTCTAGGGTGCTGGGTGACGGGTGCGTGCGAGGTGGTTAAAGTTAGAGCTAGGGTTATAGGTTGAGGGTAGGTTGAGGGTTATAAGGCCGAGGTCAGGGTTACCAGTAGGCCGTGACGGAGATAATAGTAATGGTGCAGCCGAGGAGCGCCTCCGTGTTTACGAGCTGCGCCGCCGCCACGACAAAAGAGGCGAACAGGTTGAGGACGCCGTTCTTGAAGCCCCGCCACCGACGCGTGCAGCGACCTGGCTTGGGTCCGCATCGCGCAGCACTACTCGATCGGGACCCGCTGTGTTCTGATCGCTCCGTTGAGGGTGGAGTAGGCGGGGCCGCTATCGAGTAGCGTTGCACGACGCGGACCCAAGGCAGGTCGTCGTTGAAGCTGCGGCTCCGCTCGAGCATCGGCTCCGGATGCGCCATGAACGGAAAGTGCAGCGGGTTGTGGTCGGACGACGCGTGCGTTGCGTGTGGATCGTCCATGTCTGGATCGCCGCTCTCACTCTCTGGTTCTCCGACCACCGCAGGCCGTCGTGACGCAACAGGCAAAGAGATGTGTTCTCGGTTCGAACAACTGGCACTCATCGCAGTCCAAAAAAAGCGGGCTGCAACCGGAGGCTGCCTCGAATGAAACAAAAGCATAATAGGTCGTTCATTTAGACGGAAAACAACGGACACGACAAAGCACACGGGAGCAGATCATATGGCTAGCCGGCATTAAGAGGGTGTTCATTTAGACGGAAAACAACAGACACAACAAAGCAAGAGGCGACAGCCGTCCAACTGCCGCTACCTACGTCTCCGGGACACCGACACTGGGTCTATACCAGCCTAGGGCGCTCCGCGTGCCCTGTGCGACGTGCCTTGCGACGCGATGATGATCGGGAACGTGAGATGATAAAAGCCCAACCGCTTGCTCCTCCACCCACCCCGAAGAGTTGCTCGATGTCTGCCACGAGTCGCGTGAAGCGCCGCCAAGGCCGGCCCGAGGCTGGCGCGCGACCTTCCGAATGGGCGCTCTTCCGGAGCGTCGTCTATTACCGAGCCTGCGCGCAGCTCGAGCGTTATCCGAACCTGTGGTGGAGCCTGGTCGTCCTCGGCCTCGGCCTCCTGCTTGCGCTTGGTGTAACGAGCCACCAGAGCCCGGTCTGCCACACTGCAACGATCGAACCACATAACCACGTGTGTCGTTAGACGCACCGGCCTGAAGGGCTCGCCCTTGGCCAACCCATCGCTGCTCTGACGCAGTCTGTGCTCAAGCACGCCTACAGCAGTTCACGCGCAGTGCTTGCCGTCTTGCCAGTGCACGCGCCGCGTCCAGTGCACGCGCAGTGCACGCGCAGTGCTCGCGCAGTGCACGCGCAGTGCACGCGCAGTGCGTGTATACCCTCAGCTCGAGGCCACTCACAAGCGGCGTCACAAGCCGCAAGACCTGCGCCACAACAAACCCGCCGAAGGACCCACGCCGCCCGCGCCGCCCACGCCATCCACGCCGCGTCGCCCGACCCGCGCCGCAGGACCCGCGCCGCGCGGCTGGCTCGCGCGAGGACGCGCACGTCAAGCGCGCCGCGGGGTCGCATATGTCCGCTGCAGAGGCGCAGGTGGCGGCGGCGGCGGCGGCGATGCAGGCACAGACGCCGCGGCAGGCGGCCGCGGCGGCCCGGAAGACCTTCTCGCTACTCACCTACTCGGCCACCGAGGTACAGCCGAGTGGGGCTGAAGGCTGCAGCCCGGGCCTTAGAGGCTGCAACTGTATGCCTCAGAGGCTGCGACCGAATGTGGCAGGCGGAGCTGAAATCAAAGTTCGGCTCGAAGGCAGACGCGGGGCCGCTGTACACGCTCGTGTACGACACGAAGTTCGCACGGCAGCATGGTCAGAAGTCGCCGTCCTGGCAGCGGCAGAGCCGCCCCCCAACGGCGCGAGGTGCCCTCCCACTATAGCGCACGGCGGCCCTCCGAGCTCCAGCGCAGAGCTACTGCCGCTTGGGCTCCGCAGTGCACCGCGCTGGAGCCCTTCCGAGGCACCGCCCGAAGCGACCTGCTCGCTGCTTTCGGCCTGCCAGGACCAGCGCCCCGAGCAGCAAGGAGTACCTAGTATGGCTACACCTACTAACCCAGGACCTGCGCCTCGAGAGGCTGGCGGAGGTGATCGTCTTCGAGCTGCCCGCGACGAAGCCGCTGCCGATTGTCGTGATGCTCCCATCGGAGCGGATCGCGCCGCAGCACGGCCAAAGCGCCCTGGGTCCATGGATCCTGCTCAGAGCGCCCGTGCGGCCAGCCCCCCTCCTAGCCCACACGCTTGCTGAGGGCTACCCTGTGGGCTGTGAGAGGAGCCTTCCTCGAGGTATGGATGCCGAGGAGACGCAGCTCTACGGCTGGCGCTACGGTGCCTGCCTGCCCAAAGCCGCCGATGTCACTGCCTTTGATCCCCTAGGACGGCAGCATCTTTCCGACGGCCAACGCGCTGGCCGCTGCGCAGATCGACCCGAACGCGACTTGCATCGTGCAGACGCAGGCACACCACATGCGTAGAGTAGTTGCAGCCCGGGCACGTGGTTGCAGCCCGGGCACGTGGTTGCAGCCTCTCAGGCATGGCTATGGCTCTACTTACTGCTCTAGGCGCTGCGGAAGCAGTACCGGCTCATCCGCGACGGCATTCGGCGCGTCGAGTCGCGCGACGGCAAGCCGTCGACCCTCATAGCGACTGCCTGGTGGATGGTGCTCGAGTAAGCCGCAAGAGTCGCCCCTCCGCACATGACTGTGTGCGTGAGCAGCATGCCGCCAACGGTGCCGCCGCGCGCGCAGAGCGTGCCTGCGCAGAGCGTGCCTGCGCAGAGCGTGCCTGCGCAGAGCGTGCCTGCGCAGAGCGTGCCTGCGCTGGCGGGCGGCTGCGGCCCAGTAGGGCGGCTGGGAGGTGCTGTTGGCACGTGGCGGCCGGTATGCATGCGACGAGACCACTCTTATGCGTGCCGCCTCTGTTTCGCCCGCCCAGGTGCACGACATCTTCATCGAACCGGCCACGAAGCCGCTGTTCCCATCCCGGGTCGGAGAAGTAAGGGCTTGGAGTACCGCTTATTAGCGCTTGCAAGTGCCGGCTAACGCTGGGTAAGCGCCGTCTTGGCGGGCGGTGCTCGGCAGCTTGGGCGAGCACGCTCGCTTGGGGCCGTGCACCGTGGCCTCGCACCGTGGTGTTGCACGTAGCAGAGCGCCTGCGCCACTCGGCGATCGGCCGCTTATCAGGATCGGCGATCGAGGCCCCGCCGCCCATGCACCCTGCCAAGAGCCGGCCGACTCAGGTGCTCGCTTTCATTCACCGGCAGGCTGCTCGCCAATAAGGACAACCTTGAGATATTCGCCACCCAGCGCGTAGAAGCGGAGGCGGCCTCGAGTAAGGTAGACGCGTTGCCGCAGGGAGGTGCAGTGCTGCAGGGATGAGAGGAATGTGTGAAAATGGGGGGACGTTTAGATTAAGAAAATGGTCTAGGTCTAATTAGGCCTCATCAGATCTTTCATTGGAGGAATAGGGTTTTTTAATAAGGAAGACTCGACAGGAGAGATTTACCAGTAAACGAAAAGTAGCTAGTAGGAGGTGCAGTCATGTGTTTTGTAGAGGTGTGGCTCGTGATCCTTGCACACGCTAGAAGGCATGTCGTCGTAGACTTGCGCTCGATATGGAGGGTCATCCACAGTGCGGTCCGAACCTCTGGGTAAGTGCGCGAATTGATCTCGCAGTCAACGCGTTTGTTTGATCTCGACGATTGGCTGTACGTGCTGCCAGAGGCAGGAGACTGGGCCCCAAACTCAGCGCACGAGATGATCAACAAACCGACCCGCGAACTTGCAGATGCCCGTAGAATTCTTTCTTTTAGCTTGGCGGAATGGTCCCGTTTACCGCCCCAAAGCTTCGCGCCCTTTTGGTGGGATTCCGTCTCCGCCCGATAAGATGGAGGGCTGGGGCTCCCTGCAGCCACCTTCTCTGCGTGACATCCGTGGGCGTGGTGGTGCAACCAAGGGCCTCTCTGCGCCACCGCCGCCGCTCACGCACCTCGTCGTCCTGGACTTTGAGTGGACGGCGGACGATCGTCGGAAGATGGAGCCCTGCAGCGAGATCACACAGTTCCCGTCGGTGCTCGTGCGGCTTGATGGCCACGCGTCGGCCGCCATCGACGAGTTCGACACGTTCGTGCGGCCCGTCTACAACCCGCAACTCACTCCCTTTGCCGTGGGCCTCACGGCGATCAAGCAAGCGGACGTCGATGCGGCGCCGGCGCTCGCGGAGGTCCTGCCTCGCTACCTGGAGTGGCTGCGTGGCCACGGGCTGGTCGACGCCGCCGGCCGCCGCCTCGGCTCGTGGTGTGTGTGCACGTGGTCCGACGCCGACATCGGTAGCCAGCTCTCTTCCGAGTGCCGCCACAAGGAGATCGCCATGCCGGCGTGCTTCGACGCGTGGGTGGACCTCAAGCTGCTCTACCGGCGGCACTACCGCACAGCGCCGTCCGGTGGGCTGCGCGCGTGCGTCGAGCGGCTCGGGCTCACGTTCGAAGGCCGGGCGCACAACGGGCTCGTCGACTCGCAGAACACGGCCGCGATCGTGGTGCATATGGCCAAGGGCCAAGGGCACAACGGGCCGGCCTTCGTCTTCTGTCGACCGACGCGCGGCCTCGACGCAAACGGGCTGGCGTACGGCTCGGCGGCAAGCAGGCAGGCATATCAAGAGCAGAAAGGACAGCCGCAGATGCAGCAGCAGCAGCCACAGCAGCCACAGCAGCTGCAGCTGCGACTGCCGCCGCCGCCGCCGCCGCCGCCGCCGCCACCGGAGGCCATCGACGATCCTGCGAAGGGGTTGCACCTTGACCTCTACCGCCGCTACCTCGACGATGCGGGCGCGGCGGAGTGGTGGCGCGCGCTCACCAGCCACACGCGCTGGCACCGCGTGGCGTACACATCGGCGCGCTTCGGCAAGGCGTGCGAGACGCCGTGCTGGACGGCCTTCTTCGGTGGCTTCGAGCACTTCGCGCCGTACGTGCCTGTGCCGCCGTGGCTGCAGCCGCTCGTGACACGCGTCCAAGGCGACCTCGGCCGACCGTTCAACGCGATCCTCCTCCGCCTGTACTTCGACGGCGCGGACGAGATTGCGTGCGCCGCTGCTCTGCCCCTCGCCCGCGCCTGTCCTCTCGTGGCAACCCGTCCTTGCTGCCGCCTGGCAGGTACCACACTGACGGGCGCACCTTCCTCGGGCCGACGCCTACCATCGGGTCGCTGTCTCTCGGCGCGCCCTGCCAGTTCCAGCTCCGCCGCATGCTCAATGTATGGCCCAGCGTCGGCGTCGGCGGCGGCGGCGGTGGCGGCGGTGGCGGCGTCGACGGCGGCGGCGGCGGCGGCGGTGGCGGCGGCGGCGGCGGTGGCGGCGGCGGCGGTGGCGGCGGTGCCAGTGGCGATGGCGGCGGCGGCGGCGGCGACGGCATCGATCACGGGACGGCCGTGCGCGAGTACACCCTTCGCGATGGCGACCTTCTGGTGATGCGCGGCGCGACCCAGCAGCACTGGCACCATCGCGTCCCCAAGGCGCGCTCGCGCCGGCCGCGCATCAACCTCAACTTCCGTTACATCCTGCCGGACGCCGCGCATCGCGCCGAGGCCGAGCGCGGCCAGAAGACCTACTACAAGTACATGGTCCACGGCGACGGGGCCATGGACGACGACGGCGCGCTGAGCTTCGACGAGATCAGCCGCAGGCGTGGCTCGATACTCAGCTTCGTCGCGCCGGCGCCGGCCACCGCAGTCGGGCCACCGTCCGCTGGTGCACCCCCTGGCGGCTCCGCGCCGCGTGCACCGCCGCCGCAGTGTGCGCACCCCGACGGGTCCGGCGCCGAGGCAGAGGCGGAGGAGGAGACGGCGAAGTGGGCTTGCGCTCGATGCACCCTGCTCAACCCGCCACTTGCGCCCATCTGCGCCGCCTGCGGCGAGCGAAGGCAGGTAGCGCCACCGCTGCGAGCGCCTCTTGACGGCACCTCATCAAGGGCCGTGAGGGGCTCTGCCGGGAAGACCGTGGGGTCGAAGCGGCCAGCCGCGACGACGCCGAGCACTTCTAGCAGCAAGACGCCGCGTGCTGCAGTCGCGCGTATGTGGAGGTTATGATTACTACGTTGTACGTAGTACTCCAACTCGCGCTCAGCGCTTGTGTGTCCTCGCAGCCTGCTTGCTGCTAGCCCCATACGGCAAGGTCGGGAAATCGCAGGGAGGTGCATCAATCTCGGCGCTCTTGGTCGTCATGTAAAGGTAACAGGTCGTACCCGCGGTCTCGTGTCTCTTTAATTAAAAACATGTTCAGTGGAGCCTTATGCCTATCGGTCCTATCCTGGCCCTACCTATCCTGGTGTGGGCAGGCTGCTAGTCTAGCAGTGGCCCTCCAGCCGGGCAGTACCGGGCAGGGGGCAGCAGCCCGGCCCCCGCCAGCCCCGTCGCTCCCGCTCGCGCCTCCGTGGCGGCACCACCGCCAGCCTGCAGCCACCCAGCTGGGGCGGCGCTCGCGCCGCCGAGCCAGCAGCCGCAACTGGCGCTGGCCGCCGCCGCCAGGGCGAGCCTCGACCCCTCCGAGCTGCAGGACTTCTGCAGCTCGAAGCGCGACGCGCTCGCCCGCAACCCACCCTCCGCTCCCGCCCCCGCCCGAGCGCCCGCCCCCCGCAGAGTCACGCAAGAAGACACGCGGGACGGGCGCTCTGCAGGCCGCACTTTTGCCGCCGCCGCCCCAGCGGCCGCCGCACCGCACAGCCGCCTGCCGCCACCAGCCCCCACGCAGCCGCCCTCGCCGACGCCAACCCCTTTCGACTCCTCGCCTGAGGCTCGCCCCCGGGCACGCCCACCGACCCCCAACGCCGCCCTTCGCTGCGCCCTCGCCACCCCCACCGCCCCCACTGGCGACCTACCCGCAGGTGAAGCCTACAACGCTGCACGCGGCCACCCCC
>Ga0209302_10002760_pt1 | contig 10227 bp, 6 predicted proteins | sample ArcOceMetagenome_2_FD_187445 | JGI IMG/M metagenome (GOLD analysis project Ga0209302, IMG submission 187445) | Marine eukaryotic phytoplankton communities from Arctic Ocean - Arctic Ocean ARC135M Metagenome (SPAdes) (version 2) | ecosystem: Environmental > Aquatic > Marine > Oceanic | place... | reverse complement strand
GGATATTGTCTTGGAGGGCTTCGACGGGCCTGGCAGCTACACGATCTTGGAGATCAAGACGTGTGAGCCTGCCGGAGACACCTTCATCGCGCACCGACACACGGCCACGTCGCGCGGCGCGGCGCATCGTTTCCTTGAGCAGACCACACGTCGCACAGGCGCTCGAGCTCGCGGCAGGCAGCTGTGGCAATAGTATCAAGCGCGCTTCTGATTCACGCACAGAAGCTCCTTAAACGCCTACCCCCGACCCCGCCCCGCCCGGGGCGCGGGGGGATCGGGGAACACCATCACCAACGGCGCCCCAGTCCTGAGGCCCTATGGCGCCAAACTCTGGCTCGGTGACGGGGTTGGGCTTCTGCCGCTTGCTGGTGCGGTATCCGCAGGCTGAGCTGCCCAGAAGCGTGCCCAAAATGGCACGCGAAGATGAACGGATCGGCGCTGTTACGCGTGTTGGCTTTTTGCTTTGGTAAAAAAACGCTTACCCCCGATGCCGGTCGGTCTGGGCTGGACGAGGGCGGGCACAAATAAATACAAGGGTACACCCGGCAGGCTAGAGGTTCCCCCGGCGCCTGGGGAGGAATGAACAGCAGTAAGCAGACGTGGCGTTCGCCATGACTGTCGGTTACTAGCTACTGTGTATCGTATCTTATCTGATCTTACATCTTATAAGAATAGATCCTGAGCTCACCTAACGAGATGTAGTGGCGTCCCTCGCCTTAGTTATGACATGTAGCGGTCCGCCGTCTTGGCGCCGTCGAGCGGGTTGTCGCCCGCGGAGTGCGCGCGCGTGTTGTTGCACAGGCGGAGGCGCACCACGTCGTGGTAGGCCATGTTGCTATTGCGGCTCGCGTCACACAGCAAGTTGGCGCAGGCGCTGGCCTCGATGGCGGCGGCGAGCGCGCGCCCGCCTGGTTAGGGTGTTAGGAAGAGGGTTAGGGCTCGGGCTGGGATTCGGGCTAGGGCTTGGAATAGGGCTGGGATTAGGGCTTGGGGTAGGGCTACATGCTGTGCACCGGTGGCGCCGATGTCATTGGAGCAGACGCGCACGAAGCGCAGGGTGTCGTTCCTCTTGATCTCCTTGCAGGGTTAGGGTTAGGGTTAGCGTTAGGGCTAGGGTTGGGGTTAGGTTTGAGGTTAGGGTTGAGGTTAGGGCTAGAGCTAGGGCTAGGGCTAGGGTTAGGGTTACCTTGCAGAGTGTCTCGCAGCCATCGTCGCCCAGGCGGCACGCGGCGACGTCGAGGCCCACGAGAGTCTGGGTGATGGTTAGGGCTAGGATTAGGGCTAGGATTGGGGCTAGGATTGGGGCTAGGGTTAGGGTTGGGGTTGGGGTGAGAAGTAGGCGTGGTGGCCGGCAGCCTGCTGCGCGCGGACGCCCTCGAGCAGCGCGCGCAGCCCGTGCGCGCGCAGGTCGTTGTCGGACACGTCGAGTACCGTGAGCGCGGCGTTGAGCGCGAGGCTAGTTAGGGTTAGGGATACGGTCAGGGTTAGGGTTAGGGTTAGGGATAGGGTCAGGGTTAGGGTTAGGATCACGGTTAGGCTGAGCGCGAGGCTGTGATGAAGCAGGGTAGGGTGAGTGAGCAGGGTGAGTAGAGTGAGCAGAGTGCTTGCTAACAGAGTACTAAGCACTACGTGTTCAAAGGGTGGGTTGCTCACCTGACGCCCAGTGCGCGCACGCCCTCCTCGTGCATCTCATTGCAGCCGAGGTAGAGCGACAGTAGGCTCGGGCTGCCCGCGAGGCCGTCGGCGATCGCGCGCGCGCCTGGTTGGGGATAGTGTCAGGATGAGGGGTTCGGATTCGGGTAAAAACATAGGGTTTAGGGTTCGGGTCAGGGTATGGTCAGGGTCAGGGTTGGGGTTGGAGTTAGGGCTAGGGTTAGGGCTAGGGTAAGGGGCGCGCGCCCTCGTCGCCGAGCTGGTTGCACTCGAGCCTTAGGCTGTGCAGAGCCACCGCGCGCCCGAGTCCCGTGCCCTGGTTAGGGTTAGGGTTAGTGTTAGGGTTAGGGTTAGGGTTAGGGTTAGGGTTAGGGTTAGGGTTAGGGTTAGGGTTAGGGTTAGGGTTAGGGATAGGGTTAGGGTTAGGGTTAGGCTTAGGGTTAGCGTTAGGGGGTTAGCTTAACCTCGTCGCCGCGCAGCACGCGTGCCAGGCTCGCCGCGCCGCTCGGCCCCAGACCGCAGCCGTCGAGGCGCAGCTCGCGCAGCTGGCGGTACGTTGGTAAGTAAGTGAGAGAGCTAGTGAGCAAGTCAGTTACTCGTAGTATCACGAGCTACTACGCGGCCAGCATGCTTGCTGCATGGTTCTGCTGACGAAGCATGCAGTACTACCTGACGACTACTACTGTATCACCTGGCAGCGGCGGCTGGAGAGGTAGGTCGCGAGGCGCGCCGCACCCACGGGGCCCACGTTGGTGAAGTCGAGGCCGAGGCTGTGCAGACCGCAGGCGGGGTTGGCCTGCAGCGCGTCGCACAGGCTCGCCGCGCCTTCGGGCCCGATCGGGTTAGAGCCGAGGTCGAGGCCCTCCAGCCAGGGGTTGGTCTGCAGCGACACGGCCAGCGCGGCTACCTCGGCCGGCCCGAGCCCGTTGAATCCGAGGTTGAGCTGGCGCAACGCCATCGGAGCGCGCCGGCCGAGCGCGGCCCACAGCGACGGCAAGCTTCGCCGCGCGTGCGGCAGGCAGCCCTCGAGGTTGATCGCCCGCGGCGCGTGCGTGCCCCACGCGCTGAAGAGCGCCGCCGCCCCCGCGGACGACAGCTGGCTGCCCTGCAGATTGATCTCGCTCAGCACGGCCACGGCGGGCCCGCGCGCCAGCGCGCCGCCGCCGCCATCGGCCCTGCCGCCGATCTCGCCGCCGCCCTCGTCGCCGCTCTCGTCATCACCCTCGCCGCCGTCGCCGCCGTCGGCGCCCCCCTCGCCGTCGAAGCCCAGCCTTCGGCGGCGGCGAGGGTCGGTGAGGGCTCGGCTCGGATCCTCGGCGGGATCCCCGCCGCCGCCGCCGACGCCGCCCTCGGCGCTGCTCTCGTTGCCGACCGCGCCGCCGCCCAGCGCCACCGCCACGGCCGCACCCAGCTTGGGCCCCGCGGTCGAGTACTGGAGCATGAGCCGGCGCAGCGTCGGCAGCCTCGCCACCGCACGGCCGAAGGTCGTCACCGCCTGTGTTAGGGTTAGGGTCAGGGTTAGGGTTGGAGATAGGGTTGGAGTTAGGGTTGGAGTTAGGGTTAAGAATAGGGGTTGGGGTTGGGGTTAGGGTTAGAAGGTCGTCACCGCCTGCGGCCACCGCCACTCATCACCCTCGCCCCTGAGCCACCACGCGCCGCCCGCAGCGGCGGCGGCGGCGGCGGCGGTGGCGGCGGTGGCGGTGTGGGCGGCGATGGCGGTGGCGTGGGCGGCGGCGGCGGCGGAGTGCGCCGCGGCTCCGAAGACCATCTCACCACCCTCGCGGACCTCGGAGATTTGAGCTCCGGGCTTGACGGCGTGCGGTTCGTCACTGAGCGGGTTGACGCTCATGTCGAGCTCGATGATATTCCCGTGCAGCGCGAGCGCGCGTGCGAGCGCGCTCAGCGCCTCGTGCGTCACGCCATTGTTGCTCAGGAGCAGCGCTGTCAGCGAGCTATTCTCGTGCAGACCTGCCGGACCCGCGAACGCCGCATCCTCCGCCGCCCGCGCCGCCGCCTCCGCCGCAGCCTCTGCGTCCGCGTCCGCGCTCGCGCCCTCCTCCTCCACGCCCGCCCACGCCACCTTGGCCGCCGCCGCTGGGTAGCACCGGCGGCGACCGCTGCCACCGCCGCCATCCGCGTCCTGCTCGCTGTCAGACGCCACCCCTGCCACCCCCTCCGCCCCCGACTCCGCCTCCGCCTCCCCAGCCTCGGCCTCGCCAGGTCCGTCGAAGCGGGGGCGGCGGCGCGACCGCAATTTAGCAGGCGAGAAGCCACGGAGCGGCGACAGGCCCGCGCGCATCGGCGAGTCGCCACCGCGCGCCGAGGAGCGAGCGGTGGCGCCACCGGCGGCGGCGGCGGCGGCGGCGGCGGCGGCGGCGGCGGCGGCGGCGGCGGCGGCGTCAGGGTTAGGTCCGAGGGCGAGGCGGCCGATGCCCGCAGTGCCGAGGAGGTTGTCGCCGAGGTCGAGGGTCTCGAGCGTTGTCGTGATGGCGAGGCCGCGCGCGAGCGGTCCCGCGCCGCGCGGGCTGATGCGGTTGGCGCGCAGGCGGATGCTGCGCAGCACGCAGTGCGGCGCGAGGAGCGCCGAGGCGACGGCGGCGGCACCGGCATCGTGCAGCCCGCAGCAGCTCGCGTCGAGGTGCTCGAGCTCTCTCATCTGGCCTAGGGTGGCGCCGAGCAATCTCTGGTCGAGTTCAAGGCAGTAGGAGACGTCGAGCGAGAGCAGCCTGAGGCCCGAGAGGCGCGGCAGCAGCACGCGCAGCTCCGCCGCCACCGGCGTGGTCGAGAAGGAGGTAAGGCACAGTTCACGCTGCTCCTTGGCGTGGCGCAGCGTCGCCAGCACCAGCCGCTCGTGCAGCGCGTCCACCATGTCCATACCCTCGCGTCCACCCTCGTCCCCGCCCTCAATCTCGCCGCCGCCCTCGCCGCCGCCCACACCGCCGCCGCCGCCGCCGCCGCCGCCGCCGCCGCCGCCCACACCGCCGCCGCCCACACCGCCGCCGTCGCTGCCGACCAGTGGCGAGGGAGTGCCTAGGCCGAAAGCCTCTGCTTGGCGGAAGCGGTTGGCGGCATGTAGTAGCCTCAGTAGCTCCACCCCCTCGAACCGCACGTGCACCTGCCCGACGGTCTCGCCGCGGGCGTTGGCCAGAGGTAGCCACACCTCCTGCGCCTCCCGCTCCTCGTACCGCGGCTGCTTCCCGTCGGCCGTGACAGGTGCGGCCAGCTCCAGCAGCGATACCCGCGCCCGTCCAAGCTCGATGACCTCGTCGGACAGCAGCCCGCCGCCGCCGCCGCCGCCGCCGCCCCCGCCTGCGGCGCCGCTGGCCTTGCGCACATTGGCTTTGGCTTGGGCCATGCTGCGCGCGGCGGCGGCGCCCGGCACCATCTCGGTCTCGATGAACTGGTGCGGCTGCAGAGCTCGCTCCATCTTCGACGCTGCTAGCTCGGACCGGCGCGAGGTCCCCGTCAGTACGAGGCCCACGTGCCCGCGTGCCAGCTGGCCGTGCAACAGCGCCTCACGCAACTCGGAGCGCACGTGGCCGCCGCAGCGCATGTCAAGGGCCGAGCAGAGCCCCTCCACCGCCGCCGCCGCCTCGGCCGTCGCAGGAAGCGACAGCCACTTAGACGCGGAAGGCGGCTGCGGCGGCGGCGGCGCAGTGCCGGCGGCTGGAGTGGCGTGGGAAAGGCCGTGGCCGTGGCTGTGGTGGTCGGTGCGGCGGTCGATGCCACCGTCAGTGGTGGTGGCGGCGGCGGCGGCGGCGGCGGCGGCGGCGGCGGCGCGCGGCGGCGGCGCGCCGAGCGCGCCGAGCTCGATTGCAATCTGGAAGCGGAGCTCAGGTGCGAGCTGAGCGAGCAGCGTCGGCGCCGCGGGAGATTGTAGCGAGGTGGCGGGAGATTGCGGCGAGGCCGCTGCCGCGGCGCCCACGGCCGTCGTCGTCGTCGGCGGCGGGTGGACGGCGCTGCTGAGAGCGAGCACGTGGATGGTCAGCGCGCTCCGAGTCGGTGGGGGCACGCCGCGACGCCGCAGCCGCAGCCGCACCAGCCAGCCGCGCGAGACAGCCTGAAGCCGCGCTGCGAGCCGCGCGCGCTGCGCGATGAGCTCCGCCGCGGGGCGCAGCGCACCGCCGCCGCCCGCGTTCAAGCCGACGCCGGACAGGCCGGTGGCGACGGCGGCAAGCGCGGCAACGGCGCTGAGCGAGACGACGAGCGTGGGCGGCGCACCGGGGCAGCCGGCGAGGTCCCAGTTACGGCCGAGCAGCGGCAGCGGCTGCTCGACCAGGTCGGTGCCGCCGCGCAGCAGCTCGGCCAGACCGACACGCGCCGTGCCGAGAACGTACCGCCGCTCGGCGCCGAGAGGCCGCGCGCCGCCGGCTGCGCCGCCGCCGCCACCGCTACCGCCATCTCGACCACCTCCGCTGCCGATCTTCCGATCTGCCGTAACCGTGAGGCGCAGCTCACAGGCCGAGCTCGAGCGAGATCGCAGCGCCTCGCGCACCTGGGTCCACGCGGCGCTGCCCGGCTCGACCGGCACCTGCCGCTCGTGGTCGAAGCGCACGGTGCTGCCCGCGCGCGGCCTGGCGGCGCAGCCGAGCGCCTCCCTGCCGAGCCGCATGAGGTCCACCTGCACCGACGCCGCCGCCACTTGCTGCGATGAGCACAGCGACGGTGGAAGGCACAGCGCGTGCAGGGTGACGCCGAGCGCGTGGCGGAAGTCGCACGCCGCCAGCCGCCGCTGCCGGCGCGCCACAACTGCGCGCGCGTAGGCCTGCAGCCTCAGCACGCACGCTAGCCGCAGCGCGCCCACCTGGCGCGCGTCCATCCGTGCGGTAGGTGCGGGCAGGCGCGGCAGTAACTCCGGCGGGCACAGCCGCGCGAGGCTCGCGTTGGCAGCCGCCGAAAGCCATAGTGTTGCGAGGGGGGCGCCGCGCGGGTCGATCACCGCCAGCGGTGCGCCCACCGCGTCAACGCCCCTCAGCAGCTGCGCGCGTAGCGAGTGCGAGCAGCTGCCCAAGGAACGCCGGCCGGTGGCAGCGCCGATGCCGACGAGCGCCACAGCAACGTGCGGCGGCTCGTCCCCGTCGGCCGAGGCGAGCGCCGCGCGGAGCTTACGCCACAGCTCGCCGCCTTCCGGCACGGCGAGGCGACGCGTCCAGCCAACGGCTAGCTCGGTCGTGGCGCGTCCGTGCGGCAGCGGCAGCGAGCGTGACGAGAGTGGAGCGCGCAGTAACGCCTCGCCGCCGTCGCCGAGCAGCATCACCTCTAGCTGCAGCCGTTCGACGCTACGCAGCGATGGTGCGCTCGGAAGCAGCTGCAGCCCACACACGCTCAGCCCGATACCGCCCCCCGCCTCCTCCTCGACCTCCACCTCCGCCGCCCCAGCTCCGCCCCCCGCCAGCTGGCGCCGTCCGCCCCCCGCCAGCGGCGCGGCGGGCGGCGGCGAGCCCGCGCCATCGGAGCCGCCGCCGCCGCCGCGCCGGCGCCGCCCGCCGCTGCTGTCGCGTGGGCTGATGGGGGGGGAGTCGCCGTGTGGCGCGGGAGGCGGCGCGCCACAGTAGTCTCGCAGCGCGCGCAGCACGTCAGTGGTGCGCAGCACGAGCCGCAGCGAGGCCACCTCGGAGCCGGCGGCGTCGAGCAGAGGCAACTCGATACCCTCGTCGCTCGGCGCCGCCAGCAGCCGCTTCGACGGCAGCGCGCCGCCGCAGCGCATCCGCCACACCTCGGGCCGCGAGGCGCTGCCGCCGCCGTTGCCGTTGCCGCCATGGCCATCGCCGCCGCCACCGCCGCCGCCGCCGCCGCCGCCGCCGCCGCCGCCGCCGCCGCTGCCGCCGCCAAGGTGCGCCTCCTCGGCGGCGGGCGGTGCGCGCTCCATCAGCTGCAGCACCAGCCCCTCTGCCGCCGCCACGTCGTGCCCACCCCCAAACGGCGGCCTGGCGGCGGTGGCCTTCACGCGGCTGTGCACCGCGGCGTAGAGTGGCGCGAAGGCGGGCGAGCCTGGCCCGCAGTAGATATCACGCGCCATCTGCAGCGGCAGGTTCTCGAGGGCCAGGTGTTTGGTGGCGCAGCGTAGTGAGCGCGAGCGCGAGGTGCGGCCACCTAGTGTCACACGCAGCTCGAAGCACGTGCCGCGTGTGGGCGGCACGCTCGTGCCATAGGCGTCCATCAGCGCGACGCTCACTGTCTCCACGCCCAATAGCCACGCCTCGTCAGGCACGGTAGGCTCGGCAGGCTCGGCAGGCGCAGGCGAGGGCATGTGCGGCGTCAAGGGCGCGGCGCCAGCCTTGCCGGGCGCAGCGGTAACGCCGTCGCGTGGTGTGGGCCGCGCCGCACCGCCCGCCGCCACCTCAGCCTGCAGCGCCAGCAGCACGGGGAGCGCACGCATGCTGAGCTGCACGCGCCCGAGCGGCGGCTCGGCGGCCTGCGGCTCGTCGGCCTCGTCGGCCTCGTCGGCCTCGGGCTCGAGCTCGAGCCAGATGTGCTCGAGATCGCGCCCGTCCTGCAGCAGCTGCTCGAGGTTGATAACGGCCGACGCGAGCTCTCGCCCCTTGACTCCGCACGCGCCGCCCAGGCCGCGCAACACGACGTACACGTCCGAGTCGTCGAAGCTGTGTGTACCTGGTTAGGGTTAGGGTTAGGGTTAGGCTCAAGGTCAAGGGTAGGCTCAAGGTCAGGTTTAGGGTTAGGGTTAGCTGTGCGTACCGAGCGCGGCGGCGAGCGCCTTCCGCGCCGCGCCGCCCGGCGGCAGCGGGGTGGCGCATCGCAGCTCGAGGGGCACTGGCACGCCGACGTTGCCGCGCACGCTGAGCACGCGGGTGCGTGGCGCCGGCTTGAGCAGGCCTAGCACGTCGATCGCCAGCTCGACGTTGCGGCACGGCAGCCGCTGTTTACCCGCGAGCTCGAGCGCCTCGATCTCGATCACGATCTCCCCAATCTCCCCCGCATCCCCGCGCGCCCCTCCGCCCGCATCTGCGCCCATCGCTGCCGCCGCGGTTGACGCCGAGGCGCCACCCCTTGCCCCATCTGCCCCACCGTGCGCCGCCGCCGCGAGTCGTGAGACGGAATCTCGCGTGACCTCCTCGACCTCGGCGGTGGCGGCGTCGACGCTGAGGCGCGCGGCGACGGTGCTGCCCAGCGCCGTGCCCGAGCGCACACGCAGCTTGAGCCGCACGCGCACGTGCCTTGCCAGGCGCGAGTCGAGCGACAGATCCGTCGAGCGGCGCCGCTCCAGCCCGGGCAACTTGGAGTGTGTGTGCTGGGGCGGCGCGCCGGCGGGGGCGGCGCCGCCGAGCACGGGGGTAATGTCCGCTGCTTGCTCCCCCGAGCCCAGGGGGGAGGCACCGCCGGCGGCCACCGCCGCCGCCGCTGCCTCGGCCTCGGCGGCGTCTCGGCGGAGGCTTTTCGGCGTCTCTCCGGCGGCCTCTTGCGGCAACGGTGGCGGGTCGATCTTCTTGCGGAGCGCCTCACACGCGACCACCTGGTTAGGGTTAGGGTCAGGGTTGGGGTTGGAGTTGGGGCCAGGGTTAGGGTTAGCCTTGCTTAGGCGACCACCTCCTTGGCGTAGCGTCGTAACCCTAACCCTAACCCTAACCCTAACCCAACCCTAACCACCTCCTTGGCGTTGAGCCGCGCGTTGCACTTGCGTAGCGTCTCCTCGAGTTGCTTGAGCAGCGGCAGAGACTGCAGCGTGATAGAGAGGTTGCCTGGTTAGGGTTAGGGCTAGGGTTAAGGTTAGGGTCAGGGTTAGGCTAGGGTCAGGGTATGGGTCATTGTTAGGGTTCACGTCGCTCTGCTTGCCGAGCGATGCGCCACCTTCCTCCGCGCTGAGCTGCAGCCGCTTCTGCAGCGGGTCGCCGTCTCGCAGCGCCGCGCGCAAGTTGGTGTAGGCCTCGCCGAGCTCGGTGCCAGGCTCTTCGTCTCCGAGGCTCGGCCCCTCCAGCGGCATCGCCTCTGCCTCGTGTTGCTGGGCTTCGTCGTAGGCGAGCAGCACGAAGCTCACGTCGGCGTCGCGCTCGTCCCGGGAGGTGAGGCCCTCGTACGCCGCCCGGCGCAGCGCGCCTGGTTGGGGTTGGGGTTGGGGTTGGGGTTGGGGTTGGGGTTGGGGTTGGGGTCGGGGTTGGGGTTGGGGTGGAAGTTGGGGTTAGGGTTAGGGTTGGGACTAGGGCTAGGTTTGAGGTTAGGGTTGGGGTGAGGGTGAGCCGGCGCAGCGCGCCTCCGCCGTCGGCCGCCACCGTCGCCGCCAGGCGCAGCGAGCGCAGCCCATCTTCGGTGGGAGGTACCAGCGCGCTGCGCAGCGTGACCGCCCCAAGCACGTCGACCACCAGCCGCAGGGAGGCCGCGCCAGGCGGCACAACGGCCGCGCCGGCGGGGCGCACGCCGTGCACCTCGACCGCCAATCCGAGGCCGGTGGGCGGCGGCAGCACGGGCGCGATGTTGGCGAGCGTGGCGGTGCCTGGTTAGGGTTAGGGTTAGGGTTAGGGTTAGGGTTAGGGTTAGGGTTAGGGTTAGGGTTAGGGTTAGGGTTAGGGTTAGGGCTAGGGCTAGGGCTAGGGCTAGGGCTAGGGCTAGGGCTAGGGCTAG
>Ga0209302_10002759_pt1 | contig 10228 bp, 8 predicted proteins | sample ArcOceMetagenome_2_FD_187445 | JGI IMG/M metagenome (GOLD analysis project Ga0209302, IMG submission 187445) | Marine eukaryotic phytoplankton communities from Arctic Ocean - Arctic Ocean ARC135M Metagenome (SPAdes) (version 2) | ecosystem: Environmental > Aquatic > Marine > Oceanic | place... | reverse complement strand
GGTGCACGGCGCAAACGGACACATGTACACCTGAAGAGGGGGTTGGGTTGGGTGAGGTGGCGGGGGGAGGAGGCATACTTTTGCGTGTTGGGGCAATGTGCATGTGCACCTGAGTCTTGATAACGCCGGGGATGGTCGCGTAGTCGAAGACGCCGACGCCGTGCAGGAAGAACTGGTTGCCCGAGAGGGTGCGCACCTGGTGAGGGTTGGGGTGAGGGTGAGGACTGGGCGTAAGGTTGGGGTTGGGGTTGGGGTTGGGGTTAGGGTTGCCCGAGAGGGAGAGAGGGTGCGCACGTGAGGGTCGTCGAAGATCTGAGCGTCGACCGGCGCGGCGGTGGGCGCGGCGGTGGGCGCGGCGGTGGGCGCGGCGGTCGCCCCAGGTGCTGGCAATGGCGGGCAATCGGGAACTCCCTCAACGCCGAAGGAGATCTCAAAGTATGAGTCCTGTGTGTACAGACCGTCTTTGGTGGTCGCATGGACCTCCAGCATGTGCACCCCCGCAGCGAGCGACAGCGTCGTTGATGGCATGTTGACCGAGCACATGTTGCACGTGCCCACTACGCAGGTGCTGCTGGCCACCGCTTGAACTTTTGCGACCTGAGTGCCGTCGAGAGTCATTGTCATTTCCTCGAAGCTCGCCTCACCCTTGCCATCCATCGAGAGGGTGATTTCGGCCGCTTCGGCCAGCTTCATCATCCACACTGCCGTGCCAGTCTGCGTGTTGCCGTTGGTGCCACCGCAGGCCGGGTCATTATCAAAGTCAAATCGGATGGCGCCAGCCGAGCTGCTCCACGCTCCACCACCCTCGTTGCTGAAAGACCAGGCGGGCGTCACACCAACGCCTTCGAAGCCGCAAGCACCTTCCGGCACGGCGACGCGCGCGGCAATGGGTGGGGCAGCGAGCGATCCGATCAGCGAGGCGAGCATGGCTTACGGCCCCGAATCGGCGCTTAGGCCCTGCACAAAAGGGAGGTCGGCTTGCCTTTCTAGGGAAGTGCCTAACCCTAACGGCTTCTCACCCGCGACCTATATCTAAGGTCGCCGACCTAGATTCTAGGTCGGGTCTATTCCAGGGGTCCTGACCGCCTCGTGGTTGGATTCAGAAGGTTTGGGATAGCGCGTTGAAAAGCTAGACACTCTACCTTTCCAACGGGGTGCTTGTGCGAGCGAAAACAGACGAAAATCGGCGCACGGCCGACGGCGCGCGGTTCTTACTCCTCGGCGCCTGCGGCGCCGAATCCCAGCCTGCGGATTCGGAATCGAAATAAGCTTGTAACTCCCACATTTTTCCGCTATCGGGGCCCTCGGCGCTCGGGGAGTAAAGCGACTATGTGTCCTCTAGAGTATAGAGTAGACGCGCTAGTTTAGAGACAGAGTGCGTCCCCTCGCTCCCGCGAGCCGGCTAGAAGGCAGCAAGGACCTCGTCCTTGATCGACCCCATCTGTCTCAGCCCACCCGCGTAGTTCTTGTACGCGTCGGTTGCCATGAGAGCCTCGTGCGCGCCGCGCACTTTCGGGTAGGCTGCCATGACATCGACGCCCTTGGTCTTGAGCGGCCCGAACACGTTGGCGGTGCGCCAGTCCATGTGCTGCAGCAGGAAGAAGTCGACGGCGGATGGCTTCTCGCCGAAGTAATAGGGGCCATTGATTGAGCGCTCAATGTTGCCCATCAGAGCCTTCCAGCGGTCGCCCGCCAGAAAGGTTTTGAGCGCGGCACCGTCCTCGTTGTTCTTGCCCAGGTTGCCCTCGAAGCAGTCGACGATGTCAGCGCAGAACTGCATGGCTTTGAAGTCGTTGTATCCGGGTGGCGTGAGCCCTAGTTTGTGGCCGAGGTAGAGGCAGGTTGCCACCGACTGGCTGATCTGCACGTCGCCGTCGATGAGCAGCGGTGGAGCGAAATTGTCGCCGACCGGCTCGCCGTTTTCGCGGGCCGAGTTGAACATGCTCGACGATAGGTCTGACAGAGCGCAAAGCAAATCGCGGGATGAGCCCGCTCGGTGGCTCCCAGGTGAGCGGGCTCCAGCCTGTTATAGGCCCGTTCAATTGTCGAGGCGCTACGAGGGCGGTCGACTCGGACTCACGCTGCGCCATAACGGTTTTGTCGCTCACGTAGAGTCGTACGGCGTGTTAGTGTGCTCGAGCATGCGGACGAGGCTCGCGCCGCGCGCGAGCATGGGCCAGTAAATCACGGTGATCGGCTTCGCCATCGGTGCGCTCCAGAAGTCTGAATCGAAGCCGGCCGAGCCTGGGGGAAGGCAAAAACTGGGCAGCGCAAAATTTCCTCGAAACCTACGTGCACACACACCCGCACGGAACTTCTGCGACCTGAGAGTTACTGGAAGGGACGATGCTGCATCTCTCGGCCGGCAGCCCACGCCCTGCGGCACTGCCACACCAGAGGATCAGAGGCAAAAGCCCTGCACATGCCAGCCGGCCGGCCTAGAGCAAGCCGTCCTCGATGAGCCACTTGGAGGCCTGCTTGGCGTAGTAGGTGAGGATGATGTCGGCCCCCGCGCGGCGGAAGCACGTGAGCGTCTCGAGGCAGACCTTCTTCTCGTCGAGCCATCCCTTCTCGACGGCGGCCTTGAGCATCGAGTACTCGCCCGAGACGTGGTAGGCCGCCACGGGCAGGTTGGTCGTCTGCTTGAGTCGGTGGATGATGTCGAGGTAGGGCATGCCCGGCTTGACCATCAGGATGTCGGCGCCCTCCATCTCGTCCAACTGCGCCTCGATGAGCGCCTCGCGCCCGTTGGCGGGGTCCTGCTGATAGGTCTTCTTGTCGCCGAAGCCCGGGTGCGAGTCGAGCGCGTCGCGGAAGGGGCCGTAGTAGGCCGAGGCGTACTTGGCGGTGTAGGCCATGATGGACACGTCCGTGAAGCCCTCGCTGTCGAGCGAGTCGCGGATGGCGCCGACACGGCCGTCCATCATGTCCGAGGGCGCGATGATGTCGCTTCCCTTGCGCGCCTGCATGACCGCCTGCTTGCACAGCTGCTCGATCGTCTGGTCGTTCAGGATCTTGCCGTCCTCGACGATGCCGTCGTGTCCCATGCTCGAGTACGGGTCGAGCGCCACGTCGGTGCACACGATGCTGTCGGGCAGCGCCGCCTTGAGCATCCCGAGCGCACGCGGCACGATGCCGTCCGGGTTGTACGCCTCCTCGCCGCGGTTGGTCTTCAGCTTGTCGGGCACCTTAGGGAAAATTACAAACGTGCGCACGCCGTACTGCCACGCGTCCTTCGCCTCGGCCACCATGCTGTCCAGGCTGTGGCGCTCGCAGCCGGGCATCGACGGGATGAGCACGTTGGCGCTCTCGTCGTGGATGAAGAGCGGGTAGATGAAGTTGGAGGGCGTGACGATAGTCTCGCGTACCATCTTGCGCACGTTCTCGCTCTTGCGGTTGCGCCGCGGCCGCGAGCGCTGCTCCACCCACGGACCGTCTTGCGCGTTGCTGCGCAAGATCTTGGACTCACGCGGCGAGAACGTGCCTGCAGGGTCCTCAGCGATGTCCGCAGACTGGATGACCGACGTGCGCTGCAGCGGCTGCACAGTGCGGGACACGCCAGCGCCGACGAATGCTGCTGCCGCCGACGGCATGCCGAAAAGGAGAGTCGCCATTGCGATCGGAACTTCGCGAGATGGCGGGCGAGGTGCAATGACGGAGAGCATGCCGCAAATTTCTCCGCACATCTTACCGCCTACTCCACCAGATGTCTATTCTATTTTATGAACGCTCAAATTTGGTGTGTCTTGGGATGTCGACTGCGTTTGGGAAGCATAATTTGTGCGCATCCAGCAACGCAGCGAACAACTCGCCTCGCACCTAGCAAAACCCACGTGCAGGGGGTGCTAGCTGCCGGACCCAAATGATTATTTTTCGATCTCGCAAACCCGAACCTCAAGAAATCATGCGCACCATCGCCGTCGCTGCCCTTGCGCTCCTGGAGTCTGTCCAGGCCTTCCAGGCCCCTGCCTCGCTGCGTGCCCCGTCCAAGGGCGTCTCGGCCCGCATGGGCGAGGAGGACCTGTCTTCGGATGGCTTCGGCGGCACCCTGGGCGTTCTGCCGCCCCTGGGCCTTTTCGACCCGCTGGGTCTGATTGAGACCCGCGACATGCGCCGTTACGAGATCATGGAGATCAAGCACGGCCGCGCGGCCATGCTTGGCTTCCTGCACGTTATCCACATCGAGGCCGGCGTGCGCTTTGAGGGCTACCTCTCGCCCACGCAGGACCTGAAGTTCGCCGATGTGCCGTCGGGCTGCTTCGCGTCGCTCGAGGCGATCCCGACGCTCGGCTGGCTGCAGATCATGGCCTTCACCTGCGCGGGCGAGATTGGCTACTCCGCGACCCCGTGGGCGATTGTCAAGCAGGAGGATGACAAGCTCCCGGGTGACATTGGCGGCTCGGCGTGGGTGCGGTACGACGACGAGGGCGAGAAGGCGTACAAGCTGAACGTCGAGCGCCAGAACGGCCGCGGTGCCATGCTGGGCATCACCGGTTGCCTGATTCACGAGCTCCTTGGCGCGCACGGTGGTTAGAAAAGGAGGCTGGCCTCCTGCGCCGTGTGGCTCGGCTGCCTGTCGCCAGAGGGGCTGTGGGGCTGTGGGGTGGATGGGGGCTCGGCCCGTTGCCTGCGTTCCGCCTCCGACGGAAGCGGATCCAATGCCAAATATAGCGCAAACCCCCTACGCGGCACCAGTCAGTGGGCATCCGCCCCTCTCGCCTGCTTGCCGGTGTGTGATCCCCATCCTTTTGGTATCGCAGGCGTCGATGCGCTCTACCCCATCGGCGGTTACGATGGCGCGGCGCCGGAGCCGCTCATCAACAGCCTCAACTCCTTCTCGGGGTTCCCCTCGTTCGCTTAGACGCGAACCTGGGTGCGCAATGCAAGCAAACATTAGATGGGTTTTGTGTTGCGGGTCGAGCCTCGAGCAGAAGGCTGTGTGTGCCCGGTGTGTAAGCCCGGTGACGCTTGGCGCACTGAAGGTCAGGTTCACGGTCTGTGTAGAACCTTGTACAACGAAAACCAAGTTGCATGGGCGGCGCGGGGCGGGGCCGGGGGGGGGAGACCGGGCGCCGGGGGGACGGCCGCCGTGCGGGCGTGGCGTTGGGCGCGTTCCCTCTGCGCCTCTGGTCGCTATGGGCATGGCCCATGCTGCTTGCTGGTCGCCCAGGTCGCACGCGCGCGCACGTACCCGGCATATATCCGGTATAGAGAGCGAGAGCGCTGAGCGGAGAGAGGAGCTGAGAGGAGACGTTCACGTAGAGTCAAGAGTGTAGAGAAAATTTACAACAAGGGCCCGACACTTCGAGACGCAAGACAAGACGCACGGTACATGTACATGTGTTGCGCGATGCTGTGCCGTGTGCGTGCATGGGTCGGCATGGGTGTTGCACACACGCACCGCCTAAAAATGTGAGAGACATCAAATGTACAACGGAGATCGGTGTGCCTCATCGACTCCTTCGCCGCAATGGCCGCCCAGCGCCCTCACAACCCAGCTTTGGCGACGGCGTTCAGCACGCGGCCACCAGCATGGCACCCTGCATGGCGCGCTGCTCCATCGAGAAGGCGCGCTGCCGCTGCATGAGAATGCTGCGGGGGCGGGGGTCGCGCCGCGGCCGCTTGGCGAGTGGCTCGAGCAGGGAGCAGTGGCGCTCCACCGTGACGGAGGCCGCGCGCTCCTGCAGCGGTCCCGCCCCGCTGCTGGGGCGGAGGCCAGCCGGCTGGGGCGAGCGCAGGCCTCGCCACACAGCCCGAGTCTTGGTCCGAGGCGGCATGGGCAAGGGCGGCTTCTGCTGCAGCACGGCCCCCAGGTAGTCCCGCCCGTCGTCGGCCGGCGCGGCAGCCTCCTTGGCCTCGCTCTCCGCCTTCAGCGCCGTCAGCGCCTTGCGGACCTCCTTGGTTCCCGCTCCCAGGCCTGGCTTCTGCTCCCGCAGCTTGGCGAGCAGCGGCTTGAGGCCGAGGTCGGGATCCTCCGCTTGCAGTCCGCGAACGGCCTCGAGGACGGCCGCGGTTGAAGGGGTGGGCGCAGCAGGGTTGGGCGCGGCGGTGTCGGCGGTGTGGGCCGTGTCGGCGGCTTCGGACGCGGCGGCGACACAGGTAGAGGGCTCGGGCGTGGGTGAGGGTGGCGGTGCGGAGGGCTCGGCGTGGCGCAAGCGCGAGGGCGGCACAAAGACCCACGCGCCAACCTCCTTCGGGCCGTGAGGGACGGCGGCCGCGCCGTGCCCCAGCACGAGCGAGTGGAGCGTGCTCAGCAGCGAGGTGGGGCGCAGCTGCGCGATGGCTCCGCCCTCACCCAGGCCCTGGCTGTGCGGCAGCTGCGCGGGAGAGACGAGCACCCAACCATCCAGCGCGGCCTCATCTGCCGCGGCCTCCTCCGTTGCCTCCGCTGTCTCCACCGCCTGCTTCACCGCCTGCTCCACCGCCTGCTCGGTCGCCTGCTCCGTCGCCTGCTCCGTCGCCTGCTCCGTCGCCTGCTCCGTCGCCTGCTCCGACGCCGCCTGCTCCGTCGCCACCGCCGCCAGCGTCACCTCGAGGCGCTGCAGATTCGTCAGCACCTCCGTCGCCGCTACGGGCGGCGCGCTCGGGCCGAAGCAGGGCGAGGACTGCAGCGAGGGCGGCAACGGGAACACCGCATCCAGGCAGTCGGGTGGCGGCAGAGCGAAGGCCTCTTGCCCACACCAGCTCACGTCCGGCTCGAATGTCAGGTCCTTGGCCACCACGTCCTCGGCCATGTCCTCCTCCAGCTCTCCAGCTGCCGCCACAGCTTCGGCTTTCATGTCCGCATCCAGATCAGACTCCTCGCTCAAGTTCGAGTGGCGCTCGAGCTTGAGCACAGGCTTGGATGCATCCTTGGCTCCCGCAAGACGTCTTGCGTAGATCGCATGGTCCGGCAGCTTAACGTGCGACAGGTGCTTGTACTGGTCGAAGCGCTTCTCGCGCCGAAGCGCCACCTCCGCCTTCTTCTGCGAGCGCCGCTCGCCATGCTTTACTGTGGCAGCAGACTCCAACTGCACCGGCTGCGACGCCTCGGTGGGCGCAGCTGCTTGTCCACTCCTTGCGGGCGTGATGATTACCTCCACGCCGCAGTCGAACTTGAGGCCGATCGAGCCTGCGTCCATCGCCGTCGCTACCAGCCACTGCCGTGCGTTATAACCTGACATCGCGTGAGAGCAGTTGGGTTTTTTTTCAATCCATCCACTTTTTGGCGCACCACGAAGAACTTCTCTTGCTGAAACGGTTTTTTAAATAGGGGGGCAACCCCGGGTCTTAGGCCGAACAAGTGGTTGAAGCACGTGTGGTGTCGGACGCTTGGATAGCAGCTGTCGGACTGAGGCCACTGAGCCGGACGGACCCTCGCACGCACGCACGCACGCGAGACGCAGCAGTGACCAGTGAGGCTGAGCCACCCATCTCCCCAACAGCTTTAGCCGTGACCGGGCGCCCTGCATGCTCGCCCGGCAGGCAAGCGTGTGCCAACCGACGCGCCAGGCCCTTCCGACCAGTCGAGGCAGGCAGGCGCAGAGCGGCGGCGAGGGGATAGCGAGCGGAGCACACACAAAGGAGGTGCATCTCCTTGGGAGAGCTCGCTGGCTGGCTGGGCGCGTGTTGGTCTGGAGGGCGAAGGGGGACGCGAGCGGGGAGCAGAGGTACGGAGGCGGCCGGCTCGACAGTGCACGGCGGGTTGCGTCGGTGACGCACGCGCGTCTTGTGCAGAGGGGTGGGGCGGGCGGGGCGGCTGAGCGGTGTGGAGGGCCGGTCAGCGGCGGTCGTCCGGTCAGCGGCGGTAGTCCGGGTCCTCACTCGGGGGGAGCGGCAGCTGCTTCGCGCTCCGCCCGCCGCGCCCGCTACGCCTGGCGCGGTGAAGCGCGTAGGGCTGGTGTCGGGCAGGTGCCGAGCAGGTGCCGAGCGGGTGCCGAGCAGGTGCCGAGCAGGTGCCGGGCAGGTGCCGGGCAGGTGCCGTGTGCGCGCGTGCTCGTGGGTAGGCGTGGTTAGAGCCTCGCGCTGGTACCCGTTCCCATTCGCTCGAGGGGTCGCACTCTCCGCAGCAGCAGCCGGCGGCCCAGTGCCACGGCCGCCACGGCCGCTGCGGCCGCCGCGGCCGCCACGGCCGCCGCCGGCCGCCTCGCCGCCGCCGGCGAGCGCCGCGCCGCCCGCCGGGGGAGGGGGACGGCGCGAGAAGTCTGGGTCGTCCTTGGGGCCGAGCGGCTGCTGCCTCGCGCCCCGCCCGCCGCCGCGCCCGCCCGCCGCGCCGCCCCCACCCGCCACGCCGCCCCGCCCGCCCGCCGCCGCGGCGCCGTTGGCTGCCACCTCCGAGTCGGCTCGGGCCTTACGCTCCATGGCAAGTACCTTGAACTCGGCGTCGGTCATCTTGCTCAGCCGCGTGCGCAGGTCCTCCTCCTCCTCCCCCTCGTCCTCGTCCGCGCCGCTGTCGCCCTGGCCACCAATGCGCAGCTTACGACGGTTGCGTTCGTACGCCTGGCCCCTCGCTGCTTGCTCCTTGGTCGCGTAGTCGCGCTCGAGCGCATCCAGCGACTCCTTGACAAACTGGTACTGCTTGGGTGCGCTCTGCGGCATGCCCATGTTGCGAGCGTTCTCCTCCTCCAGCCGGGTCTCGACGAGCAGCTTGGGCACCGGTATCAGCGGGCCGCGAGCCTTGGACGTGCGGTAGACCGCATCTGAGCCGAGCATCTGCGCCTTCCGTTGCCGTTCCTTGCGCTCATCATCGCGCGCCTCGGCGACGCGCTGATCTTTGATCGCCGACGCCGTGTCGCGCAGGCTGCGCGCCTCGTCCTGCGCCGCACGCCGCTGAGCATCGCGGCTCGCCTGGCTGTCCATGCCGCCCACAGGCTCCCACGCGATCTGGCCGTCCTTGGCGACTGCGACGAGCGTAACGCCGCCCATCTCGCGCGTGTCGCCCACCTTGGCCTTTGGACCACCCTTGCCACCAGCGCCTCCTCCGCGCCCGCCACCGCTGCCGCCTCCACCACCTCGACCGCCAGGTGGTGCAGAAGCTGGGCGGTCGCCACCGTCAGAGTCGCCCTTGCCCTTGCCTTTGCCGCCCTTCCCCTTACCGCCACTCTTACCGCCACCCTTGCCCTTGCTTGGCTCACCGCCACCCATGTCCGACGGCGCAGGCGGCGCGCAGAGTCGACGGCGCCGTGGACCGCGGCGCGCGCTCCGGGGTCGGGGGGATAGATCGATAGATGGATTCCGAGATTTCGGGTAGAAGAAAAGACGCACGCATCTAGACTACGACGCTACAATTGCAACGTCTCGCCTCCGAAGAGGCACCTCCGGGCTGAGGCCCCTCGTATCTATCTATCTATCTATCTATCTATCTATCTATCTTTCTATCTCCACCTCACCGCCACCATAACGAGTCCGTTCCCTCCCCCCCCCCTATTTAGAGCTTTTACGGTGCCTTCGCACTAAGGTTTTATAGTGCCTCCGCACTTCACCCCGAGCTCCTAGTTCATGGGGACACTCTCTGTCAGCGCTCGGCGCTCTAGAGAAACAATGCTAAAATCTGACTTCCTGCGAATTTAGCCGGAGCACATGGTCGTCTCAGCCGGTACCCGCCAGCTCGCCGCGCACCGCTCACAGGCCTGCCGCCGCGCGTGCCCCGCCGGCACAACCAACGAACGCCGGCCAAGGCCGGCCGGGCGGGCGGGGTGCACCTGCGGCCACGCCTCGGCCCCGCCAACAGCCTTTCGGCCGTGTGCGTACGCGGGCGGCGGGCCGTGGTGAAGGATATCGGCGTTCGGCTGCCCAATGACGGGCAGGCGGCCGCGGATGACGCGCGCCCACGACCGCCAGAAGACGCTACGAACGAACCCCAGCGGCGGTGCAGACCCGTACGTAGTTTCCCCCCGTTTCGATCTATATCGACCTGCATCGATATATATCGCGACAATCGCCCGAGAGACCTTTCGTTCACACAGACGCACGGACGCGAGCAAGCAAGCACGCGCCGCGCCGAAGTGTCTGTCTGGTACGCAACTCCCTCCCTAAACTTGAAGGAACGAGGCCAAGCCAGGCAGGCATTCCTGAGCTCCATCGTTTAGCCTCGACGGTCAAGCCATTTTGTGCTCCCGCCTTTGAGCCCCCCGTTGACCAAGATTCGTCAAGTCTCGCAGGGCGTCCCACGAATGTCGAACGCCCCGCCGGCCAAGGGGCGCCGCAGGAGCGGAAGCGCGCAGCCCCTGGGTTTCCGTCTGGATGCCCT
>Ga0209302_10002757_pt1 | contig 10233 bp, 5 predicted proteins | sample ArcOceMetagenome_2_FD_187445 | JGI IMG/M metagenome (GOLD analysis project Ga0209302, IMG submission 187445) | Marine eukaryotic phytoplankton communities from Arctic Ocean - Arctic Ocean ARC135M Metagenome (SPAdes) (version 2) | ecosystem: Environmental > Aquatic > Marine > Oceanic | place... | reverse complement strand
CTTTGAAGGTACTGCCTACCAAGGGTTCCTGGGCGACAGTATCGCCAGCGCTTTGGCAGCCAACAATCAATGGTTACTAAGCCGTTCATTTAAATATCACCGCCCCCGGGGCACCCTGACTATGGCCGGGCAAGATGCCAACACCATGATTCAGCTTCAGTCCAACCCCAACGCGCTGGCAGACCGCGAGCTCATTAGCGAAAACCTGAGAGTGATGGCGCAGAACTATAGCGGTAGTCTAAAACGAGACCGTGGTGCCCTGCTAGGTCTATTCTCACGTTTTTTACCCGTGGGCTTTTACTACAAAGCTTTTTTTAAGCCGCGAGGTATGTGGGAAAAGTGGGCGCCACTAATCCGTAAGAAAGCGGGTCTGGGCGTGATTAATCAGCAGCTAGAGCCTGACTATTACGACAAGCAATACAAATTTTTTGACGTCGTCGTTGTCGGCGCTGGCCCAGCGGGACTGCAAGCTGCCCTCACCGCTGCAGTGGACGGCTGCGAGGTATTGCTGGTCGATGAGAACCCAACATTGGGAGGCTCATTAAACTATGCTCGATTTGACGCAGAGGGTCTGCGGGGTCAACAGCTACGTGATCAACTTCTTCAACAAATCGATGCCAATAACAACATTACCAGCATGACCGACGCAGTCTGTAACGCTTGGTTTGCCGATAACTGGTTGCCGATCATTCGTGGTAAACGACTCTATAAGGTACGCGCCAAACAAGTGATTCTCTGCACTGGCGCCTTGGAACAGCAGGCCGTTTTCCACAATAACGACCTACCCGGTGTCATGATGAGTAGCGCCGCGCAGCGATTGATCCACCTCTATGGTATTCGTCCAGGAAGTGCTGCTGTGATTGTCACGGGTAATAATGATGGCTACGCCAATGCTCTGGACTTGCTCGATGCCGGTGTTCAGGTGAAGGCCATCGTCGATTTACGTGATACTCCTACGCAGGATGCTATTAGCAAGGCAATCGCAGCACGTGGCGCTCGCATTCTGACTGGTCATGCCGTCTTTGCGGCGCAGAAAACTAACAATCATTTATCTGGTGTCGACATTCGCCCCATCACCAGCACGGGAATCTGCGGTCCGCAATCTGAGTCGATCTCTTGCGATCTGCTGTGTATGGCTGTTGGGTACACGCCAACCTATCAGCTGGTCTGTCAGGCTGGCGGGCAGCTAAGCTATGACGACTCCAGCGCCATGTTTACATTGACCAACTGTCCCGAGGCGATGCAAGTAGCAGGCTCGGTCAACAGCCATTGGGACCTCGATGCCTGCTTAGCAGAGGCCTCGCGCGCAGCTATCCTGGCCACAAATGCACTGGGTTTTACTGAGACCACCATACCAGAAATAATTGCTAAGACAGGCGTTAGCCCCAACCATCCATGGCCTATTTTCCCTCATCCCAGCGGTAAAGAGTTTGTCGATTTTGATGAGGATCTCACCATAGCCGACATTATCAATGCTACCCGCGATGGCTACGAGCATATTCAGCTAGTCAAGCGTTACTCTACATGTGGGATGGGGCCTTCTCAGGGACGTCACTCCGCACTGGCAGCGGCACGATTAGTGGCTGCAGCAACCAAGCGCACCGTCGCCCAAACTGGCGTGACCACAGCACGACCGCCTTTTGCACCAGAACAGTTAGGTCACAGTGCTGGACGCAGTTTTTATCCTGCGCGGCGAAGCAATATGCATTATCGGCATGTCGAAGCTGGCGCACAGATGCTACAAGCCGGCGAATGGTATCGCCCTGCCTTTTATGGCTCAGCCAATGATCGTGAAGCTTGCATTAATAATGAAGTGGTTAATGTGCGTAACAACGTAGGCTTAGTGGATGTCTCTACTCTGGGCGGTATTGAGGTGCGTGGTAAGGATGCTGGTGAATTTCTCAACCGTTTCTATACCTTTGCTTTTCTCAAGCAACCTGTCGGTCGGGCGCGCTATGCGCTGCTCACCAATGAAGCTGGCGTGGTCATTGATGACGGGGTAGCCTGTCGTTTTAGTGATAACCATTACTATGTCACGGCCACTACCGGTGGCGTCGATCGCGTCTATCAAAGTATGCTTAAGTGGAATGCCCAGTGGCGTTTAGATATCGATATTGCCAATGTGACATCGGCGTATTGTGGCGTCAATATTGCTGGCCCCAAGGCACGCGATGTACTGATCAAGCTCTGTTTAGATATTGATCTGTCTGCCGAGGCTTTTCCCTATATGGGTGTCCGTGAAGGTACCGTCGCTGGCATACCGGCAAGGGTAATTCGGGTAGGCTTTGTCGGTGAGTTGGGCTATGAAATCCACGTCCCCCAGCATTATGGCGAAGCTCTTTGGGATGCCCTGATTACGGCTGGGCAGGATCAAGGTATTCAACCCTTTGGCGTTGAAGCACAACGAGTGTTGCGGCTAGAAAAAGGTCATATTATTATCGGTCAGGATACTGACGCCATGTCCAATCCCATGGAGATACAGATGGGTTGGGCGATAAGCCGCAAGAAGCCATTCTTTGTCGGTGGCAGAACGATAGCCGAACTACAGAAAAAAACACCCTTGCGTAGTTTGGTAGGCTTTGTCGTCGATGATCTCAGCGCACCTATTCCTCTTGAGAGCCATTTAGTACTGCAAGGCGAACAGATGTCTGGGCGCGTCACGTCCTGTAACTATTCGCCGACACTGGGAAAGCCAATAGGCATGGCCTACGTCGACCCTTTGAGCGCGCAGGCGGGAAGCAAAATTACTATAAAATCGTCTGGTGGAGTGAGAGTTACCGCAGAGGTGGTCGCTCTACCCTTTTATGACCCAAACACATTGCGACAGGAGCTGTAGCTATGACCACCTTACTTAGACGCAGCCAGCTATCTCGTCGCCACATTGCCCTCGGTGCCGAGTTCGAGCAGATTGGCGATACATTACTGGTTAGTAATTATGGCTCTTCTGAGGAGATCGCGCAGGCAAAAAGTTTGGCATTGATTGATTTATCGACATTGCCACGCACCGGATTTAAAGGTGCCGGAGCGACTACGTGGGCCACAAGTCAGGGCGTCAAAATTCCCGAGCGACCCAATCTTGCGCTGCTCCAAAAGGACCAGAGCTTGGTGGTAAGACTTTCCTATCACGAACTGCTGATCCTAAGTAATATAGATCCCTTATCGACACAGATAGAACGATTAGACAGCATGGCTGTTGGCCCGCAGACATACACACTGCCCAGAGCAGACAGTCACTGTTGGCTTGCGGTCACCGGCAGTCAGGCCGCAGAGATGTTCTCCAAGGTCTGTGGTGTTGACCTGCGCCCACATAAGTTTGCCAATAAAGCGGTCGCGCAAACCTCCGTTGCCAAAGCTAGTGCCATTGTTGTTCGTCATGATCTCGGTACGACACACTGTTTCTACGTCCTTACCGATGTCAGTGCCGCTGAATTTCTCTGGGACTGCTTAATCGACGCAATGCTGGAGTATGACGGTGGCCCAGTGGGTGTTGCGTCTATGCGAGAACTTGCCGCAGAGGGATAACCTATAAGCCGTACTTTGCTCTATACTTTGTCCTATGAAAAACAATAAGACTATAGAAATCAGTGCGCTAAAGATATTTTTCGCGATAACCGAAGCTGATACCCTGACCCAAGCTGCTGAGCGTATAGGCATTACTCAGTCGGCAGTCTCGCAAGCCCTCAAGCAAATCGAGCAACAAACTGAAACCCAGTTAGTCATTACCCGATCGCGCCCGATTAAACTGACTCCAAGCGGTCAGGTACTGAAAAACTATGCCCAGCAAATTATCAATGATACCCAACGCATGCTTGCCGAAGTACGCATGGTTTCCAAGGGCGGCTTACTGCCCCTGAATGTCGGCATGATCGACTCATTTTGTGATGTGGCTGGTCTGCAGTTTATGCAGCAGGTAAAACCCTTTACCTCTAGATTAACTTTGCGCACCGGGCTCGGTTCCTCGCTGTCACAAGATTTATTAAATCGTGATTTAGATATATTGATTACTAGCGACTCAATTGATGAGCATCCTGAACTACAGCGCTTCCCTATTTTGCGCGACCCCTTTGTTATGATCGTGCCAGAAAGCTATGCGCAAGACGGTACCGTGTCAGCTACTTGGTTAGCCGACAATGTTCCGTTCGTAAGATACACCAGAGGTTCAGGGTTGGGCAGACTAACTGACCTAATTGCGCGTCGTATGGAGCTTAGTTTGAACACCGCCTATGAATTGGATAGTACACAGACATTGCTGCGCTTTGTGCAGTCCGGTCAGGGCTGGGCCATCACCACCGGGCTGTGCATGGTGCGTTACCCTGAATTACTCGCAGGTACCCGAGTGATGCCTCTGGCTAATGGGGTCCATGCAAGGCATTTGACGATGCTCTGTCGTGATAATGAATTAGGCGACATACCACAGAAAATATCAGCACATTGTCGCTCTATTTATAGTGAAAAAATTATTCCTCAGCTGAGTGCGATAGCGCCCTGGCTAGATAAGCAGGCCTACTCGATCAATAAAATGCCGTTGATATAATCCAATGACTAACCAGGCTATCGATGACCAAAATCGCCAACGACTGCTTGACCTGAGAGTTGAGTTGGAAAAACTCGAGGCCATGTCTGCAGATGCCCGAAAACCCGTAGAACTGGACCAATCTATGGTCGGTCGGTTATCACGGATGGACGCAATGCAAGCCGTTAACATGTCACAAGAAGCATCTCGCCGACGCCAACAGACCCTGACAAGAATTGTCGGCGCACTGTTGCGTATCGACGCTGGCAACTATGGCTATTGCACCCTATGTGATGAACAGATCCCCTTCGGTCGACTCAGTATCGATCCAACTTACAGTCTCTGTATCCACTGCGCCGAAGCTAGCATCTAGACCGGAAACCGGCATACCAGCCGTGTCAGCGGGTAGGAAGGTCTTTCCCCAGCCCAAGCCAACAATGCCTCGCGCCACCATCGAATCAATCTGTTCAGTGGTGTAACCCACATCAGCCAGAATCTCACAGGTAGAATGACCATGAGCTTCCGTCGGAGTAATCGCCTTAATGTGAGCATTCTTTGGACGGATCGCATAGTGATCGATCTGAGTCAGCCTGTGACCACTGGGATGGTCTGGATAAACGGAAAAAGCAAAACTGCCTCGCTCGACGCCGACAGTGCCATCGGCAATGCGGCTATTGTCATCACGCAGAGTCTCGATGGACTGAGGCTGCGCCACGGCAATGTCTGCTAACTGAAGTCGCTGAACCCACTTTTCAGCAGAGGCCTGTTGAAAGGCAACGGTCAAAAATACCTGAATATCGGCCGTGGTAGTAATACCCGCCAAGCCTTCAATAGATTCTAATTTTTCGAGATCTGAGGTCTCAGCATCGAGGAAGATCCAATCATCAGAAGTAGCATAAAAGTGAGACAGAGCGTGGTTACCCATGGCCTGACGACCCGAAGGCTCATCAAAGTCCTCCAGCCCTGCGTAATCGAAACAAAACGGCAGCTGCGCTAGATTGGTGACCGCGGACAGCGATGTCCGAGCGCGGCTAACTCGTCCCGTTTTGGCTTTGTGATACAGGCCCACTGCCATGGCTAGGCCACCGGCAAAGCCGCAGTTTACATCCAAGGTACCCAGATGGGCATGCTCTTCTGGCGTATCTACACCACCAAAGCGACTCATGATCCCGCTGTTAGCCTGAATAATGTCGTCATAGCCAATATAGTTTGTTTTGCCCGCCGCCATAGGCCCACCGAGACAATCCAGACGACAGAACAAGACACCTGGGTTAATTCGCTGCAGGCTATCATGATCGAAACCGAGACTTTTCATCTGACGATCCGGTGCGTTTATCACTACCAGATCTGCGGAGCGTACCAGGCGATTAAAGGCTTCGCGGCCCTCAGCCGTATTAATATCTACCAGCGCGCTGCGCTTACCCATATCCGACTGAAAGGCAAACAACGTGCCGATCAGGGGATCATACATAGGCACCACCGGTTCAACCTTCGTAACTTCTGCACCAAATCGCGCTAAAAATGCCGTGGAATGTGGCCCAGCAATAACATTAGTTAAGTCTAATACTCGCAGTCCATCTAACCAACCTTTCGTCAGATCTGCCTCTGGCTTCTGAATCATAGCCGTTGCTGGCACCGCGGCAAGCGCAGCCAAAGCCTGTCCAAAAGAGACAAATTCCCGTGCTTTGGGTGACACCATATGGCCCACAGACTCTTCTAACCAGGCCACTGGACCGGGCTGTTTCATCAGACCATATTCTGGATCATTAACTTCAACGATCAACCCAGCATCATTACAGTGCTTACTGTTAACCCATTCTTTAGTCGTTCTATGGGGTGCACCGGGAATCTGGCTATCACCAAAAATAGCGCCCCATTCTGAGGAGCTCTTAGTCAGCATCACCAACTTAATTTTTTCAGCGATAATGTCCGCCCACTTTTTCGGTAGTGGGTACACACCCAAAGAGGTCTCGCCGGTCCATTCACTAACCGGTAGATGCAGATTGTCTACCTCGGGCAGACCCTCAGCCAGCAGTTCTTCGTAGAGGCCCAGCGCTTGCAAACAGCGGCGTGCATGGTTGCGATGAGAGGGACAGACAACGTAAAACATACGGCCATCGGCACATTCATAACTGCGGTAAAAAGGATCAAGGTAAGCCTGTAGCTCCTCGTAACTGAGATCAAACTCAATATTGTTCTCACGACGTCGCTCAATCTCCATTTCACGCATCGTTTTGTAGCGCTCCGGTAGGCCGGCTACCTGATAGGAATTGTAAGACAGCCCCTCCATCATCGCTGCAATCACTGGTACTTCTATATGATCGCCATAGCCACTTTTTTCCCGCGCCAACAACGCTAGAACGACCGAACTGGCGGCCAGGGTAGTGGTGTAAGACGAGGCTAACGGTAGCGGCGAGAAGCAGGGGTTTAAACCCATTAACACGCGGTTAAAGCCCATATCTGTGTAGGCTCCAGCTGTAGCTGCAACTACGGCCTCAGTTGCCTTCCATTGACTACGCAACTGATCATTGCTGGCAAAGCCCGGCACGGAGAGCGTAATTAACTCAGGACGAACGGCACGCAGTCGTTCGAAATCAATTCCAAGGCGCTGCATGACCCCCGGGCGAAATGATTCAATCACCACATCCGCCTGATCGATTAGCTGAAGAGCCTGATCAAGACCCTCAACCGTTTTTAAATCAATATTTAGACACTGTTTATTGCGGTTCAGTATAGCATTCGCCTGATGCACCCACTGAGGCCCTGAGGGGGGATCAATATGAATAACGGTAGCACCAAAATCAGCCAGTACCATAGCGACAGCTGGTCCCGCAATTTGCTGACCGAAGTCGATAACCCTTACGCCCAAGAGAGGCAAATGCCTGAGATTGTCCATACCTTAATGACCGCTTTAAATATCAATAGTGAGAAAACGCGATAATAAGAACCAAAGTCACCCCCGACTAGCAATAAATAACACCCCTAAGGCCTGTATTTTTTTATGCCTAATATGGGCTACAGGCCCCGCCATTAATGGATTTATAGATCGTCATCATTTTTTTAATGGCACCATTACTCGGCCTCTGTGACAGAGTACTTTTTTAGGGGTTGCATCAATCTTTTTTATGTATAACAATATGAATCGTATCATTTTAAGATAAATTAATAACTAAAAAATCACAGGGGAAATTACTGATGTCCAACCAACCCAACGGCCTTTTATCCGGAGCCCATCCCATTATGGCGATAGGTTCTGCTCTATTAGTCTTAGGATTTGTTATTTTTACCATTGTCGATCCTCAATACGCGGATTCGGTGTACAGCGGCGCCAAAAACTTTATTGCCAGCCAGCTGTCTTGGTACTACATCGGCCTGATGAATGTATTTGTTCTACTATCGATCTTTCTCATTTTTAGCCGCTTTGGAAGTATTCGGTTGGGTGACTCTGACGACAAACCTGAGTTCGGCCTGTTCGCCTGGTTTTCCATGCTATTTGGAGCAGGCATAGGTATTGGTATACTTTTTTACAGTATTGCCGAACCGATTACCCACTTTCAGGCCAATCCACTGCTCGATCCAGCACTTTCAATGACTCCAGAGGCCGCGACTATCGCCACCAGGATTACACTGATGCACTGGGGCATGCACGGCTGGGCGCTCTATGCCATATTAGGCCTATCACTGGCCTACTTCTCCTACCGCAAAGGGCTTCCCCTTGCGATAAGATCTAGTCTGTACCCCATTTTTGGCGAGCGCATTTATGGTCCGATTGGTCATATCGCTGATTTATTGGCGGTCATTGGGACAGTCTTTGGCATAGCAACGTCATTGGGGCTGGGCGCCCAACAGATGAATGCAGGACTTAACTACCTGATGGATACAGAGATTTCCATACAGAATCAGATTTTTTTGATTGCCGGAATATCTGTTATTGCCACCATTTCAGCACTTACCGGCGTTGATAGAGGTATTCGAATTCTTAGCGTGCTCAATATGCGACTCACATTATTGATATTGGTTATGTTCCTTGTCTTCGGCCCCACCAGCTATCAACTCAGCTCACTCTTTAACAACAGTATTGATTACATCATTAATCTACCAGCCACAAGTACCTGGCTTGACTCCGATCCCGCTAGCACCTGGCAGTCTGCCTGGACCATTTTCTACTGGGGTTGGTGGATAGCCTGGTCACCGTTTGTATCAATTTTTATTGCACGCATATCTCGCGGCCGCACCCTGCGCGAATTTGTACTTGGTGTGCTGCTGGCACCCACTGCATTAGCGATTGTATGGATCACCATATTTGGCAGTACGGGCATGTTTATAGAGCTATTCGGCGACGGCGGTGTGGTCGAGGCAGTGAACAGCGATACCACCACAGCGCTGTTTAAAACGATTGACCTGATGAATTTGAGTCCGGTACTGACAACAGCAATGGCCGGTATCTGCACCATCATGCTAGTGACATACTTTGTTACCTCGGCCGATTCGGCAACGCTGGTTATCTGCACCTTAATTTCCATGGGCAGCGCAGAGCCGGCCACAGGCTATCGATTATTTTGGGGACTGGCGATAGGCACCGTTGCCGCGGTACTGCTATATGCGGGAGGTCTCGAGGCCCTACAAACTGCCTCAATTGTCGCCGCACTGCCATTTTCTATCGTTTTAATTGTCGCGGCTTACGGTCTATTTAAAGCACTATTTAACGAACCTGTTATCAATAAAGAGTAATACTATGTCTACACAGATAATTCTCCCGCGTATTTTGCAAGTGGGCGAGGGTGCCAGTAAAGCAGTGGGGACTATTTTGATCGCCTTAGAATGTCAGCGCCCATTAATTGTTACCGACAAGATGATGGTGCAACTTGGTTATGTGGGTGCAGTGCAAGAAAGCTTAACAGCCGCTGGCATCGACTCTGATGTATTCCATGACACTGTTCCAGAACCCACAGAGCGCTCGATTCAGGCGGGCGTGGAGCAGGCGCGCAATGGCAACTACGATAGCATTATCGCGGTGGGCGGAGGCAGCCCTATCGATAGCGCCAAAGCTATTGCCATCTTGGGTAAGTATGGTGGCGTGATGCGCGACTATAAATTCCCCCGCATAGTCAGTGAACCTGGTCTACCCATTATTGCTATCCCCACCACGGCGGGAACTGGCTCGGAATGTACCCGCGTTACCATTATTACTGACGAAACTAATGATGAGAAAATGCTCTGTGTCGGCATTGGCTTTATGCCCACGGCTGCACTGGTGGACTATAGCCTGACCCTAAGTCTACCGGCACGAACCACCGCAGATACAGGTATCGACGCCCTAACTCATGCGATGGAAGCCTATGTCAGCAAGAAGGCCAGCCTTTACAGTGACAGCCAAGCCATTGCCGCTATGAAACTGCTCGGGCCCAATCTACGCAAGGTATTTCACAACGGCAGCGATCAGCAGGCTCGTGAAGCAATGATGCTGGGATCGACCTTGGCAGGTATCGCATTTTCCAATGCCTCTGTCGCGCTAGTCCATGGTATGTCGCGGCCTATCGGCGCTTTTTATCATGTACCCCACGGCCTCTCTAATGCCATGTTACTGCCTATGGTTACCGAGTACAGCATTCCTGCAGCTGCCGAGCGCTACGCTGACTGCGCGCGAGCCATGGGCGTGGCCAACCAAACTGATAGTACCGAGCTAGCCAATGAAAAACTGATGGCGGAGTTATACGCCA
>Ga0209302_10002756_pt1 | contig 10235 bp, 6 predicted proteins | sample ArcOceMetagenome_2_FD_187445 | JGI IMG/M metagenome (GOLD analysis project Ga0209302, IMG submission 187445) | Marine eukaryotic phytoplankton communities from Arctic Ocean - Arctic Ocean ARC135M Metagenome (SPAdes) (version 2) | ecosystem: Environmental > Aquatic > Marine > Oceanic | place... | reverse complement strand
CTCAACCTCAAGCGGTTGCGCCTCTGGCTGATCATCGCCATGGCCTTCATCGTGATCCTGCTCCTCGGCAACGGTGGCCTGATCGCGTTCGTGACGGCGATCTACAAGGACACCTACGTCAAGGGCGGCACCACCATGTCCGACGCCAACGGCAAGGTCGTGGGCACCCGCGTGGCGACGCACAACCTGCCGCTCATCGTGGCCCCCGTGCTCCCCGAGGACGAACTCTTCAGCGTTGAGACGCTCCGCGTCACGCTTCCCGGGAGCACCTCGGGCCTGCCCGAGGTCGGCAGCGGCGAGGCCGTTAACGAGGTCATCCCGGGCGTCGTCACCTCGCTCCGCATGTTCCGCATCTCGAGCGTGGAGAAGATCAACTCGACCGCCGTCGTGTTCCACGCGCTCGGCGGCGAGGAGATCCGCGTTTGGAACGGCGTCACGACCGTGCGCCTGTCGGCCACCGGGCCCGAGATCCCCGTTTGCTCCGCCGACGTCACCTGCGCCGCCTTCCAGGTCGAGGGTGCCGAGCTGGCGAAGAAATACCAGGCCGAGGCCGAGGCCCTGCTCGAGCCGTTTGCGGAGGGCCGCCGCCGGCTGGCGGAAGAGTGCGCTCTCGGCTCTGTTGGGCGAGACGCTGCGCTCTTTCCCGCGAAGGACCTGTGCCAGCCCCTCACGGCGAAATCGTGCCGTGCTTTGGCCCTGAAGAACGGACTGACCTGGGGAGGCTCGGGACGCTTCGGGTATCGCCCTGGCTGCTACGCCTTTGCCGAAAACGGGGATGCGTACTTTGGGACCGGAGGCTCGGATGCCGAGATGTTGCAAGCAGGTCCCGGAGGGGAGGTGCTGGTGGCTGCACTATTGGGACCTCGGAGGATTCTGTTGGAGGCTGCAGTGACGGCGCCGGCGGAGGGTACAGGGGCGTGGGAGGCTGCAGTGACGGCGCCGGCGGAGGGTACAGGGGCGTGGGAGGCTGCAGTGACGGCGCCGGCGGAGGGTACAGGGGCGTGGGAGGCTGCAGTGACGGCGCCGGCGGAGGGTACAGGGGCGTGGGAGGCTGCAGTGACGGCGCCGGTGCCGTTGTCTGCAGAGGAGGAGCAGGGTACAGAGGCGGAGGCTGCAGAGGCGGCGGTGCCGTTGTCTGCAGAGGAGGAGGGTACAGAGGCGGAGGCTGCGCTCGTGAGGTTGCCGCTCCGGCTTCCGTCGCTCGACACCGACTGCCTCTTGCTGAGCAACCAGGCCAAGCTCGAGGCCAAGCTCGAGGCAAACCATGTGGCTAGTGGCTCAAAGCTGGCCCCTGGGGTTGCCTACTCATACCACACTCCAACCCAGCAGTGTGAGGTTGGCAACGATGGCACGACCTGCATCGATTACACAATCATCGGCCGCAACGCCTTCATTGACACCCAGCTCACCGGCACGCTCAAGGTGGGGCGCTCCGTCACCTTGATCGACACTTCTGCCTTCCGCCGCACCAAGCTGACAGGGCTCGACCTCTCCGAGGCCACCGCGCTCACAACCATCGGCCGCAACGCCTTCGCCGACACCCAGCTCACCGGCACGCTCAAGGTGGGGCGCTCCGTCACCTTGATCGACACTTTTGCCTTCCAGAGCACCAAGCTGACAGGGCTCGACCTCTCCGAGGCCACCGCGCTCACAACCATCGGCTACGCCGCCTTCGCCGACACCGCCCTAATGGGCCAAGAGGAGTGCACGCCTAATAAGTGCTTCACCTTGATGTAAGTTGTATTGAGGATGGAATACGCGAGACTCCGTATAGAGGCTCCGCATCCCCCCCCCTCGGGGCTCGGGCTTATGCTGCCTGCACTGTGAGCACGGCCGGTGTGTGGATAGGGTGTGTGTGGGGACCGAAATGGCGGCGCATTGTGTTAGCATTGTGTCGCGTACGAAAGTCGTCTAGCGCGTGAAACCGAGCCGCATATATTCGCGCGCGGGAACCGAGTCGCATATATATTCGCGCGCGCACCTGGCCAGAGGCCGGGTCCGGGCCAGGGCTAGGGCTGCGGCTCTGGCTCCGGCTCCGGCGGCGCGGGTGTGGTCCGGCTCCGGCTGCCCCTAGGCTGCAGTGTACCACAGTGCAGGCTCGAGGCACGGAGACGCAGAAGGGCGGAGGTACGGAGACGCAGAAGCTAAACGCCATTACAGGCCTACCCGGGAAATGGACCCCCCTCCGGCTTTCATCCCTCGATACAGACTGCCTGTGCTGCTCAGCAACCAGGCGGAGCTCCAGAGCAACCAGGCGGCGATTCTCTCCAAGCTGGACCCCGCCCTCTCGTACCGCACTCCTACCCAGGAGTGCTTGGTTGCCAAGAACGGTGACCAGAACTGCACCGAGGTCTTTGGTGAGATCCCCAGTCATTTCGCGCGTGACACTGACACGACCCTCACCGGCACCCTCAAGGTGGGGCGCGTCGTCACCTCGATCGGCAGCAACGCCTTTTACGACACCGATCTCACGGGGCTCGACCTCTCCGAGGCCACCGCGCTCGTGACCATCGGCGACTCGGCCTTCGGTGCGACCGCCCTTGCGGGCACAACTGTCGCTAAAGCAGATGGGACACGCTTCAGCCTGTAAGAGACATTGATCGGATGGGTTGAGTGAGGGCAGCGTGCCCATGAGAAGCCCGCACCGCTCTGGCTCAAGCCTCAACCTGTCCGACATATTGTGGTTGGAAGCAAGTGCTCCTCTCCACCAACAGAACGTTCGCCACCGCTAAGCCTAGGTTAGTCGCCGGCCTATTTTATCGAAGTCAGACAGACATCTTACCCGATAGATAGATAGATAGATAGATCTCTGGTAGAAAAGACGCACGCATCTAGACTACGACGCTACAACCGAAGGCAAACACGGACTAGCACATACGCTAGGCGAGTGAGACGCTGCTCAAACACATGGGCAACAACAACAAGATAAGGTCCGACTTCGAGGTCAGGCATGACGCGGTAGAGACCATGCTGGCCTACGCGTCATTCGGCGTATGGGGCGGCAGTGCCATGTCGTCTCACGGGGAGCAGGCTCAAATAGGGGCGTATCATCATCGCCAGTACACACCGTGCCTTTGTGTCTGGGTGTGAGGGGCCCATGCCATCGCGGAATTGTGTAGCGCGTCGCGAGTCGTCGCGGTAGCGTCGTGAAACCCAACAATCTTATCTTATCTTATCGACCGACCCAGCATGCACGGGGAGTAAAACGAGCTACGAAGCCGGCGGTGAAGAACACGCAGCCCTACATGGCCTCTGCCTGGCTCCAGCACCAGTCCGTGCATTCAGCGAAGTGGGCTTTTGCCACCGGACGGCGTGCGACAGCGCCGCCCAGAGGCCCCAGCTCGCTCGAAGTGCGCAGCCGCCTCCTTGAGCTCCCGGCTGCCGAGCGAGGCCCTACCTCCCAAGCGTCACACAGCCCGCTCAGCAACCGAGCCCGCATGTGTTTGGCTGTCTGATTATTCGGCGCCGCTTGTTCGGCGCCGCTTGTTCTCCGCTTTACTCACATGTGGCCCCAGAATTATGGCTGGCTGTCTCACGAGAGTGCTCATTGAGGGTGTTGCTGAGGATGCCCCCTTTGTGCACTGTCACAGCCGTGATACTGGCGCTGACCCTCTGGTCTGGGCGGCCCAGCTTGTTGGTTGTTCCACGACTCCCTCTCGCCGGGAGCCATGGGGGTGGCGCTCGAGGGAGGAGCAGAGATAAATGCAGGGATCGTGGTGCGTATTTACCGGTAAAGTGTAGGTCTTTACTCGACAAGCCTCGCCAAGTTTTGGTGAGAGAGGGGGAAAACACGGAACGCGAGTCTGGATTTCAAGCAAAAACGGCTGCCGGGAGCGGGACGGGGGAGAGAACGGACATGTTATTTTAAGGGGAGTTGTGGAGATGTTATACTAAAGGGATCTGAAACATGGGACATGGCCTAGCGAACGCCCCGCGGTCGTTTGTTATTGTTCGGCGACGGATCGTTGCGTTGACGGCACGTCGCGCGAGCAGCCGGCGGGGCGTCTGCCCGGTCAGTCCTCCGCCCTCTGGCGCGTGGCGGCCTCCATGCCTCACACCCGCCTCACACCCGCCTCAGAGCCCACCGGATGCGGGCCTCTGCCGCGGCGGCGTGGGCAGGCGGTCCTTGATGACGAGGCTCTTATACTGGTCGTCGATGCGGTCATGGGCCGTGACGAGCAGGACCATCTCCTCGCTCAGCTCGAAGGTGACCACCACCTAGGGGAGCAGGTGCAGAGCAGGCGTAGAGCAGGTGTAGAGCAGGTGTAGAGCAGGTGTACTCGAGAGGGTAAGCATAACTTAGGAGGTGCTAGGGGGTGCTAAGGGGGTGCTAAACAGGTACAGGTACACGTGCTAAACAGGTGCTAAACAGGCGCTAAGGAGGTGCTGGGGGAGCGGCTGGGGAGAGGCTGGGGAGGTGCTAAACAGGTGCTAAGAACGTGCTAAGGGGGTGCTAAGGAGGTGCTAAGGGCGTGCTAAGGAGGTGCTGGGGAGGTGCTGGGGAGGCGCCACCTGCGGCAGCCCCACGCGGTTGGGCGCGATGCCTGAGAGAGTGAAGCTGCCTAGCGAGGCCGAGCCGGAGGCGTCGAGGGCGATGACCTTGATCTCGACCTCGGTCTGGAGATCCTGCCATAGTAAGTGGAACCATATAAGTAAGTGCGCTGGACCCGACCTCCGGCTGGCCTGTGGAGGTGGCAACGTACTACGAGTGTGCTAAGGGTGTGCTAAGGGTGTGCCAAGGGTGTGCCAAGAGTGCGCTAAGGGGATGCCAACGGTGCGCTAAGGGCGTGCTAAGGGGGGGGTGTACCGTGACTGTGGTGAACGTGGCGCTGCCTCGCGTGGGCGGCGTCCACCCGGCCGCGATGAGGCTGTGGAAGCGGCCCCCCTCGGTCACAACCCCCAGTGCGGGCAGCGAGCTCGACGTGGGTTGCAGCAGCACGGGCTGCTGGTACGCCCGGGAGGTCTCGCTCTGTCCCTCGAAAGGCAGTGATCGCACGAGGCCGGCACTAGCTGGCGTGCGTGGCGACTGCGGCAGAGGCTTGGCTGTGTATGCCGCCCTCGCCTCCGACTCGCCTTCGAAGCGGCCGGTCGACCCCGAGGCGGCAGCTCGGGGCGCCGCCGCCGCCGCCGCGCCTCTCTCGAGCGGCCATGCCTGATACGCCTGGGCGGAGGTCGAGGTGCCCTCGCACTTGTGCGGGCTGGGCATGTAAGCGGCCTGCTGCGCCGCAGGCACAGGCTCGATCTTCCACGCCCTGTAGGTGTCTTGGTTGTGCGTCGTCCCTTCGAACTTGTGCGAGCTGCCAGCACCCTGCGCCCTCGCCGCCGGCGGTGGCGCAGGTCTCTCGAGCGGCCACGCTTGGTACGCCGATTGCGTCGTCGTCGTGCCTTCGCACTTGTGCGGGCTGGGCATGTACGTTGCCTGCGCAGCTGATGACGGGGCCGGTCCCATGGGCCAGGCCTTGTACGTGTCTTGGTTGTGCGTGGTCCCTTCGAATTTGTGCGGGCTGCCAGCACCCTGCGCCCTCGCCGCCGGCGGTGGCGCAGGTCTCTCGAGCGGCCACGCTTGGTAGTCCTGGGCGCTGGTCGTTGTTCCCTCGCACTTATGCGGGCTGGGCATGTATGCGGCCTGCGCAGCTGATGACGGGGCCGGTGACAGTGTGTAGGCCTTGTAGGTGTCCTGGTTGTGGGTGGTCGCCCCGAGTGGCAGCATGCTAGGATCCCAAATCTTGATCTCGCGGGTGAAAGGGCCTGGCTGACCGGTTTTAGGTCCCTGGCGAGGGCTCCGAAGAGCCGCGCTGGTAGCGGCTACCGAAACACCTGCGGCCTCCGTTCGCCGTATGTGGGCCTCCTCAGGCGTCATCGCAGGGGGTGCTGCCAACAAAGCATCCCTTGGCGGCATTGGCGTATCCTCGACGCCCTCTGCGACAGGCAACAGGTTGGTGTGAGCAGCGCGGAAGAAGCGGGTGTGCGAGGTGGACTGTGCGCACCGAAACGAAGCATTGTTGTGCCGTGGTGGAAAACACGCGTTGTGCGCTGACAGTGCTCAGTGAGCGCTTGCGCGTCGAGTCGGTTTCTTTTCCGGCGGAGTTTGCGGCGCGGGAGGTAACCGGGTGACGGCAGGCATTACCAAAGATAAGAGATCTGACCTCTTATACCAAAGAGTGTAGCACGCACACTTGCTGTCGTTTACGCTCCACCCCGTCAAGCCTCAAGCTCCAGCGACGTTCGGCACCGTGTGTGCACCTCACAGCCCCTTAGACTCGTCCATGGAGTCGTCCTTCTTCTCGGCGTCGGGCTTGGGCGCCTCCGTCTCCATGGCGTCCGCCGCAGGGGTCGCCGCCTGCAGCGCCCGGAGGAAAGGCTCAACGCCGAGGCCCGTGGGGTTGAGGCCCATCTCTGCGATGACGCCCCCGGCGCTGCCATTATTGAGCGCCTCGCCGAATGCCTGGGCAGCCTGCGCCACGCGACCACGCGCAGGGCAGAGTGAGGGAGCGGCCCTGCGGCCCTCGGGGCAGGGGCGCCGCACTCGGGCTACGGACGCACGCGCGCGTGCCACGCGAGGAGAGGCCACACCTGCTGGACTTGCGGCGTGACGAGCGAGCCTTGCACGCTCTCGCCCTGTGCGCTCGTCGGCAAGTGCTCGGCGAGGCGAGCCTGCATGCCCGCGTCGACGACGCCCGACTCGGCCGCCGCGCCGATCACGTCGGACAAGGCAACTGCCAGGCGCGAGCACGCACCGTCAGGCGAGGTGAGGTGAGGTGAGGTGAGGTGAGGTGAGGTGAGGTGAGGTGGGGTGAGGTGAGGTGAGGTGAGGTGAGGTGAGGTGAGGTGAGGTGAGGTGGGGTGAGGTGAGGTGCGACCCACCGCCGTGCGTCACGTCACGTCAGGCGAGGTGAGGTGAGTGTGCGGCCAGAGCGAGGGGCCGTGCGGGGCGCACCGGGCTGCCCTCCCTGCTGCACGGCCGCCAGGATGTTGGACAGGTTCGCGGCGGTGAAGTTCGCGGGCGCGGGCGCGGGCGCGGCCGCCCCAGGTGTGGTGCCGAGGTTGCCCAGGATGCTCGAGATGGCGTCAGAGGAGAAGGGGGCGGAGGCAGCGGGCGCAGCAGCCGGGGGGGCGGCAGCGGCAGCGGGCGCGGCGGAAGCAGGAGCGGCGGAAGCAGGCGCGGCGGCGGCGGCGGCGGCGGCGGCGGCGGCGGCCTCCCCTGCGCTCGGCGCCGCCGCGGGCGCGCCACTGGGCGGCGCGTTCCCTCCTGAGAGCATGGCCATAAGCTCCATGTGCGTGAGGCCACCAAAGCCGGTCGTCGCCGGCACGGGCTCGGGCGTGCCGGTGAGCGCGCGGTTGGCCTTCTCGAGGAGCGCCTTCTCCTTGACGACGTCCTCGAAGTCCAGCCCCTTCTTGCGTCGCTCCTGGCTCCAGAAGAAGAGCTTGCGCTTGGTCTGTGTGAACTCCAGCAGCATCACGTAACCGTCCTTGCACACGTCGAGGTGGCGGATGGTGGCGTCGCCCGGGAAGACGATCAGGTCCTCCTCGACGGCATTCGTGGCCCGATCCTTCCAGACCAGGTGCATCAGCCCGTCCTCTGACTTCTTCAGGCTGAGCAGACCCTTGCGCGGGTCGGCGGTGACGGTGGTTCCGGCCAGGGTTGCCTTGCCGCACTGCATCTCGAAGAGGCCGCTACGGGCCCCTGCCGGAGGCTGGGCGAATATCGACATGGCAGAACCGAGGAGCAGCCTGCAACGCGACGGGAAAGCGCGGGTCAATGGGGAACTGTCGCGTTGGCCAGAACGAGCTCAGAGGGCGGCGGGGAAGAGGGAGACGACGGGCCCCGGGCGGATTTTTTTGGGGTGGTGGGGGGTGGGAGGCATAGGTACACGCGGGGAGCGGCCGGGCAACGCGTGCGGCGCTAGTTCGGCGGCAATAGGGCGGCGGCGCACAAGCTAAGTCGGCAGCGGGGCGGCGCGACGGTGGAAACCCGAGCAAGGCGCCGCGGGTGACTCGATACCACCCCACTAGATAAGATAAGATAAGACTTATCTTACCTTTATCACCCCACGTGCAGGAAGACAAGATATGGTAAGGTACACTGTGGGCACCATTGGCTGCAGGGCGTCACCGGCCGTTGACGGAGAACTTGTAGTTGCCGAAGAACAGCAAGCCATGGGTTGTGGCGCGTCGTCGGCGCGGCACACGCCCAACTTCGTGCTGGAGGAGCCGCCGCCGGAGCGGCGCGCCGCTCCACAGACGCCGCCCTCTCCACAGACGCCGCCGGCTGGGACGCAGGGCTTCAGCGCGATGGACAGCGCACTGGCCGCCGATGCGCAGAACACCGCCGCAGAGGAGCAAGCCGCAGGCCGTGCCCGCGGCAAGGATGCCATCGAACTCGACGTGCTCGACGATCCTGACAGGCCTCCGCTGCAGGGCCTGCAGCCGTACCCCGAGTCGGTGCGAAAGGCGCCCACGTACAGCCAGCGCCGCAACAGCTCGCGCCCGCAGTCGCGCGGCCAGGTGGGCTCGCGGCCCATGACTGCGGAGTCGGCTTTGAGCGATGGCATAGAGCACGGCGGCGAGGGCGAGGACACCTACACCGCCGCCTCGCCGCGGGCCGCGGTGCATGACTCTTACGTGGTCGTGCGCGACAGCTACGGCGAGCGGCTCGTGGGGCGCGACTCTCGCCCGCAGACGCCCAACGCGGGCGGTCTCGGCACGCCGCAGCCGCACCTCGGCTCCGGAGCGCTGCTCGCCACGCCGCCGCCGCCCGCCCGGCCTGGTGGGCAGTGCCCTGTGGGAGGCAGCTGTTCTACCGGTGGGCACAGCACCGGTGGGCACAGCTCGACGGGCGGGCACAGCACCGGTTCGAGCGGGGGAGGGGGAGGAGGAGGAGGAGCGCCGCCGCGTGCCATGTCGCGCTCTGCCAGTGCGCAGCAGGGCCTAACGCCTCTGCCGCACGGCAACGGCCTGCCGCACGGCAACGGCCTGCCCCACGGCCTCGTGGCGGAGGCGGAGGCGGGGGCCGCTGCAGAGCTGTCACGGCCGCACACACCCGCCTCTGCCGCACGGCCGCCCACCGCAGACCCCAATGCCGCCGCCGCCGCCGCCGCCGCCGCCGCCGCCGCCCCCAGCAGCCCGGGCGCGAGCAGCGGCCAGATCCCTCCTTCCTCCCAGGCCCCGCCGCCCCAGGCCCCGCCATCGCGCCCCGGCACGAGTAGCGGGTTGCCCCCACTGCAGTGCACGCTGCAGCTGCGAGATGCGACCTCCTCCTCGATCTCGCTCCAGCTCGTCGCAGCTGCCGCCGACGAGCTGCAGCCTCCCCCGGACGGCGTGCTCTTCCAGCTGCAGATGGCCGACCACCCCCTGCCCGAGCCGCCGCCTGACGAAGCCGGCACCGGGCTGCAGGGCGGGCTGCAGGGCGGGCTGCAGGGCGGGCTGCAGGGCGGGCTGCAGGGCGGGCTGCAGGGCGGGCTGCAGGGCGGGCTGCAGGGCCTGATGCCGCCCCTACTCCCGCTCGGGGTGCAGCACGTGGCCAAGCTGCAGGCCCTCACGCCTCGCTTTAAGGACCTGTACTCGGGGCGCAAGGCCGCCTTCGAGGTGACCATTGTAAGTAAGTACGATCACCTCGAAGTACGTCAAACAGAGTAAGGCCACCTTCGAGGCGGAGCCCCTCAAGCCCGCAGTACGCATAGCGCGCCCATCGCGTTACTTACTTACTCTGGGTATACTTACTACGGCTATACTTACTCTGGCTATACTGACTCTGGCCACACTTACTCCGGCTATACTTACCGCGGCAAGGCGACGTCCCTCAAGCCTGCGCGCGCCTACCGCTTCCGTCTGCGCGCCCAGCGTATGCTCGCCGGGGGCAAGCGCCTAGCCAAGGGCCTGAGGGCCGCCGAGTGGTCGCCGTGGTACGAGGCCATCTTCAGCTGTGCCGCCGCGCCGCCGCTGCAGCTGCTGCCGCTGAGCCTGACGGAGGCCGGTGCCTCTGCGCACACGCTGCGCCTGCTGTGCCGTGGGCTGGTGGGCTGCGGCGCTCCCATCACATGTGTCCGCCTCGAGCTGCAGGTGCGCCATAGTGAGTAGAACCACAGGTCAGCACGTGCAGTAGCCATAGTAAGCGCAGTAGCCATAGTAAGTGCAGTAGCCATAGTGAGTGCAGTAGCCATAGTAAGCGCCGTAGCCATAGTAAGTGCAGTAGCCATAGTAAGTGCAGTAGCCATAGTAAGTGCAGTAGCCATAGT